>Ga0209624_10000988_pt1 | contig 23755 bp, 17 predicted proteins | sample JacPinW_OM2H0_O1_FD_188565 | JGI IMG/M metagenome (GOLD analysis project Ga0209624, IMG submission 188565) | Forest soil microbial communities from Algoma, Ontario, Canada - Jack Pine, Ontario site 1_JW_OM2H0_O1 (SPAdes) (version 2) | ecosystem: Environmental > Terrestrial > Soil > Boreal...
TCGGGGAGTCCTTGAAGAGAGATTGCCGTCTGACGCTTCGAACAGGCTGCCGTTTGGTTCGCCATCGAGGACAAAGGCCGCCCAATAGTACGGCGGTGACCCTGAATTCAGCATTTCAAGTTGCGCTTGCCTCAAAGCTTCTCCCTTTTCCTCGTGACGGCCGAGATGCTCATAAAAAACTGTCATAAGGTGGGTGGTCGCATGATCCTCAAGTTCCCAGAGGGTCGACACAACGCTCTGAGATCCCGCCTCAATGAAGGCGTTGACGATATTCGCGACTCCCTCCTCGCCAACTGGTCCTACTCCGGTGTTGCAGGCTGAGAGCGTTACGAGGTTGGCATTGAGACGGAGGTTCCTGATTTCGCGTACCTGAAGCAGGCTGTCGTCCGTGGACTGTTGCTGGGGAGCGAACACGAGAGCGGAACGATCCGGGAACTCGGGATCAACATATCCGTGAAGGGCCAAGTGGACTACGTTGTACTGACTAAGCGGAAGGCGTTTGAAATTTGTCTCCGTCGCGTTAGATCCCAAGAGAATCGTGTTCGGACTGGGCAGATCCCCGGCGATCGTTTCGACCTCATGCTGACTCTCTGGCAGAGCTATGAGTTCCTTCCTTTCCGGTCCCGAGACCGCTCGGCGAACGCTAGCAAGGAGCGTGGTCGAGGATGACGAATTGGTTGTCCACGCAGCCACCCCCACGTACGGCAGATCGTCACTCGCGGTCTGGTTCGCGCGATGCCTCAGAATGTGGAGCACGGTTCCTGACGGCGCCACGGTCACAATATGCGAGGTCAAAACATAGTGGCCGTCGTTTGCCAGAGTTGAAAACGGCAAGAGGTGGAGCTTTCCATCTGGCACGACGATCAATGTCTGCTTCTCTTTGAGTTCTTGAATTCCACCCAAGAGACCATTGAAGAGTCGCTGCGCGAGTGCCAAGTCCGTCCTTTGTTGTAAAAGCTCAGAACGATATTGTGTCGCCTCTTGTTCCAATACATCCTTTGACGGCAATGGATATCGTCGGACGGTTTGATGCGTCACTGCGAGCGCATAGGATTGCGGACTGTCCAGGACATACTCGACAAAAAGTTCAGCGGGACGGAGATCCGCCTGAAGCTGACCAAGATCAACGGGTTCTAGTGCAACGTCGCCTGACGCGGAATCTGTATTGAGTTGTTGTTCCGTCTGATAGATCGTGTCGAGAATGTGCACTCTCGCGGCTGACTCGTCGGTATTGAGCAGTACAAGATTCAACTGCGTCAGATGTTGCTCTATCGCATTCGGTTCGTGTGGCGTGATGACTTCGTGATGCGTCAATGATTGTGCTTCTACTCGGCCGCGCGCACGTTCGATCACGCGAAACGCATCGGCGGTTCTGCCCTGAGTGCTCAAGGACGCGAAGTATCCTGAATAAACTTCGCTCAGATCGCTTAGGAGTTGGCGTTCGACTGTAGGCGTCGGCACTTTGCTCAGAAGCGCGTCGAGCAGATCCGCGCTCTTCTCGTAAAGCTGGTTCGAAGATTTGATGTTCCCCAGCCGCGCCATGATCTCAGCCTTGATTGCGAGATCGCGCGGAACGAAATACAACTCATCGGGTATGTGCTCATCGGCCTCAATGGCCTCATTGATCGAACCCAACGCCGGCCGCAAAACCCCTTTATTCAGGTACGCCTTTGCAAGTAGACCGTCCACCTGGGTCAATCCGCGCCAGTACGAAAGTTGCTTGGCATACTCGGCAGCCTGACCATAGTCGGACACCGCTTGATCCCACTGGCCCATTCGTTCGTGGACGCTGGCCCTGGTTTGGTAGAGTTCATAGAGATGCCCGGCGAGATGATAACTACTCATGCGCTCCATCTCGTCTCTCGCCAGAGCCAAAGCCTCTTCGCTCTTACCAAGACCGCTGAGCGCTTCAATTTTTGCGGTTATTGCAATGGTAGGATATGCCGCGCCCGGCGTGTCCTTGGCAACCTTGATTGCCTCATTTAGCGGCCCAAGAGCTTCGTTGTATTTGTGGAGTTCCACCAGACCCGTGCCATACATGCTGGCGTATCGAATATGAGCGCCAGGATCAGCGGTCTTCGCCACCATCCATGCCTTGACCACATCCTTCTTCGCTGTCGCCATGTCGCCGAGAAGAAATGCCGCAATTCCCTGCTCGCCAATAGCCCTGGATGCCAGCAGATAATGGTGCTGCCGAATTGCCAGATCCTCAACCTGAGTCCACGTCTCCCGTGCCATTCCAGAGTCGTAGTTCACTTCGAGCATTCCAAGTATGGTCAGAATGCGAAGCCGTGTTTCAGGGTCGTGCGCCTCAGGCAGGATCAAATCGCTTCTGAGCAACGCGATCTGGGTTGGGACGCTTGTTGAGGATTCGCTGTGGGCCGGTATCTCGCTAACACGCGCATAGAGAGCCTTCGAGAACTGATGTCTTTGTGTGAACTGAAATTCCGCTTGTCGGTAAAGGGGTTCTGCCGCGATCCAGCTATTTAGCCACGACATCTCGTCGGCTCGCTCGAGGAGCGCCTCTGGAGAGGCAGGATTCCTCCAGCGGAGGACTTGGCATCCGACACCACTCAACAGGACGACCAACAGCAAACCGGCAGCAATGCGGAAGTGGGGAGGAACAGCATCTCGCATAGCTAGTCAGTTACTTACTCGTCAATCCTGCCAGAATCTCAAATCAAGGTCAATCTTCATAGACCTATTTGCTGGGGCACCCGGAAGATCTGCACGGTGGAGGAGCACTGAACTATGGTGACACTCGCCACGGCGATGTTGTAGTCCACGCCCTCAATTCTTTTGAGGCCCATGCAGTCGATTTGTCAGTGTGACATGACGTACAGGGGTTTGGGATCACCGACTGCTAGGTCTCTGTAGGAGTGACGAATCGGAACGTGTGAGCACTGACAAAGTTGTCTTTGAATGACAGGACGATTCAGCAACACCCGCAACTATGAAACTCGATTCATTCCATTTTCATGATTTAAGGTCTTCAGCTCAGAAATGAAGGAGTTCCAGGTCCACCCGGTCGAGGATACGCCGTAGCAACAGCCGGCAGTGGGAATATTCTCATATAATCAGCGGAATACATTATCGTTAGTGGGAATTGGGAAGTTCAGTACGGTACATTCTCCTGTGGCTCATACAGTCCAAAATTATTTCAGCAGTGTGAACATGGCGCGCCGGGTAGCCTGGCTGCAGGGCATCACGCTCGCATGGATGTTGGTGGAGTGCGGAATATCTCTTTATGGAGCTGTGACAGCGCACAGTCCAGCGCTGCTGGCATTTGGCGCCGATAGCTTTGTAGAATTGCTGTCCGCAACCGTGGTTCTGCTGGCGATTGTCCCGTCGTTTCCGCTCACAAGAAACCGTGCCGCACGGTTGACTGGAATCCTGCTTTTTGTTCTTGCAGGAGTAGTCGCGCTGGTGACGTTGCTTGCGTTCGCGTCTGGTGTCGCTCCAGAGGCGAGCTGCAGTGGCATCTTCATTACACTTGCCGCCCTTATCGTGATGCCTATTCTGGCCTGGGCGAAGCGTAGGACGGCACGGCTTACAAACAACCTCGCCTTGGCTGCGGATGCCGTGCAGTCAGCGACCTGTGCCTACTTGGCCGCTGTGACTTTGGCGGGACTAGCCATCAACGCCATTTGGCACATACATTGGGTCGATTCAGCAGCAGCGCTCCTTGCGTTGCCCATCCTGGTCATCGAGGGAAGGCGCGCTTTACGCGGTGAGAGCTGTGGTTGCTGCTGAATCCGCGATAGTAGGCCGGCACCAATGCGCTTCGACGATAACGTTTTAGATGCCTTTTAGCGTCCAACGCTCTGTTACCCACTATCGGCTAACGGCCGTAACGGGGTCGAGGTATGTTCCGTGCCCGAGTTTCAAACGACGAAGGAGTTGCGCGTTTAGTGCGACAACAATCGTGGAGATGCTCATGGCGAGGGCGCCCACGCTCATCGGAAGATCGATTCCCCAACGGACAAAGATCCCGGCAGCTACGGGAATGGCAATCAAGTTATAAGCTGTTGCCCACAACAAGTTTTGCACCATTTTCCGATACGTAGCTCGCGACAATTCAATTGCCCGCACAACGTCACGCGGGTCGCTACGCACGAGAACGATTCCAGCAGACTCCACGGCGACGTCCGTACCAGCTCCGATCGCGATCCCGACATCCGCCGTCGCGAGCGCTGGCGCGTCGTTCACACCATCGCCGACCATCGCGACTTTGTTGCCACCAGATTGAAATCGTTTAACCGCCGCTGCCTTATCGGCAGGGAGAACCTGTGCGGCGACTTCATCGATTCCCAGCTGTTTCGCAACTGAATCCGCAACCGTCTGCGCATCACCCGTTATCATCGCTACGCGCACACTAAGTTTGTGAAGTGCCCTGACTGCCTCGGCGGACTCAGGCCGAATTTCATCCTCGACCGCGAGTGCGCCAATCAGACTGCCGTTCCGAACAACATAAAGAACAGTCCGCCCCTCGGACACCCAGATATCGACGGTCTTCGCGAGCGCAGGCGCAACGGCAATCTCTGCGTCCGCAATCATTCGTGGTCCACCGACAGCTACATTCTCCCCGTCTACGATTCCGCGTGCCCCAAGCCCTGGCAGTGCCTCGAAATTTGTCGCCGGTTGAGGCCTGATGCCACGACCCTCGGCCCCATTCACGATGGCTTTGGCGATCGGGTGTTCGGAGTCGGCTTCCACTCCAGAAGCAAGGCCCAGTAACTCGTCTTCACTGACGCCAGGGGCAGCCGCTACTCCCGAAAGAACAGGAGCACCCTTGGTGAGTGTTCCGGTTTTATCAAAGATCACAACGTCCAAATCCCGGGCTCGCTCAAGTGCCAGACGGTCCTTTACCAGCAGGCCATTTTTCGCGCCGAGCGAAGTGGAAATCGCAATCACGAGAGGAATTGCAAGACCAAGCGCATGCGGACAGGCAATGACGAGCACTGTGGCTGTTCGGACGAGTGCATGTTCCTTGTCACCAGCTAGCCACCAATAGACAAGCGTGAAGATGCCCGATCCAAGTGCGACATAGAAAAGAAGTGCGGCGGCGCGATCAGCGAGGGCCTGGGCTCGGGAACCGGAAGCCTGCGCGGCGGCGACAAGGCGCATGATGCCTGAGAGTGCCGTCTGCTCCCCGACGGCTTTTATCTGCACCCGAAGACTCCCGCCCTCGGCAACTGTTCCCGCCACCACGGAAGCGCCCGACCCCTTCGAAACTGTCCGCGACTCACCGGTAATCATTGACTCATCAACATCGGCCGTGCCCTCGATCACTGCCCCATCCGCAGGTACACGAGATCCGGGCCTCACGAGAACGACATCGCCCACGCGCAAGTCCGAAAGCGAGATCTCTTCGGTGCCTGACTCCGTTACACGCTCTGCTTTGTCCGGCAGCAGTGCGGCAAGTGCGTCGAGAGCGCCCCTGGCTTGCGTAATCGCCTTCATCTCCAACCAGTGACCGAGAACCATGACGGTGATCAGCGTCGCGAGCTCCCACCAGACGTCAACTTCGAAAAAGCCAAAGGTGGCCGCAAAGGACGCTGTAAAAGCAACCAGGATGGCCAGGCTGATCAAGGTCATCATGCCCGGCTGTCGTTCTGAAAGCTCTCCCCATGCGCCGCGAATAAAGACACTTCCGCCATATAGAAAAACAATGGTGCCCAGAATGGCAGGGATCCATCGTGATCCTGGAAAAACGGGGGCGCGGTAGCCCAGCCAGTGCTGCACCTCACTCGACCACAGGACCACTGGCAGCGTGAGGGCCAGACTCAACCAGAATTTATCCCGGAACATAGCAACCGAGTGCCCGGCGTGCCGATCATGGCTCGAATGCATGTCCGAATCTGGGGATTTGCCGTGCATTTCATGCATTTCGTGCGCAATACTGTGACTCGAGTGCTGCGTGTTGACGTGTCTTGAATTGGTTTCCATATCAGGCTCCATCAGCGTTACCCCTTTGGGGAGCCAAGTGGGCAGCCGCTGCATCTCGATCTCTTCGGTGGATCACTTCTGTGTGGCGGCTGTTGCCCTTTCCCTGTTGCTTACAGACCGGCGTAGTAGTCGTATCCTTGCTCATGCCAGTAATCACGCGGCCTCGTGTTGGCGTAAGTAATGCGACCAATCTGTTTGATCTGCTTGATGCCGTACTTCAGCGGTGTCACCAGGCGAAGAGGTGCTCCGTGATCCGGTGTTAGCGGTTGGCCGTTCATCTCATAGACAAGCAAGGTCTGCGGATGTAACGCCACTTCACGCTCGACGCCAACGTAATACTGGCCGTCAGGCGTCTCAAACCCAATGTACTCAGGAAGGCTCGTGACAAATTCCGCAAAATGGAACTGGCTGCCGCTCCCGTAGTGTGGCGGAAACGCCGCGAGGAAGTCGCGCAGGCGCGCTCCGCCCCAGTAAACAATCTCGCTCCATCCCTCGATGCACTTGAACTCCGTGACCATCTCAACCTGCGGAAGTTTTCTCACATCCGCCATTGTGAGCAGTAATCCCGGAATACCCTGATGAGCGTTCTTCGGCATCTCCATCGGCCTTGTACTCACATCCGATCCTTTGGAGTCATCCTCATGCATGAGAGGCTTCTTTGCAGGTGTGCTGGTGTTCGCTTCAGCAAACTCGGTGGCCGAGAGATTCATTCCATACATCCAGGAGGTGACATCTCTGCTGTATTGCGCGTAGGAAGCAGGGTCCCCAACACCAACGAGCTGAAGCCTCCAGTCGTCGATCTTCAGATCTGCCAGTCCAATGTCTCCGTTACGGCGGAAAGAACGTACTGCTCTCGAACGCTCGTACTCTGGCGCTCGCGCCTTTTCTCGAAAGAGCCCACGCGCGATTGCAGCGTTGAAATCCAATACCCTGCGGAAGGGCGCATTGAGACCGTCGATCCGAGACCAGCCATTGAGCCATTTCCAAAGACCGCCGCTTATGGCGGCTGCGGCTCCGGCGATCAGGAGACAACGGCGAGTAAGTCGGTGGATCTCACTAGGTTCAACGTCCAGGAGTGGCTTGTCCATTGGAGCCCTCCTCGTTCTTGGCCAACTCGATAGGCACAACATGGTACCCGATAACCATGGCTCGAAAGTTATTCCATCCTGCGCGGAGGACCTGCGCAACATGCACCAGGAAGAACAAGACGTAGGAGAGGGTCAGCCAGAAGTGAAGCCGGCGCGCCATCTCGTAGCCGCCGAGCAGGGTCGTGAGGATATGAAGCTGAGTTGGTTTGTAAATGGCAAATCCGGTCAGCAGCGAACCCACACCCATCAGAACGACACCTGTGTATGCGATCCGTTGCGCATCATTGAATTTCTGTTGTGGTAAAGGACGCCTGCTGAGACCAAGATCATGCAACACAACATGAGCGGCCCCAGCAACCGAGTGCCTGGTCGGAACTAAATTGCGCCAGTCCCCTGACAGCAAGGTATAGAGGACATAAGCGATTCCATTGAGGGTGAAGAACCACATGAAGAAGAAGTGGTAGGCCAGCCCTTGTGCAAGCTGATATTTGAGATTCAGATTGTTGTAGAACCACCGTGGGAAGAATCGGAACAGCGTCCAGTCTCTTATTCCGATGCGGTAGACGTGATGGGCGTTGAGCCCTTCATGCTGCGAGTCGGCCCAATAGATCAGAATGCCCGAGTAGATCATCACGAACAGCAGAGGAAAGTTGATCCAGTGCATCCAGCGAGTAGCGAGCGAATGCTTGTACTCAACCCTGGCCTTCGCCTGATTTCCAGCAGCGGGCTCAGGTTCGCGGTCAGCGTTCGATTCCTCTTCCTGTGCTCTCAGAACCGAAGCATCGACCTTGTTGAGTTGATTCTCGCCAGGTGGGGATGATTTTTCTGGCGAACTCGATGAATCGTCTTGCCGAATGTCGTTGCTCTCGTTCATAACCTCTCCGCCCTACAACTCAGGGTGCTGGCGTATCGCTTCAGCCTTGAGGATGAAGCTGCCTTCTGTGACGACTTCGTCGTTGAGCTTCAGCCCGTCCAGAACCGGGTAAAACCCATTTGACATGGCACCGAGTTTCACCTGACGCACGGCGAAGCTACCGTCACTATCCTTGACCGGAAGGAAGACATATTGCTTTTCTCCAATAGCCTGTACGGCTGACTCTGGAACGGCGAGACCTTTGCCGCTTGCAGACATAAATTCGACATCCATGTACATATCGAGCCGTAGACTTTCGTCGGGATTTGCCACCTCGATGCGGGCCTGGGCCGTGCGAGTGGCAGGGTCCACCTGGGGTTGGATGTAGACGACGCGACCCTTCCATACCCGGCCCGGATAAGCCTGAGCTGTCACTACAGCGGTTGTTCCGACATGAACAGTGGAGAAGTCTTTCTCGTTGATGCTTGCCATGACCCATACCGTCGATAAGTCGGCCACTGTAAACAGCTCCTGCGCCATATTTGTAACCAGGCCAGGATTCGCTGTGCGTGTCAGCACGATTCCGTTGATCGGCGCTGGTACAGACAAGTTTGCATTAATCTGTTCGGCTTGCTTTAAGGCAGCTATCTGACGGTCACCCGCACCGAGCAATCTTAGTTTCTCCAGCGCAGCGCGCACATGGGCCTCGTGCGCGGCATGATCTGCCGCCCCCTCTTCCTCCTCCTGCTGGCTCGCTGCTCCGAGTTTAAGGAGGTTCTCTGTTCGTTCGAGCTTCTTATGATCTGCTTCCAACTCGGCCAGCATCGCCAGATACCCTGTTTCGGCGTCCGCGAGATCGCTGCTGAAGACGACTGCCATCGACTGGCCGCGCCGCACATGGTCCCCGAGCACCACAGGAACCTGTCTGATGACACCGCCGACCAGAGGTGTGACATGCACTTCTTTGTACTCATCCGGGTTAATGATTCCAGGAACACGAAGTGTGCTGGCAGTCTCCCGCATGTCTACATGGACGGTCTGAATCTGTGCCTTCTTCAAATCGTCCGGTCCAAGATCTACCTGTAGCACTGCGTCGGCTGCGGTTGAGTCCGTTGCATCGTTGTTGGCAGGAGATCGCTTAGACGACATGGATGACATATCGGACATGCTCGACATGGGCCCTTCCGACTTTGCCTTTGGTTTGCCAGCGTGTTGCGTGCTGAACCAAATCCCGGTTCCGACAGCCAGGATTGCAACTGCGCCGAGGCCGATCCACATCACACGGCGACGGGGGGTAGAGGTCGTTTCCGTCTTATCTATATTCTGCATGGCTTCACCTTTCATGGCAGGCTGGTTCCTACTGCTTGTTCGAGAGCAATGCGCGCCGCGTACGCGTCGAGCAGGATCTCCGTATATCCGGTTTCGATATCGATGTAACGGCGCTGTTCTGCGATGACATCGAGTAGGGTAGTGCGACCGTAACTATAGGTCTGGCGAACGATATCCAGATTGTGTGCCGCCTGGTCGCGCACACCGCTCCCGTAGACCTTCACCCGCGTCTGAGCACCATTGAGCCGGATGAGATTTTGTGAGACCTCATGCCGAAGACTCAGGTTGACCGCGGCGACTTGACTGCTGGCCGCATGGATAGCCGCCGTGTCCGATATGACAGCGCCTTGATTACGATTGAAGAGCGGCAGATCAATGTTGAGTCCAAAGGTAGCGTAGTTGAACGTCTGACGTATCGGAGTAAGGTTTCCCGCGGCATCGAATCCTTGCTGCGAAAATCCGCTGTCCGGACGTTGATAACCACCGAATACACTGGCGTCCGGTTTTGCCGTTGCCTTATCTAAGCGAAGCTCTGCGTTGGCGAGAGCTTCGTTCGCTCGCTGAAGCGCCAGGTCGGGTCTATGATCGATCGCCAACTGAAGAAGCTGCTTCTGGTCATAGGCCAGGGGTGCGAGTTCAAGCGCCCCTTTCAACCGGATGGACTCCTCGGGGTCGATGCCCACAGCTTCCTTGAGAGCAAGTAAAGCAACCTCTGCCTTCGCCTGATAGGCGATGCGCATCGTTTCGATGCGGTTGACTTCGACACGAGTTTCGTCCGCATCGAGCGTCGGAGTGGCACCTTCACGCACGCGATCCTCCATTAGCTTCAGGAAGTTCTGGTTCACCTGTAGAAGCTGTTCGACAAACATCAGATTACGGATGGAGGCGAGTGCCTCTCCAAAACGAGTTCGTACTTCTCCCGTGAGCAGGCGTTCCTGATCGGCCACACTCTGCTGCGTGGCGTCCTCCTTGGTCTGTGCGACCTCTGTGCGGCGGGCACGGCGTCCGTAAAGTTCCAAAGGCAACGTGCCACCGACGTTAAAGCTGTTATCCCCTCCATTCACTTCCTTGAGTCCACCAAGCGTAAGCGATGGGTTCTTACGCAGGCGAGCCTGCGTCACGTCCCCTTTCGCCATAGCGATCTGCTGACGTTGCGCTAGCAAAGTGGGATTGGAGGCCAGAGCCCGCGTGACGAGTTCTGTCTCAGTGACTCCCTGCCTGAGATCGAGAAAATCGTTCGCAGAACGAGACGGAAAATCTGGAGGCTGCACCGTCTGTCCAGGCAGCGACAGAGAACCCACCAATAGCAACGTCATCAGCAACCACAATCGATAAGTAAATAGCATCCGTTTCATGTTCCTTACCTCACGTTGTTGTTGAACGATGTGTGGCCCTGACCGTATGGTCCGTTCCAGGAGAGAGTGAAGTGCCAGGCTCCGCTCATTGCGAAGTTAGAGGTCACTTTATAAACCCCTGTTTGACCGGTCGGCGTAAGCTCGGCGTTACCCGACATCGGACTCATGCCTGGCATGGACATGTTGGAGCCGAGTTGCACATCGCCGACATCGGCGGGCTGGCCCTGGTCATCCTTGAACTGGATGACGAATTCGTTCTGTCCTTGCATCAACTCGCCGCTCTTGTTCAGGAGCACGATGGTGAGTTTGCCGTCGGTTTTTGTCGCGGCTGGTTTGAGCGAGGAAAGATTGACTTTGTCGCTGTTGCATCCAGCCAGAACAAAGATGGAGGTTAACAAGATTGCATAGAAAGTCTTCATAAAAGTTCTCCTTAGAGTGAGGTTGGAAGTGCTGGTGTGGTTGGCGCGGGTTGTAGCTCTTCGGGCTGGGGTTGGCTGCGGAGAAGCTCACGCTCTCGCAACCACAGGAAGATGACCGGCGTGACAATTAGTACATGGGCGAGGGAGCTGACCATACCGCCAAGAACAGGCGTCGCCAGCGGGCGGATCACCTCAGAGCCGACGCGAGTGCTCCAGAAGATCGGCAGCAAACCCGCGACGATCGTAGACACTGTCATAAGCTTTGGGCGGAGACGGAGGAGCGCCCCCTCCATGACCGCTTCGCGCAGGTGCGCGATGGTAAGCACGCCGTACTTAAGTTTTGATCTCTCTACTGCTTCTTCGAGGTAGATCACCATAACGACTGTCGTCTGCACCGCTGTGCCAAAGAGTGCGATGAACCCGACCCAGACGGCGACCGAGAAGTTATAGTGCAGCAGCCAGAGCAGGTAGAGACCTCCGGTAAGAGCAAACGGCACAGCAAGCAAGACGTGTGCCGCTTCAAGGAACGAACGGTAGGTCAGATAGAGCAGGATATAGATGATGCCGATGGCGATCGGTACGACAAGCTGTAGCCGCTTCTTCGCCCGGACCTCGTTTTCAAATTGCCCGCTCCAGTTGTAGTAGTAGCCAGCAGGCATCGTCACTTTTGCACGGATGGCCTTGTCTGCATCGGCGATGACACCGCCGGCATCCCGCCCACGCGCATTCATCAGAACGGAAACTTCCAGCAGGCCATTCTCGCTGTTGATCTGAGCGGGACCAGCCACCTGATGGATATCCGCAACTTGTCCCAATGGAATCTGAGCCCCATTCGCTCCTGTTACCAAAACATTGGCGATATCGCTCGGATCGCGGCGGAAGTCGGGAGCGTAGCGTACCCTTACCGGGAAGCGTTGCCGCCCTTCAATGGTGGTGGTCAGATTATTTTCACCGATGGCTGTCTCGATGACGTTCTGAACCTCACCGACATCAATGCCGTAGCGCGCAGCTGCTTCGCGGTTCGGCTTGATGTCCAGATACAGGCCACCCGTGACCTGCTCCGGGTAGATATCGCTTGCACCTTTGACCGTCCTTACAACGTCAGCAATTTCATGGGCCTTCGTCTCAAGCTGTGTCAGATCGGCGCCAAAGATCTTGATGCCGATCTCCGACCGGATACCCGTGGTCAGCATGTCGATTCGGTTGATGATCGGCTGCGTCCAGACGTCGGCAACACCGGGAAGGGATACGGCATGATCCATCTCGCTCTTGAGCTTCGGAAGCGTCATGCCCGCTCGCCATTGATCGCGTGGCTTGAGATGAACAATCGTCTCCGTCATGTTCAGACCAGCCGGATCGGTCGACGTGTCCGCGCGCGCTATCTTGGCCGCGACATAGGCGACCTCGGGAAAGCTCTCCAGGACTTTGTCCTGTCGCTTTGCGTAATCGATGTTCTGCGCGAGCGAGATGCTCGCATCCGCAATGGGCATGAACATGATGTCGCCCTCGTTAAGTGGTGGCATGAACTCACTGCCTATGCCGGAAGCCAGAACTACAGCGCCCACGAGAAAGACGATTGCTATCCCGAGCGTAATGGCGCGATGATCGAGCGCCCACGACAACGCTGGGCGATAAAGACGCTGCAAGAAACGCATGACCGGGTTCTGGTCCTCTGAGTGGAACTTGCCGCGGAGCAGGAGTATGCAAAGAATGGGCACCAGCGTCAGTGCAATGGCTGTCGCGCTCACCATCGCAAAAGTCTTTGCGAATGCGAGCGGATGGAAAAGTTTTCCTTCCTGCCCGGTGAGCGCGAACACCGGCACAAACGCGAGGATAATGATCGCCATCGAGAAAAAGGTTGGACGGCCAACCAGCTTTGTGGCCGTCATGACGGTTTCAAAGACAAGTCCTCGGTCGTTCGTATCGACGCCCTCCAGATGTCGGAACGCATTTTCGGTGACGACAATGCCCGCATCCACAAGCACTCCAATGGCGATGGCAATGCCCGCAAGCGACATCACATTCGAGGTCACATGCGCATAATGCATCAGCAGGAAGGAGCAGAGTACGGCAAGCGGCAGCGGTATGGTGACGACCAGAATGCTGCGGAAGTGCATCAGGAAAATGACATGCGCGAGTGTGACCAGGATGATCTCTTCGATCAACGCATGACGGAGTGTATCGACCGTGGCCTCGATCAACTGCGAGCGGTCATAGAAAGGAACGATGTGAACACCGGGAGGCAGACCTGGTTCGATCTCCTTGATTTTTTGTTTTACGCGGTCGATGACTTCTTTCGTGTTCTCGCCCGTTCGTGCCACGATGACACCGCCAACCGCCTCGGAGCTGTTCTTAACTAACGCCGCGGTACGGAATGCGTCGCCAATCTTGACGTTACCCAAATCCTTCACGAAGATGGGTGTGCCGTTATGCGAACCGACCACGATGTTGCGAATATCGTCCAGGTTCTCGATCAGGCCAAGCCCGCGCACGATGGACCACGAGCCATTCTCAGAGATCACATTGCCGCCCACGTTCGAATTGCTCGCCATCACAGCGCGCATGACCATGCTGAGAGGAATTCCGTAGGAGCGCAGCCGGTTGGGATCGACATCGATCTGGTATTGCTGCACCGTACCTCCGACACTCGCTACCTCGGCAACGCCGGGCACAGAGTTGAGTTGGTAGCGCACGTACCAGTCTTGTAGCGAACGCAGGTCCCGCAGACTCTTGCCGCCGCCTTCCACCGTGTACCAAAAGACGTGCCCCACACCGGTCGCATCCGGTCCGAGCGTTGGAACAACGCCCGCAGGCAACTCCTTGGTGACGAGGTTTAGCCGTTCGAGAACGCGCGTGCGTGCGAAATAGAGATCGACGTCATCATTGAAGATGACGAATATCATCGAGAAGCCGAAAGCAGAGGAAGAGCGCACCACTTTCACGCCCGGCAAGCCCTGCAAATTGGTAGTGAGCGGATAGGTAATCTGATCCTCAACCTCTTGCGGGCTGCGGCCCTGCCAATCGGTGAAGACAATCACCTGGTTATCACTCAGATCTGGAATGGCGTCGATGGGAGCACGCAGCATCGCCCACAAACCCCAGCCCGCAATACCGATCCAGAGCATGACGATGATGAACTTGTTTTTCAGCGAGAATTCGATGAGACGATCAATCATGGCAAGCCTCTCCCTCAGCGCCGTTGATGGAACTAGCGGTCTGTTGCCAAGCGAGGAAGTAGGGAGAGTCGGCCTATTGCTCCCCTGAGTCAGGAGTGCTCACAGCAAGCAAGGAATGCTTACTGAAAAAAGGCATAGCTCTCGTATCTTTCCGCGCCAGGCACAGGCCGACGACACGAAGACACACGGATGCGTCTTCGCAAGAAAACGAGAGCTAAATCAGATTCTTAGGATTTCAACGGAAGGGACTGGAGGGTCATGCGGCGGCTGCCCCAGTAAATCAGGAAGAACCGACAGCGACACGGTTGCATTAAGAGAAAGATCTGCCCCGAGCATTGCTACTGGCGAGGACAGTGGCGGAGCGGCGAAGTGAGAGAGATCGTTCAGATCTGCATCATCACGTCGCTGTGTGATCTTTTGGCAGCACGGATGCTTGGCCGCCATGCTCATATCACACTGACCTGCCATCTGCTGGCAGCAAATCTTCTCTGCGTCGCTCATCCGCGCATTCGGCACCAAACAGTCCGCACCCGATACCCCCAGGAACAGCAAGAGTACGGTTGCGGCTACGATTTGGTAAATGAGCTTCATTCGGTCTCGATTATAGACGCCTTTGATGATTTGGATTCTGCGGCCTGGGAAAAGTTACATGCTATCGGCAAAAAAACTCGCCGATCATAGATGACCGCGCCAGCGGAGGTGTAGATACTCTTCGACGCCAATAAGAACCAGAGTAGCGAGCGACAACGCCATCTGTACTCGCTCCATACGGATTCTGCTCGGACTCAGTGGTCTTTGACGCCACCGCGAAGCCGGTCGATTGCGGAGATGGCGTATCTGCATCAGAATCATCAGATTCAGGGAGGAGCCGAGCAACGCAAGCACCATCATCGGTACTCGAATCCAGTCCTGGTGAAACCGGTCCATGGCCGTTCCGATTCCGGCGCTCACCGCGAGGGAGCCTACCCCAATCACAAGCCGGAGGCCGTCAACAGCGGCAAAGAAGGTACAGATGCTTTGGAGAACCGCAAAAGAAGCTTGACCAAGCGATCGCGCCCTGAGCGCTGTCATTCCCGGCGGGCGTCAGTTGCGACAGCGCTCTTTTGAAAGCCGGTGGCTTCGCGAGAATGGTTGACATCGGCGGGATCGGCTCCCTAGAAAAGTGTCATATTGACATTCTCTCCAAGTTCTACCTGCTGATTGTCAGCAGAGTGTAATTTATTTATGAAAGAAGCGTGCAAGGTTGGCGAAAATCGCCAAGGCACTCGTCGATTGCTTCAAGTGCACCTTCTGCCCCCAACGATAGGAGCGGCAATCGGCTTCATCACATCGGAGCCAATACCGGATCCCCAGAGAATCGGAATCAGACTGGCGAGAACGGCGCAGAACTGTCATCAGCTTTAGCCACCGCCAATCCAGCGACGATATCCATTGACTCGGCGAATGTATTGGCGATTTAGCGCAATTTTATGAGCGCAGCCGCAAAACAAGCGTAGAGGGAGAAAGCGGACCAAAACTCTAAGCTGTTTTCGCTTCCTTCGCATCCGCGTCTGCCGCAGCTTTTCCGACAGGCTTTTTCTTGGCGCCGTTGGTCATACCCTGCGACACGGCCTTCTCGACGGCGCTCTCGGTTACGCCCTTCTTCACAGCTTTCCTGACCGCTTTTTCTACTCTCTTTGTTGCTTTCTTTTTGGACTTCTCGTTCGCCATCGTCGAAACCCTCGGACGAGACCTTGTCTCGCAATTGGGAATTGTACATGGGCTCCCTTTGGTTGTTGCCCATGTCATGGAAGTTGGCAACACGCGGGGCGGGAAGGACGGGCGCAAAAAATGGAGCCTGCCGATTCGCAGGCTCCAAGAGAGGAAGCGAAAGCTAGGCGGCTTTCGCTTTGTTAGTAGCCTTGGCTGGGGATTGGGTTACAGCTTTTTTCGCGGCCTGCGTCTTCTCTTTGGCAGCAAACTCCTGCTTCACTTTGAGTGCGATGGCGTCGGTGTCGATCTTGTAGGTCGCGGCGGCATCGCGCAAGACGACGGCGGGATTGGTACGAGCCGCCGCCAAGAGGATAGTGGACTCGACCAACACGCGTGAGAGGATGCTTTCATCAGCGCGACGAACGAATGCGGCAAAGAGTTTGCCGATGGCGTCCGTCTCCCGGTCTTTGCGGATTCCGTGTTGCCGCGCTAAGGTCTGCAGCCGCCCTTCGTCCAACAAAGGAGCGATTTGATTGAGGAGAAATTGCAGGTCACGTTTCAGCAGGCGCACCGGAACGGCTGCTCCGACGGCACTGAGGACGCGAATCCCCGTTGCGTTGGCGATGGCTTCTGCTTTGCGCCGTTGCTCCTGCTCGGCCTTCCACTTCCCACCGTCGCGACTGGATGGCTTCGCCGGATGGTGGATGGGACATGCCGGGTTGCTGCATACCTTGCGAAGTTCGCCCTTCTCATTGCCTTCGGTGATGATGGCTTCGCTGGTGAATTTGCACGTCTTGAACTCGGGCCGCTTCGCCTCATCTTTTGAAGACGGTTTCTCGGCACGAATCTCCGTGTATTTGTTGCGCGGGAGGGTAGTGCTGCCTTCCTTCTGCTGGCCGTAGGCCGTACTGATTTGAACTAGCAGCGGTTTGGCTGCGATGGTTTTGGCCACATGCGCCTCCACCTTCGATTGGTAGCAGGTAGGGTCGGTACAGGCATCCTGCTTGCCGAGTTCGGAAAACAGGAGCTTGTTGTGACCTGTCCGCTTGGGGCAATCGACGCAACTTCCTGCGGCTGGCACCAATTGGCCGTCCCTCTTGTCAAAGGGCGCGTCTTTAAGAATGAGAAGGATGTTGCTATCAATCCAGAACTGGAGATTGCGGACGGGCAAGAGGATGCGTTTCTGTTTGCCGCTGCCAGCTTGCCAGTCCTCCCGGAAGCAAGCAGCGAGAGCGGCTTCCTGCTGGTCGGGTTGGAGCTTTGCCAGCAACAGAGCATGTCCGACACCGATCTCCTCGGCGTAAAACGCCTCGACGACGGCTGCAGACAGTTCGGTGAGTTTGAGGCGGGTGGTGACATAGGCCGGACTCTTGCCTGTCTTCGCGGCGATCTGTTCGACGCTGTACTTTGGCTCGTCCAAATTGAGAAGAGCGCGAAAGCCCTGTGCTTCTTCTAAAGGATGCACGTCCCGCCGTTGCAGGTCTTCGATTAGCTGCGCCTCCAATGCCTCGGCGTCGGAGAGGTTGACGATGCGAACAGGAACGGTCGGAACCTCGGCGATTTGTGCGGCGCGAAAACGCCTTGCCCGGCGACGATCTCAAAGCTCTTCTCGGTGAGAGGTCGCACGAGAAGAGGAGAGAGGACGCCCTGGCTGCGGATGCTGTCAGCCAGTTCCCTGAGAGCCGCATCTTCAAAGATGCGGCGGGGATTGGTCTTCGACTCGTTGAGCAGCGAGAGCGAGACGTTGCGGTATTCGGTGGCGTTGAGGATTGCGGTTTCCATGGTGCTGGCTCCTTTCGAGCGGTTTGAGGGTGGAAGGAAAGAGAGCGGACACAAAACTGGTGGTATCCGCTCCACAAGAGCGGACTAGCCACGAATCGACTTGTCCGAGAACGCTTCGAGAAATCCCTGCATGCGAAGGTTGCTGTCCCACTGCAGGGCGAATTGCTGGTGTTGGCGGTGAAGGTCGAGCAAAGCGACATAATGGCCGCGCACGATGGAGCGGGAGAACTGTTCGACGGCCACGTAATCGTTGCGCCAATAGAACGGGTCGAGGGAGAGTTGGCCACCGACGGGCTTCGCAATCTCGAAGCACATCTCGGGGTCGCGCATGGGGTCGCCGTTCTGCTTCCCATAATGGGCAACGGAGATTGCCGGAAGGCCGAGCGGTCCTGACTCGCCCAACGCTTCCACGACGAGAGCCAGAAAGGGCGGGTTCTCGATGGAGAGATAGAGACTAGGCCGGAATCCTCCGGCCTTCTCTATGAGGTGGAGGAGGGTCTGCATTATGCCACCTGCGCCAGTTCTGCATCGGGCATCGTCTCAGTTCCGGACGGCTGCAATGCGGCTAGGATGGCGCCTGACGTCTGCTGAATGACTTCCAAGCTCTCGGCCAGCAAGGAAGCATTGCCGTGGTAGAGGTGGATGTAATCGGCGGATGCGGTTCCGGTGTTCAGACCAACGGCCTTGCCGACAACAAACGCGATGGATTCGGCCTCCGTCTCCCGCACCACTTTGGTCGTGGTCGTGCGGCGTTTGGCATGTTCCAACATCTCGTGCGCCAGTTCATGCACAAGGGTGGAGAACTCCTCTGCCTCGGACTGACCGGGGAGAATGGCGATTCGGCCGCCATAACTCGTGCCAAGTGCGGGGGCGATGTTCTCGGTAAAGACAAGCTCGATGTTCTGTTTGTTGATGAACGCAATGAGACGGGCGCGGTTCTCGCCGACATCGCCGCTCATCTCCCGCAGGGCGGGAAGCTCCGCTCCCTCGGTCTGCAACACATCGAAGACGTAGGCATTGCGAAAGCCGACGAGAACGCGGGTGTTCTGCTTGGTGATGTCCTTCTCGGCCTCTTCGTCTTTCTTGCGCTTAACGCCGACGATGGGAGCAAGAATGCGGATGCCGCGCTCACCCTTCTTCACCTTGCGGCCAAGCTGGTTCCATGCGTACATTCCGGCAACGCGGGTCGCGTCGGGCCTCTGCCGGGCAATCTCCAAGATGTTTCCAAACGAGTAGTTATGAAATCGGCTCATCGCGTCGAGATAGGCGGTGAGTGCATCGCTGTGTCCTGCCTCAAGCTGCTCGATGAGGCTTTTTACATTAGCGGCGATGACCTCTTTGGCGGTCTGCCGTGGCTGCGGCTGTTTGGGGTTTTCGCTGATGGGGGTGATGCTGCTGGTGGTGGTCTTCATGGTGTTTCCTCCTTGGCCTTGGCCGTTGCTTTACATGCCATGCCGTGGCATGTACCTACATGCCGAACGCCTCCTGGCGAAGGCGGGGGTAGCAAGGCGCAAGGGGAGGGGGATCTCCCACCCTTGGAGAGGGAGCCGCAGGCGGTACGGAAAGGGCGAAGCGAAGCGGAGGTCTGCACAAGCGCAGCGCGGAAGATTGGGGAGACCCCTTGCGCCGCGCGATCGGGGCGGCGCCCCTTAGCGGCTTTGGCGGTTGCGGCTGTCTTTTAAAACATCAGGGTCGGCGTTGCGGGCAGGAACGAGGTCGTTTCGAAACTCAGATCAGGAGATCGCAGAGGAGCGAAGCAGATGCTCTCTCTGAAGCGCTCAGGATTTGGGATTTACGTTTCGTGGCTGCGCTCTATCAGGCGTGATGAAGGGCTTCCGTAACTTTGGTTGCGCCGAGCACGTTCGTGATGCGCTTGAGGTTGTATGCCATCGTCGCGAGGCCGATTTCGACCTTTGCACCGGACAATCCACGCATCAGCAGACGAGGATGCCCGAAAATTCGGTACTTCATAGTAGCGAAGGGATGCTCGACGGTGGATCGCCGTAGCCTCATCGCTTCCGGTGTCACCCGCTCCTGCATCCGGTTCAACGCGTCTTCGTACAAATGTCGAGCCAAGCCGCGTCTCGGGGCCTGAGTGCAGCGTGACTTCAGCGAACAGGAGCCGCAGTCGGCGGACGAAGCCTTATACATGGTGTAACGGTCTTTGGCATTGGTGTGCTTGCGCAGCAGTTTCTTATCGCCAGGGCAGACATACGTATCGCTGTCCGGTTCATAGCGGAAGTCTGCACGACCGAAAAGAGTGCCATCGCCCTGATTGTTCACTGTGCGCATGACAGGAACGTACGGCACCATGCCAGCCGCTTCGCAGTGAGCGACCTGTTCTCCATTGGAATAACCGGCGTCGGCCACTACCTTGAACTTATCCACTTCAAGCGCCTTCTTTGCAGCTTCAGCCATAGGCTTCAGACAACGAATATCAGATGCATCGAGTACTACAGCGTGTGCCACGATCAATGCGTGTTCTGAATCGACGGCAGTCTGGACGTTGTAAGCCGGCAGGGCGGTCTGACGCACAAACATATAGCCAGCCTCAGGCTCAGGATGTTTCTTCAGCTTCTCAAGCGCAGCTTGTACGGCAGAAGGATCAATGTTTGCCTGTTGTTCTTCGTCGGACTTTTCGACACTGTCAAGGTAGCGTTGCAGTGCAAGTCGCTCGCGAGTGCTATCCACGCTAGCAACAGCACGAAACTTAGATCCATCGATAGCGATCCACTCACCTCGGATTAATCCACAGCCGCGTGCAAAGCGGATCAGTTCTACCCCCGCTGCCGTTACTGCATCGCGGTGCATCCGACGGAACTCTGCGATGCTCTTATGGTCTGGATACAGCCGCCCTAGGAGCCACATCAACTCGACGTTCCGACGGCACTCAGCTTCCAAGCGCCGCGACGAGCGGATCTGATTCAGATATCCGTACAGATACAGTTTCAAGAAGTCACGCGGATCGTAGCCAGGCCGTCCCGTATCGGCGGCCTTTGCGCGCTCGAAGCCGAGGTCTGACATCTCGAGTTTCTCGACGAACGCGTCGATCACACGGCACACGTGATCTGCGGGTACGAAGTCGTCCAATACCACAGGAAACAGTGTTCCCTGACTCCGTCCCTCGCCTTGGATGTAACTCATAAGGAGATCTGCCTCCGCTTCTGCACCAGCATCTTCTCATCTGCCCCTGTTTAAAACGAAAGCCTTTCTCATCACCACGAAATTCGCTTGCAACAGGTACAACGAGTACACGATGAGGTAAAGGCAGAGCCACTAGGGGGAGATAGCTTCCATGTAAGCCCGTGATCCACCCAGAATTCCAAACGGGAGGTATCTTTCAATACTCCTCATGGATCGTTCGCTGAGTGAATCGGCGATTTGTGCGGCACCTCCGGATAGACCTTCCGGCTCGACGCAGTTCAGAGAAGCGGAGCACGGGCGCAGTGAAAGGATGGAAAAGTATAAGGATCTTCCATCGCCCTTCAAGGACTTCCCGGGCCTCTTCTAACTCCTGAGCCCAGGGCACCTGTGGATCGAAACCTCGTTGAGTCAGAGCGACTACCTCAAACGGTTTGGATCGTTCGCATCAGCGATCAACCCACGCCATGGCCTTTTCGGTGTAGCGCGGTCCGGACACAGCTTCAGGGCGTAATGCGGCCTCCAGGCGAGCGATATCGTCGTCGGTAAGTTTGATATCCACGGCGCCGGCATTCTCCTCAAGGTAGACGCGGCGTTTCGTCCCCGGAATCGGCACGATGAAATCGCCTTTGCCCAACAGCCAGGCGAGGGCCACCTGGCTTGGCTTTGCCCCGATGGCGTCGGCGATGGTCCGCACGATCTCAACCGCATTGATGTTGGCGGCGAAATTCTCGCCCTGGAAACGGGGATCGAACTGGCGGTGGTCCTTCGCTGCACATTCCTCCGCACGTTTGACACTACCCGTCAAGAACCCCCGGCCAAGCGGGCAGAAGGGAACAAGACCGATCCCGAGTTCATGCAACATGGGAATTACCTCGCTCTCCAGATTGCGCTCCCACAGCGAATATTCGCTCTGCAGCGCACTGACGGGATGGACGGCATGGGCTCGATTAATGTTTTCAACGCCCGCTTCGGACAGACCGAAGAAGCGCACTTTGCCCTCACGCACGAGATCGTCGACGGCCCCGGCGACATCCTCCATCGGCACGGCCCGGTCGACCCGATGCTGGTAGAACAGATCGATGTGATCGATGCCTAGCCGGAGTAGCGAGGCGTCGGCGACCTCGTGAATGTGTTCAGGCCGGCTATTGGTTCCGCCAGCCGGCCCCCGCGAAAGGTCCATACCAAATTTCGTCGCGACAATGGCGTTGTCCCGGCGCCCCTTCAGCGCCCGTCCGAGGAGTTCCTCGTTGGCATAAGGACCATAGGCCTCCGCAGTGTCAAAGAAGTTGATACCAAGATCAATTGCGCGGTGGATCGTGGCGATCGACTCCGCCTCATTTGCTTCGCCGTAAAGCTCGCTCATTCCCATGCAGCCGAGGCCGAGAGCCGAAACTTCCAGGCCGCTATTTCCAAGTTTGCGCTTCTGCATTGTTTTCTCCTGGGGACTGTTTCCCTCATCTCAAGGCTAGAATTGAGCGCCGTTACAGCGGTATCCCGATCCTTCCGATCTATTGCCTGTTTCTCTTGCCCTCTCGATCTGCGCACAGAGCAGGCAGTTATCATGGGAGTAGAGGTGAGCGCAGTGGTCACCATGAAACACCGTAGTGGGGAGGCGTCTCTGTTACCAGATCAAGCCCACGGATTGCGGGCAGAGCTGGCTCGGAAAATTACCTCCTTCATTGGCTCCAAAGAGATCCGGGCAACGGAGGTTTCCGGGCTGACACTGGGCCGACGGACCGCTACCACCGCTCCGTGCTCAATGACTTACGAGCCTGGCGTGATAGTAATCGCCCAGGGGCGAAAGCGAGTGGAACTCGGCCGAAACATTTTCATTTGCGATGAGTCGCGATTTCTGCTGACGTCGCTCGACTTGCCGGTGGTCAGCCGGGTGATTGAGGCGAGTGAAGCGGTGCCCTGTCTGGCGTTGTCGCTCAAACTCGAGATGCGGGTGGTCCGAGAGCTTCTCAGCCGAGAGGAGATTGAGGTGGCTGAGACGGGGTCTAACAGTCCTGGCATTGCGCTCGGTGAGACCACCGCGGAATTGCTCAATGCGTGCTGCCGCCTCGTGGATCTGCTGCGGACGCCGCAGGACATTCCCTTTCTCAGTGGCCTAATTCAACGCGAGATCATCTACCGAATCCTTCGCGGTGCGGAGGGAACACGCCTTCGCGCGATTGCAACGCTGGGAGATCAGAGCCACCGGACGGCAAAAGCGATCGCCTGGATCAGGGCGAATTATACGAAGCCTCTGCGAGTGGAACATCTCGCAGAAATCGCAGGCATGGGCGTGTCCACGCTGCACCATCATTTCCGCGGGTTGACCGCGATGAGTCCTCTTCAGTATCAGAAGCAACTTCGGTTGCAGGCAGCGCGGGGCCACATGCTTCTGGATGGTCTGGACGCGGCGAGTGCAGGCTTTGAGGTCGGATACGAAAGCGTCAGCCAATTCAATCGCGAATACAGCCGTTTTTTCGGACAGCCACCGATGCGGGATGTTCGGACCCTTCACTCACCGGGCGCTCCGGCATTGGAGTCGGTCAGTAATCGGTAAGCCCTGTCGGATCGTCTGTTCCGGATAAGTAGTCGGCTTTAACCTGAAGCTGGGAACGGAGAACGGCGTTTCCGGAAAGTGGCGTGAGAATCAATCCAGTTGGCTCGATGCAGTCAAGCTTCAGAACCACAAGGCCCCTGCGAGAGGTTGACAGGGCGTATTCGCAAGAAGGTCGAGGGCATGCAATCTAAATTCGCGTCACCGAAAAGTCTGCTTAATTAGCAGGCTTTTTCTTTACCGAGGACGGCATTTTTCGCGAAGCTGCCCAGGACTTAAGCGCCTTGAGCGCCGGACAAAGAGCCGCCCCATCGTTCGTCAACATGTATTCCACCTTGGGTGGCACTTCCGGATATACCTTGCGGTGAACCACGCCATCTTTTTCCAAGTCACGTAATTGCTGAATCAGCATCTTCTGAG
>Ga0209624_10000989_pt1 | contig 23754 bp, 23 predicted proteins | sample JacPinW_OM2H0_O1_FD_188565 | JGI IMG/M metagenome (GOLD analysis project Ga0209624, IMG submission 188565) | Forest soil microbial communities from Algoma, Ontario, Canada - Jack Pine, Ontario site 1_JW_OM2H0_O1 (SPAdes) (version 2) | ecosystem: Environmental > Terrestrial > Soil > Boreal...
GGGGCGCATTCCTCAACGGCAAGCCGATCGCCGTCAGCAGCGTAGCCACGATTGAGTCGGCGCATCTGTCGGTGGGCAACATGAAGAGCCTGGCGACGGGCCCGCAATGGACACGCTACGGCGCGATGATTGCGCAGGCCGGCCGTATTCGCGGTTATGGCGACTTTCTGCACTACCATTTGCTGGCGGCCGGAAAAATCGACGCGGTCATCGAAACGGACATCAACATTCTCGATATCGCCGCGTGCGTGGCGATCGTCAGGGAGGCGGGAGGCCGATGCACGGAATTGAGCGGCGCACCGATTACGCTCAAATCAACCACCGTGTTGGCGAGCAACGGACCTATGCACGGCCCGGTCTTGGCAGCGTTGGGCTAATTGGCAGTGTTTGGCTAGTTGGCGGCGTTGGGCTAATTCGCGTGCTGCGGCCAGCGTATCTCAAGCGCGGTGGCCGGGCCGATGACCACTTCATCCAAGCTCTCTGCTTGCTGCCAAGAGTCGGCCTTGAGCATTCGCCGTCCCGCCATCAGTTCCGCGGCACGCTGCGGATAGAGCGGTACCTGGTCAGGATCACCATAGCCGTCGGGAAAACGCGGCGCATCGGTGCCGGGAAGGTATTTGTCGCTGGCGCCTACCGTGTGCAGCATTTCATGAGCGATCACGACGTTGTTCTCGCCGGCCATTTCAGGCGCTGCGAAGGCGTAGACCACCCCGATTAGACCTTTGGCGAGTCCCAACGAATGCGGCACCACGGGGGTCAATGCAGGATCGTGATAGAGCACGAAAATGCGAATGTCTTCCGGCTCGTTCACATGTCCGCTCACGCGCCACGCCCAGTAACGCAGCCTCAAGCTCCACAGCGCCGTCGCAAAAATGCCCGCGGCCGGGCGTTGCGGAGGCTGATCGTGCAGCTGCGCTCTGAGCCTGGTTTTGATCGGCTCGTGCGCCCGCAAGTGGTATCGCTCAGCCTCGCGCATGAAGAACAGGTCGATGGGTTGGAAACGCGCAGCGTCGAGCGCGGCCAGGTAGCTAGCGGTAACGGCGCTGTCGTCGGCGGCGATGGGATAAATGGCGACGTACAACGGCTCACGCCAGCGCGTGCTGCGATAGCGGTCCTGCCAGGTGGTGAGCGCGACAAGGAGCAACACCAGCAGCAAGATGAGAACGCGCAGCATCTTGAATCCGCCGCGAGACGGCGAATCGAGGCGCGGTTTCAATCGGAGGCTTCTACGCTAAATTCGGCGACTTCGCCGTCGGCCGAGGTGTACGACACAACCAAGGGCTTGCAGCAGACCGGACAGTCCTCGATATACGATTGTTCAGGAACCGACAGATCCAACGTCAGGGTGATAGGTTCCCCGCAATGCGGGCAATTGGCTTCGTGGCCTTCGATGAGGGACATGTGTCTTGCCAAAAATATTGATTAGTTTCAATAGCTTATTTAGAAATCCGTCCGTCCCGCTAGTCTATCCGCCGCCCCTTGTCGCCGCAAGGCATCGCCTGGCCGCCTCGCCGGATTCTGTCTGCATCACGCCTTAACCCAAGTCCTGACCGCTATACTTCACTGATGCCTATTTGGGGCTAGAATCACGAGGAAACATGGAGCCGACCGATACTTCAAAACCTGATTACTTCCATCGGGTTGTAGATTGCCAGTGGGCCTGCCCTGCGCACACCGACGTTCCTGAGTACATTCGCCTGATCGCGCAAGGTGAGTTTACCGAAGCGTACATGGTGAACCGGGAATCCAATGTCTTCCCGGGAATCTTGGGAAGGGTTTGCGACCGGCCTTGCGAACCTGCCTGCCGCCGGGGCCGCATCGAAGAGAAGCCGGTCGCGATCTGTCGACTGAAGCGTGTCGCTTCCGACAATCGAGACGATATCACCGCGCGCCTGCCCAAGGCGCCGCGCGAGAAGAACGGCAAGCGCATTGCCTGCATCGGCGCAGGTCCCGCATCGCTGACGGTTGCCAATGACTTGTTGCCGTTGGGATATGACATCACGATTTTCGAGCAATATGGGGTGCCCGGCGGATTGATGCGCACCAACATTCCGGCGTTCAGGCTTCCGGCAAAGGTTCTCGATGAAGAAATCGGCTACATCGTCGATATGGGCGCCGACCTGCGCCTCAATTCACCCATCAAGAGCATGAAGCAGCTGCTCGATGCGGAAGAATACGATGCCGTGTTCGTCGGCTCGGGTGCGCCCAAGGGCAAGGAGCTCGAGCTGCCCGGCCGCCGCGATACCGATCGCATTCATATCGGGATTACCTGGCTCGAATCCATCGCGTTCGGCCACATCGACAAGGTGGGCGAGAAGGTTTTGATCATCGGTGTCGGCAATACCGCCATGGATTGCTGCCGCAGTTCGCTTAGGCTCGGCGCGAAAAACGTGAAAGTCATGGCGCGCAAGCCGCGTCAGTTCTTCAAGGCTTCCGAATGGGAGCTGGAAGACGCCGAGGCCGAAAAAGTCGAAATCGTCGTCAACCACGCGCCCAAATCATTCGTGATCGAGGGCGGCCGGCTGACGGGCATGATGTTCGAAAAACTGGAATACGACATCGAGAACGGCGACATCAAGGCGACCCGTTCGCTGGGTGACGTGTTCTTCCCATGCGATGACGTGATTCTGGCGATCGGCCAGGAGAACGCTTTTCCCTGGATCGAGCAAGGGATCGGCATCGAACTCGACAAATGGCATGTGCCCAAGGTCAACGCGATCACTTTCCAATCGACTCGCTCGGAAGTGTTCTTCGGCGGCGATGCCGCCTTCGGTCCGAAAAACATCATCTGGTCGGTGGAGCATGGACACCAGGCCGCGATATCGATTCATAAGTTCTGCCACGATGAACCGATCGAGGAACGCTTAGCCCGAGGCGTGACGCTGTCCAGCCGCAAGATGGGCATGCACGAGTGGGCCTACAAAAACGAATATAACGGCGTGGAGCGGCGTCTGATGCCGCATGTGGGACTCGTCGAGCGCTTCAAGAAAATCAACATCGAAGTGGAGTTGGGATTCACCGCCGAAGAGGCAGCCCTGGAAGTGCAGCGCTGCCTGAACTGCGACGTGCAGACGGTATTCGCCGCGAAACTGTGCATCGAATGCGACGCCTGCATCGACATTTGCCCGGTGGACTGCCTCACCATTACGCCGAACGGCCCGGAGGCTGAGCTGCGTGCCCGCTTGACGGCACCGGCCACGAATCCGACCCAGGCGCTGTACGTGTCGGCGGCGTTGCCGCAGACCGCGCGCGTCATGGTGAAAGATGAGGACGTGTGCGTGCACTGCGGACTGTGCGCCGAGCGCTGCCCGACCGCGGCATGGGACATGCAGAAATCAACCATCCGCATTCCGCTCGCCATCGATGAGGAGGTTCGTGCATGCCCAGCTTGATTGCCGAGGCCAACCGCGTAAACGATTTCGTGGTGAAGTTCGCGAACGTGAACGGCACGGGCTCTGCCAGCGCCAATTCGCTGATCATGAAAGCCATCTTTCGCATGGGTGTGCCGGTCACCGGCAAGAATTATTTCCCATCGAATATCCAGGGCCTGCCGACGTGGTACGAGATCCGTGTGACCCGGGATGGCTACGCCGCGCGCGCCAGCCACGTCGATATCATGGTGGCAATGAACGCGGAAACCTACTCCAAGGATATTCGCGAACTGCGCTCCGGCGGATATTTGATCTATGACTCGACCTGGCCGCGCAGCGCGCTCCTGGAGCGCGGCGACATTACCGTGATCCCGGTGCCGCTTGCCAAGCTCGTGAATGAAAATTTCGACGGTGTGCGCAATCGGATCCTCTTGAAGAACATCGCGTATGCCGGCGTGCTGGCCGCGCTGCTCGACGTCGACCTCGAGGTGATCAGCGGCTTGTTGAGCGAGAGCTACGGCAAGAAGCCCAAATTGCTCGATTCGAACACCAAGGCGCTGCGGCTCGGCTACGACTACGTCAAGAAGGAATTGACCTCGCCGCTGCCGCTGCGCGTCGAGCACATGGAAAAGACCCGCGGCCACATCATGATGGATGGCAATACGGCGGCAGGCTTAGGTTGCGTCTATGCGGGCGCGACCGTGGGTGCGTGGTATCCGATCACGCCCTCGACGTCGTTGATGGACGCCTTCAAAGGCTTTTGCGAGCGCTATCGCGTCGACCCTCAAACCGGAGAGCGCAATTTCGCCATACTGCAGGCGGAAGACGAATTGGCTGCCGTGGGCATGGTGCTTGGCGCCTCGTGGAATGGCGCGCGCGCCTTTACGCCCACCAGCGGTCCGGGCATTTCCTTGATGAATGAATTCATCGGACTGGGGTATTACGCCGAAGTGCCCTGCGTGATTTTCGATGTGCAACGCGTGGGGCCTTCCACCGGCATGCCGACGCGCACACAGCAGGGCGACATCATGATCTGTGCGTATGCATCGCATGGCGATACCCGCCACGTGCTGCTGTTCCCTGCCAACCCGGAAGAATGCTTCTACATGGCCGCGCAGGCCTTCGATATTGCCGAACGTCTGCAGACCCCGGTGTTCGTGCTGTCGGATCTGGACATCGGCATGAACGATTGGATGTGTCCGGACCTCAAGTGGGACGATGCCTATAAGCCGGATCGGGGCAAGGTTCTGTCGAAGCAGGATCTGGACGGCCTGGAAAAATTCTACCGCTACCTGGATCGCGACGATGATGCGATTCCATACCGCACCTTGCCGGGCGTGAGTGCCAAAGGCGCCTACTTTACCCGCGGTTCGGGCCACAACCAGTATGGCGGATACACCGAGGATTCCGCCGAATATCAGGTGGTGCTCGACCGCTTGAAGCGCAAATTCGCCAATGCGCCGAAGTACCTGCCGAAACCGGCTCTGATCGGCAAGGGCACCCATGCCGTCGGCATCGTGAGCATCGGGAGTTGTGACGGCGCCATTCGCGAGGCGCTCGATGTTCTGAAGCACCAGAAACTCGAAGTGGATTATCTGCGCGTGAAGTCATTTCCATTCAACAGCGACGTTGAGGCGTTTTTGAAGGCGCACACCACGATTTTCGTCGTGGAACAGAATCGCGACGCGCAGCTGAAGTCGTTGCTGACGCTGGAAACCGCCGTCGAGAAATCCAAATTGTTTTCGATACTGAGCTATAGCGGGCTGCCGATATCGGCTCAACCCATCGTCGATGAGATCCGAGCCAAGCTCGCCGAAGCGCCGCGACTGACAGCGGTTCCGCGCTGAACACAAGAGTTCCCATGTCATACATCAACAAGCCCAAAGTCGCCCATCCCTCGCTGCCCACCAATTCATTGGGCCTCACGCGCCGCCAATATGAGGGAAGCATGTCGACGCTGTGCGCCGGTTGCGGCCACGATTCAGTGACTGCGGCCATCGTCGAGGCATGCTGGGGGCTGTCGATGCAGCCGGAACAATTGGTCAAGCTGTCCGGCATCGGCTGTTCATCGAAGACCACGGCGTATTTCGTGAGCGGTGCGCACGGATTTAATTCCGTCCATGGGCGTATGCCATCGATTGCCAGCGGCGCGAATGCGGCCAATCGCGGACTTACCTACGTGGGGGTATCGGGTGACGGTGATTCGCTCTCGATCGGCATCGGGCAATTGGTGCACGTCATCAGGCGCAATGTGAACATGCTGTATTTGATCGAGAACAACGGCGTCTACGGATTGACCAAGGGTCAGTTCTCGGCCTCCGCGGATATCGGCACCAAGGCGAAGCGCGGCGAGACCAATTCATCGCCGCCAATCGACCCGGTGCTGCTGGCGCTTACCCTGGGGGCGACCTTCGTGGCGCGCAGCTTCTCCGGCGACAAGGCGCAACTGGTGCCGCTGATTCAAGCCGGCATGCGCCACAACGGCTTCGCATTGATCGATGTGCTCTCACCCTGCGTGACATTCAATGATCACGAGGGGTCGACCAAGAGCTACGGCTTTACCCGCGAGCACTACCATGCGGCGGTGGAGGCGGATTTCGTACCGCGGGCGGAGGAAATCGCCGTGGATTATCCTGCCGGCGAGTCGATCCCCGTCAGCTTGCATGACGGCAGCAGGGTGGTGCTGCGCAAGCTGGATCCGTCCTACGACCCGACTGACCGCAGCGCTGCTTACAACTACATCGAAAACAAGCTCAAGCAGAATGAATACGTGACGGGGCTCATCCACATCGATGAAGCGGATAACACCGAGTTTCACAACTTGAACCGCACGGCGAAGGTGCCGCTGAACAGCATTCCGTTCGAGAAGCTTTCACCCGGCAGTGCGGCGCTCGACAAGCTGATGGGACGCTATCGGTAAGGATCTTCACTCATCGGGGCCTACGGGCGCCGCAAATGCGTGGCCGATAGAAACATGCGGGCGGGCTCACCTAGCATTTCGTAGATCGCCATATAAGAGCGCAGCAGCGCTTCTGGGTTCGGCAGCCAGCGAAGGATGCCGAAATCACGATTGGCCAGGATGCCGACAGGCGCCGGGACGACCTCGAAACCAGCTTCCGTGAATTCTTGCACGGCGCGCCACATGTGAGTTGCACGCGTAACCAGAACGATGCGGTGCACGTCGTCGGCTTTGAGGAGCCGCGCCGAATTGCGCGCATTTTGATAGGTGTTATAGGCCGAAGCGTCGACCCAACGCGCCTCGATGCCGAAGTTTCGCTCGAGCGTGTCGTGCATGGCCCGGGCCTCGATGATGAACCCGGTGACGAGAACGGGCAGACCGGTCTTGTGCGCGAGGTACGCGCCGTAGCTCAATCTTTCCAGCAATAAAGGCTCCGCAGCGGGACCTGCATATTCAGGAGCAAGACTACGCTGCCCGCCGCCGCCCAGGATCACGATCGCCTGGGCGTTCGCCGCCAGTTGCAGATCCAACGGCGGATAGCGCTCGACCAGGCGCGTGATGCCGTCGGCCACAATGGGGGTCGACAATGCCCATAACGATCCGAGGCCCGCTATCAGGCAGATGCGCGCCAGCAGCGCTCGACGCTTGAGCAGCAGCAGGCCGAGCAGCGCCAACAAAAGTGGGGCGGCGGGCGGCAGAACGAGTTCTTTGAGCAGCGTCCTGAGTTGCAACAACCAATTCAAAAGTGAGCGGCTCCTACCGGTTCGACATTCGGATTTAACATATTGTAATTCGAGCTGGGAACCGAATCACGGCACCGCGCGCCCGCTACTGTACTATCTGCCCGTACGGCTTGTTACAAAGGATTGGAACAGAAAATGATTAAACTGATTGCCGCTCTTATTCTGTCGTTGTCCAGTGTGGTCACGATCGTCTATGTCTCGCCTCCGTCATTTTGGCAGGGCGGCGACCGGGGCGGACCGACCACGGGCTCCTTTATGGCACCCGAAATCAACTCAACATCTGCGATCGGCGCCCTGACGTTGCTGTTGGGAAGCGTCGTGGTTTTGCGCAGCCGCGTCGCTACGAAGCGATAGGCTCTACCAAAGCTGCCATTGATCGAAGAGCAGTACTTGCATTGCAACTAGCGTGTTTGTCGTCGCGTGAGCGGCGACAGACTCGCCAATTTTCCCGCTCCTCACGGCCACCGCGCCGTACGCAACACCCGCAACGATGCCCGGAATCCATAGGCCGCCGTGCATGAGGCCAAACGCGACCGCGCTGATGGCGATCGCCGGCCACCGCACGCTTTGCAGAGCAACCGAGTCGAACCGGGCGCTGACGATACGGCGCATCAAAAACCCGCGATAGGCCAGTTCTTCGGCGATCGGTACCGTGATGATCGCCGCTGCCGCGCGGCAGCCGATCCACGCGGCACGCGCCGAACCCGGCAGCCGCACCAAGTCATCAGGCATAGCCGCCGGCGCCGTCACGAAGTGGGCGAACGCGGCCCACACGCCGAAGATTGCCACGCCCGTCAGAACGCCGCGCCAGCTGAATCCCCAATCCACATTGGCGTAGCTGCGGCGGTAGGCCCACAGCGCGGCCACGGCACACACGATTCGCAGGGGATAGAGGAAATCGAAGCCTCCGGAGACGGCGTGCGCGAGCATGCCGGCGGCCAGAATCGCCAACAGCGGCATTAGATAGGCAGCCGTCGCGTCGTCCACGCCGGCATCGGGCAGCGGCACCGTGCGGTTCAGCCAGGTACTGCGCTTGGCGACATAAGCGACGCCGAAGGCAGCTAAATTGAAAGCGATCCACCCCGCCTGAGAGTGAAAGCCCACCGTTGCTATTGTTTTGTAGCCGGCGTCGCCTATGAGCACCAACGCGGCGATGCGTACCGTGTTCAACAAAAAAATGAGCAGCACCGCAATCGGCACAACGATCAGCGCGCGCGGAAAAATATACTCGCGGCGAAAATACCAAAGCCATGCGGTGCAGAACGCGAGCATCAGACCCACGCCTTCGAGCCCCGAACAGACCTCCGACACCTGCACCGCGAAATGATCGGTGATCAAGGTCAAGGTCGACGCATCGGTGCGCAGCGATGGAACGAGAGGACGCAGCACCCAGCTCACGAGATGGAAAGTGAGCGCGGCTGCGGGCGCCCACAACAACTGGCTCAATTTGAATATCAGCATTGCGCCGGCGGCCGGCAGCAGCGAATAGAGGGGCAGGGCACCCGTTTGCCGGAGCGCTTTGATCCACACCATAGGCGGCGCGATCCCGGCGAACAGCGCCATGGCTGCGGCGAGCCCGCATGCATGCCATCCCAGGCTCAACAGCGTAAATGGCACGGCACCGCCGCGGTACAACAGCGACGATAGCAGCGCGAAGGGTGCGAGCAGCGCCACGTGCACCAATAGCCAGGGGATGCTGAGCGGCGTGTCGCTCGCCATGGCCGACTCGCTCGCGACGCGGCCGCCGCGCAGGTACAGCAATATCGCGAAGGATGCCGCATAGGCGATGGCGAAGCGGAACAGCCAATGCTGAATGTCGTGGGTGAGTTTCGCGGCGCCCGTGAGCGCATCCAGCGCCGGGCTCTGGATCAACCCGGATATCAGGAGCGTTTCAATCGCCAGAAGCACCACGACCACGAGCAGGCGCGCCAGCAAACCGAACCGCGGCGGAGGCACGACAGACGTACTCGGTAAGGGCATGCTCACGCCTTCAAGTCTAGCGCGCACATCCCGTGGTAGGGCGAGATTAAAAGTGTCAATATCCGCAGCTCGCAGCGATGGGTAAAGTAAAGGGCCGCCGATGCAGAAACTCAAAATCAGTGCAGCTGTTCTTTTGGCCGGTCTTGGTGCCGCAGCCGGCCATGCATTCGCTCAAGGTGCACCCAAGATGCAAACCTGCGAAGCGACGCCGCAGCCTGCCTTTTGCAGCGCTGTTCGCGGCGCACGGTCTGAAGGGTGGCCTGCGCAGAGCCGCTCCGAGGTAATGGCGCAACACGGAATGGTGGTGACGAGTCAGCCGCTGGCGGCGCAGGCGGGATTACAGATTCTGCAGCACGGCGGCAATGCGATCGATGCCGCCGTGGCGACCGCCGCCGTGCTCAACCTAATGGAACCCATGATGGTGGGCATGGGCGGGGATCTGTTTGCCGTCTTCTACATCGCCAAAGAGCGGAAAGTTTATGTGCTGAATGCGAGCGGAATGGCTCCAACGGGCGCTACCGTCGAGCGCTACAACAAACTGGGTTATGCCTGGAATCCGAAGAATTGGGGGCCGGGATCCGGCATGCCGGCACATGGAATATTGACCGTCACGGTGCCCGGTGCGCTATGGGGATGGCAGTCCGCGCTCAAGCGCTTCGGCAAACTCACGTTCAAAGAAGTGTTGGAGCCGGCGGCTCGGTATGCACAAACCGGCTTTCCGATATCCGAGCGTATTGCACATGACTGGCATTTGCCCGACGCGCAGCCTTTGGAGGCTTGCTGTACTTCAGCGGATCCGGACTCGATCAAGACGTGGTACGTGGACGGCGTGCCGCCGCAGCCCGGGCAAGTGTTCAAGAACCCCGAGCTGGCGCGTACCTTTCGGCTGCTGCAGACGCAGGGAAGCGACGCCTTTTACAAAGGCGAGATCGCCCGGGCCATCGTGGCGAAGTCGCACGCTCTCGGTGGAACGATGACCCTCGAGGATCTGGCGAACTACAAAGGGGAATGGGTGGAGCCGGCCCACACTCAATATCATGGCTACGATATCCTTGAATTGCCGCCGCCGGCGCAAGCTTGGGCAGCGAATGAGATCCTCAACATTCTGCAAGCCTGTGTACCGCAGTGGGCTCCCGGACAGACCCTCGCCTCGCTGGGCCCCACGAATCCGGAGTATTGGCACTTGCTGGTCGAAGCGAAGAAGCTCGCCTACGCTGACCTTTATCAGTACAACGCCGATCCAAATTTCGTCGCCGTGCCGCTGGCAAGATTGCTGTCCGAATCCTACGCGGCTTCGCTTTGCAAAAAAGTGAATCCGCAGCACGCCTCCACGCCGGCCCCTGAAGGGAATTTTCCGATGGCAGGCGACACCATTGTGCTGTCGGCCGCGGATGGCGAAGGCAACATGGTCTCTTGGGTGAACAGCAACTTCAGCGCCTTCGGCTCAGGGATCACGGTCCCGGGCTATGGTTTTATTCTGCACAACCGCGGCGCGCTGTTTACGCTCAATCCGCGTAGTCCGAATATCATCAAGCCGCATAAGAGGCCGTTCAACACACTGTCCGCAGGCTTCGTGATGCACGGCGGGCAACCGCTGATGACCGTCACACTGATGGGCGGCGATATGCAAGCGCAAGGGCACGCGCAGACCTTGGTCGATATTCTCGATCTCGGCGCCAACCTGCAGGCCTCCGCCGATATGGCGAGATTTCGGCATTCGCAGGTGCCGAACACGCTCAGCCTCGAGACGCCTCTGTATGATCTGGTCGGCGCGAAGCTGACGGAGATGGGGCACACCGTCAGAGCTGTGAGCGGTGAGGATGTGGGCGGCGTGCAAGTCATCATGTTCGTGGCGGAACCGGGAGTTGCACAGTCCGACGAGACGGGTTCGCCCAAGCGCGTCCCCGGCTACTATCGGTCGGGATCCGATTTTCGCAAGGATGGCCAGGCGGTAGGCTGGTAAGTTCGCATCGACTTAATCAATGTGTTACATTTGTAGCCTATATCCAGCACCGAGATGCGCCATGGCTGCCACAACGACGATCCGCCTTCCCCCCAAATTGCGCGCACGTCTTGGCGCACTCGCCAAGCAGACCGGACGTTCCGCGCATAGTCTGATCGTCGAGGCCGTCGAACGGCACACCGCCTATGAGGAACAAATTCGCAGCCTCGTCAAAGAAGCGTTTGCCGCTGATGCCGAAATCGATGAGACCGGAGAGGTCTATCGCGCCGAGGATGTTCACGCCTGGATGAAGCGCCTTGCGCTTGACGGTAAGGCCAAACGACCCAATCCGTGGCAACGGTAGTTTATTCAGCGCGAGCTCTCGATCATATCGAGCTCGCTTTCCAAGCCGCACAGAGCGCCGGGACGGCGATCCAATCGGCGGTTGGAAATCTTGCCGCTCATCCGCTGGTAGGCCGCCGCCTCGAAGGTGAATTGCGCGAACTGATCATTTCATACGGCCACTCCGGATATGTAGCGCTGTACCGATTCGTCATCTCGACCGATAAAGTACGCATCCTCGCGATTAGGCACCAGCGCGAAGTCGGATTTCAGCCCTAGCACGCCGCGTGCGCTTAAGGCGCTACCAACCTGCGCTTGCCGTCCGCGGACAGCATCACTCCGGGCTCATCCAGTCCGCTTCTATCCCAGAGTTCGCAGGTCACCTCGCGGTGACGTTGGTCCAGCGCTTCGCAATAATTGGTGTAAATGCATAGGCGCACCTTGTCGCCGGCCCCGGCGCGAACTTTGGCAAACCAATCCGGATCCGCAAGCGCCTGGCGCGCGAACCCGGCGATGTCCGCCGCACCGCTCTTAAGCGCGTGCTCCGCTTGATTGAAATGATGTATTCCGCCGGACAGCACAATGGGGGTGTCGAATCCGGCGCGGCGAATCCTGGCGCGGATCCGCGCGGACGCGTCGTGGTTGCGGCCGAAGGGTCCGATGGCGTCCGAATAATAGGACGGCATGCATTCATAGCCGCTGCGCCCCGTATAGGGATACGCGGCTTCGCCGATTTTGGGTTGCGACGCGTCTTCGAATTTCCCGCCGCGCGAAAGGGAGAGGAAATCCATGCCGGCGCCGGCTAGGCGCTGCGCAAAATATTCCGCATCTTCGACGGTGCTCCCGGATTCGATGCAGTCCTCAGCCAGCATGCGGCAGCCGACCGGATAGTCTGATCCGACTTGCGCGCGAACGGCACAGTACACCTCGAGCGGCAAGCGGATTCGCTGCGAACGTTCTCCCCCGTAGCCGTCGCTTCGAGTATTTAGCGCGGACAGAAAAGACGCCATGGTGTAAGCATGCGCATAGTGCAATTCGACGCCGTCAAATCCCGCGCTGCGCGCGCGCGCCGCGGCGGCTGCGAAAACACCGGGCAGCGTGGCCGGCAGATCGCGCACGGCCGGCACGTCGGTATCGGTGACTCGCTCGCGAAATCCTTGGCGAAGCGATTCGAGCTCGCGCGCACTCAATGCTTGTTCCAATTCCGTTTCACTCAAAGCGGCCAGCCGCGCTCGAACACCGGCTTCATCGCTGTCCGGCATCTGCAAAAATTCCCGGTGCCGCGGCGTAACTTCCAAGAAACGCTCGAAGTATTTCTGCGGCAAGGGACGCCTTCGAATACTCAGAAAATCGATGATTTGGATGAACAGCTTGGTTTCGCCGTGGCTGGCCCGGCGGACGCACTCCGTCAATTTGGCGAGGCCGGGCAGAAAGCGGTCATCGCTGATGCGCAGCAGCGGTCCGCTGGCAACGTCGCGCACGCCTGTGGCCTCCACCACCAGCGCCCCCGGGCGGCCGCGGGCAAAGCGTTCATACCAAGCGAGTACCGAGGCAGTGACTTCACCATCAGCGGTGGCGCGCCAGGGAACCATGGCGGGAACCCAGGTACGCGATGTCAGCTGTACTGATCCGACCTTGATCGGCCGGAACAATTGTGAGGACCTTATCTCATCGGCATTCGGCCACGGCGCAGCTAGCGGCGTGTACTTGATGCGTTCAGGCGGGCGCCAAGCGGCCATCAGCTTCGTCGTCGGGTATTACCGCCGTCGCCTCTATTTCCACCAACGCGCGTTGTTCGACCAAACCCCGGACCTCCACGACCGACATGGCCGGGAAGTGCTTGCCTAAAACCTCCCGGTAACCGGCGCCGATTTCACGCGCCTCGCGCAGGTAGGCTTCCCGGCTCAAGACATACCAGGTGAGCCGAACCAAGTGACGCGGCTCCGCCTGTGCTTCCTGGAGCACGCGCACGATGTTGCGCAGCGCCTGTTTTACTTGTTCCGCCAGATTGTCGCTCGCGAAGTGCCCCTGTCCATCCCAGCCGATCTGACCGGAAATGAAAATCATGCGCCCGCGTGCCGCCATGCCGTTGGCATAGCCTTTTGGTCGGGCCCACTCGGCCGGCTGCAAAGTCTCAGTGCTCATCGTTTCAGTTACCTTTGAATGCGGGACGTTGCTTCGCGGAAAAGGCATCGTAGGCGCGGCGAAAATCCTCGGTCTTCATGCAGACCGCCTGTGCCTGCGCCTCGGACTCCAATGCCTGCTCCAACCCCATGTTCCACTCCTGATTCAGCATGGTTTTGGTCATGCCGTGCGCGAAGGTCGGACCTTGTGCGAGTTCTTCAGATAGTTGTACGACCGCTGCGCGCAACTCCTCGGCGGCAACCAAGCGGCTGTAGAATCCGCAGGCGAGTGCTTCATCGGCGCCGACGCTGCGGCCCGACAGCAGCCATTCGGCGGCCCGGCCGTGACCGATGATGCGCGGCAAAATGGCGCAGGCGCCCATGTCGCAGCCCGCCAGACCTACGCGCGTAAATAAAAATGCGGTCTTGGAGCGCGGAGTGCTGAGACGAATATCGGAGGACATTGCCAAAATAGCGCCGGCCCCGGCGCAGACGCCATCGACGGCTGCAATGATGGGCTGCGGACAGGCGCGCATGGCTTTGACCAGGTCACCGGTCATGCGCGTGAAGTTCAGCAGCTCCGGCATGCTCATGCGCGTCAAGGGGCCGATGATCTCCTGCACGTCGCCTCCCGAGCAGAAGTTGCCGTCCGCACCGCTGATGACCACGACTTTGACTTCCGGCGCATAGGGCAGACGACGCATGAGATCCCGCAGTTCCGCGTAGCTGTCGAACGTCAGCGGATTTTTTTTCTCCGGCCGATTCAACGTGATCCAGCCGACGTGATTCTGCACGGACCAGAGAAAATGTTGGGCTTGGTACTCGGTCAAGTCTTTCATGGTGTTTCCCGCGTCAGTTGCCCGCGCAGCCGCGACAGTGATTCAGTCAATGCGCGCTGCTCGCGCTTAGGAATGCCGGAAAAGAGCTTCACGATCCAGGTTTCATGCTCCGCGGCCATCTGACCAAAAAGCCGCCGGCCTTCCTTCGTCAGCTTGACCCGGTAGGCACGCCGATCGGCCGGGTCTTCCGTCCTCACCAGCAGGCCGCCACGCTCCAATTGATCGACGATTCCCGTGACATTGCCGCCGGTTACCAGCATGCGCCGCGACAGCTCGCCCATCTGCAAGCCCTGCGGCGCGCGCTCGAGCTGCGCCATGAGATCGAAACGCGGCAGCGTTGTTTTGAATTTCTTGGCCAAGGCCTTGCGCACCTGGGTCTCGACCAGATGCGTACAGGTCAGCAAGCGCAACCACAGGCGCAGCGATTCGTGATGATCTTCGGTCAAGCGGCTGTCCATGCCGATGGCAGCGCTCACAGCAATTCTCCCCCGGCGACCACGATGCTCTGCCCGGTGACCGATTCGCTGCCGGGCATGCACAGCCACGCGACCGCGTTGGCAACTTCTTCCGGCTGAATGAGCCTCCCTTGAGGATTCGACTTGGTCATGGCTTGAAGCGCGTCTTCCAATTTGCGCCCGGTCACGGCAGATATCTTCGAGGCGGCCTCTCTGACCAGGTCGGTATCCGTATAGCCCGGGCAAACGGCATTGACGGTGATGTTGCGCGTGGCGACTTCTCTTGCGACGGCACGCGTCAAGCCGATCACGCCGTGTTTCGCCGCGCAGTACGCTGCGACGTAGGGGTAGCCGGTGAGCCCGGCGGTACTGGCGATGTTGACGATTCGTCCGAAGCCGCCCTGAAGCATGTCGGGCAATGCCGCCTGCATGCCGAAGTACGTGCCCGAAAGATTGATGGCGAGCAGGCGGTCCCACAAAGCATCATCGCGCTTGGTGATCGGCCCACTGATAGCTTGGCCGGCGTTGTTGATCAGGATCTCGATGGGTCCGAACACGGTCCGCGCGGCTGCAAACGCGACATCCACGGACTCGCGCTTGCTGACATCGGCGGTCGCACAAAAAGTCTGCGCACCGGAGGATTTTAATTCCGCGGCCAGCGCTTCCAGCGTCGCCGCCGTGCGCCCGAGCATGCTCACCCTGGCCCCCACACTGACCAGCGAGCGCACGATGCTGGCACCGATGCCCCGGCCGCCGCCGGTCACGAGCGCGTGGCGCCCATGCAGTGTTCCGCTATCACTCATATCGCACCTCCTGCCGCCGCGGCACGCTCCGCCGCGCGCTCGAGTTGGGCTTTGGCGGACCGATACGGTTCGGGCCACCATTGTTCCGTAAACCCCTGTGCAGCCGCTTCGGCGAGCGTCCACGAAGGATGCGCCAGATGCGGACGCGCAATCGCGCAAAGATCGGCGCGGCCGGCCGCGATAATGGAATTGACGTGATCGGCCTCGAAAATATTGCCCACGGCAATGGTGGGAACGCCGGCTAGGTTGCGCACCATATCGGCCAGCGGCGTCTGCCACATGCGGCCATAAACCGGCCGCTGCGTCGCGATGGTCTGGCCGCTGGAGATGTCCAGAATATCGGCGCCGGCGGCGGCCATGGCGCGGGCGATCGCAATCACATCCGACTCGCTGAGTCCGCCTTCGGCCCAGTCGCAGGCGGACAGCCGCACGCTCAAGGGTCTTTCGGCAGGCCACGCCGCACGCACCGCGCGCAATACCTGCAGCGGGTATCTCAAGCGATTTTCCACCGATCCCCCGTATTCATCGCTTCGCAGATTCGTCAAGGGCGACAAGAAGCTAGCCAGCAAGTAGCCATGCGCCATGTGCAATTCCAGCATGTCAAAACCGGCCGCGGCGCCGAGCGTCGCCGCGCGGACAAAATCGCTCTTCACCGCATCCATCTGTGCCGGCGTCATTTCTTGCGGCACCTGACTGATGTCGGGCAGATAGGGAAGCGGCGAGGGCGCCAACAACGGCCAGTTACCCTCCGCGAGCGGATGGTCAGCGTCCTGCCAGCCTAGCTGGGTGGATCCTTTGCGGCCCGCATGCCCGAGTTGCAGACAAAAGCGCGCCTGGGATTCCGCATGCACGAACTTCACGATGCGCTGCCAAGCGGCGCCCTGCGCCTCATTCCATAAACCCGTGCAGCCCGGCGAGATACGTGCGTCCGCCGACGTGCAGGTCATCTCCGTGAACAAAAGCCCCGCGCCGCCCGTGGCGCGCGCTCCGTAATGCACCAAGTGCCAATCGCCGGGCAGGCCGTCGACTGCCCGGTACTGGGCCATGGGCGATACCACCACCCGATTGACGAGCTGCATTTCGCGCAGCTGAAACGGCAGGAACATCGGCGGCCGCGGCCGTGTAACTCCGTTGCTGCGCGCCAAATTCGTCTCGATCTTGTCGATGAACTGCGCGTCGCGCAGCTTTAAGTTTGCATGACCGATGCGCTGGCTTCCGGACAACAGGCTGTACGCGAATTGCAGCGGCTCCATGTTTTCATATCGGGCCACATTTTCGAACCATTCCATTCGATTGCGCGCCGCATTTTGCAGCTTTAGCGCCTCGACGCTGCGCTCGGTCTGATAAGACTCGAGGCCGCTGCGGACGTCCTTTGCATGACTCACGTGGCGCACCAGCGAGATCGCGTCCTCCATTGCGAGCTTGGTGCCCGAGCCGATGGAGAAGTGAGCGGTGTGCGCCGCATCGCCGATCAGCACCCGCGTGCCGTCGTGCCAATGTCCGCATACCACGCGATTGAAATTGAGCCACGCGGAACCGCGCAGGTGCCGCGCGTTCGAGAGCAGCGGCGCATCGCCAAGAAACGCTGAGAACAATTTCTCGCAAAAGGCAATCGACCGGTCGATGTCGGCCTTATCCAGGCCGTGTGCCGCCCAGGTCTCCTCGCGCGTCTCGACGATGACCGTGGAGAGATCCTTGCTGAATTGGTAGGCGTGAATCTGAAACCATCCGAATTCAGTTTTCTCGAATGCGAAGGTGAATGCCGTGAATTTTTGCGTCGTTCCGAGCCAAATGTAGCGGCACTTGCGCACTTCGATGCTGGGGTCGAATTTTTCAGCCTGCTGGGTGCGTGCTTTACTGTTGGCGCCTTCGGCAATGACCACCAGATCCGCATCATCGAACTGCCGCGTGTCGTCCAGTTCGCATTGAAAAGATTGCTTCACGTCGAGGGACGCGGCACGCTTTTGCAGGATATTGAGCAGCTTGCGGCGCGAGATGCCCGCGAAACCATGGCCGCCGGAGCGGATGGTGCGCCCCTTGAAGTGCACGTCGATGTCGTCCCAATGATAAAACTCATCGGCGATGCGCGCATGCGAAGGCGCATCCGCCTCCAGGAAATTGCCCATGGTCTTGTCCGAAAACACCACGCCCCAGCCGAAGGTGTCGTCCGGGCGATTGCGTTCGAAAATCTCGACGCTTGCGCTGGGCAAGGCCTTTTTGAACAGAATCGCGGAGTACAAGCCGGCGGGCCCGCCGCCCATGCAGACAATTCGCTTCATGCCTCATTATAGCACTATGTCAATAGTTTAGACATAAAGCATGTGGGGCAGATGGCCGCCGCGATGGAGCCGAAAACCGGCGTTAGGCGAGTTGGCTTCGGCTGCGGTCATTCACCGGGGAATGGCGGCAATTGGCCGAATATCGGGTGATCCGAAGGGCACAGTTGGGACAGCATGCAAGCGCCCAACAACGAACGGGAGTTTCCTCGCATGAACGCTCGATTCAAAGACCCTTCCACAGGCAGTTTGCTGACCGGAATTGCCCTGGTCACGGCCGCGGCGTTGCTGGCGCGGCAGTCCGTGGGGCTCCCGCACTCCGTCGACCTTGTCCATGGCTGGCCTCTGTTCGTCATTGTGCTAGCCTTCGTGCAGATGATTGCCACGCTCAATGAGCTCCATCAGCAAGGCTGGGGTTTGCTGCTGGCGGGGGATTGGCTGCTTGCGAATACCATGACCGATTGGGCCTATGTCCAGATCAGCGTTCCGGTGCTCCTTGCCGGCGTAGGCTTGATGACCATTGTTCGCGGGCTACACGATCACAGCAGAAATTCGGACGAGGACTACCGTGCCACCCAATAATCCCAGCATCACGCCAAAATTCATCATCGGCGTTTGCCTCGTCTTGATAGGCGTCGTGCTGGCTCTCGACCAGCTCGGCATGGTCCAGGCCCATCATGTGCTGCGCTTTTGGCCGGCCGCTCTGATCGTGGTTGGCCTGGTCATGCTACAACGCGGAGAGAGGCATAGTGCGTTGCGGGCGCTGGTGCTCATTGTCGTCGGCGGCTGGCTCTTGCTCAACACGCTTGGCCTCGTGAGCCTGGATATATGGGAATTTGCGTGGCCGCTCGTGTTGGTGTTCATCGGCGCAAGAATCATGATGCGTAGTCAGTGTCGCCGCTCCCGCGCCTCTCAGGATCTGCCTGGTGCCGGCCCTGCAGGCGGCACAACTCCGACAATTCAGGGCCCGAGCGGTTTCAATTCCGCTTCCGCTTCGGCAAATAACAGCGAACCCGTGCATGGCTCGCTCTTCGCCTTACTCAGCAGCAGCAAACGCCGTTGGGGCAAATCCACATTCCGCGGCGCAGACGCAACGGCATTCATGGGCGGATGTGAACTCGACTTACGCGATGCGTTGATGAGTTCCGGTGAGCTCGCGGTGGTTGACGTGTTCGTCCTCATGGGCGGCGTCAATATTTTCGTTCCGCCCAATTGGACCGTGTCGCAAGAAGTCGTGCCGCTATTGGGCGGAGTGCATGACAAGACGCGCTCGGTGCCCTCCAATCCGGCGCAGCATCTGCTTGTGCGCGGCACCGTGGTCATGGGCGGCGTCGAAATCAGTAATTGAATGCATCCCATCCTCGCCGATGCGAAACAGCTTGGGCTGTATCTATTGGGTTGTCTTCCCATCGGGATCGTGCTGATCATCGGTTTGGGCCGCCAAGGCGCTTGGGTTACCGCGACCGTCTTCTTTTTACCGCTGATGATGGTCTACGCGTTCATTGGGCTGTCGGCCTACTACCTGTGCCAGGCATTTCCCATAGCTAAGGGAGATCGAAGCTGGCGCGCCGTGCCGGCCCATGTCAGCGCGGCCGCAACCGTGGGTGGTCTATGCGTGGCTCTGGCCTGGGGTTGGGCGCGGCTGCTGGAGTCGCTCAACATCGGTTTGCAGCCACAGTTGTATCTGGCGCAACCCTGGCTGCTTTTCGTGGTGGGCGCATTGCTGTTCTGGCTTGCCACGGCATTTCACTATGTGCTGATCGCGTCCAATGACTCGCAGAACGCTGAACGGCGCTCGCTCGAGGCCGGCCTGCTGGCGCGCGAAGCCGAGCTCAAGGCATTGCGCGCGCAGCTCGATCCGCACTTTCTCTTTAACAGCCTAAACTCGATCAGTTCGCTTACGGCCCGCGACCCACCAGCTGCGCGCAAGATGTGTCTGCTGCTCGCGGATTTTCTGCGTGATACCTTACGGCTCGGCGCCGCGCAGAGAATCTCGTTGCAGGAGGAATTGAACATCGTGGAGCGATATCTTTCCATCGAGCAGGTGCGGCTCGGCGCCAGACTCAATGTGTTCAAAGAGACCAGCCAGCAGGCCTTGAGCGCCAAGGTGCCCGCGCTGATCCTGCAGCCTCTGGCCGAAAATGCGGTGCTGCACGGTATCGCACACTTGCTCGAAGGCGGCACCGTCAGCATTCGGGCGGAAAGAGAGCATTCGCTGCTGGTTGTGCGGGTCACCAATCCTTGCGACCCGGATCGTCCGCGGCATAGGCGCGTCGGCTTTGGCCTCTCTTTGGTGCGCCAGCGGCTCCAATCGCAGTTTGGCCTTGCAGGGCAGCTCGACATCGACGAGCAGGGGGGCGAGTTCACCGCGAAGGTCAGCCTGCCGTTTGAGCCGCCCGAGGGGGCGAACGCGAATGCTTGAACCCAAGCGTCTCACCGTCGTGATTGTCGACGACGAAGCTCCTGCGCGCGCGCTCATCCGCGAATATCTGGAACAACATTCCGACGTGCATGTCGTGGCCGAATGCACCAATGGCTTGGAAGCGGTGAAAGCGGCGAACGAATTGAAGCCGGACCTGTTGTTCCTGGACATCCAGATGCCGAAGCTGGATGGATTCGAAGTGCTGGATCTCATCGGCCGCGATGCCGCAGGCGTCGTCTTCACGACTGCCTATGATGACTACGCCTTGCGTGCTTTCGAGGTGCACGCGGTGGATTATCTGCTCAAGCCATTCGGGCCGGAGCGTTTCGCCGAATCGTTAAAGCTGGCGCGCTCGCGCATCACCCAGCGCCAGCCGATTCCCGCGCGAGAGCTGCTCGAGACCCATCGCGAGGGCTCTGCAATTGATCGCCTTCTCATACGGGATCGCTCCCATGTGCACGTGATTCCTGTGGAACAAATCGACTACATTGAGGCGCAGGACGACTACGTATCGATCCGCGCGGCCGGCCGCAATTACTTGAAGGAACAAACGCTCGGCGAACTCGAAGAGCAACTTGCGGCTAGAGGGTTCTTGCGCATCCACCGCCGCTTTATTCTGAATGTGTCGCGGCTGGCAAAGATAGAGCTGTCCGAAAAGGACAGCCGCATTGCCATTCTCAACGACAAGACTGAGTTGCCCATCAGCCGCTCGGGCTATGCAAAACTGCGCGATTTGCTGTGAGGATCCTATCCATGACCCCAAGCCACGCCGTGTTACTACTAGCCGCATCTCTGCTCAACGTGCTCCTGCTGGGGCAGGCCAATGCGCAAACACCCGGAAAGTTACCGCCCCCCGAAGACATCCGCTGTGTCATCGTCGCCATGCAACTCAGCGTCACGACCGACACCAACCAGCGAACCGGCGGCAACATGCTGGCCATGTACTATGTCGGCCGGCTCGACAAGTACCCGGCCAAAGTGATCGAAGAGGCCATCTTCAAAGAGCTGCCCGCCATGACGCCTGATCTGTTCAAGACGGAAGCGGGCCGCTGCGGCAGAATTCTCATGGAAAAGGCCCAGGTGCTCACGCAAATCGGCACCAGCGTCACGCAACGTGCGCAAGAGCTGCAGCAAAAGCAACCCCCAGCACCCGCCAGTGCTCCAGCAACGCCGATGCCCGAAAAACCCAGTGACAAATAGACGGTCCCTAAGGTCCGCTTGCCAATTGTTCAATTTGACCAGCTACACAACAAGTCGCACTGAATCTGCTGCTTCGCAGTAGGCGTCCGGTGAAGCCAGCCTAGAAGCCGTTGGTCGAGTAGCGAAATCTCGTCCTTATGTACGCTCTAGCACCGAACTCCTGAGCAGATATCTCTATCGTCCTGCGATCCACACGCGGCATCACCAGCCACATTTAATCTGGAGAGAATCCCTAATGAAGATATTAGTCATCGGTGGCACCGGCCACGTCGGTTCCGAAGTCGTCAAAGAGCTGAAAAAGCGCCAAGCCGACGTGAGGGTTCTCGTGCGCAAAGCCGACGAGAAATCCCTGCCCGGGGTTGAGCTGGTCGTAGGTGATCTGCTCGATCCAGTCTCCATCGAAAAGGCGATGAAGGGCGTTGAAAAAATGTATCTTCTCAACGCCGTCACTCCAGATGAGTTGACGCAAGGACTCATTGCTTACGATCTCGCAAAAAAGCTCAAGATGTCGCACGTTGTCTACCACTCGGTGTTTCGCGTTGAGTATTTCAAGGATGTTCCGCACTTCGCCTCAAAGCTCGCCATTGAGAGCGCGATCCGAGAGTTTGACGTGCCATTTACGATCATTCGCCCAAACTATTTCTTCCAGAACGATGCGTCATTCAAGGACTTGCTTACCAAAATGTCGGTGTATCCGAATCCGCTGGGAGCCGTCGGAATATCGGCAGTCGATATTCGCGACATTGCGGAAGCCGCCGCAATCTCGCTGATGTCCGACAAGCATTTTGGCAAGACTTATAACGTGAATGGCCCTGCCGTCCTGAGCGGCCCGAAGGCCGCGTCGATCTGGAGCAAAGTGCTCGGCAAGGAAATCAAATATGCAGGAGACAACCTGGATATCTTTGAGGAACAGATGCGCAAACATGCCCCCGCTTGGGCGGCGTTCGATATTCGCATGATGTTTCAAGGATATCTCGAGCGGGGCTTCGTTGCCGAGGACGATGATGTTGCGATATTGACAAAGCTCCTAGGCCACGAACCCCGCGCTTATGAGGACTTTGCAAACGAGACCATGCGCGAATGGCAGATGCTAGACAATCCCCGAGTGGCAGCTTAGCGCGGCGAGCAATTCGGCACTCTGAACAGCTCGCTCCCAAGCGACGCATGGAGACACTCAGGCGGCGCGCCTAAACATGGCGTCTTCGATTGGCTCGTTGACACGTATGCTGTGCCGCAGTTCCGTTGCTGAAAATCTGCCGGCTTCGCCTGATGTTTTTATTCTGCGAATAAGCAGAGCGTCTCTCTCGATGACGAACTCCATATCCGGAATAGCGCACTTTGGATATCGCGCTGCTATCGAGTAGCAAGGGGTACCGTCAACAACTGTGTCCATACCCTGGCGCAAATCAACTAGATCCAGGATAGACAACCCACCCATCGCGGGAATTAACAATCTTCCAATGCGATGGGCGGATCCCGAGGAGGCGCCGGTCGCAGCCGCAATTGCGAGCGAAAAGTTTTCCGCTAACTCGGTCTGCGGAGTATCAGTGCCCGTCTGTTTCCAGGTGGACGCCGTGCTCCCGTCAAATACAACGGTATTCCTTGTGATGATGTTTTGAAGTGGCAGATCCGGATGCGACCGTTCAAATTCAAACCGATAGAGCGAGGGCTTCTTATACAACGTCGAAAATATCGTCGTGACCACACGGCCGTTGTTGTTGAGTTGCGTGTGCACTGCCCCGCGATCGGAGTACGAACTTATGGACGCGTAGCGCGCCGCGACCTTTTCCAAAAGCGCTTTCGCATGATCCGCAGTCGGCATTCCTACCTCCGCTACGATCCCAGTTCCTGAGTAGGCATGAAGTTGACACTATATAGGAAAGGAGCTGCCCGTTTCCCCCCGGGGTCCCTTCCTGTATCCGGCCGGAACCAATGGCCGGTTACCAGAAACCATTTCCGGGCGTCGAACTGCCGCCGTGGCAAAGGGTAATCGCGCGGGCAGCCTAATGTTCACTCAACAAGTACGCGTGCGTCACACCCGTGCGTGAATCGACGCCATTTGCGACGATCCAGCCATAGTCATTGATTCCTTTGCCCAAAAGCAGAGTCACCTGCGCCGCAATGGCGGGATCGATCATGGAATTCAGATCACGCATTGCACGCTTCGCGTATAGAAACGCGTGAAGCGCGCCGCCTGGGGTCACCGCTTGGCCCGTGACCTGGCCACTCGCGTTGATTGCGTATCCTGTGCTTGAACCGCCGCCGAGGGTCCCGAGGTCCGTCATGCCGCTGCCGGGGG
>Ga0209624_10000990_pt1 | contig 23752 bp, 18 predicted proteins | sample JacPinW_OM2H0_O1_FD_188565 | JGI IMG/M metagenome (GOLD analysis project Ga0209624, IMG submission 188565) | Forest soil microbial communities from Algoma, Ontario, Canada - Jack Pine, Ontario site 1_JW_OM2H0_O1 (SPAdes) (version 2) | ecosystem: Environmental > Terrestrial > Soil > Boreal...
GGTGCAAGCGCCGCCACCCGCGCCTGCCCGAGGGGCGACGACGTGTATCCGCGAAGAAGTTCGCGGAGCGACTCGAACTCCAACACGCGCGCGGAAGTATGGACTAACTCGGAAGACATCGCAATTTATGGTACAGGAGCGGCGCTTCGAAGACCTACCGCGCGTCATGGAGAAACGTAGTGAGCCGTGGTGAGAAAAGTGCAGCGAGTACGTTTCTATGATGAAGCGAGTTAGCCGCCTGCGCCGGCTACTTGCACGGCGGACTCTAGAGTCGCAGGCAGACGAATCAGGAAGACAGCGCCGCCTTGCGGCCGGTTCTGGCAAGTGATCTGGCCGCCGTGATCCTGAATCATTCCGTAAACTGCGCTCAGGCCTAGCCCCGTGCCCTTGCCGACGGGCTTGGTGGTATAGAAGGGATCGAATACGCGTTCGGGATCGCGGAGGCCGGGGCCGGTGTCGGAGAACTGCAAGAGTATTTCTGCGCCCTGTTTTTGGGCAGTCACGTCGAGCGATCCGCCGCCGACCTCGTCGAGGGCGTCCATAGCGTTTTCGATGATCTCTACAAATCCCTGGAACAATTGGTTGGCATTCCCCTGCACCCGGGGAAAAGCCTTGTCGATCGCCACATTGATGCGAATTTTTCCGGGTGCGCGGCGGGCTTCCAGCATCTGCGTGGCCCGGCTCAAAAGCACGGAAAGATCCACCGGAGTTTTTTCCCCGGGCGCCTGCTGGGCAAAGCTCAGCAGATTGGCCACGAGATCGCGCGTACGCCTAGCCTGGTTCACGATCTTGCGGACAAGCGTGTTCTGTTCTTCGGTGAGCCGCTCTTTCGCCCAGAGTTGCTCGGAATAATTCATGATCGCATTCAGTGGATGGTCGATTTCGTGAGCAGCTCCCGCAATCAGATTGCCTAGCGAAGCGAGCTTCTCCTTTTGCACCAGCTGGCTCTGCAACTGTTTCTGGCTCTCGTAGGCACGGCGGGAGTCGCGTAGCAGAGACATCAAGCGCTGGTCCTGCATGTACTGGCGCAGAAATACAAATATTCCAAGCACCAGCATGGCTGTGAGTACCGCTGAGATACGGAATGCGCGCGACGGCCCTGCGGAGTCGTCGAGCAGAATTGTCCATGCGCCCAGGACTGGCAGCGAGAGAATCGCCAGCATGGCAAGCTGAGGAACGAGCTTCTTCCAGCGGCGGTCGAGGTTGAACTCTACCGTCTTGAGGTCCCAGGAGTGCGCGGACCAGACCGCAGACGCCATCCATGCCAACGTTCCGATGAGCGGGACATCGTACAGGCTTCCCGAATAATAAGTGTTGTCGGCCGCCGCCCGGTCCAGAAGCTGGGAATTGATGGCATATAAGGCGCTGGCGCCGAAAAAATTCAGATAGAGACGACGCCATGCGCCAGAACTTGTCCATGACGCCAGCGCAAGGACGGCCAGCAGCAGGATATTTTCCATACCATACAAGCGGTCGTAATAGACGTTGTAGGCCTTGACGTTGAGCGCGACATACTGGTGCGGGAAAACGATGAACGCGTAAAGAAAGATCCACCAGCCCAGCAGCATGAGAAAGTTCAGCAGGCTGAGCAGGACTTTTCCTTCCTTTTTCTGCAGATCCGGACGCCAGGCAATCGCCGCGATGAACGGTACGGTGTGAAAGAAAAGTATGATGTCGTAAAAAAATGGATCGGGAACGGATCGATGTAATACGGATTCCCAAATCGTCCAGGCGACTTGGTTCGTGATCCAGAGCAAGAATCCGAGAGTCGCCAGGGTCCAGAAACTGCGCTGCTGCCCGGGCCGTGACCAGAGATTGGTCAATGTGGCCCCTGCCGCCGCCAGCATTATCGCCAAGCCCGCAAGGTCGGCAAAGGCGGTGAGCGCGGGTCCCTTATGCGCGAACAGGGACACGCCGGCGAAGGCCAGAGTAATTCCAGCCGCCACGGCAAACCAGCGGTAGCGCAAGAGCACACTCATCCGACCTCATTCTATGAGACTCAAATCAGGAATCCGAGGAACGCTTGGAATGAAGGGGGTTACTTTAGTCATACCTCTGGTCAGCCTAGGGAGTGTTTTGGCCCCAGCCTAAGCTCCTTCGGCCCTACAGGCGCTCAGAGCGAACGCCGGGCCCGGAGAATGTTCTAGAATTGGGGAGGAAGGTGATTTCTTCCCTGGTGACCTACCATGGCATTCCCCATAACCCGACTTCGCCGGCTCCGGCGCACGGCGGAACTACGCAACATGGTGTGCGAAACGCGTCTCACGCCTGATGCCTTCGTGTATCCCATGTTCGTCTGTCCCGGAGAGGGCGTCCGCAAGGAAGTCCGCTCGATGCCGGGCGTATTCAACCTGTCGGTCGACGAAGCAGTGCGGGAATCGCGGGAAGTGCATGCGTTGGGTGTGCCGTCGGTAATTTTGTTCGGGCTGCCCGATAAGAAGGATGAAGTTGCCACCGGAGCATGGGCGGAGAACGGGATTGTGCAGCAGGCTGCACGGGCGATCAAGCGCGAAGTTCCGGGGCTTGTGCTGATGGGCGATGTTTGCCTTTGCGAATACATGTCGCACGGGCATTGCGGGATCGTGAAGGCGTCGCCGCAATCGCTCGGCGCGGCCGTCGCCTCGCCGCCATCCGCGACGATCGAATATGAAATTGTGAACGATGCTTCGCTCGAGTTGCTGGCTCGAACCTCGGTCTCGCTGGCGAAAGCGGGTATCGACATCATCGCACCATCCGACATGATGGACGGCCGCGTGGCCGCCATCCGGCGAGGTCTTGATGAAGCAGAGCTGATCAATACTCCGATTCTTTCCTACGCAGCGAAATTTGCTTCGGGATTTTACGGGCCATTCCGCGAGGCCGCGGATTCTGCGCCGCAGTTTGGGGATCGCCGCTCCTACCAAATGGATGGAGCAAATCTGCGCGAAGCCATGCGCGAGATTGAGGCCGACGTCGAAGAGGGCGCGGACATGATCATGGTCAAGCCGGCGATGCCATATCTGGATGTGATCGCCGCCGCGCGGCAACATTTCGATCTCCCGTTGGCCGCGTACCAAGTGTCGGGCGAATACGCGATGATCGAGGCCGCTGCAAAGAATGGATGGATCGAGCGCGATCGAGTGATGATGGAATCTTTGCTCAGCATCCGTCGCGCCGGAGCTAGCATCATCCTGACCTACTACGCGAAAGATGCCGCCCGGCTTCTCGCATAGAGAGTCACAGTCCCGCCGCACACTCGCTCGTAGACTCTCTGAAAAATCCACGCGCGTACAACCACTCCGCAGTGCGTCGCATCTATTCGTGGCCGCTCGTCGAAACATTGGAAGGCCTATACCTCGGCGGCCTGAATCAAGGCTGTGACGCAGTATTCCGCCGGGAACACCCACATCGAGGAACCAGAGGAATGCCAGGTAATGGCGTTGGAAAAATCGTTCCGGCACTTCCCTCATTTTTCATTATTGGTCCGCCTCGCACGGGAACGAGCTGGCTGCACAATGTATTGAGCCAGAGCGCATGGCTCTCCCATCCCACGAAAGAGACGCGCTTTTTCGACAAGCATTTTGACCGTGGACTGGCCTGGTACCGGGCGCACTACAGTAAAGCAAAAGCCGGGCGCGCGATCGGAGAAGTTGCGCCGACCTATTTTGCATCGGCTGAAGCGCGAGAGAGAATCGCTGCGCTCATTCCTCATGCCAAAATCGTTTGTACGTTTCGCAATCCGGTCGACCGACTCCTCTCGCTATACCGCCTGAAGCGCGCGTATGGATTGATCCCCTGGAATCTGGACGAAGCCCTGGAGCGCGATCCGGAGCTGATCGAGTCGAGCCGGTACTCTGCGCACCTGAAGGAATGGAAGAAAGCGTTTGGCGATGAGCAGGTCATGGCGACGGTGCATGACGACATCGAGGCCGATCCGCAGTCGTATCTCGACCGACTCGTCGATTTTGTTGGAGTGTCGCGACTAAAGCTGGCACCGGCGCAGGTTCGCCGGGTATTGACTTCGGAGGATATGACGGAGCCCCGACATTACTACTGGACGCGCGGGGCGATTCTGATGGCGGAGTGGGCGAGGAAGCAACGATTGGACTCGATGGTCGCTGCGGCTAAACGGATGGGCGGACTCAAGCTTTTTGTCGGAGGTGGCCGGGCCTTTGCTGAACTGTCGTCGGGCCAGCGGGCGAAACTGCGCGAACTTTTTCGGCCTGAGGTCGTTGAACTGGAAAGTATGTTGAACCGCGATTTCTCTGCGTGGAAATAGAGCGGCAGTTTCTGGAGAAGGGCTGCTAGGCGTCCCCACTTTTCGCTCCTGTTGCCTGGGCGCCGGCAAGATTCTGTTGCACCGGCCTGCGATCCTTCTCGGGCACTTTGAACATTTCCCGAGGCTTTATATCCATGATGCTGGCCACGAATACGTCAGGGATCTGCCCAACACGTGTGTTGTAGGCAGCGACGTCTTCGTTGAAAGACTTGCGGCATTCGTCGATGCGTTCTTCGAGTTCGGCCATTCGACTTCGCAGCGTGAGGAAGTTTTCGTTGGCTTTGAGTTGTGGATAGTTCTCCGCAGCAACAAACAGGCCGTACAACGCGCTCGCGACTTCAAGATCAGCCAAGGCTTTCTCTCGGATGGTGGCCGCGCTCATGGATGAAGTACACGCTTCTGTGACAGCAAGCAACGTCGATTGCTCGTGCCGCATGCATCCCTTCACGCTCTCGAGCAGGTTGGGGATTTCATCGTATCGCTGCTTGAGCAGAGCATCGATGTCCGCCCAGGCGCGGTCGTCCTGGTTACGCAGGCGTGCGAGGCCCTTATAAAGGACGATCCCGTAGACAAAAACCGCGGCTCCAAAGAGGAAAAATACGATCACCGAAATTGTGCTGCTGTCCATCGCCGCCTCGGTTGTGATGTTTCAAGGTGCCAGCAGAGAGGGGTAGATGGCAAGTGGCGGGAGTGGACGACGGGGAATCCCCACTTCCGGCAAATTCGGCCAGAAGTGGGGCACCCGGTAAATCAATTTAGTCTTTGCTGGGTTTCTTTGGAGTGATGTCGCAGGCCTGGCGAACCTGATCGATGTTCAGCCCCGCTGGCGCGAACTCAGCGATCTCCCGTCCGCTGCGCGTTGGCAGCGCCACGTTGAATACCTGCGCGCCAATCATGCCACGGGTGGTGCCCTTGTCCATCGACAGGAAATGCCCACGAACCCAGTTCCATCCGTGATAGCTATGCGTGTCGTCGACTCGCACCTCGACTTCGAGTTGAGGCTGTCCCCAGAAGCCCGGCCGGTTCGGGGGTGGCAGGCGGACGCCTGGATTGAAGTCGGCCAGCTTCAGCTTGCCAGCTTCGCAGTAAAGCTCGACGCGCGGCTTGTAGTCCGGATCTTCCTTGAAGAAGTTCTCGGCCAGAAGTTCGAAGCGAACCTTCTTGGCTCCGGACATTTTATCGACCGATTGAAACTGCATCCATTTGCCGCCAGCGCTGACGCCATCCTGCTCGTCTTGATACGGACTCATGGAGCCGCCCTGGGCAAACGCAGCGGCAGTGCAAAGAGCAACGCACGCCAGCGCCGCGTGAAGCGCCAGTCCGGCAAAATTGAATTTACGAGAATTACGCGATTCGTTCACGGTGTCCTCCACACAACTAGCCCTATTATTTGAACCCGAGTGGACACTGAAAAGTTGCACGATTGGTGCGGGGCTAATGTCAACGAACGTCAATCTTTAGATCGAGGTAGACCTGGGAACGGTCGTCGAACTGGCTGACCGATTTTGTTTCGCTCTTATGGCCTTTATATTGAGCATACACCTCGTAATCGACGGCCGTAGAAAGCGCAGGAAACCGGTACGTGCCGTCCGGGCCGACAATGTAGGTCTTCACGGTACGATTCCTGGTGTTCGTGACATAAACGACGGCGTCGGGTAGAGGGTTATCCTGGGGATCGAGCACCTTGCCGAACAGCAAGCGGCCTACGGTTTTCTCTTTTTTGTCAGGCGAGGCCCCGGACACAGCACAGAGGCCAATCACAACCAGGCAGGAAAGAGTGACAGCCGTAATCACGGAGCGGTTGCGATTCATGCTGTGGCTATTGTCTCACGACAGCATACACGGACCGTTAATGGCTTAGATGCAACCCGGTGTCTTCGCGTTCGTCGTTGTAGACGTGAACCGTCACTTCCTGAAGCAAGTGGAGGGGCTTTCCGTCGGGCGATTTGAAATGCTTCAGATCGGCGGTGAGGACGTATTCGCTTTCGCCGGCGGGAACGCGCTGGGCGAACTCGCCCCGATGGTCGGAATAGACTTCCCATCGAACTTTCTTGGGTTTATCGGAGGCGCGGCGAATTCTCACCGTGACTCCATAAACAGGCCGATCATCGGGACCCCAGACTGTCCCAAAGATAAGGGCGTACGGTTGGTCTGATTTTTGCGCCGCCAGAAGACCGTCGCGCGAACTGAGGACCGGCAGCACGAAAAGAACAGCGAGAATGGTTAGGAGAGAAAACCAGATGAGCCGCAGCGGGCGGAGTTTACGAATAGTCACCGTCTTCGCTCTCTTCCTCTTCTTCTTCCTCTTCTTCGTAGCCTTCTTCGACTGCTTTCAACTCGAGCGGGCTGGTCGTGACGACTTCAAAATCGGTCCCACACTCAGGGCAAGAAATCATTTCGCCCTCGTCGACATCTTCCTCTTCGACGTCCAGATTGGTTTCGCATTCGGGACAAAGCACCATAAAGCCTCCCTCGCCTATTAGAGCCTCCTGATAATATTTAGATTCTCCCCGCCTATTGGTCAAGGGGCAGCGGCAGGGGGCCGAGAGATTTTTCCCGAAAACAGAACCCGATTGCCCCTACTGGATACTCCCGACAAGGATCCCTCCGAATGACCCATCATTTGCGGCATTTGCCACGCTATACGCTTTGTACGCTAGCGATCATGACTTTGTTCGCCGTAACCGCGCGTGCGCAACCGGGAGCGCTGGCGCCCACGATGGCTGCTGATCCTCAGATTGCCGCCGCTTTGCAGCAGGTTTCCGCACAACGGATTCAAGCCAATATCGAAAAGCTCGTCAGCTTCGGGACTCGACTCACGCTTTCTGCGCAGGATCCGGCATCGATCGCCGCAGGGCACGGAATTGGCGCAGCGCGAGAATGGATCAAGTCGGAATTCGAACGGTATTCGAAAGACTGCGGCGGCTGCCTGGAAGTGAAGACTGATGACTTTATGGAGCAGCCTGCCGACCGCATTCCCAAGGCGACCGAAATCGCCAATGTTTATGCGGTGTTGAAGGGGACAGATACGGAGAGCGCTAAACGGATCGTGCTGGTCACCGGCCACTATGATTCGCGGAATAGCGACACCCTCGATGTGAACGGAGACGCTCCGGGAGCCAACGACGATGCCAGCGGCACCGCCGTCAGCCTGGAATGCGCGCGAGTGCTCAGCAAATTAAAGTTCCGGGCCACTATTATTTTTCTCACGGTTGCGGGCGAGGAACAAGGACTCAACGGCAGCCACCATTTCGCCAAAATGGCCAAGGATCAGGGGTGGAATATCGAGGCGGTGCTGAACAACGATATTGTCGGCGGCGACAAGAACGCGGAACAGGATCATTTAGTGGTACGCGTCTTTTCTGAAGGCGTGCCCGCTGCGGCCACCGAGCAGGACATCCGGAGAATTCGCGGTTTGGGCGGAGAGAGCGATTCCGGTTCACGCCAACTAGCGCGCTATGTCGCGTCCGTCAGCCGGGCGTACGACCCGGGTGTTAAGCCGGTCATGGTGTTTCGGCTCGATCGCTACCTTCGCGGAGGCGATCATTATTCCTTCAACCAGCAGGGGTTTTCGGCCGTGCGATTCACGGAGTTCCGCGAAGACTTCCATCATCAGCACCAGAACGTGCGCAATGAAAACGGCATCGAATATGGCGATCTGCTGAAATTTGTCGACTACGACTATGTCGCCCACGTAGCGCGCCTGAATGCCGCGACGCTGGCTTCGTTGGCGGCGGCGCCGGCGCCTCCCGCGAATGTGCATTTGTTGACGAAGGATCTGGACAACGACTCGACTCTGACCTGGGATGCGTCGTCGGGCGCTGGCGGGTACGAGGTCTTATGGAGGGCGACCACGAGCGCGGATTGGGAACACGCGCAGGACGTGGGCAACGTGAGCCGAACCACCCTCAAGCTGTCGAAGGATAACGTTATTTTCGCGGTGAGGGCGTTGGACGCGCAGCATCATTCCAGCCTGGCGGTTGTGCCGGTTCCGGAGCGATAGCGGTCCCATAGGCCAGGTGCGAGTAGAATCAATCGAGAGGGAAATCTGTGCGTCGATCCCGGGAACCCATGACGTTGAGCTTTCCGCCTTTTACCAAGGCGGTGATCTGGCTCATCGGAATTAACACCGCGGTCTATCTGTTGTACCTGGCGCTCAGCGTCGCCGGTCTGCACGTCGCGGGCTTCCTGCTGGACTACTTCGCTTTGAGCCCCATCGCTGTTGTGCGCCACGGGTGGTTGTGGCAGATCCTGACTTACGGCTTTCTGCATCTCGAGTTCTGGCACTGGTTCGGAAACATGCTGGGCCTGTGGATGTTTGGCGCTGCCATTGAAACGGCTTGGGGAACGCGGCGATTCATCGAATTATTCTCGATCGGAATTGTCGGCGCGGCTATCACGACCATTGCGACCTCCTACGCGCACATCTTAGGTAGACCCGAGACGCAGACGCTTGGCGCTTCAGGCGGCGTCTTCGCGATCCTGATCGCTTTCGGGATGCTGTTCGGCGACAACGAGATCATGATGTTTCCGTTCCCGTTTCTCATCAAGGCCAAATACTTTGTTGGGATCCTGATTGTAGTGACGCTGGCTTTCGCCATGACCGGCGGCGGTAATGTGGCCTATGTCGCGCACCTCGGCGGATTGCTATTTGGATATCTCTACGTACGGCGCGGACCCAAGGCGGCGATGGTGAATGTCGGTTTCTCGGAACGCTACTACGGCATTCGAAATTCCTATTACCGCTGGAAACGGCGTCGGGCCGCAAAGAAGTTTGAAGTGTATATGCGCCAGCACGACCGCGACGTCCACTTCGACGAGCATGGGAACTATATTCCTCCGGATGACGATCCTCGCAAGGGAAACGGCGGAGGGAAATCGGGGTGGGTGAACTAGCGGCTAGTTAAGAGTTTCAAGGTTTCAAGGCCACGCTGGTTTCCAAATTTCTTCTCATCCTGAGCGTAGCGAAGGACGTCATATAAGTGTGGAGTGGCAATGGCGTGTTAGGGAGTTCGCTCTCGGCATCGTGAAACGCCTCTCTGTGACTGTTGGTAACGTCGAGATCAATGAGGTCCTTCGACTTCGCAATCGCTTTGCTCAACAATCACTGCGCTCAGGATGATAGCCCAAAGAATTTGGTGAATTCAGAAATAATTAGCTTGGGCATTTCTTCCTGTTTCGCCTTTCCCTTGAATCCCAGGTCATGACCGGCTCCTTCAACCGCCATCAATCTCGTCTTCCCCGGAATCATCTTCATTGCTTTCTCCAATTCGGCGATTGAGCCGAAGGGATCACGCGTGCCGTGGAAAAAGAGCGTTGGTGTGCGCAGATCGGGAAGATGCTGCGTGCGCTGCTGCTCGGGCTTGCGAGGAGGATGGAGCGGGTAGGAAAGCAGGAGCAAGCCGGCAACCAAGTCCGGTTCTTCGGCGCAAAGCATGCTGGATTGGCGGCCGCCGTAGGAGTGGCCTCCGAGAAAGATCCGGCCGGGGGCGATTTCTTTCATCGCGGAGATTGTCTGTTTGAGGCCAGCGCGGTCGCGGGCGGCGTCGCTCGGACCAGGAGGGCCGAAGCCCCGTACTTGCCTGAAGGGTAGATTGCAGCGAAGTACCGCTAAGCCCGCCGCCGAGAAAGTCTCAGCTATGGCGATCAGCAGCGGTGCTTGAGCATTAGCGCCCGCGCCATGGGTCAGGATCAGGGCATCGCCGCTGGCGGGGTCGGGCGAATGCAGCCAGCCGCGAATGGGTGGATCGGTGGGACGAGCAAATGACTCGACATGGACGTTACTAGCCATCGTAGTATTACTTGGATTGGTTGAAGGATATTTCGCTGAGGGTTTCGTAGACCTTTACGATCTGAACTTCGTTGCCTAGACGGGCCCAGCAGCGCTGCATGTCAGGATCTTCGAGCGCCGACTGGCGCGCTTCTTCAGATTTCCAGTACCGCAGGAAGACGTAGTGAGATTCGCGATCGCGGAAGAGAAGGTCGCGCCCGTAGCCTTTCGCAGCGACAATCGACATGAGCTCCTGAAACGTTTTCAGGGCGGAAGCTTCCATTTCGGGGACGGGCTCCCAAATCGCCACCGAGAGAATCTCTTGCGGCATAAGGTGGGATTATAGCGTGTGGCGAGGCTGTCGAGCTTCGCTCTACGACCGGGTCTGAGATGCGGTCCCACACACTCAGCCCGATCAACTCCGCTTGCGTTTTGATTTGGCGGCAACCCGATGGGAATGACGCCTCGATGTTGGCTGGTTAGGAACGGGGTGAACAATGTCTTCGGCCTCTTGCTCGGTGACCACGTGCAGACGCATCAGGTTGGTTGAACCCGAGGCCTGGCGCGTACCCGCGACCACTCCGAGCACGTCGCCCGGCTTCAGCAGGCCGCGGCGAACCAGATCCTGTTCGGCCATCGTCACCATCTGCTCGGCGGAACGCGCCTGCCGGCAGCGCACGGGATGAACTCCCCAATAGAGATTCATCCGCTGCACAACGGGCTCGGCATGAGTGAAAGCATAGATCGGAGTTCTTGGGCGGTATTTGGAAATCATGCGGGCCGTATTGCCGGTTTCGGTGAAGATGGCGATCGCGCCCATCGGCAAATCTTCGGCGGAATGGGCAATCGATTCGCAAATTGTTTCGGCGACCGACAGGCCGCGATGCTCGCGGCGGCGGCGGAATTGTACGAAGTCTCCCATGTTGCACTCGGCCTCGATCACAATGCGCGACATGATAGAAACCGATTCGCGCGGATATTGCCCGCTGGCGGTCTCGGCCGAAAGCATGACGGCGTCGGTTCCATCGAAGATGGCGTTAGCGACATCGCTGGTCTCCGCCCGCGTGGGGCGCGGGTTTTCGATCATGGACTCGAGCATTTGCGTGGCTGTGATCACCGGCTTGCGCCATGCGGCGGCCTGACGGATCACGTGCTTCTGGATGACCGGAACTTTTTCCGGCGCCATCTCCACGCCGAGATCGCCGCGCGCAACCATGACTCCGTCAGCAGCTTCGAGGATTTCTTCGAGATGATCGATCGCCTGAGGCTTCTCCAGCTTGGCAATGATGGGAACGTCGGTCCGATGCGAAGCGATGATCTGCTTGGCTTCCTTGATGTCAGCCGCCGTGCGGACAAACGACAAGGCAATTGCGTCGACGCCGTGATCGATCCCGAACTCCAGATCTTTGCGATCTTTTTCCGTCAACGCGGGAATCGAGAGCGCGATGCCGGGGAGATTGATTCCCTTATGCTCGCCAAGCATGCCTCCATTAAGCACGTCGCAGAGAATGTCTTTCCCGCGGACGCCTCGAACTCTCAGTTCAATCAGGCCGTCGCTAAGCAGAATGCGAGCGCCGGCGGACAGTTCCCGCGCCAGGTCGGGAAAGGTGGTCGAGATGCGGCTCGCATTGCCTGCAACATCCTGGGGAGTGATGGTAACGACTGATCCCGTCTTCAGCAGAACTGGCTCGTGGCGCTCCAAGGGACCGGTGCGAATCTTCGGACCTTGCAGATCCTGGAGAATGCAAACCGTCCGCCCCTCGCGGGCGGCGGCCCGGCGGAGGCGCTGGATATTCTGGGCGTGATCTTCGTGCGTGCCGTGCGAGAAGTTGAGGCGCGCAATGTCCATGCCGAGACGAAGTAAATCCCGCATGGCGGCTTCGGTGTTGCAGGCCGGACCGATGGTGCAGATAATTTTGGCTCGGCGCGTAGCCAAAGTAGAAACACCTTCGGCAGCGACAGTTTGTATCAGTTTCAACTTGTCTCCGGGCTCAAACAGGAATGTTGGTAGGGTACAACATGGGCTTTGAATTTGGGGCGAGCCCCCAGGGGCTAAGCCTTCTCTGCTTTCCGCTGACGCGGCCCTGAAGGGCCGCTCTTCCACCTTTACGCCTTCACGGAATTGATTGCGGTGAGTTCTTTCCCCAACATTGCCCGCGGAAACAGCAAGGCATTGAACTCTGCGCCCACCAGGACGACTAAAGAAATCATGTACATCCACACCAGCAGCGCCATGGCGGCGCCCAACGAACCGTAAACCGTAGTGAAGTCGCCAAAATGCTGCAAATAGGCCCGGAATCCCACGGTCACCGAGAACCACAGCACCGTGGCTAGAACCGACCCAGGGATCACGCTGTGCCACGGCTGGGTCCGGGGCACCGCATTGTGATAGATCAGGGCGATCACGGAGATGCTGGTCAGGGTTGCGATTGCCCACCGCATCATGCCCCATAGCAAGAGAACGTAGTAGCTGAAATCAGGATCGATATAGGGAAGCAGTCGCGTCTCGAACTTACTGCCCACAGCAACCAGAAGGGTGGCGAAGGTCATGGGAACCAAGGCGAAAATGACCAGGGAAAAAGCGATCAGGCGTTCTTGGATCAGTCCCCAAGTCTTCGGCAGTTCGTAACAGCGGCGGAAGCCATCCATCCACGAGATCATGACGCCAGACGCAGTCCAGAGCGTGATGATCGAGGTCGTGACCAGGAACCCCACCGGATGCTTGGCCGCTCCTTTGAGATACGTGAGAGCTGTGTTAGATCCGGCGGGAAGGATGCTGCCGAGCGCATAGGAGATTTCGCGCAGATACGGAGCGCCCTTGCGCCAGTTGGCCAAGCTTGACCCAACGATCAGGAGAACCGGGAAAAACGTAAAGATCGCAGAATAGGCCGAGGCCTTCGCAGTCGCAAAGGCGTCATGGACGAAGGCTCGCCAGAAGGCAACCCGTAGTAGACGAAAGAGTCGCAGCATGCGCTGCTTAAGATTAGGACTTGGGGGGACCGTCCGCAAAGGGGGAAGTTCGCGGGGTTCCTCAAGATGCAATCGCTGGGGGCTTGCGTGCATTGGTTGTTAGATGACAGAAAAAGGAGCTTCGGGAGCGAAGAAAATCGCCCCCGAGCCCATATTCCGCTTACTCGGCCGCGGGAAGTTCCGCGGTGATTTCGTCGGTTTCGCCCTCGTGACGCATCATTTCGAGAGCGCGCTCAGCTTCTTCGTACGCAGCTGAAACTTCCGCCTGTACCTTGGCGGCAGCCTCTTCCATCTCTGGCGAGAGGCGCACGTTGCGGTAGTACTCCATGCCCGTTCCGGCAGGGATGAGGCGTCCGACAATGACGTTCTCTTTCAGGCCGCGCAGGTGATCGACCTTGCCGTTGATGCTGGCTTCGGTGAGCACGCGCGTAGTTTCCTGGAACGACGCGGCGGAGATGAAGGAGTCGGTCGAGAGCGAAGCCTTCGTAATGCCCAGCAGCAGCGGACGGCCGGTGGCCGGCTTGCCGCCCTGCGCAATCACGCGCTCGTTCTCTTCGCGGAAGGCGAACTTGTCGGTCTGCTCTTCGAGCAGGAACCGGGTATCGCCCACGTCTTCGACCTTCACCCAGCGCATCATCTGCCGCACAATCACTTCGATGTGCTTGTCGGAGATGTTCACGCCCTGGAGCCGGTAGACTTCCTGGATTTCGTTCACCAGGTAAGCCTGCAGCTCTTTTTCGCCGAGTACAGCCAGGATGTCGTGCGGGTTGAGCGGGCCGTCCATCAAAGGCTCGCCCGCTTTCATGCGCTCGCCTTCCTGCACATTGACGTGAACGCCGCGCGGAACCGAGTATTCCTTTTCGGTGCCGTTGTCGGCGACCACGTAGATCTTGCGCTGGCCCTTCGAAACCTCACCGAATTTGACCGTGCCATCGATTTCGCTGATGACCGCAGTCTCATGCGGCTTGCGGGCTTCGAACAACTCGACCACACGCGGCAGACCACCGGTGATGTCTTTGGTCTTGGTGGTTTCGCGCGGGATCTTCGCCAGCACATCGCCTGGCGTGACGGTGTCTCCGTCTTGAATCATCAAGTGGGCTCGCGACGGCATCAGGTAGCGCTTGCTGCTCTTACCCTTGATGACGATGGCGGGCTGGCGCTTCTCGTCGGGAGAATCGCCGACCACGTGACGCGACAAGCCGGTGACTTCGTCCACTTCTTCGTGGAGCGTGACGCCTTCCTGCAAGTCTTTGAACTGCACGGTGCCGCCGATTTCGGTCAGGATCGCGAAGGTATATGGATCCCACTCGACCATGACCTGGCCGAGCTGGACCGCATCGCCGTCGTTGACCTTGACTTTGGCGCCGTACACAACCGAGTAGCGCTCGCGTTCGCGGTTCTTGTCGTCCACGACCGCGATCGAGCCCTGACGGTTCATCACGACCAGATCGCCAGTTTTCGCCTTGACCGTCTGCAATCCGATGAAGCGCACGGTGCCGTTGTTCTTGGCATCGAGGCGTGACTGCTCGGAGACTCGTGATGCCGTACCACCGATGTGGAAGGTACGCATCGTGAGCTGCGTTCCAGGTTCGCCAATGGACTGAGCCGCGATGACTCCAGTGGCTTCGCCGAGTTCGACGAGGCGTCCGGATGCCAGGTTGCGGCCGTAGCACATGACGCAGACGCCGCGCTTCGATTCGCAGGTCAGCACCGAACGGATTTTTACGCGCTCGATACCAGCGGCCTGAATCGCTCCCGCGAGGTCTTCGGTAATTTCCTGGTTGATGTCGACCACGACGTTGCCGTCGTAATCCTTGATCTTCTCGAGCGAAACGCGCCCGACGATGCGGTCACGCAGTGGCTCGATGATCTCGCCGGCTTCCACGATACCTTGCACGTAGATGCCGTCGACAGTTCCGCAATCGTATTCGCTGATGATGACGTCTTGCGCCACATCGACGAGGCGACGGGTCAGATAGCCCGAATCGGCCGTCTTCAGAGCCGTGTCGGCCAATCCCTTACGAGCGCCGTGGGTCGAGACAAAGTATTCGAGCACCGTCAGACCTTCACGGAAGTTCGCCGTGATCGGAGACTCGATGATTTCGCCCGACGGCTTCGCCATGAGTCCGCGCATTCCAGAGAGCTGGCGGATCTGCTGTTTCGATCCTCGAGCGCCGGAGTCGGCCATGACGTAAATCGGGTTCATCTCGCCTTCTTTGTCGCGACGTTGCATTTCGCCGAACATCTCGTCGGCGACTTTTTCGGTGATGCCCGACCAGATTTCGATGACCTTGTTGTAGCGCTCACCGTTGGTGATGGCTCCGTCTAGATACTGCTGCTGCACGGCGACCACCTGCTTCTCGGCGTCGCGCACCAAGGTCTTTTTGCTGTCAGGAATGACCATGTCGTCGATGCCGATCGACAAGCCGGCGCGGGTCGCAAACTTGAACCCGAGCGACTTCACTTCGTCGAGCATCTTGACTGTGACTTCAAGGCCGAAGCGCAGGTATCCGTAATTCACCAGCGCGCCGATGCCCTTCTTCTTGAGCAGGCCATTGATAAACGGCATGCCTTCGGGCAGCTGATCGTTCAGGATCGCTCGGCCGACGGTGGTGTTAACGAACGACCGTTCCACATGAACCGGCTCGGTGTGAATGATGTCCTGATCGTCATACGCAGTGGTCAGGTCAATCAGTTCGCCCGAGTAGCGCAGACGGATCGGGCTGAGCGTTTCAACTTCGCCCGCGTCCAGCGCCATCAGCACTTCTTCGATGTTGGCGAAAGCGCGGCCTTCACCCTTCGCACCCGGCTTCGCTTTGGTCAGGTAGTAAAGACCGAGAACCATGTCCTGCGTGGGCACAGTGATCGGCTGACCTGAAGCCGGCGAAAGAATGTTGTGAGAGGCCAGCATCAGCACGCTGGCTTCGACCTGGGCTTCCGGAGACAGCGGAATGTGAACCGCCATCTGGTCGCCGTCGAAGTCGGCGTTGAACGCCGTGCAGACCAGCGGGTGAATCTTGATGGCCTTGCCTTCAACCAGCACCGGTTCAAACGCCTGAATACCGAGACGGTGAAGCGTAGGAGCGCGGTTCAGCAGAACAGGGTGATCTTTAATGACCTCTTCGAGGATGTCCCAAACGATCGGTTCCTGCTGCTCGACCATCTCCTTCGCTTGCTTGATCGTGGTGACGTTGCCCGTCTGCTCGAGCCGGTGATAGATGAACGGCTTGAACAATTCGAGCGCCATTTTCTTGGGCAGACCGCACTGGTGCAGCTTGAGCTCGGGACCAACCACGATGACGGAACGTCCGGAGTAGTCGACGCGCTTGCCGAGCAGGTTCTGGCGGAAACGTCCCTGCTTGCCTTTCAGCGTGTCAGAGAGCGACTTCAGCGGACGGTTGTTCGCACCGCGTAACACTCGGCCACGCCGTCCGTTGTCGAACAGGGCGTCGACGGCTTCCTGCAGCATGCGCTTTTCGTTACGCACGATGACTTCAGGAGCGTGCAAATCCATCAGCTTCTTCAACCGGTTGTTACGGTTGATGACGCGGCGATAGAGGTCGTTCAGGTCAGAAGTAGCGAAGCGGCCGCCGTCCAGTGGAACCAGGGGGCGGAGCTCCGGTGGAATGACGGGAATCACATCGAGGATCATCCAGTGCGGCTTGTTGCCGCTCTTGCGGAAGGCCTCAACGACTTTCAAGCGCTTGGCATACTTGAGCCGCTTCTGCAGCGAGCTCTCGTTCTTCATCTTCTCGCGCAGCTCGGTGGACAAGCCATCGGTATCCACGCGCTTCAACAGTTCCTTGATCGCTTCCGCACCCATCATGGCCTTGAAGCCGGCGGGACGGTATTGCTGATCAAGTTCGCGGAACTTCGCTTCGTCCTTGATTACTTCGCGCTCTTTTACCGGAGCATCGCCGGGTTCAACCACGACGTAGGCTTCGAAATAGAGCACGGACTCAAGGTCACGCAGCGAGATGTCGAGCAAGTGCCCGATACGGCTGGGCAACCCTTTAAAGAACCACACGTGTGAGCAGGGCGACGCCAGCTCGATGTGGCCAAGCCGTTCACGCCGAACTTTCGAAAGAGTGACTTCCACGCCGCACTTGTCGCAGATCACGCCGCGGTGCTTCATGCGCTTGTACTTGCCGCAGAGACACTCCCAGTCGGTGACCGGTCCAAAGATGCGGGCGCAGAACAATCCATCGCGCTCGGGTTTGAAAGTGCGGTAGTTGATGGTCTCGGGCTTGGTGACTTCACCATGCGACCAGCTCCGGATCTTCTCGGGAGAAGCCAGACTGATGCGAATGGCGTCAAAGTCCGCGATCACATTTGCCATTTCGAATGGGCTCGAACGAAACAAGGTGTTCCTCCGCTTTCCTCGGCTGTTACGCCGCCGCTTGCGGCACCTGAGAACAAGTGGCCAGTGGTCAGTGACTCGTGGCCAGCATCTCTTGCGGCCCGGACTGCGCAGGTGCTTCGCAGCCGGCCATTAATTCAGAACTTTGTCTCAAGGCCAGTTCGCCGGTGAACCTGATCGACACTCACTGATCACTGTCCACCGGCCACTGACCACTATTCTTAGTCTGCCGCCGCGCTCGCCGTCGGCTTCTTCTCGGTCGCCTTGATCAACTCGACGTCGAGACAGAGCGACTGCAACTCGCGAATCAGCACGTTGAACGATTCCGGCACGCCGGGCTCCATGGCGGCTTCGCCCTTGACGATGGCCTCGTAAATCTTGGTACGGCCGTATACGTCGTCGGACTTCGCCGTCAGCAGCTCCTGCAGGATGAACGCCGCACCGTACGCTTCCAGCGCCCAGACTTCCATTTCTCCGAAGCGCTGTCCGCCGAACTGCGCCTTGCCGCCCAGCGGCTGCTGGGTGATGAGCGAGTACGGTCCGATGGAGCGAGCGTGAATCTTGTCGTCCACCAGGTGCGACAGTTTCAACATGTAGATGTAGCCCACGGTGACCGGCTGTTCGAATTTCTCTCCCGTCATGCCGTCGCGAAGGTTCGTCTTGCCCGAGGTCGGCAATCCGGCGTGTTCGAGCAACGCCTTGATCTCCCCTTCCTTCGCGCCATCGAATACCGGCGATCCCATGAACACGCCCTTTGCGAGGGTTGGTGCCACGGACTCAAGTTCTTCCTCGCTCATGTCAGAAATGATGTCAGACAGTTGCGAGTCTTTGAACAGCGCTTTCAGCTCGCGGCGGATCGCTTCCGTGCGCGTGTTCTCCTGGAGCAGTTTCGTGATCTTCTCCCCCAGAACGAAGCCGGCCCATCCGAGGTGGGTCTCAAGAATCTGTCCCACGTTCATACGGGAAGGCACGCCAAGCGGATTGAGGACGATTTCCACGGGCGTTCCGTCTTCGAGGTACGGCATATCCTCTTCCGGCAGAATGCGCGCGATCACGCCCTTGTTACCGTGGCGGCCGGCCATCTTGTCACCGACACTCAGCTTGCGCTTCATGGCGATGTAGACCTTGACCAGCTTGATCACGCCCGGCGGTAGTTCGTCGCCCTTGGTGAGCTTGTCTTTCTTCTCGTTGACGATCTTCTTGAGCACGTCGATCTGGCGAGACGTCATTTCTTCGATCTCGTCGATCTGCTCGTTCACCCGCGGATCCTTATCCGCATACTTAATGCGTTTCAGGTTGCGGGTCGAGATGCGCTCGATTTCGTCGCGGTTCAGGATGTTGCCCTTGGTCAGCAGGCGCTTGTTGGTGCGCTCGTCGTGCAGGTCGGCCTGCACTTCTTTTCCGCCGAGGATGTTTTCCAAACGCTTGAGGCGCTCGTCGGTCAGAATTCGGATTTCATCCGAAAGGTTCTTTTCCAACTTCGCGATCTGCGTGCCTTCGATGAACTTCGCGCGCTCGTCCTTTTCCTGGCCTTTGCGCGAGAAGATCTTCACATCGACGATCACGCCCTCGATGCCCGGAGGGCAGTAGAGTGAAGCGTCGCGAACGTCGCCGGCTTTTTCACCGAAGATCGCGCGGAGCAACTTCTCTTCCGGCGTGAGCTGCGTTTCGCCCTTTGGCGTTACTTTGCCTACCAGAATGTCGCCCTGCTTGATGCTGGCGCCGATGCGGATGACGCCTGCTTCGTCCAGATTGCGCAGCATTGATTCGCTGACGTTGGGAATGTCGCGCGTGACTTCTTCCGGACCGAGCTTCGTGTCGCGCGCTTCGATTTCGTACTCCTCGATGTGAAGCGAGGTGTAGTAATCGTCCTTCACCATTTTTTCGGAGACGAGAATCGCGTCTTCGAAGTTGTAACCGCGCCACGGCATGAAGGCGACCAGGACGTTTCGTCCCAGCGCCAGTTCGCCGTGATCGGTGCAAGGACCGTCAGCGATGATCTCGCCCTTCAGTACTCGCTGACCTTTTTTGACCACCGGCTTTTGGTTGATGCAGGTGTTCTGGTTCGAGCGCTTGAACTTCGTGAGCTGGTAGATGTCGCTACCGACTTCACGCGACAGCTGCGTGGGATGATGCTCGCCTTCAACGCGCACGATGATTCGCTCAGAGTCGACCGAATCGATGATGCCGTTGCGGCGGGCCAGCACCACAGCTCCTGAGTCGCGCGCCGTGACACCTTCCATTCCCGTGCCGACGATCGGCGCCTGCGCGCGGAGCAGCGGCACAGACTGGCGTTGCATGTTCGCGCCCATCAGTGCGCGGTTGGCGTCGTCGTGCTCGAGGAACGGAACCAGCGAAGCTGCAACCGAAACCAGCTGCTTGGGGCTGACGTCGACGTAATCGACTTCATCCCGGCTTACTAGCACGAAGTTGCCGGCCTTACGAGCATTGACAAGTTCGGCGACGATCTTGCCCTTGTCGTCGAGCTCGACGTTGGCTTGTGCGATCGTGTGACGATCTTCTTCCCAAGCCGAAAGGTAGAAAGAGAACGGCTCAATCGTCGCCGGCTTTTTCTTCTTTTCTTTCAGCTCGTTATTGATCTTCTCGATCTCATGCTTTTCCATGTGATCGCCGACTTTGTGATCGCTGTCGCCAACGTTGACGATGGTGACGTAGTCGATGACGCGACCGCCCTTGATCTTGCGATAGGGCGACTCGATGAAGCCGTAGTCGTTGATCCGCGCATAACAGCTCAACGATGAGATCAGACCGATGTTCGGACCTTCCGGCGTCTCAATCGGGCAGATACGTCCGTAGTGGGTGGGGTGGACGTCGCGGACTTCGAATCCGGCGCGTTCACGCGACAGACCGCCCGGCCCAAGGGCCGAGAGACGCCGCTTGTGCGTGATCTCAGAAAGCGGGTTGGTCTGATCCATGAACTGCGAGAGTTGCGACGATCCGAAGAATTCGCGGATCGCGGCCATCACCGGCTTGGCGTTGACCAAGTCGTGCGGCATCGCTGTCGACATTTCCTGGTACACGGACATTTTTTCTTTGATCGCCCGTTCCATGCGGACCAAGCCGATGCGGAACTGGTTCTCCATCAACTCGCCGACCGCGCGGACGCGGCGGTTGCCAAGGTGATCGATGTCGTCCACGGCGCCGATGCTCTTGCGCAGCTTCAGCAAGTACGCGATGGTCGCGTAGAAGTCGTCCGGATCGAGCGTGCGCTTATCGAGACTGGTGGCTTCCTGGTTTTCGAACAGCTTGATGTTGAACTTCAAACGGCCCACGCGAGAGAAATCGTACTTGCGCGGGTCGAAGAACATTCCATGAAACAGCGCGGTCGCCGTATCGAGCGTCGGAGGATCGCCGGGACGCAGCTTGCGGTAGATCTCGATCAGGGCTTCCTGCGGAGTCTTGATCGCATCGCGCTTCAGCGTCTGGCTGATGACCGTTCCCACGTCGTCGCGCTCGGGGAAGAACAGCGACATTTCCACGACGCCGGAATCGAGAATCTTCGAAACCTTGTCGGCTGTCAGCTCAGAGTTCGCTTCCAGCATGACTTCGCCGGTCGTGGTGTCGACGACATCGCCTGCAGTCCACGCACCTTCGAGGTCGGTAATGTCGACTTCGATTTCGGTGATCTTCGCCTTCTGAATTTCCTTCAGAATTTGGGCGTTGATCTTGCGGCCCGAGTGCGCGATCTCATCGCCGGACTTGTTCTTGATGCTGTGGGCGAGCTTCATCCCAAGCAGGCTCGTCGGCTTCTCGCTGGTCGGATCGAGCGTCCAGAAGAGCTTCTTGTCCCGAACCGCAATGCGGTCGGTGGTATAGAACGTCTTCAGGATGTCTTCGCCGGAGCGCAGGCCGAGGGCGCGCAGGAAAATCGTGCCCAGGAATTTACGCTTGCGGTCGATGCGGACGTAGAGCACGTTCTTTTGGTCGTATTCGAACTCAACCCACGAACCGCGGTAGGGAATGATCTTTCCCAGGAAGTACGTACGGTTGTTGGCGGTCTCGAAGAACACGCCCGGCGAGCGGTGCAACTGGCTGACAATCACGCGCTCGGTTCCGTTGATGATGAACGTACCGTTCTGCGTCATCAGCGGAACGTCGCCGAAGAACACTTCCTGCTCTTTAATGTCGCGGATCGAGCGGTTGCCGGTCTCAGCGTCCTTATCGAAAATCGTCAGACGCATCGTGACTTTGAGCGGCGCAGAATACGTCATGCCGCGCTCTTCGCATTCTGCCACGTCGTATTTCAGCTGTAATCCAACCGGGTCGCCGCACTTGTTACAAAAGTCAGGGGTGTTGGCGTTGTAGGTTCCGCACTTGCCGCAGAGAACTTCGCCCGGATGGAACGGGTCGGTAATGACCGTATTGCCGCAATTCTTACAAGTTGTACGGAGGTGATGCAGTCCTTTGAGGTGACCGCACTTGCACTCCCAGTTACCAATGGCGTAATCCACAAACTCAAGTTGTGATACGTTGCGGAAGTCGGTGATCGGGAAAACGGACTGAAACACCGCCTGCAAGCCGCCGTCTTCGCGCTCGCTGGGGAGCTTGTCCATTTGCAGAAAACGGTCGTAAGACCGCTTCTGCACTTCGATCAGGTTCGGTATTTGGATAGTGGCCGGGATTTTGGAAAAATCAAAGCGTTTACGGAAGGCATTTTTCATCGTTAAGAAACTCCCAATCTCACGCGCGGCCGAAGGCCGCGTTCAAACCGCGGAATGTATGGCGCTTATCGCGCCGCGGGACCTACTTACGTGCAGAGCCGGAACGACTTAGAACCTAAAAGACGATGGGGCGCCCGCAGGGACAGTGGTTCCCGCAGACGCCAACCGAGGCGTTTCGCCAATTCTGATTTGAACTCTTTCGCGCCAGTTCTTCGGCCTGTTTCCGCCCCGCCTGCCCGCGGAGCAGCGTGCCTTAAACTTCCCTCGCGAGACTCACTCGCGCTTGAGTGATGCCCTGGGAAGCGACGTTATATAGATGCTAACATCGCCGTCCAAGGTTCACAAGTAGGAACGTGCAAGATAATCGATTTTGCACTGATCTTAGTGCTATGCGGGAACGGCTACCTCGGCTGCCCAGTCGCCAAGCAACGTAAACCAACTGAGCCCCTCGACCAAACGGCCGACGGCGGCCGTCCCCACACACCGAGCTTATTTCACTTCGACGGTCGCGCCAGCCTCAGTGAACTTCTTCTTGATGGTCTCCGCCTCTTCCTTGGAGACGCCTTCCTTAATGCTCTTTGGCGCTCCATCCACCAGTTCCTTGGCTTCTTTCAAGCCCAGGCTGGTGACTTCGCGGACCGCCTTGATGACATTGATCTTGTTGGCGCCGACCTCTTTGAGGACGACGGTGAATTCGGTCTTCTCTTCGGCCGGAGCTGCTGCCGCCGCGCCACCGCCGCCACCCGCAACCATCACGGGAGCTGCTGCCGCCGCCGACACACCCAGACGCGATTCGAGCTTCTTGACCAGCTCCGCCGCTTCGAGCAGCGACAGGCCAACGATTGATTCTTCTAACTGTGCGATATCCGCCATTTTGTTTCTCCTATATCGTTTCAGTCTTCTTTGGTAGAGACGTAGCTTGCTGCGTCTCGTTTTTCGTCATCCGCGATTCACGGTTTCCAGTGCGGCAGGTCCCTATTCCTTGCGCCAGACAACGCCCGGAACGGACCGCGCAACCCCTGAATCGAGAACAACCAAATCATTTGCCGATCGAGCGATCGGGTCATTGGGTGATTATTGAATCGCTCAATGGCGCAATCGCAAAATCGCTCAATCTTTACGCTTCTTTGAACTTCTTCTGCTGCACGCCCTGGTCGACCACTACGGCCAGATTGCGTCCAACCTGATTCATGACCGTCGCCAAACGCTGCGCCGGAGCATTGATCAGGAACAGCAGCTTCGAATAAAGCTCTTCCTTCGAAGGCATGCTGGCGAGAGCTTCGATCTCTTTAATATTGATGACCTTGCCTTCGACCACTCCCACCTTGAAGGTAAACTCCGGGGTGTCTTTGGCATATTTCGTGAGCGCCTTGGCCATCGCGACCGGATCGCCCGTCGTATAGGCGATCGAGGTGACGCCCGCCAGATCCTTCAGCGCGCCTTCGACCTTGGTGCCCTTGGCTGCCTTCTCGGCCAGCGTGTTCTTGACAACCTGATACTTGGCGCCGGCGCCGCGCAGAGCCTTGCGCAGCTCGTAATCCTGGGCCACGGTCATCTTGGTGTAGGTCGCGACAACCACATTCGAAACTTTGCTCAGGTCTTTGCTCAGTTTCTCGACCTGCTCCATCTTCTTCGCTTTAGTAACCGCCATTGTCGAATCCTCGAATCTTTCTGATCTTTATGTGGGGACAACCACCTCGGCTGTCCGCCGG
>Ga0209624_10000991_pt1 | contig 23738 bp, 16 predicted proteins | sample JacPinW_OM2H0_O1_FD_188565 | JGI IMG/M metagenome (GOLD analysis project Ga0209624, IMG submission 188565) | Forest soil microbial communities from Algoma, Ontario, Canada - Jack Pine, Ontario site 1_JW_OM2H0_O1 (SPAdes) (version 2) | ecosystem: Environmental > Terrestrial > Soil > Boreal...
AAGCTCCGGCGGCCGCGCGTCGAATTGCATATGACTACTTTGATTGTCTTGCGCGACGGCCGATTTCGCATCGTTTGCCACTGCGGTATAGTATAGAACTTCAAGCAAACCAGATGTACTCCCGCACAAAATCCGCGCGCGTCCACCAACCAGTCTGCAGCATCATTCAGCCGGATGATTTCTGTCGGGGATTTCTTTCGGTTTTCGTTCGCGTCTTTGTTATTTCGATGTTTTTCTTCGTTCTTATTTTCCCTGCCGCTCTTGCGCTGCGAGGGCAAACCGGCGCTGCGATCGGGCGCGTGGAGGGCAACGATATTTCCGTGGAAGGCGGCGCAGCCGCATCTGCCGCCGGAAATAACGGCTTACCGAATGTAGGCAACGGCGGCGGAGAGCCTGGCAGCTTTGCTGTTTCCAGCGGCAGCGTTGTCACCGTGCATGTGGGTCAAGCCCGCATGACGCTCACAGCCGGCGGGCAGATCGACATCTGCGGTCCCGCGAAATTCACTGTGCTGGAATCTCGCGGCGCGATTACTCTCGCGCTGAATTTCGGACGCATGCATGTCCAGATCCCAGCTACCACGTCTCTGCGGATATACACGCCTACCATCATCGCCACGCCGCTGGATATCGGCGGCGCGGTCCGAGACGTGAACGTTGGCCTCGATTTAAATGATTCGCTGTGTGTGGTTTCCACCGGCGGCGCGGTCCGCCTGGAACAGCAATTCAGCGGCGAAGGATTGATCGTGCCGCAAGCCGGAGAATTTTTTCTGGAAGGCGGGAACCTCGTCCCGGTTGTCGGTGCGCCGGGAAGCTGCGAATGCGTGGCACAGTTGGCACGAGTGGCTCCTCCGTCAGTGGCACCGGCACGGATCGAACCCTCGCGGCCCGAGATCGCGCAGAACATTCCTCCCGTACCGATCGTCGCGCCGGTCGTGTCGCAAACGCTGCCGGCGGTCGCGCCATTGAATGTTGCGGTGGCTGAGCCCGCCGCGCCGAGGTACCGCGTTGAAATTGGCGAACTCGCGCGCGCGAACGAAATGCATCCGGTGGCGCCGGCCTCGAACTTCGCTCCACCCTCCGGTCCTCCAGAAGTGACGGTCTCATACACATTGATGGTGCAGCCGCTGGTGGTGTCTGTCGTGCCATCTCCATTACGCCCCGCGGAGCCCGCAGCGGACACCGCGTTGCTGGTTCGCGTAGCGCGCGTCGAACCGGAGTGGGAATTCTCGGGTCGCGTCGCGGCGCCGGAGTTTGCGGCGGACATGCACCGAGCGCTGGGGCAAACGCCTGTCGTTCCGCAGCCGCAACCGCTGGGTGACAGCAAGCCGCCCAAAAAGAAGCGTGGATTCTGGGGCTCGCTCAAGAGCATCTTCGTCGGCAGCGACGAAACCCGCCAATAATCCTGCCGCGTGATCGAAGCGAACGGCCGGCTTGAGTGAGGCGTTCGCGATTGAGCGGGCTTGCACCTGAACGAGAGTGCCAGAACAGATCCCTCTCTGCGCGTCGCGCCTCCGCTTCGCGGAGGAAGAGAAAAGCGCGACGCTCCGCTCGGGATGACAGGTTTTGGGTTGGCGGCTTAAGTTATGCAATGGATTTAGCAAACGTGCTGGAATTTGAGCAAGTCCTCTCCCATGCATTCGGAATGTAATCGCCGCTCGGCCCGACCACATAGCGCCGCGAGAGATTTTATTTAATTTTGGGGCGAACATGGCTACATGCCTTCGTAGTTGGGGCCGCCGCCGCCCTCGGGCGGGACCCAGTTGATGATCTGGTAGGGGTCGGCGATGTCGCAGGTTTTGCAGTGGACGCAGTTTGCGGCGCTGATCTTCAACTTGGGGCCGTCTTTATCCGTCACCATTTCGTAGACGGCGGCGGGGCAAAAATATTGGCAGGGGTTGCCGTATTCGCGGACGCAGCGGTCGCCGCAAATGTTCGGCTCGAGAACGATGAGGTGGCAGGGCTGGTCTTCTTCGTGCCGTGTGCCGGAATGATATACGTCGGTAAGGCGATCGAAGGTGAGCTTGCCGTCACCTTTGAAGCGTGTGGACTGGTCGACGAGGGTTCGGTCGCGATTTAGCTTTTCGTATTCCTTGTAGCCTGCTTCGGTGTGCATTGGATCGAAGAGGCCACGGCCGCCGGTGATGAATTGAATCCCGGACTTTGCCAGGCCGGTCCACAGGCCGCCGTGAAACGCCTGGTGGAAATTGCGAACTTCCCACAGCTCTTCTTTTACCCAACTGTCGTCGAGCTTGGTCTGGTATGCGGACAGAGACTTGGCCGACGTGTCGCCGGAGCAGAGCGCGTCATAAATTGTTTCGGCAGCGAGCATTCCGCTTTTGATTGCGGTGTGAATTCCTTTCAGGCGCTGCGAATTCAGCAGGCTGGCGGAATCGCCGATGATGAGTCCGCCGTCCATGTAGCTGCGCGGCATGGAGTACCAGCCGCCGTAGGGAACCGTTTTCGCGCCGTAGCGAACGAGCTTTCCGCCTTCCAGGATTTTTTTGATGTGCGGATGCGTTTTATATTTTTGGAAAGCTTCGTGCGGGTCGAAGAGCGGGTTGTGGTATTCCAGGCTTATGACCATGCCGAGCGAAACGCGATTGTCGCGCATGCCATAAATCCAGCCGCCGCCGTACATGTCGGTATGAAGAGGCCAACCCAGAGTGTGCGCCACGAATCCGGTTTCGATGCGGCCGGGCTGCACGTCCCACAATTCTTTTATGCCGATGCCGTAAACCTGCGGGTTCAGGCCATCGAGTTTTAAGTTGTTGACGAGTTCCTTGGTGAGGGAGCCGCGCGGGCCTTCGGCAAGGACGGTGACTTTGGCGCGGAGCTCGTAGCCGGGAGTGAAGTTGTCTTTGGGCTTGCCGTTCTTGTCGACTCCTTTGTCTTCGGTGAGGACGCCGGCGATGCCGTTCTTGCCGCCTTCCTTTTCGTAGAGAAGGTTTCTGCCGGCAAATTGGGTGAAGAGATTGACTCCTTTTTTTTCGACCAGGCCGCCGAGCCATTTCACAATTTTGTTGAGCGAGACGACGTAGTTGCCGTGATTCTTGAAAGGCGGCGGAGTGATGGGGAGTTTCCAGGAACTATTTTCGGAGAAGTAGTAAACGGCGTCGCCGGTGACGGGCGTGTCGAGGGGGGCGGATTTTTCGAAGTCGGGGACGAGTTCGCGGAGGGCGCGCGCGTCCATTATCGCGCCGGAGAGCTGGTGGGCGCCAACTTCGCGGGCTTTTTCCAGCACGTAGATATTTTCGGCGGAGAGCGCGGGGGACTTGTTCGCCTGGGTATGCTGCTCGATTAAATTGGCGAGGTGGAGAGCGCATGCGAGGCCGGCCGGGCCGGCGCCGATGATCAGGACGTCTGCTTCGAGTTGTTCGCGCTCGGGGGGCATTGGCGTCAGGCGATTCCTCGACTTTTTGCGCCCGAAATTGACGGGAAAAAGAGCCCAAAATTTGGATCCATTTTTGCAAATAGTTGGAAATCTCTAGGTGCGGTTGTGGCCCCGGGTAGAAAGGGTTTAATGGTTTGTTTTCTGTAACTTCTACTTTTCGACCAGAACCGGGTAGAAGTGGTACAACCACTTTGAAAAACCGTCTCATTTTTTGTCGCCAGAGGTTCCATTTTTCGCGGCGCGGAGGTGTCGAGATCTCGCGCCGAGAAACCGGTGGACTTTGAAATTGGGGGCCACCGTTTTTGAATTTTTTGGCGATTTGAGGAGGTCTCTTTTGTTTGTTTTCTGCATGTTACAGGGCGTTCTAATTCCAGAATTTGGCGATTTAATTTTAAGAGTCCGGGGCCAGCGGGAGATTGAGCAACGAGAGAGAGCTCAGAGTAGCGAAACTCGGGGAGGCACAGCTTTGCCGGGTTCTGTTGAAGGGCTCGATACTGTTCTAATTGAATCACGCGGAACGGTAGCATTTTGTTTTGTGAATTTCAAGGAGTCGTGTGTGTGTGCGTACTGGTACTCGACAAACCGCAGGTTTACTCGAACACATTTCGCGCGGCGCTACTCCCCGAGATAAAAAACTCGGTTGAGCTAACGGATGCGCGTTTTTATTTCTCTGTGTCGGTGTGCCAGCCGGGGTTGGTCCATTGGCCGTTGCGTCGGACGAAGACTTCGGTGACGCGGCCGGAGGTTACCTCGCGTTTGCCGTCAACTTCTGTTTCGTAAAGATATTGGCTGTAGGTGATGGCGACTTCGCCGTAGCGCTGGATTTCGGTGCGCGGGAACTCGAGACGGACCAGCTTTCCTCCTGCGGCGTGGAACTTGGCGGCGGATTCGAGGATGTCGCTCTGATTTTTCCACTTTTCCTCGCCGGAGCTGATGACGATTGTGTCGGGCGGGACCAACGCTTCGAGAGCTTTTGTGTCGTTTGCAAACCAGGAGCGCCAAACGGCTTCGCGCGCTTTGAGGAGGTCCGTTCGGTCGTCGGGACGAGCGCCCAAGCTCGATACGAGGAGTATCGCCAGTAGAGCAAGGATTGCTGCACTCTTTGAGATTAGGCCACGCATGTTTCCTCCAAGACAACAAAAGACGAATTTTTCATGATTCGCAATTCTGACCGACGAGCGCCGGCTGCACAGATTTAGCGTCATGCTGAGGGCTGCTCTGTGCGCGGCGCATCAGCAACGCACCGGCCACGCAGACTGCGCTGCCGACGATCGAGAGCTTTGCAACATTTTCGGCGCGCACCAGGACTCCGAGGAGAAGAGCGACCGGAGGAATCAAGAATGCTGCGGATGATGCGCGTGTGGCTCCGACTCTGCCGGCGGCAGTTGCGAGCAACACAAATGCGATTCCGGTGCCGAATATTCCCAACATCATCAGCGAAAAGAAAGGAGCGGGTGTCCAGTGCGCGGCGAGCACGTCGCGCGCGCCTAGAGGGACGGTTAATAGGACCGCGACAGCTTGTGCGCGAAGGACTACTGGAAGTGCTCCGTACTGCTGCTGCAAGGGACGAGCAAGATTCAGCGCGAAGCCGTAGGACACGACAGCCGCGAGGATCAGCAATACACCGATGACGCTGCTTTGACCTTCGTGGATTGTGGGCCAAGCAATTAGGCCGGCGCCCATTAGGCCGATGGCTAAACCCACTAGCACACGGCGCTCGGGAATTCGACGGACGAAGAACGTGGCGAGGATGGCGGTGAAAAGCGGGACTGCCGCGTTCAACATGCCAGTGAGCGCCGAAGATACTCTTTGTTCGGCAAACGGGAACATGGTTAGAGGAAATGCGAACCACAAAACTCCAACCAGCGCGATGGCCGGCCATGCCGAGCGCTCAACCGGTTCGCGTGCGGCGGGAAATAACGCCAGGGTGGCGGCTCCGACAAACAGACGGATGAAGGTGACGCCGCTGGGGCCCATGGCTTTCAATCCCTCGGCAATGAAGAGAAAGGAAGCGCCCCAGATTATTCCGGGGGTTGCGATTAGCGGCCAATCTGCGGAGGCGACGGATCGGCGCAAACTTGAGTTGGGTGTTGGGTCGCTCATAGGACGAACCTGCGCGATCGTCTGCGGGAAGAGCTCATGAATTTGCTCCGGATATGCGGCTTGGATTCAGCGCCAGCAACAAGGCTCCCGCGGAGGCGGAGAAGACTGAATAATCCAGCGGAGATTTGAGACCGAACGATATGGCCATGGAGATTGCGAAGAGGAAAAGCAGGGCTGCGGCGCTGAAGGCTACCCAGCGCGTCCAAAGGCCAAGGATTAACAGGATGCCAAGCGAGAGTTCGGCAATCGTAGCTGCCCACGCAAGAAACGGAATGATGAGCGCGGGCATGAAGGAATTCACTTCGCCGGTGTACTTCGTGAAGTTGGCAAAATTTCCCCAACCGCCGTACTTGCCCCACAGGCCGAAGCGATCGGCAACGGCAGACAAGAATGCGACACCGAGGGCGATACGCGCGTAGAGAACTGCAAACCGTTCCAGCGTAATGGTGCGCGAGGTTTTCTCGTCATGAGGTGGGATGGTTTCTGCTTCGGACAACGGTGAGTTGTTCATGATTATTTGCCTTCTGAAGCTTTGGTTTCCGGCACCGGAACGGTGAGCTCGGTATCGCGGTCGCAAACGAAATAGGCCAGGAACTTTGCGGGGAGTTTGTCGCTGGCGTTGGCCGAGATCTGATGAACGCCGTTGGGGGGTTCGTAGAAACTCTCGCCGGGGTGGTAGATGGCTTCTGGTTGGCCTTTCACCTGGGAGCGATACGAACCTTCGGTGACGTACACCATCACGGGGCAGGGATGACTGTGGGGCGGATCGGATTCGCCGGGGGCGTAAGTGACTTCAACGACGGTGGCTTTGAGGTGGTCTCCGTCTAAATGCGGGAGAGCGTGCGAAAACGGGGCTCGGGGCTGGTCGGTTGCGGCTTGAGGGGCGTCGGCGTGTTGCCGAGCGACGGCTCGCGCGAGGACCGCGGTGCTGGCCGCGATTATTCCAACGCACAGGATTCCCAGAGCGAGTTGGGCGCGTTTGCTAGTGACTGGCATCGGTACCTCCAATATTCTGTAAATTTAAATCCAGAGTGGACCTACCACAAGGTCCATTTATAGTATTCTTCCTGTACCACTTTCAATGCCGAAGAAAGCCACTTCATTCGAGTTAATGCTTCCACTGCGGGATTCGAAGACGCCTGCATATCGTTGGCTGTACGCAGCGGTGCGCGGCGAAATTCTGGATGGCCGGCTTCGTCCGGGGACACGGCTGCCCGCTACACGCGATCTAGCGGAGCGATACGGACTGTCGCGGGGCACGATTGTGAGCGCATTCGAGCAACTGAGGTCCGAGGGCTATGTGGAAGGCAGCGTTGGGTCGGGCACATATGTGAGGAAAGTTTTGCCTGACGAATTGCTGCAAGTTGCACGCAAGGCCGGCGCGCGAGCGACCCCGCAACGGAAACAGCGAAGAAAAATTTCGGATTATGGCAAGCGCGTGGAGCTGTTTCCTTCTTATGCCATGCGACCAAGCCGCGCGTTTCGCGCGAACGTGCCGGCGCTGGAATTGTTCCCGACAAACTTGTGGGCGCAGATTACGGCACGACGCTTCCGGCGGGCGTCGGCGAGTTTTCTGCTGGGATGCGAACCGCTGGGATACTACCCGCTGCGGGAAGCGGTGGCCGATTATCTGCGCACGTCGAGGGGAGTGAACTGCGTCGCGGAGCAGATAGCGATTGTGTCGGGTGTGCAGGAAGCGCTGGATCTGACGGCGCGGCTGTTTCTGAATCCCGGCGATCGAGTGTGCATGGAGAATCCGGGATTTCCCGGGGCAGCGATGGCGTTCGAGGCGGTGGGCGCGAAAGTTTCCGCCGTGCGTGTGGATGACGAGGGCATGGAATCACCGGGCGCGAAATTGCGGGCGGCGCGGCTGGTCTACATAACGCCGGGGCATCAGTTTCCGTTGGGAATTACGATGAGTTTGACGCGGCGGCTAGAGCTGCTGAAATGGGCGCGGAATTCCGGCGCGCTGATTTTTGAAGATGATTACGACAGCGAGTTTCGCTATTCGGGGCGGCCGGTTCCGGCATTGCAAGGACTCGATCGCAACGGGCTCGTGCTTTTTGCGGGAAGCTTCAGCAAGGTTTTGTTCCCGTCGCTTCGGCTGGGATATTTGGTGATTCCTGCGGACCTGGTAAACATTTTCTCGGCGATGATCTCGCTTACGACACGGCACGCGTCGCTGCCGGAGCAAGCGGTGCTGTGTGACTTTATCGGCGAAGGGCATTTCGGCCGGCATTTGCGGCGGATGCGGGAAGTGTACGCGGTGCGATTGTCGGTTCTGCTGGAGGGGGCTCGTGAAAAACTGGGCGGGCTGCTTGAAATTTCTGAGATTGAAGCGGGGCTGCAGACCGTAGGATGGTTGTGCAAAGGGATCGATGGCGAATCAGCTACGAAGGCAGCGGCAGTCCGCGATGTGGAGGTTTTTCCTTTGAGCCGATACTGCCGAGGCAGGGTTACGCGGGAAGGATTGCAGTTGGGATTTGCGGCGGTGGACGAACGCGAAATTCATCGTGGGGTTCAAGAGCTTGCGATTGCGCTAGAGGAAGAGTTAAGACTGAAGACCTGAATACTTCCGAGGATCCAAACACAGACAATGAAGCTGAGGGTGCGAGAATTTTGTATCACTGAAATTTTTTATTACTGAGTTGAAGAGAAGGTGTCGCAGGAGCTCGGGCTGCCTGAATTGAAACCTTGCTTGAACCAGTAGGTGCGCTGGGCGGAGGTGCCGTGGGTGAATTTGTCGGGCATCACGCGGCCGGTTTCCATTTTCTGCAAGTGGTCGTCGCCAACGGCGGCAGCGGCGTTCACGGCGGAATCGACGTCGCCCTTTTCGAGTAGATCGCGCTGTTCGGTGGAGTTGGCCCAGACGCCCGCGTAGCAATCGGCTTGGAGCTCGACGCGGACGGAGATGGGGTTGGCCATTCTTGGATTGCCGGCTACTTCCTGGCGGACTTTTTGCTCGGTGCCCATAATTTTCTGAACGTGATGGCCAATTTCGTGAGCGATCACGTAGGCTTGCGCGAATTCGCCGGATGCACCGAGCTGATTTTTGAGTTCAGAGAAAAAGCTAAGGTCGAGATAAACCTTTTCGTCGCCGGGGCAGTAAAAGGGGCCGGTGGCGGTTTGGGCGAGGCCGCAGGCGGAATTGATGCCACCGCGATAGAGAACCAATTTTGCGTGACGATAATTGGGAAGGATTTTGGTCCAGGTACTTTGCACGTCATCGAGTACGAAGGAGACGAATTGTACTTCGCGCTGTTCGGAGGCGCTTTGCTGGGGAGTGGCTGGCGCGCTCTGGGTGGATTCGGTGGTGGAGGAACCGCCGAGGAAAGGCGTTAGCAGGTCGCGTTTAAAAATAAAACTGAGGACCAGAAGGACCAGGATGCCGCCGATGCCGATGTGAATGCCGCCGGGGAAGCCTCCGCCGCCGCTGCTGGAGCGGTCGTCTTCTACGTCGTTGCTGACTCCGCCGGGTGTCCAACGCATGAGAATCTCCTGTAACGCTTGCTGGGTTAAAACCACTCTACTATAGGAGAAGTCCAATAGGGGGCAACCCTATTCTGTGCAGAAAGGCACAGTATGCTCGCAAACCAGGGTTCATAATGATGATTCATAATACAGACGTAAATGATCGCGAATTTCGAGTATGAGTGTGGCTGGTGACGTAAAACCCCGAAAACCAATGAGATCCTGACGTGCGGAAAAAATCCAAACCAAATAAAAGTGAGCTAAGACGCGGGCGCCGTTTTCGATGGCTCTTGTGGGTTGCGGGGGCGGTTGGGGTGTTTGCGTGCGCGCTAGTGATTGGGGTGGTGATCAAGTCTCCGTTTGCACAGGGGAAAGTCGCGCAAGACCTGGAAGAGACTGTGCGGGCGAAAGTGACATTCGGGAAGTTTCGAATGACTTATTTTCCGCACCCGGGGTGCGTGGCTGAAAATGTGACGTTCTCGCGTGCGGGTAGGCCAGAAAATAGTCCGCCACTGGTGACGGTTCAGAAGGTGGAGATTGAAGCGCATTACGCGGACATTATCGCGAGGCCTGGGTACGTGGCGCTGGTGAAGCTTAATGGACTGCACGTGCAAGTGCCGGCGGGAGGCGCTGGCGGTGAAGCCGCGCCGTCCAACGAAAGTTCCCAGGTGCGAGTGGGCGAAATCGTGGCGGATGGAGCGGTGCTGGAAGTGGCGCGGTCAGACGGCAAGGCGCCGCTCAGGTTCGAAATGCATTCGCTAACGGTGCGTTCGTTCGCGCACGACAGTGAATGGTCTTATCGCGTGTCGATGAAGAATGCGGAACCTGTGGGTGAGATCACGTCGCAGGGAAAATTCGGGCCGTTGAACACGGATGATTTGGTTACCACACCGCTGTCGGGCACCTACAAGTTTCAGAACGCGGACTTGAGCATATTCAGCGGTATCGCCGGTACACTTTCTTCCGCGGGTGATTTTGCCGGAAAGCTGGGGGAAATCGGCGTGCACGGCACGATCGATATTCCGGACTTCCAAGTGTTGCGCAGCAAACATCCGGTACATGTGACTTCGCGGTTTAGCGCGGCCGTGAACGCGAAGAATGGGGATGTTTTGCTGAAACAAGTTGAATCGTCATTTTTGCACACTTCAATTGCGACTTCGGGCAGCGTAGCGGGTAAAGCGGGACAAAAGGGTAAAACCACTTCCGTGGATGTGGAGGTCAACAACGGGAGAATTCAGGACCTGTTGGTGTTACTCGCGTCCACCAAGCATGCTCCGATGAACGGCGCGACAAGTTTCAAAGCGCACGTTACCGTTCTGCCGCTGGGGCGTCCGTTCCTGAAGGAGTTGGTGATGCGTGGGGACTTTGGCGTGGTAGACGCGGCGTTCAGAAAACCGAGCAGGCAAGCGCAGGTGGAAGAGTTGAGCGAACGAGCGAGTGGTGCGAAAAAAGACAAGGAGAGCAGCAAGGATAAGAGTGAAGCGAAATCAGATGCTACGGCGGACGACCCCGCAAATGTAGTTATGAATTTGCAAGGGCATCTTGAACTGCGCGAGGGGCTAGCGAAGTTCTCGGAATTGACTTTCAACGTGCCGGGAGCGGCGGCGCGCATGGACGGGACTTATAATCTGGAGAACGAGCAAATCGATTTCCATGGAACGTTGAAGACAGACGCGGAGCTATCGCAAGACACTACGGGAATCAAATCGGCGCTGTTGAAGCCGCTGAATCCGCTATTCAAGAGGAAGAAAGCGGGCGCGGTAATCCCAGTCAAGATGACCGGCACCTACCACGACCCATCGTTCGGCTTCGACGTGGTAGGTGCGGCCAAAGCCAAATAGGCGTCAGATAGGGCGTCAGCGGGGGTTTCACCCCCTTGTTTACACTCAATTTGCCCCGATTATAACGGGAGTCTTGTATGGCCGGCGAAGCGGCATGCGAGTAGGCTTGCGGAGTTTTAAGTAACCAGGAGGATATATGTTAGCCGCAATCGGCGCAGTGCTACTTATTCTGTGGCTGTTAGGGTTTCTGGCATTCCACGTGACGGTTGGCTTCATTCACATACTTTTGGTGATCGGAATCATCATGATCATCATGCATTTCGTTCGGGGCAGCAGCACGGCTTAAACGCCGAGATTTGCTGCAATCATAGGGACGGGCGGAACCTCGTACGGCTTTGTACGGGGGTTCAATAGCCAAGTCTCCGGAATGACCAATTCGAAAGCCCGCTGACGCATATGCGTCGGGCGGGCTTTCTTTTTGCTACTCGTAACGCAAGGCGACCATGGGGTCCACGCGCATAGCGCGGCGCGCCGGGATGAAGCAGGCCGCCACGGCCACGATGATTAGCAACAGGGCGACGCCGAGAAAAGTCAGCGGGTCATGGGCACTAACGCCGAAGAGCTGATTGGCAATGAGACGCGTCAATCCCAGCGCGGCGACGATGCCGACTGCGACACCGATCAGCGCCATCTTTGCCCCGTGCCCAATCACCAAACGCAGCACATCGCCGGGTTGCGCGCCCAGCGCCATGCGCACCCCGATTTCGCGGGTGCGTTGGCTGACCAGATACGAAATCACGCCGTAGATGCCGACGCACGCGAGCACCAGCGCGAGCGCCGCAAAAATACCTAGAAGAAGCATGGATAGCCTGCGCGCGGCAAATGAATTGGAGATGACTTCGTCCATGGTTTGGACGCTGTAAACCGCTTCGCGAGAATCGATTTCCGCGACGGCGCGGCGAACGTCAACCATTACGGCTGTGGGATCGCCTTCGGTGCGCAGCACGACGGCCACAACAGTCGCCATCAGCGGCATGAGTTTTTCCGGAACCTGCATGAACGGATAATCGAACTGCGCCTCGATCGCCGATTTCGGATCGGCGTCGAGCCCCCACTGCTTCACGTGCCCGACCACGCCCACGATTTCGGCTTGGACGTTGAAGGTGCTGAGATTGATGCGCTTCCCTATGGGGTTTTCATGAGGGAAATAAGTGCGCGCGAAAACATCGTCTATGTCCACGACTATTGGCGCGCGCTCGTCGTCCTGCGGCGTAATGAAGCGGCCGCGTTTGAGCGTCACTCCCATGGCTTTTTGAAACCCGGCTTCTGCGAGATAAAACAACGCCTGGTGCATGTCGTGTAAGTTGGCGGGCTTGGGCTCGCCTTCAATCCAGAAAACCTCCGAGGAATTATGGATCATAGGGCGCGAGCCTAGCGTGACGGAAACGGCTTTCACCCCCGGAATGTTGCTCATTTTGTCGTCGAACAGGCGCAGACGCGCGCGCGTTTCGGCGGAGGTGGTGTTGGGATCAGCCGGCAGCGATAAAAAGAAGGTGATCGCGTGGTTCGGATTGAATCCCGGATCGACGCGCCAAAGCGCGGTGAGGCTGCGAATCATGAGCCCGGCGCCCACGAGCAAAACCAAAGCCAGTGCTACTTCCACGGCGACGAAAACTCCGTGCAGCCGGTGCCGGCCTCCTCCCGAACCCCCGCTCTCTTTGAGGATGTCCAGCAAGTTCACGCGCGAAGTTTTCAGGGCGGGAGCGAGGCCGAAGACAATTCCGGCTAACAGCGACAGCGCGGTGGTAAAGAACAGAACGTGGGAATCGAGCGAGACTTCGTCGGCGCGCGGCAAAGCGCCAGGCAAAGTGGCGAGCACCGCTTTGGTTCCCCAAAAGGCGAGCAAAACTCCCAGGGCACCGCCCAACCCCGCGAGCAGAACGCTTTCGGTCAAGAGTTGTCGAATCACGCGGGTCTGGTTCGCGCCAAGCGCCGCACGAATGGCAAACTCGCGCGAGCGGCCCATCGAACGCGCGAGCAGCAGATTGGCAACATTCGCGCATGCAATCAGCAACAGAAAACCGACGGCCGCAAGAAGTACGAGTAAGAATGGCTGAACGTTGCCGACAATGTCCTGTTTCATGGAAACGAGATTGAGGCCGATATCTTTGTCTGCTTCCGGGTACGCGGCAGCAAGATTTTCGGAAATGGCATCCATGTCCGCTTTCGCCTGCGCGAGTGTTACGCCCGGCTTCAAGCGCGCAATTGCGTGCGCGCTGACCTCGATGCGGCGATCCAGAAAAGACGGATCGGTCCACTGGCCGGCGGGAGTGTAAAGGTCCCGCTCACTGCCGTAAAAGTTGAAGCTTGGGGGAACGACGCCCACAATGGTGTACGACGCGCCGTTCAGGACGAGCGATTTCCCGATGACATCCGGCGAAGAGCCGAATTTGCGTTTCCAGAGTCCTCCACCCAGCATGACGACCGGAGCCGCTCCCGCACGATCATCATCGGTGCGAAAGTTGCGGCCGAGAACGGGCGTTACACCAAGCGTCGGAAAAAAGTCCGCGGAAATCATCGAGCCGCCGACGAGTTCCGCTTCGCCAATGCCGGTTAGGTTGTAAGGCTCATTGCGGTATAGGGCCATCGACGAAAATGTCCGCGTGGCGCGCTGCCAATCGAGAAAGTTCAGGTAGGAAATCGGCGCTCGAGCGAATCCGGGGGTCTTTCCGTAAACGGTGACGAGCTGCTCGGAGTGCGGATACGCCAGCGGATTCAGCAGCACTCCGTTGACTACTGAAAATAACGCAGTGTTCGCGCCGATACCGAGGGCTAACGTAAGAATGGCGATGGCGGCGAAGCCCGGGTTCTTGGCCAACATTCGAAAGCTATAGCGAATGTCTTGCAGCAGTGTTCCCATCTTCGATCTCCTGGATGTTCGATCCTGCCAGATAGCACGAATGCAAGGCGGTTAACGTTCGCTTCTGGAACGGCGAATTCGGAAGAGTAACCACACTCATTCGTGGCGTAACGCGATTATCGGGTCCACGCGCATGGCGCGGCGCGCGGGAACGTAGCAGGCGAGCAGTGCGACACCTGTTAGAACTAGTGAAACGATTACAAGAGTGACGGGATCGGTTGCACGAACGCCGAAAAGGAGCGTGGAAAATACGCGTCCGAGAATCAGCGAGGCTAACAGACCGAGCGTAAGTCCGATTATTGCCAGCCACAAACCCTGGCCGACAATCATGCGCGCGAGCTGACGAGGCAGAGCACCCAAAGCCAAGCGTATACCCATCTCGTGGGTGCGTTGCGCTACGCTGAACGAAATAAGGCCATAAATTCCGATGGCGGCGAGGGCAAGAGCCGCAAGGCCGAATCCGCCGATCAACTGCAGATAGAAACGATTGGGATCAATTGAACTGGAGATCAACTGGTCAAGGGTTTGCACGTCATAGACTGCGATTGTGGAGTCAACCTTGTGAATTTCGTCAGCCAGGATTTTCGCGAACGCTGCCGGATTTTGTTGCGTGCGGGCCACGAAGGTGAGATAGGAATAACCGAGATCGTAAAACGGCAAATACATTTCGGGCTGGCTGGCGGCCGCCAGACTGTTTTGTTTCACATCGCCGACGACGCCGATAACCTCGCGGTCCTGTTTCGCAGACCAATTGAAGTGCAAGTGTTTACCTAGCGGATTTTGGCCGGGCCAGAAACTGCGTGCGGCCGTTTCGCTGATGACCGCAACGCTGGAGTGCGAAGAGGCGTCCGCTTCCGAGAAGATGCGTCCGGCAACGAGCGGGATCTGCATGGCAGAAAAGAAATCGGGCGTGGCAACAGTGATGTTCATATTGCGCTCACGAGTACGGTCGGTAAGCGCACCGTCCAACACAACCGCCTCGTTTTGCCGTTTGAAATTTACGAGCGGCAACAGCGAAGTGCCGGCCACATCAGTAACTCCGGGAACGGATTTCAAGTTTGCGATTACGCGTTTAGCAAAAGGCACCTGTTCTTTAGCGCCGGGATAAGAATCGGGAAAGCCGACGGTGGCGCTGATCACATTTTGGGGATTGTACCCGGGGCGCACTTGTAACAATCGCAGAAAGCTCTGAGCCAAGAGTGCGGAGCCGACCAGAAGGATAAGGGCAATCGAAATCTCACCAACGATCAACAACTGCCGCAAACGTGGATCGCCGCCGCCATCGGAACGCCGACCTCCGGACTTGAGCGTCTTCTGGAGGTTGATCTTGGTGGCCGATATGGCGGGAGCGAGGCCGAATGCGACGGAAGTGATGAGAGAGACTGCGAACGCAAACGCAAATACTCGCCAGTCCAAACGGATTTCGTCCAGGCGGGGGAGATCGTGCGGAGCAATCGCGAGGATTGCACTTTCGCTCGCAGATGCGAGAAGGGCGCCGGCAACTCCTCCTAAGGCTCCGAGGAGCAAACTTTCGCTCAACATCTGCCGCACGAGCCTCCAGCGCGAGCCACCCAGAGCGCCGCGTATCGCAAATTCCTTGGCGCGACCGGCGGAACGCGCCAACAACAGGCCGGCCAAGTTGGCACAAGCGACAAGCAGCACGAGACCGGCGGCGCCCATCAAGATGAGCAGGCCTCGACGCGAATTTCCAACGGTGTCGTCTTGAAGAAGCCGAAGACGAGCTTGCCAACCCTGGTCCGTATCAGGATATTCATGCGCAAGCTGGTCCATGACTCGACTTACGTCAGCGCCTGCCTTCTGAAGCGAGATTCCGGGCTGTAATCTTGCTAGCGTTTCCATGGCGCGAATCCGGCGATTGTCGTGGAATGCGATCAAGTATTTTTCACCAGCGCCCATAGGCAGCCATACGTCTGTAGCGCCGGGATAGCGAAAGCCGCGCGGCAAGACGCCGATGACGGTATAGGCTGCGTCATCGACAGCGATGGATGTTCCAATGATGGAGGGATCGCCGCCGTAACGCCGCTGCCAAAAACCGTAACTCAAAAGCGCAACGGGCTCAAATCCGATGCGATCATCCGCGGAACGGAACAAGCGCCCCAGGGTGGCGCGAATGCCAAGAATAGGAAATAGATTGGAAGTCGCGAACGCAGACCGAATTTTTTCCGGACCGTTGCGATCGAGCAGGTTTGCGTCATTTTGCCAGGTAGAAGCAATGGCATCGAAACTGCGACTGCGAGCCTGCAGGTCCACAAGTTCGCCAAAGGTCATGTCCTCGGCGTCCCGGTGAGCGTCGTAGGTATACAGACGAACGAGACGGTCTGAACCGGGGTACGCGAGAGGGCGAAGCAACACGGAATTGACGATTGAAAACATCGAGGTGTTGGCGCCAATTCCGAGCGCGAGAGTAAGGATTGCGACGATTGTAAAAGCCGGCGATTTCGACAGCACGCGAACCGCATAGCGCAAGTCTTGCAGCAGAGTTTGCATGAAACCCTCCACTAATTTTGCTGCGTAATCCTGCAAAACTATTTTGATAAGCCGACTCGCGTTATTCGAAGCGCAGGGCGACCATGGGGTCTACGCGCATGGCGCGGCGTGCGGGAATGTACGACGCGAGAAGCGCGACACTGCCAAGCATGAAGGCCACGACGGTAAACGTGAGCGGATCGGTCGGCGTTACACCGAATAGCACGCTGGACATCCAACGTGTGACTACGAATGCTCCAGCCACTCCGATGAACAAGCCCAGCAGAACGAGGCGCAGGCCATGGCCCACGATCACGCGAAGGACATCTGTTGGTTGCGCGCCGAGCGCCATTCGCAGGCCGATTTCCCGCGTGCGTTGCGTGACCAGATAAGACAGAACGCCGAAGATTCCTGCGGCCGTAAGCAGTAACGCAATGGCGGCGAAGGCGCCGAGCAAGAGCGTGTTGAAGCGGTCATTCGCGGCGGAGCTCGATACCACGTCCGACATGGTGCGGAAAGTGGAGGTGGCCTGGTCCGGATCGATCTGGCGGAGGGCTTGGCGCACGGCAGCCGCAAGCATGGCGGGATCACCAGCACCGCGCACGACCACGCTCATTCTCATATGGGAGTCGGGGATAAACATTTCCGGGCGAAGAGATTCCTCCAATGCGAAGGACTTGTTGCCTCCGACGATTCCTACGATCTCGCGAGTGGCGAATTGCGGTTTGCCTTCAAATAATTTCAGGTGCTTGCCGATGGCGCTCTCGTGGGGAAAGTACTTCTTGGCGAACGGCTCGTTGACGACGATGACTTGACGGTCTTCGGACACGTCTTGACGCTCGAAGATGCGCCCGGCCAAGAGCGGAATGCGCATAGCTCCGAAATAATCACCATCGATGACGCGGAAGTCTTCGTCCGCATTGTCGTTCGGGTTCGCGGGCGGATGCTCGGTGATGGTGAAAAAGGTGTCGTTGCCGTCACCGCTCAGCGGCAATTCCGAGATGAATCCGGCGGCTGCGGCGCCAGGGGCAGATTGGATACGTTCCTGAAGATCGCGGAAAAATGATTCGCGCCGTTGACGGTCGTCATATCTGGGCGAGAGCAGCGACACTTCGGTAGTGAGGACATTCGCGGGATCAAATCCGAGAGGAGCGCGCATCAAACGCCAGAAACTATTGAGCAGGAGACCGGAGGCGATCAAAACGACGAGCGAAAGGGCTACCTCCGCGACGACCAGAGTATTGTGTGCGCGATGCTTTGCGCGCGAACCACCTGAACTGCCACCTTCTTTCAAACCTTGCGTCAAATCGCGACGACTCGCTTTCAGGGCAGGCCCCAGGCCAAACAAAAGTCCGTTGAAAATCGCCACCACGAAGGTGAATGCGAGGACTACGCCGTTCACATTTGCTTCTTCGAGGCGCGGAAGGCTCTGCGGGCCGAGTTGTTTCAGGAGTTCCACGCCGGCGGTGGCCACAAAAATTCCGGCGACGCCTCCCAGCAAGGCGAGGATCATACTTTCCGTCAACAGTTGGCGGACCAGACGGAATCGCCCGGCGCCCAACGCGGTTCGGATGGCAAGCTCGCGTCGGCGAACGGTGTTGCGAGCGAGAATCAGGCTGGCGATGTTGGCGCAAGCAATCAAGAGGACGAGAGCGACGGCACCGATCAGTACCAGGAACGCGGGCCGCACATTGCCGACGACGACACTGTGAAGAGGCTCGAGTTCTTGGCTCCAGCCTTTGTTCGTTTCGGGAAATTGTGTTGCGAGGCGAGCGGCGATAGTGTCGAGCTCGGCCTGCGCTTGCGAAATGGTAACGCCGGACTTAAGAAGACCGATGGGCCGCAGAAAATGGGAGCGGCGGCTGTGCATCCCGGCATTTTCGAAAGGCGCGGGAAACCAGAGATCGGCTTGGGTAAGGACGGGTATGTCGTTGGCGAGAACGCCGACAATGGTACGCGTCTTGCCGTCGAGAGCGATCGATTGGCCGATGACATTTGGATTCCCGCCAAAGCGGTCCTGCCAAAAATGGTGACTGAGAATTACAACCTCGGGATCCGATGTTTTTTCATCAGCTAGAGTAAACACGCGGCCGTAGCGCGGTTGAATGCCAAGGGCGTCGAAGTAGCCTGCCGTTATCATGGAGCCGTTGATCTGGACGGGTTTATCGGTGGCAGTGAGATTGAAAAGCGAATCTCCCACGGACCTAGCGCCGTAGTGTTCAAGGGACTGGTTCTGTGCACGATAGTCCAAGAAATCAGAGGGCGAAACGGCTCCGTGCTCGCAGAGGGGACAATTGCCCCAGCCCCACACGAGTCTGGAAGCATTTTTGAACTGCAGTGGACGGAGCAGCACGGCGTCCACTACAGAGAACAGCGCGGTGTTGGCGCCGATGCCGAGCGCGAGGGTGAGTACCGCAATTATGGTGAAGCCGGGAGATTTTCTTAGGGCGCGCAGAGCGTAGCGGATGTCTTGCAGTAGAGTTCCCACCAGGCCTCCGTTGTTACGTGAATTGTACTGAACTTGTTCCGAGCAGCTTTGCTACCTTCATTCGTGACGCAGGGCGACCATGGGATTGACGCGCATGGCGCGGCGTGCCGGCAAGTAGCTAGCGAGCAAAATCGCGGCGGCCAACACCACTGCTGCGCCGAGATAAATACGCGGGTCAGTTACGCTCACACCGGCGAGCAATCCCCCCATTAATTGGGACAACGCTAGCGCACCAGCCAATCCGAACAACATGCCCAGAAATGTGAGGCGGACGCTGTGCGCAAGAACCAATTGCATCACGTCTCGCGGACTAGCGCCCAGGGCCAGGCGAATGCCCATTTCTTTTGTGCGGCCCTCCACAATGTAGGCCATGGTTCCGTAAATTCCAATCGCGGCCAGGAAAAGCGCCAGCAATCCAAAAAAGCCGGTGAACTGGGTGAATATCCTGAAGGGGGCTTCTTGGTCGCTGATTAATTGGCTGAGCGAAACAACCTGCGAGATGGGCTGATCTTTATCCAGCGAAGAAACGGCCTGGCGAAGTCCGGTGGCGAGAGCGAGAGGGTCGCCGGAAGTCCGGAGCAGGATGGTCATCGAACGGCTTGGCGACTGTGAAAAGGGAATGTAACTTCCAGGCGACGGCGGCCGGTTGAAATTAGTAGTAAGGCGAACATTTTTTACGATACCGACGACGGTGCGGAGCACCATGCTGTCGCGGCCGAGCTGAATCCTTTGGCCGAGCGCGTCCTGGTGCGGGAAATAACGGTCGGCGAGCGCTTGATTAATCACGATGGTTGCCGGCGCGTCTGCGCCGTCCTGATCAGAGACGAAGCGGCCTCTGTTTAATTGCAGACCGAGTGCAGAAAAGTAGCCGGGAGTGACAGCCGAAATGGCAGTTGACGGAACATTACCCGGTTCCGGAGCCGGCCGGCCTTCGAAAAACATTTCGGTGAAGTTGTAACTGTAGCCAAAGGGAATGTATTGGCTCGCAGCGCTAGAGGTCACTTGCGGCAAAGCCTGAACACGCTCCAGCAAACGATTATAAAAGCCGGCTATCTGGCGAGGATCGGCATAGGCGCTCTCCGGCAGAGCGATCTGCGCTACCAGCACATGCGCGGGCTGAAAGCCCAGGTCCACGTTATAGATGTTTTTCAACCACTCGATCATCAGTCCGGCGGGCACGAGGGAGGTCAAGGCGAGGGAGACTTCCAGGACGATCAGAATTTTTCTCATACGGCGACCGCGCAAACTGACTGAGGCCGAACCGCCTGCGTCTTTTAACGTCGCTGTCAGATCAGGTTTCGAGGTGTGCAGTGCGGGCGTCAATCCGAAAGCCAGGGCCGAGAAGAGTGCGATGGCTACGGAGTAGGCCAGAGTTAAGAAATCGACGTAAAGGCGGCCATAGTTGGGGAGATAGCCGCGGTTCTGGAAGGGAATGAGGTTGGTGATACCTTCTCCGCCCCACTTGGCCAGCACGATTCCTAGAAACGCGGAGATGAAGAAGAGCCAAATATTTTCTGTGAGAAGCTGACGCACGACGCGCCAGCGGCTAGCTCCCAGAGAAATTCGCAGTGCCATTTCTTTCTGCCGGGCCAAAGCGCGGGCCAGGAGAATTCCGGCAACGTTGGCACAAGAAATCAGCAGGATGCAGATGCCGATGCAGAAACCCATATAAATGCCCTGATCGCCGGTGTGTTTTCCGATTTCGTGGCGCAGGCTGTTCAAGAAGATTCCGCTGTTGGTGTTGCTTGCGGGATAGAGTTTCTCGAGGCGCAGCGCAATCGGATCCATGGCTTTTTGCGCTTGCGATAACGGCACATCGGGCTTTAGGCGGCCCACAACGTCGAGCCATCCATTCACGCGATCTGCGCGTTCCATGTCAGTCGGCGCGAGGGGAACCCAGATATTGGCGCGGCCCATCAGGGTGAAGTGAAAATCGTCGGCCATCACGCCGATGACGGTGTAGGAGTCTCCATCCAGAGTGATGGTCTTCCCAAGTTCGCTGGGATCAGCGTTGAGGCGGTCGTGCCAGAGGCCGTAGCTCAAAATGGCGACCTTGCCGCTGCCGGTTTGATCTTCCTGAGGGCTGAACGAGCGTCCCATGATCGGTTGGGCGCCCAGCGTTTGAAAGAAATTGGCACTCACACGAGCGCCCAAAATTCTTTCCGGTCGATCTTTTCCGGTGAGATTGAAGTTTGTGGTGCTCCATGCGGCTAAGTTTTCGAAGACGGAATTCTGATCACGCCAGTCGGAATAGTCCGGGGTAGAGGCTTGGTTGATCCAGCCTTTCTTGGTGTCGATTTCCCAGACAACCGCGAGCCGATCTGCGTGCGGGAACGAAACCGGATTCAGCACCCATTGGCGAACCATGTTGAAGAGCAGCGTGCTGCCGCCGATGCCGAGCGACAGGGTGAGAACAATCAGTATGACGACGCCAGGGGTCTTAGCCAGCATGCGGATGCCGTAGCGCAGGTCTTGCAGCAGGGTTTGCATCGATCGATCACCCCTTTGTGCGCCTTCCGCACGATTCGCGTTGACGCAATTAGTGCTAAAGGGATTAGCAGGTTGCGTACCACGGGAAATGCTATGCAAATGGCATGTTTTCAGCGGCGTAGAAGATGAGATTGAAGTTTGGATTCGGCGGAATGACCGCTAGCGCGAGAGCATGTGACGAAAGCGGACACTGGATTAGGGCGGGAAATCTACGGCTGACGGAAATTCTGGGACGGACTCGCGGAGTTGTTCTTCTTCGGACGACCGGCGTTGCCGGGCTCAGTGAGCCTTTTCTAATTCCTCGATGAGGGCGGGGACTACTTCGAAAAGATCGCCGACGATACCGTAATCGGCAACTTCGAAGATGGGGGCGTTTTGATCCTTGTTGATGGCGGCGACAGTGCGCGAGCCTTTCATGCCGACGACGTGCTGGATGGCGCCACTGATGCCGAGCGCGAGGTAGAGCTTGGGCGCGACGGTTTGTCCGGAGCTGCCGATTTGGCGATCCATGGGGAGCCAGCCTTCGTCACAAATCGGACGCGAGGCGCAAATTTCGCCGCCGAGAAGTTTCGCCAACTTTTCAACCATGGGGATATTTTCGGGAGCTTTGATACCGCGTCCGATGGAGATGAGAATGGGCGCTTGCGTGAGATCGACGGCTTGTTTTGCTTCGCGGAAAAGCTCGAGTGGCTTGGTGCGGATTTGTTCAGGCTTCAAATCTACTGCGACGGATTTTATAGGGGCTTTACCGCTGGCGTGTTTGGTGGCGAGATCCGCGCGGAAGGCGCTGGCTTGGAAGGTTGCGATCCAGGGAGCATCACCTGCGAATACGACGTCGGCGTTGGTGCGACCCTGGAACATTTGGCGGACGAAAATTAATTTTGCGTTTTCGTAACGGTAATGGATGCAATCGCCGATCATTCCTTTCCCCAACGAGGCGGCGAGTTTGGGAGCGAAATCGCGCACCTGGTAGGTGTGTGGGAGCAGGACCAGATCCGGCTTTGCGGATTCGATTACCTGGCGGAGAGCGAGCGAAAAACCGTCGGGCGTGTATTTGTCGAGCAGGTCGTGTTCGATGAGGAGCACTTCGTCGAGTTGGAAGGCGGCGATTTCGTCAGCTAGAGGCGCGACGCCTTTGCCGATGACTACGGCGGTGAGGGAACCTTTTGTCTGCTGGACGATTTGCTGGGCGGCGGCGAGAGTTTCAAAGCTGACTTTGTTCCACTTGCCTTCGCGCTGCTCAGTGATGAGAAGAATTTTCATGGTTCCCTTTGCCTCGCCGCATTTGAAGCCCGTTCTAAGGCAGATCCTTTGCTCTAAAGAGGCGGGCTACATGGACTCCAAAGAACTCAAAGTCGCCCGCCTAAAGGCGGCCGCTACAAAATCAACGACGACGACGCCATGCATCTACAGTACCCGCGCTTCGTGCTTTAGTTTTTCGATCAGCTTTGCGGCTACTTCTTTTGGCTGGCCGGTGATGAATTCGGTCTTTTTGGTTTTTTGCGGGATGTAAATCTTCTCGATGCGCTGCGTGGGGGCATCGGCTATGCCTAGCGACGCGCGACTTACCGTGACGATTTCCTTTTTCTTGGCGGCCATGATGCCTTTCAGCGTGGCGTAACGCGGTTTGTTGATGCCGGACTGGATGGAGAGCACCGCGGGCAACGGCAGCTCGACCCATTGGAACCAGCCGGCTTCGAGCTCACGCTTCAACTTCATGTGGTTTTCCACGATGTCGATGTGCATGATGATCGTCGCGTGTGGGAGGCCAAGTAATTCGGCGAGCAGAACGCCAGTTTGGCCGAAGCCTTGATCGTCGCTCTGCAAGCCAGTCATCAGGAGGTCGAATTTTTCGTCTTTGATTGCGGCGGCGATGGAACGCGCGGAGGCTAGCGGGTCGAGCTTGTAAAACTGATCGTCGGCGATGTGGATGCCGCGGTCGGCGCCTTTTGCGAGGGCTTCTTTGATGGTTTGTTTGGCGCGCTCGGGACCCATGGAGATGGCTACCACTTCGCCGCCGTGTTTTTCTTTCAGGCGCAGGGATTCTTCTAGCGCGAAGCTGTCGGGTTCGTTGGTTTCAAAGCCGATGTCGGATTCGCGAATCCATGCGCCGCCGTCGACGATGGCTAGCGGCGCGTCCTTCGCGGGAACTTGTTTAACGCAGACTCCAATTTTCAAAATGCCTCCTGCTGATGCTGTAAATCGGAACTTCAGCGGCTGAAGCCGATCTCACTTCGCGGTATTTATGTCGTGGCTAAAGCCACGACCCACAAAGATTCGCGCCGCCAGTGCAAGAAACAAATACGCCCGCCTGAAGGCGGCCGCTACAAATTCAAATCAGATTCGCACGGCACGGCGTCTGTGCACGTCGCAACGTAACCGCGAACTCAAAACCTAAAACCTTAAAAGGCCTCAGGTCTAAAGACCTGAGCTACATATACTGCAGTTGTCCGGCCGCGCGGCGCTTGTCGAGCACGGAGACAACTTGCAAACGCGAAGCGGCGGCGAGCCGCCGCACTCCAAAAGCAGGCATCAGCGACCATCCCACAGTTTGAAGATTAGGGACGCGTTTGTGCCGCCGAAGCCGAAAGAATTCGAGAGCGCGTA
>Ga0209624_10000992_pt1 | contig 23731 bp, 20 predicted proteins | sample JacPinW_OM2H0_O1_FD_188565 | JGI IMG/M metagenome (GOLD analysis project Ga0209624, IMG submission 188565) | Forest soil microbial communities from Algoma, Ontario, Canada - Jack Pine, Ontario site 1_JW_OM2H0_O1 (SPAdes) (version 2) | ecosystem: Environmental > Terrestrial > Soil > Boreal...
CGACGCCGCCGAGCCGGTCCTCTATCTCATAGGGCGCCGAGGCATATTCATAGCGCAATCCAAGGTTGAAAGTCAGCTTCGGTGTCGCCTTGACATCATCCTGCACATAGCCTGCAAAGTGCCAGATCCGTAGTCCCCAATGTGTGCCACCACCTCCTGGAGGCCCAAAGCCAGGAATTGTTGTGCTGCGGGTATAGGTTGCAGGAATTCCTGCCAACAAACTAAATAAACCATTGGGGCTTCCTGTTCCTGCTGACAGGGTAGGACCGCCGTCGGTTGAAGGGATATTTTGGGGCATCGGCGTTCCTGGCTGGAAAACATATTGCCCATTTGGGCCGACACCAGAGACACCCAAGCCGTTGTCCTGACCGTACCGGTAAGACGCCCCGATATTGAATAGATGCCGTCCAAGCGTCCACGTAAAATTATCTGAAGGGTTATAGTAAGTTTCGGCGTACTTGGTAATAAACGTATCGGGTCCATAGCTTGCCAAGCTGCCATCAGCAAATATTGTTTGAGCGATCGCCTGCGAAGGAGGTGCTGATCCCTCAAGTTGCCTATTTACCGAGAACAGGAACTGGTTGACTAGTCGTGGCGAGAAGATATGGGTTTCGCTGATTGCATAGTTACGTGCATCGTTGTAATTCGATGAAGAGAATTCGGGGTCCTCAATCGCTGCGACAGGATCAGTTTCAGCCGCATTATTGTTTACGTAGGAAGCGCGAACGAACAGCGAATCGTTTGGAGAGATCTGATGATCCACGCGCACCGAGAATTGATCGTCATTCGTCGGTTGCTTGAAGAGGAAGTTGTAGGTGTTTGCTCCAAAAATCCCCCCCGGCTGATTGGGAAGCGGATACTTTGCAAGAACCTGTTGGGCAACGGAATTCAATGGAATTTGATACTGAAACCCATTGAGCGGCGCCAGACCAGTTCGTTCCGCTGCAGTCGGGACCGAGATGATGTTGGGTTCGCCTAGTCTCTGCCGAAACCCCGCATATTCTCCGAAAAAGAAGGTCTTCGCCCGAATGATTGGACCTCCGAAGGTTCCGCCAAACTCATTTCGCTGGAACGGAGGCACCGACGAAGCAAAGTAGTTACGCGCATCGAAAACGCTGTTGCGAATAAACTCGAACGCACTTCCATGAAATTGATTTGTGCCGGACTTGGTCACAATCTGTGTTACGGTGCCGCCGCCCTGCCCGAACTGTGCGGAGTAATTTCCCTGTTGGACTTTGAACTCAGCGATCGCATCGAGATTGAAGTTCCAGAACTGCACGGTGCCCATCTCAGAGTCGGTTGCATCGGCTCCATCAAGAGTGGCAACGGAGGTCTCACCTCGATTGCCGTCGCTTATCCACTGAGGCGCGAGAAACCCCATGGATCCTGAGTCCTGCGCCATGCCGGGCTGCAGCATGACCAAATTCTGGATACTTCGCCCATTCAAGGGAAGGTTTTCGACCTGCTGCTCCGTCACCAAGCCCGCAAGGGAACCATCGGCTGTATTAATCAGTGGAGCAGCGGCGGTAACTTCGGCAACCTGCGTTTCGCCAGCTATTGTCAGCTTGAAATCCAGATTGCGCTGTTGGCTTACATCTAGGGTGACGCCCGCGATACTGCTCTTTTCAAAGCCTTGCGCTTCCACTGTCACGGAATACGTGCCAACTGCGAGATCGGGAATAGCAAAGCTTCCGCTAGCGCCGGTTACAACACTTTTACGGATTTGCGTTTCCATGTGGGTCGCGGTGACCTGCGCGTGATCAATTGTCGCCCCCGTCGAATCTGTAATGGTGCCAACAATTGTGCCCGTCGCCTGTCCCAAAATCTGTCCCGTAAGCGCGGTTGTCAGGGCAATGAGACATACCCACTTAAACCTCCTAACAAACATTTGAAGCCGCATCGAACTCTCCTTAGACATACATTCCAATCTTCATTGACCGCCTGGTACCGCGACATTTGACTTGCTCATCAAAAAACTTCCCCTCAAACATTGCAAAGCCTGACAAATCTGGAGAACGAGAGGATCAGGTGGTCCAAGTTAGGAAATCGGTTGCAGCAACCGATTGTGGAACACTAACTCAGTAGCTGCAATTGTGTCAACATGAAAGTTCTTGGTCTATTTCCGCGTGCTGTCTGGAAAAATTTGACGAGGGGGTAAGGCTTCGAAGTTAGCTACAGCCGCTCGGCTTCAACTGAAGAGCACCACACCCAACAGTCAGCGCGAATCGTATGGATATATCATCCTTCAAGAAGGCACTGCGAACGAAAGAAAGGGAAAACGGATTGGTCTATACGATGAGGGATGTCGGGCGGCTGGCTGGGGTTTCGGCTTCCACCGTGTCGCGAGTGCTTAACAATACTCACTACATATCAGATGAGACGAGAAAACGTGTCTAGGAAGTCGTTGAGAGTGTCAACTTGCTCATGCAAGAAGGCTGTCAACCGGCGGAAGCGACCTCTTCGGTCTTATTATTGCTGCTGAATACTAAGTATCTTCCGGCAAGGACGCAAGCAATCATATATACCGTTCTATGCGGTAGCAGCCTGAGAAGTTCACTGTTGCGAACCCCGCGCCCCGATGACTCGTGTCGGGTTGGGCCTTGATAAAGCCGTCCGATAACTGGCAGCATCGACTTCTCCTCCTGACCCAATCGGCGCGGAGCCCGAACGGCTCGTTCAAAGTGCGGATAGAAATACGGTAGAGAACAATAATGCAGGCCAATCAGGACAAAACCAACACAAGAGAGACAATAACGCTATGAATGAAAAGTACAAAAACCCTTGACGCCAGCAGCCTGCTCATAGAAACGCCGTTTCTGGGGAACTGCATCTGCGATGACAATAGCTGCTTGCAAGTAGTTTGAACGAGAAGCTAACCTCGAAACTAAGCCCGTCCGTGGTTTTGATCGGTCGCAATCTAAGTTCTTTGACTCGTCTTTGAATTTCGTACGTGGCCTTAAACGGATCTTCGGCGATAACTTCTGCCAAGTTACTCATCTTCTCATCAAGAAACGCCCCAAACTCCTCCGTGGAAGGCATATGCTCCTGCATTTGGTGCTTCGTCGCGAGCAGACTTTCAACCCCTTCTTTCTGCACAAGTGTCGAGTCAAAGAGGGCAAAATTGTACACAACGCCTTCATTGTGGGAAGGGTCAATCTCCGTCTCCCTGCCATGTTGAATGCCGAGGCAGAGCTGGCAGATTGCCAAGGCGCTTAACTGCGTCAACATGCGGCTCAAGGCCGACGCGATCCGGGAAATGCACTGGCACTTCCGCCCTCCGGTGAAGGGGTTTGCCGCCTAGCCAAAGTTCTGGCCATCGTGCTTTTTTGGCAACGGTTGGATATTGGGTGCGCGACTAATCTAAGTCGGAGGCTGACATAGTCCAAACCTACCGAAGATATAAATAGACCCAGAGCAGGGGTGTCACCTCACCTGCGTGCTGGCGCCCCTTGAACGGATTAGCAGCGTTGATATCGGCACAGCTTCTTCCTCTAACAAGAATCCGTATTTCTAAACTTCGCAACAGAACCACGGACCAGCGCGAAGGCCTCTTGAGTTTTCAAACGCGTCAGTTCGCGCAACCACGCCATCCTTTCGTCTCCAAGGGTGGAATGGGTCGCCAACGCAATCTGACGGAATCGCCTCCAGAGAGCGGGTGGAGCCGAAGACTGGCTCGCAAACCTCTCAAGCGAATCAGGCTGAACGAGCATTTCATCCGTGTTGCCCATCACGACGCAATCGATAAGTTATTCGAGTTGACTCAAAATCCTGGCGTACCTTGCCCGTATGGAGGGAGAACCAGCTGCCTTTGTGAGCTGTTCTATCTCAGATTTGGAGGGCTTGAACGTCAGAGGCATTCTCTTCCAATAGTGCTTTAAATCGTTTGAGCGCCAACGGGCGTACGTCGTTTCCCAGGACTTTCCAGATTCCCCGGCAAACACCAGGTTGGCGGGATTGACGACTCGCCCGTAATCTTGAAATCTGCAATCCAGCGAAATACGAAGTTGGTTTGAGATATTCGGGGAAGCTGCATGCACCGTCAGACTATGAAAGATGAGTACATCCCCCGCGTTAATTTGACCACCAACCCAATCGTCTCCTAGCGCCGCTCCCTCTGGAATTTCTGGAACATGGAGGTTCGTATGGTCGTGGCTCTGAAAGCCGAAACGGTGCGAGCCTTCCAGAATTTGTAAGGGACCCAGATTTGTTGGGCAGCCGTGGAGAGGAATCCAGGTCGTAAAGCACTCGGGATCTCCATCCATGAATCGGTAATCCTGATGCGCATGAACTACGAGACGTTCGCATTGAGGGAAAATCAACCGGCCAATCGGCTTTGGGTGAATTAGGAGGCGCTCGCCCACGATCCTGTTCATGACTTGTTTTAGAACGGGATGATGCGTCAAGGCGTGAAATGATTCCAGGTTGAAGATTTCCTGGTAGGTTCGCTTGAACGACGGGTCGGGGTCGCCGCAGGCCGCGCTCGTATTAGCTATGCGTTCAAGCGGGTCATGGTCAGGCAGCAGCCAGCCTGCGGCGTAAAGTACTCGCGTTATCTCGCCGAGCAATGGGCTGAGAGCGTCATCGGGCAATAACCTTCGAATAAGCACATAACCCCTTGAGTCGATCTCATCTTGCAGGGAGCACGACGTGAGATCACATGCTTGAATTTCACGAAAAGGCTTCACTCGTTATCCTCCATCCAACTATGAATTCGGTTCTTTTTATCCGACAAGCCCAATGATTTTGGGCTGAAGCCCCATTGGGTTCGATACTATTCACGTGGCCAAAACCCGTTACTGTCACGGGAGATTGTGTTTCTTTCGACGACATCCTACATTGTGCGTCTTACTTGACTCGTAGCGTTTCCATTGAGACTGGTCTACGGATTGAGGAATCGGAGCAGCTCTTGTTCATCATGTTGACTGAGCGACGCCCGGACGCGCATGTGGCGCACGATTGTCCCTGAGATACGTGGCGAAAAGCTTTCCGGGGCCGTGTGGCAGCGCGAGCAGTTCTGCTCAAAAATGCGTTCGCCTTCACCCTGACGCTGTTCGAAGGCGTGTGCAATAGGTGTCTGCTTCTTGCCGGTCTGTGTGACCGCCTGCAGTGCAGCCTGCGATTCCGCCTGCAGCGCGGCTAACAGAGGCATGAAGATCACACTCAGCGCAACGCGGACTAGGAAATGTCTCTGGCTCATTGTGATTTTCCTTTCCAGGTGGGAATGAGAAACCGGTAGACGATTCCCGTTTCCCAAATGTTTGCATTGCCGGAGGAAGAAAACTGTCGCGAATAGCTAGTGAGAATTCTTGTGTTGTGTGGCAGATTGTAGTCGAGTCCAAAGTCGGCACGCTGCGTGTTCACGAGCGGCAGGCCATCGCTGACAATCGTGTCGCGGCGAAAGGTCTGCTGCATGCGAAACACCGGCTCGAAGCGCCCGATCCAGCTATTGAGGCCGCCAAACGCCTGGGTGCGGTAATCGGCTTCGATCCAATAGCCTTGCGCGTGGTGGCCGCGTGCGAACTCAGAACGCAGGCGAAATGCAGTGTCCTTAGGCTCCCACCAGACATACGCGCCATAGAAATTCTCGTGCGTTCCCTGTAGCAGGCGATCATAGGAAAGGCCAATTTCCAAGCGGCTGTCGGGCAGATAAAGACTGGCGCGCCCGCCGGAGGAGCGTTTTGAGTTGAATTGTTCGTTTCCACTACGGGCGGAAAACCAGGCGTTGTAGTTGATCGAGTACTTGCTACGAGAGATGGCCGACCCGCTCAACATGCCTCCAATTCCGCTTCCGCTGGAGAATATGCCAAGGCCGGCAATCAGCGGCCCATCCTGTAGATTGTTGATCCAAATGGGGGAGAGTCGGTCGTTGAAGGTGTTAAATGGAAGCAAGTAGTCGCCTCCAACGATCGTAAGATGCGGCGACGCGATGTAGTCAGCCTGGAGATATGTAAAACCAAGAAAATGGGTGTGGTCATAACCCGGCTGGCCACCAACGTTAGGCGCGAAACTTTCGAGCAGCGTAGCTCGCGATTCGATGAGAAGGCGACTACCAATAGGTGCGGCTATCAGGGGCTCGATGATGGGCTGATAGGTTGTATTGCCCCCATTCGTGGCGCTAAAGAACCCAACACCGCCGGAGATCAGAGGCGTATCTTGTGCAATTCCGCACCGAGCCGCGCAAAACGTGGCCAAAGCCAAGGCGGCGAATCTCGCGGACTTTGCCATTTTGGAGAGAGAAAAACCCAACATCGGACTTAACATAGCAATCACTGTAGCGATCTGCGTTGCCCGATGTGTCTCTGAATTGTCTCCTATTTGTCGATTGATTGTTACGTGCAGTGTAGACGAGGTTGATGGTCCTCGAGATTCACGGAAAAATGACTAACCTCTCGAGAGCAAGCAGTTTGTTGAGAGAAGCGAATTCGACGAAACCGTGACAATCTATTTACTACGACATGACAATCCTTAGTTGAAAGTTAGCTACGTTAAGCTCAGCACAGATCGTTTCCCTTCACACAAGCGGCTCGGCGGATAGATGCCGTCGCACCCGAAGGAAGATCAACAATGAGGTGATATCGCATTGCCACTGCTCTCCAGTCGAGAATCTTCGGATGAAGCTGAGATTCGTGATTTACCTTCCTCATCTGTTGTTTGCCGGCAGCTTGAACAATCCGGCGAGGCACACGCGCTAGCCTTGATGTCCCCGCTGAATACCAATATCGCGCCAAACTCTTTGAGCAGGGAACAATTGATCCGAGAGACCGTGCTGCTGACTTTCTGCGATCCTCAGCCCGAGCGAAGCCTGCAATTGCTGAACATTTCCCGCAAAGAGTGGGGGGGATTGTTGCGTTGGCTGGATATCAGTGGCTTAGCGCTGTACTTCCTTGATCGAATGATGGAGTTGAAACTGTGCAATATGTTGCCGCCCGGTGTCCGCGCGCGTCTGCAGCAGAATCTGCGGGACAATATTGAGCGAACACGCGGCATGATTGCTGAATCGGTCGCGATCCAACAGGAGTTTCAGGAAGCTCGCCTCTCCTACGCCACGCTGAAAGGATTTTCGCTCTACCCATATTCGGTATCAAAACCGGAACTGCGGCACCAGTTCGACCTGGATTTCCTCGTAGCGGAGAAGAGCGCTTCCGAGGCACGGCAGATTCTTGAACGCAGAGGCTACCGTCTATACGCTGTGAGCGGCAGAAGTTGGGAGTTCAAGAGAAACGAAATACCGGACATTCCCCTGAAGGACCTATATAAGAATTTGTCATCCTGGTGTCTGGAATTACATGTTGAGGCCAACAATTCAGTACGCCCCTTATTGCTGGAACGCATAGAGACGCGCCAGTTCCACGGCATTCGGATGCCGGTGCTTTCACCCGTCGATCTGTTTTTAGGCCAGGGGCTCCACGCGTACAAACACGTATGCAGCGAGTTCTCACGCGCTGCGCATCTTCTCGAGTTTCACCGGCATGTGCTGGCTCGCCGCGAAGACGATACCTTCTGGGACGAGCTTCAATCAATAGCTGAGGAAGATGCCAGGGCTTCCTTGGGGCTTGGCGTGGTTACGTTGCTGATTACGCACGTAATGGGTGATTTCGCTCCAGAAGTGTTTACGAACTGGACTGTCCGCCATCTTCCGCGGTCAGCGCGGCTTTGGGTAGAACTGTATGGCCGCCGTGCTGTCTTTGAGAGCTTCCCGGGCAGCAAGCTGTACCTGCTGCTGCAGAGGGAGCTTGAGTCCGCGGGTGTTCCGGCGAAGCGCTCGCTACGGCAAGCATTGTTGCCTTCGCGTTTACCGCCAACTGTTATACGGGCATCTGCAAATGAGACGCTACCGCTTCGGATTCGTCGTTATCGCATGCAACTGCACCTTATCCTCTCCCGTCTGCGCTTTCATATCGTGGAAGGACTTCGCTATACATGGGAGTCATATCGTTGGCGGCAATATATGAATCGGCTTGCACGGTGATGCCTCCTTTGCGCCCAGCCGCACTTGCCTTCGACGCGGTCGCGCCGACTTTTGATTCGCGCTTCGGTACCTGGCACAGCGTGGCGGCACAGCGCCGCGCTGTGCGCACCGCTCTGCTGCGCGTGTTTCCAGCGGGAGGCCATATCCTGGAATTGGGCGGTGGCACCGGCGAAGACGCGACCTTCCTGGCAGAGCGTGGATTCGACATGCTGCTGACAGATCCCTCGCCCGCCATGGTGGCGCTGGCGAAGGCCAAGCTTGCGCCGCTGGGCGCGCGGGCCGAAATCGCCGCTGGGGAAGAGATGGAGGACTTCGCCGCCAATCATCTTTCTGCGGATCGACTATTATTCGATGGCGCCTTTTCCAATTTTGCGCCGCTTAATTGCATCACCGACCTGAGACCGGTGGCGCGCGGCTTAGCGCGGCTGCTCAAGCCCGGCGCTCCGGCGATGCTAGTGTTGTTCGGAACGTTTTGTCCTGGCGAGATGGTGGTGGAAGTGCTGCGCGGCCGATCGCATCTGGCACTGCGGCGCTGCAAGCTCGGTGAGGCTCCCGCTCGGCTGTCCAAGCGCGAATTTAGCATCGTCTATCATCGCCGCGCAGCGATGCTGCGCGCCTTCGCTCCCTGGTTTGTGTTGGAGAAGCGTCTCGGCATTGGCGTAACGGTGCCGCCCAGCGCCGCCGAACCGTGGATTTCGCAGCAGCCGCACCTGCTTGCTGCGATGGAGGTGCTCGACCGCAGCCTTGCACGTCCGCTGGCAATGCTAGGGGATCATGTCCTTTATCAATTCCGCCGCACCACCGCGCCATGAACAACATGTTCGCCCAGTTCTGGCGATTCTGCGTTTCTATCGCGCTGCCGAAGAATACGGTTGTGGCGGCGCTGCGGGCTCTGCTTTATCTGATGGGGGTGCGAGTACATAGTTATAAACCCTTCTCAATTTGCTTTCACAGGCAGCCCTATTCGAAGTTCGTATGCACCACACCTTCGACAAGGCGATGATCATATCGAGACATTCCGGTGACACATATGCGAAATCGGCAGGATACTCTTACAGAGAACTGACAAAACCCGCATTCTTCCTACACGTTCTCTAGAAATTATCCTTGATGAAACTACAACAAGTCGCTGATGTAAATTTCCCAACACATTGGGCAAGCTTCCGCCTGTTGGCCTTCGAGAGCATGCATGTCGATAGTGAAACAAAAGAAGAACCTATAGAAACTGCGCTGGCTTTGGTTCTTGGTGATATCCACAACTCCCCTCCAGTAGTTCGCATTCATTCTCAATGCACGACGGGCGACGTTTTCCACTCTCTGCGATGTGACTGTCACGACCAGCTTCACCTGGCCCTGCGCGTAATCGCAGATGAAGGCTCAGGAATTCTGCTCTATGAGCATCAGGAGGGCCGAGGTATTGGCCTCATGGAGAAGCTGCGCGCCTATGAACTTCAAGATCAAGGGTTCGACACAATCGAAGCAAATCTTCGTCTGGGGCACTCGGTCGATTTGCGTGATTATGCACTCGCTGTAGACATTCTTCGATTCCTCAAGGTTGGTTCGCTCCGATTGATGACCAATAACCCTGAGAAGATCGATGCCGTGCTGTCGTCAGGAATTGAAATTGTCGAGCGCCTGAGCGCCGATGTCCCATGTAGTCCTCACTCCGCTAACTATCTTGCCACTAAACGCGAGAAACTCGGTCATCTCTCCAGCTCGGGAACCATGTCTTCCGAGACTACTTAGCGGTAACGAATCAACCTCACGCGCACTGCTGCCAAGAGTGGCCGCCGCCACGCTTAGGTCGGGCGCAGTAACACTCAAAATTGCTGAGATCCGCGCATCAAAGGGATGACATTGAGGTGACAACTTTCAGACAACTGTCTGCGCGTGATGAGGCTACGCTACATTCCATAAGACGGAATCCGCTAGTTGCGTCAATGCACCTGGCACGCACGCGGGCGAAGGCCGCCCGCTCAACCTGTCAATGCGCAAATATCTGAGGTGAACTTTGTCACAAGTCTTACTCACACATTCTTACCATCTTCCATATGACTCGAAACAACTGCGCAAGATGCAGCCGTACATGCCCATCGGCACGCTCTATGCGGCTAGGGCACTAGGGGAAAAGGGCATCTCCGTTGCAGCGTTCGATTCGATGCTTGAGGAGCCATCTGCAAAGTTCGCTGCGATGCTGGAGGAGCATCGGCCGAAGATCGTGGCCGTCTATGAGGATGACTTCAATTTTCTTTCGAAAATGTGTCTCACGCGTATGAGGGAAGTCGCGTGGGAGATGGCGAAAGCGGCCCATGGAATGGGCGCTATCACCATCGCACACGGTTCCGATTCGACAGATAATGCTGCTCTGTTTCTGGAGAATGGCTTCGACTATGTGCTTTGCGGAGAGGCGGAGGAGACTCTGGTGCAGCTATGTACTTCCATCCTGCACGCCGAGGAAATTCCGGAAATAGACGGCTTGGTGAGACTGGATGAGCATGGCCAACCCGTTCAGAGTCCGCATCGGTTGGCGAAGAATCCTGCATGGACGGAGCTCTCCCTTCCCTCGCGCGATCTGATCGATCTGGAGCCGTATCGCGCAGCATGGATGAAGTCTCATGGGTATTTTTCAACGAATATGGTGTCCAGCCGCGGATGCCCTTACGGCTGCAACTGGTGTGCAAAACCTATCTCTGGCAATAAATTTCATTTGCGGCCCGCCGCGACCGTTGCAGAAGAAATGGGTATGCTAAAGGTACACGCTGGAGTCCAGCATATCTGGTTCGGCGACGATGTCTTTGCATTGAATCAGCATTGGATACGGCAATTTGCTGAGGAAGTCACGAAACGGGATGCAGCCATCCCATTCAAAATACAGTCCCGTGCTGATCTGATGAGCGAGCAGACGGTTCAGCACTTGAAGGCCGCGGGATGCGCCGAAGTGTGGATGGGAGTCGAATCCGGAGCGCAAGCGGTGCTCAATGCGATGGACAAAGGACTGAGTCTCTCTTCCGTCATTGTTGCCCGTAGTCGCCTGAAAGAAGCCGGCATTCGTGCCTGCTATTTTCTGCAATTTGGGTATCCCGGAGAAACCTGGACTGAATTGCAGGAGACCATCGCCTTTGTTCGTGAGACGCGCCCGAACGACATTGGAATTTCATTCTCCTATCCGCTGCCAGGAACTGTATTTTATGAGCGCGTACGAACGCAACTTGGGCAAAAGCGCAACTGGAACGACAGCGATGACCTTTCCATCATGTTCAGGGCAGCCTACGACACCAGCTTTTATCGCGCTGTACGCAACGCCCTGCATGCGGAGGTCGATTCCTGGCGCGAGTCAGAGGTGCCGAGTGAAACAACGGCTCAGATCGACGCCCTGTGGCGCAAAGTCAATGAATTGGAGCCGGTAAGCCGAGATGCAGAGGTCTTCGCGCTTCCTTACGGAGTTACCGCTTTAACTTCGTCTGCGATCGTGCCTATCGAGCAATTAGTGCCACTCAGGAAAGCATAGATGCGAGAATTCCTTCTGGCTCACGGGCACTTCCTCTTCAAGAACCGAAAGAGTGGCAAGTTATGAAGGCTTCCACCCTGAGGTGGAATACGCGGCAATCTATTGCATCTGTGTCATTGGCCAGATGTTGCGTACCGGGAGATCATATGTTCTGCATCTGGAGAAAGTGAAGCGATGAGCGCATTGCAAAGTGGCATTGTCAGTGACGCCGCTCTCCACATAGACGTCCGTATGCGGTGCCCTCGCTGCAGAGCCAATTTAGACGGACTGGGCTGTTCGTCATGCGGATTCCGAATGCGGATCGACCGCGGAATCGTACATGCCTTGCCGCCGGAGCGAGCTGCGCATTATGCACGTTTCATGGCAGACTACGAGCGCATAAGGGCAGCAGAGGGCCGAGGCAGCGAAAGCGAAGATTTTTATCTGGGCCTTCCTTATAAGGACATCTCTGGAAGGAACGGCAAACAATGGCACATAAGGGCGCGCAGCTATGACTATCTGATCAAGCATGTGCTAAAGCGAAATCCGCGGGATGGTGGCGGACGAGTTCTGGACCTTGGTGCAGGAAACTGCTGGATGAGCTTTCGTCTGGCGCTCGCCGGATACCGTCCCTTTGCGGTGGACCTGCTCGCCAACGACCGCGACGGTCTCGGAGCCGCCGCGCATTATCAAAGGTGCCTGTCCGAGCTTTTCCCGCGATTCCAGGCGGAAATCGCAAGCCTGCCGTTTCAGGACGAGCAGTTCGATGCGGTTATATTCAATGCCTCCTTCCACTACTCCGAAGACTACGAAGTTACTCTGCGCGAGGCATTCCGATGCGTCAGAAACGGCGGCGTGGTGATTATCAGCGACACGCCATGGTATTCCCGTGAGGAAAGTGGCAAGGAAATGGTGTCCGAACGTCGCGCCGCCTTTTCCCAGTGTTATGGAACCACTTCAGACTCCATCAGGAGTCTTGAGTATCTTACAAATGAGCGGCTGCGCATTCTGGAAGAGCAGCTGTCTGTTCAGTGGACCATACATTCTCCGCGGTACGGATTCAAGTGGGCGATGCGTCCTCTCGTAGCGAAGCTGCGTCGGAAGCGCGAGCCTTCTCGGTTTCGCATTTATGTAGCCCGGAAGAACGCATGACGGACCGTCTCGAAGGCAAACAGCAGGACCAGATGGTAGTTCATGGAGGCCGTTGCGCCATTGGGCCGCGGGAAAGTACGCGCGCTTCAATACAGATCACCGGCGGCCGCGTAACCCATATCCTGAACGACCCGTCTTTATTGCCCGCCGCTACATTGGGCTGCCCAGAGATTGACCTTAGTGGCTTCCTGATCATGCCCGGCCTTATCAACGCGCACGACCATCTGGAGTTCGCTCTTTTTCCCAGGCTGGCGAATCCGCCCTATCGAAATTACATCGATTGGGGAACAGACATACACAACAAATTTCCCGATGTCATTGCAAAGCACCGGGCCGTGCCCAAAGATTTACGTCTATGGTGGGGCGGCATACGGAACCTTCTCTGCGGAGCCACGACGGTATGTCACCACAATCCCCTTTGGCCTGAGTTGCAGAGAGAAGATTTCCCGGTAAGAGTGGTCCAGGAATACGGCTGGGGCCATTCTTTAGTTCTTGGGGGCGATCTTCGCGCGGCGCGTTCAGTGACCCCCGAAGGACGCGCTTTCATTGTGCATGCATGTGAAGGTGTCGATGAAGAAGCACGGAAGGAACTTTGGGGGCTCGATCGGCTAGAGCTTCTGGATACCAGTGCTGTACTCGTGCACGGACTGGCAATCGATCATGAGGGCGTTGCGCTGATGCGGGAGCGCCGGGCTTCGCTGATAGTCTGCCCATCTTCCAACAATTTTCTTTTCGGAAAGCTCCCGGACATGTCTCTTCTTGGCAAGATTGATAACGTTGCCCTAGGAAATGATTCTCCGTTGACAGCGGAAGGCGATCTGCTGGACGAAATCCGATTTGCAATGCGCTTTTGCAGTATCCCCCCTCAGGTTGCCTATCGCATGGTGACAGAAGCTCCTGCTGCGATCCTTCGGTTAGGAGATGCACAGGGCTCCATAACGGTATCTGGCATGGGAGACCTCCTTGCTGTTCGAGACACAAATCAAGATGCAGCGGATAGACTGCAGACGCTCTCGATGATCGATGTAGAGTTCGTGATGATTGGAGGCCGTGTCCAGCTTGCATCGGAAGAGATCGTCGAACGGCTGCCATTGTCAGCAAAACAAGGGCTGGAGCCTTTGTGGGTTGACGGAATAATCCGGTGGTTGCGCGCACCGGTGAAAGAGCTATTGCGGAAAGTCGAAGAGATACTGGGTACGGGTGAAGCTCGGTTGGGAGGTAGGCCGGTTCGCATTCCCGCATGAGTAGAGGTTCAACATGCCTGATAAAGCGGAACTAGAAATAGCCATTCCATTCGGATGAATGAAATGGCAACGAATTGTTGCTGAACTACAAGAGTTTGCAAGGCTGACCTGCCGGCTCGCGCTCGCCTTCTATTCGGTTGTGCGGGAACGCCCATCTGTAGTAGCCGAGTTTAACCGTTTTCGGAAGGAACGAATGTCACACTTTGGCGTGCTGTCCTATAAGGGTACGGGGCATCTGAACCCTCTTATCGCGCTGTCTAGACAGTTAACGGCTCGAGGGCACAGAGTTACATTCTTTCAGCGACCCGAGCTAGAAACTCGAGTGCGTCAGTATGGGCTGGAGTTTTCTCCAATTGGCAGGGCCAGGTCCACCTCTGGAGAACATGGCCGCGCAGACAGTCAGCACAGTACCCTGTCAGGTATTGCTGGTCTGCGCTACAGGTTAAGACGCATCATTAACGACATGGAAATGTTTCTCCGGGAAGCTCCCTCCGCACTTACTCAAGCAGGGATAGACGCACTTATCATCGACGAGATAGCACTGCCTGGTCCCACTTTGGCTCAGATGTTGCACTTACCTTATTTCGTGGTTTCAACCTCAGTGCCTCATCACTTCGGATGGGCGGTTCCTCCCTCGCTTTCGGGGTATAAAGATTCAACCTCCTATTTTGACCGGGTGCAGAATATGCTGCTACAGGTATCGGTGCTTCGCATGAGAGGACCAATACGCCGCAGATTAGATGATTACAGGCGGAAAGCTGGGTTGGGACCAATTCGAGAGATCCAGAAGGTATTTCCTGAACTGGCACATATAGCGCAATTACCGCAGTGTCTGGACTTCCCGCGCTCGATGCTCCCGAATAATTTCTACTACACTGGCCCCTTTGTGGATGAAGCCGTAAGACCATCTGTGGAGTTTCCCTGGAATCGCCTCGATGGCCGACCCTTGATATACGCATCTTTGGGGACTGCGCAGAAGAGCCAGCCGGTTATCTTCCGCTTAATCGCTGAGGCCTGCCAGGAACTCGACCTGCAGCTGGTGATCTCGCTTGGCGGTCGTCTTGACCCCGACATATTGGATGGTTTACCAGGGCAGCCTTTGGTCGTGAGATATGCTCCTCAACTTGAACTCCTGAGGAGGGCAGAGGTCGTAATCACCCATGGAGGGCTGAACACCGTATTGGAAGCACTCATGGAGGGCAAACCCATGATTGCCATTCCGATGGCTCATGATCAACCCGCGGTAGCAGCTCGTTTGGCCTGGTTGAAAATTTCCGAGGTCCTTCCAGTAAAGAGGCTTTCCGCCAAACAGCTCCGCGTGGCCCTGGTGAAGATTCTCAAGAATGCAAGCTATCGTGATGCTGCCATGGAGGTACAAGCCAGGATTAGATCTGCCCGGGGATTGGAACGTGCCGTGGAAGTGATAGAAGAGGCCCTTGAGAGGTTTGCCGATAGCCCGTTCAAGGCAAACGCAAGCAGCATGGTTGCAATATCCGGAATGACTGTACAGTGACAAGTTGGTGACAACTGCCGGTCGAATCCTGAGCATAATGAGGCGTGACTATCTCGCAGGATCATCGCATCATCGGCTGGGCCGAGCGCGGCGCGCTGTTCCTGCTCGTTCTTTACTTGGGCCTCCACACCATGCCGCGCGCGTGGAGCAGCCTGGTTACGGATTTTCCCAACTACTACATGTCGGCGCGAATGGCGCACGAGGGCTATGACACCTCGCGGATGTATGAGTGGGCCTGGCTGCAGCGCGAGAAGGACCATCGCGCCGTCGATGTTCGCGTTATCGGATTGCTGCCCATCACGCCATTTTCGACGTTGGTCATGTGGCCGCTCACTGGACTTGCACCGCTTGCTGCCAAGCACGTCTGGATACTGGTGAATCTGGCGCTACTGGTTCCGGTTGGCTGGATGCTGCGCTCGATGACCGGCTTGAGCTATCAACGAATCGCGCTGGCCTTTGCTCTGAGCTTTCCGTTGCATCGCAACCTCCTGTTCGGTCAGCTCTATGTGTTTCTTCTGCTGCTGATCGTTGCGGCGTGCTGGGCTTACCTGCGCGGGTTTCGCGCGCTGGCCGGTGTGATGGTCGCGCTGGCCGCGGCATGCAAGATCTTTCCAGTTCTATTCTTTGTCTTCTTTCTGCAACGCAGAGACTGGCGCGCGCTGACCTGGGGAGCGGTCACGGGGTTGGCCGCCGCTGCCGTATCTGTCGCGGTCTTTGGCTGGAACGTACATCGCACCTATCTGCATGAGATTCTGCCCTGGACTCTGCACGGCGAAGGGCTGCAGCCGTATGTGGCGAGCGCCTCCATCTCCGGCGTGTTGCATTACCTGTTTCTCTCTGAGCCGCAGTGGAACCCGCATCCATGGCACTACTCTCCGCTGTGCTACGCTCTGCTGCTGCCTGCGCTGCAAATGCTGGCGCTGGCGCCTGCAATCCTGCTCATCCGCAGGGAAGACGGCACCCGGGGCCGGATACTGCTGGAGTGGTCTGCGCTATTGACTGCGTCGCTGGCCATCTCTACCATCCCGGCGTCGTACAACTTCGTGCTCATGGTTCTGCCGGTGTGCGTGCTGGCGGCGGTATTGCTCCAGCGCATGCGATATGGGTGGCTGGCAGCCCTTCTAGTTGTTTATCTCGGCATCGGGTTTCCCATGCCTGGCCCGCACAGGATGATGGGGCCTGCGGTTCTGCTGTATCTGCCGCGGCTTCCGTTGATGTTTGCGCTGCTTCTTGGAATCTATGTGCTGCTGTGGCGTGACCGTCCGGCCAGGTGTGCTTCGCGGGACTGGACTCGTTACGCATGGGCCGCTGCCATGGCTGTATCGGTGGTCTTCAGCGCGCTCTCCGCTTTTCATCTGGAACGCGCCGTGCGGCGGGAGTACGCATACCGGTTGCCGCTGCGGGCCCAGGGCCTTCTCAGCGCAGGCCCGCGGCCTGCGGGCGCAGGAGTTCGTTATGCTGCATTTACGTCGAACGGATACCACCTGGTGACCGAGGATCAGAATGCGGTATGGGCCGGCCCTCCTGCCGATTCTCCGGACGACGATCTTTCATTTACCAGCGGTCTCGGGAACATCCGGCCCGAAAAAATCCTGGTGGAGCGGGCACTGAGTCCACGCTCGAAGATCGTCGACGTGTGGGATCCCTCGCATGTTGTCGTTGATGACGCACGCGAGCCGATGCTCTCTGCCGACGGCCAGAATCTGGCCTTTGTGCGCGACGATCATGGCCGGGGACAGTTAATGGTGCGGAGGGCCTTTGAGTCCGATGCCGCGAGCGAGTCCGCGCTCACGCCGTCTTCGCTGAATGTCTACGAAGCGACGTTTCTCTCGGAAAGGGAGTACGCATTTTCCGCGGTCGATCACGAGCGTCCGCCGCAGGTATATCTGAGTGATGCAACGCATGCGAACGCTCCACTCGCGCTTGGGGAGTCGCGCTATCCGGCGCTCTCGCCCGACGGACGATGGATGGCTTATAGCCGTCTCAATCATGGTGTGTGGAACCTGTGGCTCCGCGACCAGAGGACCGGCGCGACGCGGCGCATTGCCGATGTGCCATGCAATCAGATTCAGCCTGCGTGGGAGGACGACTCGAAAGCGCTGCTTTACAGCACCGACTGCGGACGGAGCCTGTGGTTTACGGCCGTTGCACGCCGAAGGGTGATTCCCTGAAGAGACGAAGATTTCCCAGGAAATCTTCGTCGACCAGTTTTTGCGGTCGCTCTGTGACCGGTTCATACGCCTTGCGCCAAAAGGTCAAGCTGATCGATAGCCTGGTCCAGGGCACGATACTGCAGTTCATATGTGGGAATGCAGGCGAGTACCTCTAATATCTTCTCGTGCTTTGTCCGTATCTCTCCGGAAGAATAGAGCTCTCTACGTGTTCGCTGTGTCGCCGTGCCCTCCGGTAATGAAACGAGTCTGCCCGTTCCTGACGGAGATCGATTCAGATAGACAATGCAATGCACTCTTGCCTCGCTCGCAGTGATGAGGCCGGGAAACTCTGTGATTGGAATCTCGATTGAAGGCTTTCCCTCCAGACGCGGCGTCAACTCACGGCCTTCTAACTCCTGAAAAAGAGTCTTTGCAGTCGGACGAAAGCGCACCCGATGCGAGTGTCCAATGACGTGCGGGACATCGGAATTATTGATCAAATAGCTCGTGTCATCCGAGGTATAGGTCCATCCGGCACGCGCACAGGCATAAGAGAGCGTCGACTTCCCCGCGCCAGAGTCCCCGCAGAGAAGAATACCTTTCCCATTCTTGCTGACACAGGCGGCATGCAGGTCAGTTACGACCGATGAGCCGAGCAACAAGTACACTGTTTTTTCAAGAAAGTTATAACGAAAATAGAGCCTGTTATCCACCGTCGATTTCTTCACCCAAACAAAACTGATGCACGTTTTTAGATCGAGTAGAGCTTGGTTATCGGCGTCTGCGATCATGGAATACAGATGGTTATACTGGCGTCGAGTTGGTTCGGGCAGACCCTCAGAGTCACCTCCGTCGCTAACGCCAATGCATACCTGCAGTGCAGCGCTTGCCCGAGATAAGCGCGCATGGCCGAAGCTCTCGTTCGCGGCCTCCAAAACAGCCGGTTCGTTGGTGATGATCTCAACAGCATAGCCAAGTGGATAAAAGATGCCGCGGAGGGGCAACTCCATATCGCTAAGGAGCGCTTCTTGCGGTCGCCACGGTTTGGAGACCTCAACCGTCTCTGAGGCTGCCTGCTGATTAAGCGCGCTGGTCATAACTTTGTCCTTCACGTATCTGTTTGTAAATTGAAGTTGAGGGTTTCTATCATGGCCTAATTGATCAGCTCCTGATCCCTCCGCCCTCTCGGTTCTGAACCGAGTGGCGAATAGATAGTCATTCTTACTGATTACAGCCGTGGGGCCACGCCGGACTTACACCGGCTTCCCTGTTATGCCCTCTCGAACGTACCCAGGATTTTCTACTGCTACGAAGGTTAGCGCCTCGCCAAACCTGAGATGTCAGACAAATGTATGCAAGATGTCCTTTTTTCGACGGGTACTCAGATGTATCGATTTGTAGATGATGGACCCCGGTATTTCTGGACCAGGTGCAATGTTAGCGTTCGGCAAAATTGAAGGGCCTGTTTGCGCAGCCCCAGCCCCCTTTCCTTATTCAGCCGATAGACAAGGTCCTTGCCCACCTTCCGGCCCTCACGGTTCAACAGCACGCGGATCATCCGATACCCGTAGCGCACCCGGGTCTGCGCGATTTCCCGGATGCGCATCCGCAACTCGATCCAGTGCTCCTGGTGGTCTTCTCCTGATCTCAATTCTGGCGACTGCTTTCGACTCTCTGCGAGCCTGCGGCTCTTCAGTGCGCAAGATCGAGACAATACGCAGCATTACGGAAGGCTCAACACGCAGACCCGAGCACCAGCGGGTCAGCTGTCTTCGTCAACCAAAGGAACAGCTCGAAGAAGCTGCACCTCCTTAAGGCAAACTGAAACGTAGTCGCACAGAACCTCACACAATGGCTCTGTGTGAGGCGCTTAGAAAGCTGTAACTTATTGAAAAGAATGGAGCCGATGAGCGGAGTTGAACCGCTGACCTACTGATTACGAATCAGTTGCTCTACCAACTGAGCTACATCGGCTTTGAATCTATTCTAGCGGCTGCGCAGCCATCGCGCAAAATAAATACCGTAAGCAGACGACTAAGAGAACCGCGCCAACTCTTCCTACGGGGAGAAGTTCACTCCATCGGCACAAACATTCCATCGCAGGTGAATGCAGGCTGCGGTCTCGACCCCATCGGCAAATCCTTCGCTTGAATCACCTTGATCTCAGTGCCGCCAAAGTCGATATTGCTGCCCCGCGACCCGATAGTCACCGTCGCAAAGCGCCCATGCACCTGCCCCCGCGTGATGCCCTCGATTCGGATCCCATCGAATGTCATCTCCGTGCGATGCTCGTCGTTCAGACCGTCGATCAGCACATCCCCCCGGCGTCGTGTCGATAACATTGCTGATCGTAATCGCCTGGTAGTCCGGGATTCTGTCGCCGGTGTACTGCGGGCTTCGAGCGGCCATCTCGTCCCGCCTTCCGACCCTCGAGCCAAACTAGCACGAGCGGCGGTCGCGACCCTGCACCGGCTCTGTCTGGTTCGAATCGCCAGCGTTGAGATCCACGCGTCTCGCGATCAGCGCATGGACCGGCATGATCGCCTCAGAGCAAACACCAATCAGATCATGAGCTAGATGAATCAGATCGAAAAAACACACGAGCGACTCTTTTGTCGAAGAGCTTCGAGCGCGCCCGCCTTTAGTCCTGCATCGGCGACCTTCTACTCGACACTAGTGACACTTTTTTTTCGTGGAAGCCGCCTCATTTGGGACACACGACCCCTGAACTCCCCGCACAACCACCCTCCGGAAACGCGAAGAGGCCACCCGGCAACAGGGCAGCCTCTTCTTTAGGGAGAATAGTTCCAACGGAGGCAAAGCCATCAGAACTTTCTGGCGAAATACTAAGTTTGGCAAAATCACGTGTCAAGGCTAAAACTCGCTCCCCGTAAGTCGTTATGTAGGAGTTAGTTATAAGGGTTACTAACCAGTTAACAGCTGCTTTTATTTTCGCCATATATTCGCTTATGAACGCTCCGCTCTCACCCAAAGAGCTATCAAATCAGCCGCTTACCCCTGTGCCTGCACCATCTCCGGTGCAGACATATCACGATTCGAGGCCGCTGGCGGTTCCAGCCCACCTCATCCCCTGGGTTCGCCGCTGACGCCGTCGGTCCGTATCCGTGCGCTTCGTCCGCTCAGATCGATCCGTAAAAACTCTGGTTCGCTCGCCGCAGGCTTTCCCTGCATCACCCGGATCGCGGCCCGTCCCACACCGAAAAAGAGTCCCAACACCACCGCCGCCAACGCCCCCAACACGCAAAACATAGCGATGCTGGTCAGCAGACTGTACGTCTTTTGCACCTCGGCGTGGAACTCGAGCGGCATCTGTTTGTTCCATGTCAACTGATTCCGCAGATGGATTCCCTCTACCATCTCCTTCGCCTCGGCAGGCGTCCACGCACCGGTGGTCATCACCACCAGGGGCCCCTCGCGCCGCAGCTTTACCGTTCCGGCCGACGCGCCCTGACGATTCATCTCAGCCTCAATCTGCCGACCATGTTCGCCTGCAATCTGCGGTGTCGGATACAGCAGCAGAGACAGCGTCCCCTTGCCCTGGTACCTTGCCGTCACCACCTCGGCGGCTTTGTCGAATCCGACGATGCCTCCAGGCAGCGCCCCACCCATCGCCTCATAGCCTACGGGCCCCAGCGAATACTTTACCGTGTCCTTCTCCAACCCCTTCTCCGGCAAATACGTCGGCAGTAGCGGAGGCAATCCCTTTGGTCCACCCACCTTCGGCAATCCAACCTGCACATTCTTCAGCAGCGCCGCGGCTGACTCAGGATAGAGCTTCAGATTCGACACCACCACCGAAACGCCACTCAGCGTCACATGGTCTCCACCGCTCTTGCGCAGATAGCTGTACGCCGCATACGCTCCGGTTGCATCGTCAAACTGATACGCCGTAACCGTCCCGGCCGAGCTCGAACCATGCGCCACAGGACTCTGCGCCGTCCCCCGCTCGTACCGCTTGATCCCGTCCTCCACCAGAACGGCCCCATCGGCCCCACTCCAGGATGGAGCACCGTTGCCCGCGTCATGATCCGGCCCTGTCCGCAACGCCTCTGGCAGCAGCGGAGTAGGCGGCATAGCCAACATCGTCTTCGCTTCCTGCGCCTGCAGCGAAGCAACCGTCGCACCCGCCAGCACCACGCCCAGCAACACCCGCGACATCACCCGAATACTAGAAGAAACACCCATACGATGGTCAGACTACACCAGCGCGACAACGTAAGCCTAGAGCCCCGCTCGCTGGCCGGTCGGTGACTTGATCTATCAAGGAGTCCTTACACCGTTCCTGGGCATCTCGATGGCTTTCTCCAATCTCTTCAATCGTGTCTCTTCCTTCTTGGCTTCGGCAATCCAGCGGCAGTATTCCCTGAGGTGGCGTAGCTCAGTCCAGCAAAAAACGGAAGCAGTCCTTCCCTCTTCAGCAGTTCAAAACTTTAAGCGAGCGGCCCCAATCGCGCACTCGGAATTAAACCACTTTAGAGCTCACAGCCGAAATCATTAATCCCTGCTGGCCCGCTCCGTCGGCACGCGCGTCCCGCTCAACCCGCCTGCATACTTCGCGACACCTTTATACAAACTCTCCGCCACCCGCTCCCGATACTCCGGCTCGCGCAGCTGCTTCGCGTCCTTCTCGTTGGTGACAAACGAGATCTCCGCAAGAATCGAGGGCATATTCGCCCCAATCAACACCACAAACGGAGCCTTCTTCACGCCACGATCCTTCAATCCGGAGTTGCCCCTCTGCAACCCCCCATACAGGCTCTGCTCCACATCGCTGGCAAACTCGCGCGACTCGGCGATCTTGTCCTTCAGCGCGATCTTTTTCACTAGGTCACTCAACTGATGGATCGACTGGTCCGACACCGCATTCTCGCGAGCTGCCGTCTCAAGCGCATCAGGTGACGTCGTAAAGTTCAGATAATATGTCTCCACCCCGCGTGCGCTCGCATCGGATGATGAGTTCGCATGGATGGAAAGAAACAGGTCCGCCTGCGCTTTATTCGCAATCGCCGTCCGTGTCTCGAGCGGAATAAACGTATCGTCCGACCGCGTATAAATAATCTCCGACCCAAGCCGGTCATGCAGCAGCTTGCCCAGCCGCAGCGCCACATCCAGCACCACGTCCTTCTCTTCAATACCGTCGACGCCCAGCGTTCCCGAGTCGTGCCCGCCATGTCCGGCATCGATCACGATCCGTCCGATCTTCAACCCCAGCGCCCGCACCATCGATGTCTCTCCATCAGCCGTAGGCACCGCCGCCCGCGCCGGAAGAGCGTCAGCATCCTTCGCGGCCTTGCCTCTCTTCAACCTCTTCGTCGCAACAGGCGTCGGCGCATCGGCCACAGCACCGCCATTCGATCCGGCAACTCCTGATCCCTGCGCGATGCTTCCAGATCCCTGTCCCTTCACCACCGCCGAGATCGGCTGCGAGGTCGGCTGACTGGTCGCCTCCACCCTCCCCGGCTGCGCACTCAACGCCGCCACTTCGAACGAGCTTGTCGACTTCACCGCCGTCGTATTCGGCACCGTCGGAGCAGCCGCAGCCGCCCGCTGCATCGGCACATCCACCACCGGCGCGCCCACCTCATCACCCTTACTTCCTCCATGAATGTCGATGATCAGGCGGTAAGGATCCGGCAGCAGAAACGCCGAGTATTCCGTCACGTCGTTCACATCCAGCACCACCCGCGTCATGTCGTTGGAGAACTGAGCCGCTCGAATCTTCTTAAGGAACCCATCGTCGGTGACCGCAAAACTCTTTCCCACCAACTCCTGCGCCAGCCGCGTCCCATGCAGGTCGAAGTAGATGCGATCGGGGTTCGGCACCCGAGCCGCCTCATAGGTAACATCATCGCCCAGATCGATCGCCACTCGCGTATACGTCGGCGTCGACCAGTGCCGAATACCCGTCACCTGCGCCATCTGTCCATGCCGCCTGGCCGCCGCCTTCGCCACATGCATCGTAGCTGCGTTTGGAATCGCTGCGTCTTCACTCGATGCGCCTTGAATTGTTGCAGCCTGCGTCGCCGAACCCGCAGCACCCACCGACGCGGCGGCATTCGGCGCAATCGACGCCGGTCCAGTCACCGGCATCGGCGGAAACGAACTCGCAGCCTCCGTCCCGCTCGCTCCGGACGCGACACGGTTGCCCACGCCTCTGCCCGCACCCTCTCCAGTCTTCCTCACCGCCGGCGC
>Ga0209624_10000993_pt1 | contig 23713 bp, 19 predicted proteins | sample JacPinW_OM2H0_O1_FD_188565 | JGI IMG/M metagenome (GOLD analysis project Ga0209624, IMG submission 188565) | Forest soil microbial communities from Algoma, Ontario, Canada - Jack Pine, Ontario site 1_JW_OM2H0_O1 (SPAdes) (version 2) | ecosystem: Environmental > Terrestrial > Soil > Boreal...
AATGTGTGGATGGGCTGCGCGTACTTCGCAATTCTGTCGATCAAGCGCAACGACTCTCGCTATTGGCTGTGGTTTGGCGTAATCGCCGGCCTCGGTCTTGAAGAAAAATACACCATCGCGCTCTTCGGCTTAGGAATCGTGGTCGGATTGTTGCTCACCGAGCACCGCCGCTTCTTGCTAGACAAATGGTTCTGGCTCGCGGGCGTCGCGGCCTTCCTGATCTTTCTGCCAAACGTGATTTGGAACATCCACTACCACTGGCCATTCCTCCAGCTCATGCACAACATCCGCGCTGATGGCCGCGATGTGGTCCTCGGCCCCGTCCAATATTTCATTCAGCAGGCTATTCTCGTGCATCCGCTTGCCGCGCCAGTTTGGATAGCCGGCCTGATCGCCCTGTTTTGCTCCGCGCGGCTCAAACCATACCGGCTCCTGGGCTGGAGTTATCTGGTCTGCTACGCGGTCCTGTTCGCCCTGCACGGCAAGAACTATTACCTCGCCCCTGCCTATCCCATGTTGCTCGCCGCCGGTTCCGTCGTAATCGACTTTGGTTTCAACCGCCCCGCATACGCATGGCTGAAGCCGGCCATCGCAATCCTGCTGCTGGCGGGCGGTGCGCACCTGGCTCCTGTGACCGTTCCAATTCTTTCCCCCGACCACTTTCTTGCTTACACGAAACGCTTGCCCTTCAAGCTACCCGTCATGGAACACCAGCACGAACGCGCCGCGCTTCCGCAATGGTACGCCGATCAATTCGGCTGGCAGGAGATTGTCGACGAGACGGCTTTGGCATGGAACCAGATCCCGCAAGCCGAGCGTGCCGGCTGCGCGATCTTGGCGCAAGACTACGGTCAAGCCGGCGCAATCGATTTCCTGGGCCGCCCGTACGGTTTGCCACCCGCTCTAAGCGGGCATCAAACCTATTTCCTGTGGGGACCGCGCGGTTACTCCGGTCAGTGCATGATCGTCCTGGGCGAGAGCAAACAAGCACTCGAGAGATATTTTGACTCCGTGCAGTTCGTCGGAATCTCCCCCGATAATCCTTACGCGCTTGAAACAGAAATCGGTGTCGATATCTGCCGCGGCCCGAAATTCGGAACGCTCGCGCAGTTGTGGCCCGCATTGAAGAAATGGCGCTGACCTATTGGCGTCGAGCGCAGGCATCCATCCCGTCTCGCGGTTGCGCGCCCGCATCGTATCTGATATAGATTCCACGCAGCATACGTGCTCTTAATTGCCCGGGGGGGAATGATGCGCAGGATTGTTTTCGCGTGGTCTGTTGTGGCTGTACTACTGTTTGTACTTGTCTCCGTCTCACCGATCCACGCGAATGCCGCAGGCGCATCACCCGCCGCAAAGGCCGGCGACTGCGACCGTGCTTGCCTCAACGGCTTCGTCGATCAATATATGAACGCCGTCGCTGCGCACGACCCATCCAAGTTGCCGCACGCAGCGAACATCAGGTACACCGAGAACAACGTCGAGATGAAGCTCGGCGAAGGTCTGTGGCAGACGTCCGACGGCTGGGGAACGTACAAGGTTTATGTCGACGATCCGCAAACAGGCCAAGTCGGTTTTCTGGGCGTTTCGAATGAGGATACTCATCTGTCCGTTTTCGCCGCCCGGCTCAAGGTCGTCGACCATAAAGTCACGGAGATTGAGGTAATCGTCGCCCGACAGGACCGCCCTGGACCGCAAGGCGCGGGGCCGCTCGCCGGCGGCCCCGAGAACCTTAAGGACAAGCCGCTTTTCTCCGAGGACGAGCCTGCCGGCGAGCGCGTCTCCCGCGACAAGCTGATCGCTCTCGCCGACGGTTATTTCTCAACGATCCAGCAGAATACCGGCAAGCTCTTTACCACGTTTGATCCCGATTGCCAGCGCATGGAAAACGGTTCCATAACGGCAAACAACCCGGATCCGAAGGCCGGCGCGGTGCAAAGGATGGGATGCCAGGCGCAACTTGAGACTGGAATGCTCAAAATGGTCACCCGCTGCCGCGATCGCCGCTATCTGGTGGACGAGCAGCGCCAGATGGTTTTTGCGGCGACGTTTTTCGATCACAACGGCACGGTGCGTAAGAATACTTTGGTCGACGGCACCGTCCGGACAGTCGGAGCCCCGTTTGATCGTCCCTACACGTTCCTGATCTTCGAGCTCTTCAAGATTAAGGACGGCAAAATCCGCCAGATCGAAGCCGTACTCGATACGGTTCCGTATTACATGCCCAGTCCCTGGGCGAAGCCAGCCAAGTAGCAAGCGAGGCTATATGCGAATCGGTCGAAACGTTATTGGGATCGCGGCACTTCTGTTATTCGCCGTGGTCGCGGCGAGCTCCGCACGGGCACAGTCGGCGGCACCGCCCGCCGACTACGATCCCGGCTTCAATTACGACTGCGATCGCTCATGCCTCAACGGTTTTCTCGACCAGGTTCTTGCCGCGATGGCCGCCCACGACTCTTCAACTCTACTGCTCGCATGGGACGTGAAATACACCGAAAACGGCCAGCTGCTGAAACTGGGCGATGGTTTCTGGGGCACCGCCAGCGGTCCGCCGACCTACAAGATTTATGCGGATGATCCCCAACAGGGCGAAGCGATGTTTATGGGCGTGCTGCCGGAAAATGGCGCGCCCGTTATCCTGGGCCTGCGGATCAAAGTCGAAATGCATCGGATCGCAGAAATCGAAGCGATCATTGCACGCAAGGAGGCCGGGAGCATCGCGCGCCCCGAGAATCTGGTCACACCGAATCCGATCTTCGCCGAGACTGTTCCACCCGCCGAGCGGCGCTCGCGACAGAATATGATCGCCATCGCCAACAGCTACTTCAGCGCCATCGAAAAGGGCCACGCGTCGTTTGTTCCGTTCGACGCCAACTGCGATCGAATCGAATCCGGAGTGCAGACGACGAACAACAAATCGGCGGCGACGAATCCCGGCTCCGTTCTCGGTCTCGGCTGTGCGGACCAGATCAAGACCCGCAATTTCCAGCCTGACACGCTGATCCGAGACCGCAGATTCGCTGTGATCGACGAAGAGCGCGGTCTGGTTTTCGTTCTCGGCTTTTTCGATCACGACGCAACATTGCGATCCTACACGCTGGCGGACGGACGAACGGTAAAGCAAACCCGCAGCGGTCCGTGGACTTGGGAAATCGCGGAAATGTTCAAGATTCAAGACGGAAAGATTATGCGCGTCGAAGCCATCGTTAACACCGGGATCTACGGTATGAAAGCCGGCTGGTAATCGCCCGAGCTTCAGCCCGACTGTTATCCCGGGCGAAGCGAAGGATCATCGCATAAACTTCTCAGCGCTGCAGGTGGTGATCCAGATTGTCCATCCGATGCGCGTCGTCTTCAATGCACTCGGGTGATTCCTCAAGGGGAACGGTCGATGGCTTGATCACGCGGGGCGCCTGAGTCCAGGGTGCGCTAAGCACGTTCGGATCGTCCACCGTAATCTGATAGGCCAGATTTTCGCCGACTTTCCAGAAACGCTCGGCAACGTGCATGGCGGAGGTGTGAAAATATCCCCCCTCACCGAACCATGTATCTTCGACGAAGTTCGTGGAATCAACCACAAATGTCTGTCCCTCCCAGTGGCCGACCGAATCTCCGTAGTAGGAGGGATCGGCATCGGCGCGATGCGGCCGTCCGTCGGTCGGGATGATCCGGTAGGGGTCTCCGGAAGCATCCTCGTAAAGAAAAATCGTTTCGGTCGGGAGTTGAATAATCTTGCGCGGCGAGCTGATGCGGGGAACTCCCGGTTTTCCGCAGAAGAATACCTTGTCGAGCTTCGCCTCGTGGTCCAGCAGATATTTCACCTTCGATTGGAACTCCGGCTTGTAGGAAGGCGCAGGCGTGGACGGCAGTGCGCCGTCGACCGGACTCTTGGCAGGCATGCGTCCGCTCAAATCAAGCTGCGAGTAGGTAACCGTGCCGTTCACTTCTTTCCTCAGTGCTCCGCCGGGCAACGCAATCGAATAAGCCCAATTTCCGCTCAAATCCGGATGAACCGCGATCGCGTCAGGCGGTTTGCTGGTTGCCGCCGTTGAATTCTGTTGCGCGGGCAAGGAGGCGGCTAGTATCAGCGCCGCCACGATTCCGCAAATCACTTGATGTCTCATGTCTCCCGGCCCCCTTTTCAGTGGGTTTGTCTTAGTGAGTCGTGTTGACGTCGTTCGGGCTTACCATAGCCAAAGAATTTCCGTCCGCGAATGTAATCTTTTGTAGGAACCCGTAGGTCGATCCATCTCGGGCGCGATTTCCTTCCACCGTCACTACCTGCCCAATCGCCTTTTTGAAGTCGGCGCTGTTGACGCCCACGCGCTTGAGCCACGAAGGCGGAGCGCTCTCGAATTTCCAGTTGTCGACGCCGGTCCCGTCCGCTTTCTTCACGTCAATGTAGACGGCGATGTGCGGGTTCACCCAGTCGACCTGCGTAAGGGTGCCCGTCAGCGTGAATTTCTGGGACATATCGAATATCGAAGAAGGCGAGTGGTGCGCCCACGCTGAACCCGCCGCGAGCAGAATCGCGCACAGCATCAAAATCACGGAAAGTTTACACTTCAAGATGATCCCCCTGGTGACCCTCACTTTTGCGGAGTGTATCACACCGGTGGACGTCGTCAATTCGGGGCAAAGTCGTAGTAGGCCCGGGGAGCGGGGCGATGATCCGGTGGCAAGTGGAAATTCTAGTGGCAGCTGCCGTTATCGCTATAGGTGCCGCTGATGAGCATCGCATTCAGGAATCGGCTGCAACTTGTAATTTTCGCCAGGACGGGATCATTTTGCAGGGCGTTGGGGTCTAGCGTCTTCGCCCCATCCAAGTTTTGGCGCGCTGCCAACACGTCGTCCGCCCAACCCGTCAGACTGTCGGACTCGTTCTTAAGCAGCTGGAGAGCGTTTTTGTCCGCCTCGGTAGACGCAGCCAGCGTCGTTTGCCTCAGTCCCTCCGCCACGCGCTCATGATAATCCTGGGCTGACGACTTGCTGGCAGCCAATCCGTAAGTAATCATCGCTCCGATCGCTCCCCGCCACTCTCTCATCTCTGCCACCTCGGCGATGGCCGCACTCGCAAAGTTTCGCGACAGTCCGTCCGCCGACGGCGCGGGTGCCACGCTCGGGTTCCCGACGGGAATCGTCAACACCACCCGATTCGGCTCGACCGTGACCGCTCCATTCGTTGCTTGGGCGAGAGCTTCGATGTCCACGTAGGAACGGCCGTCGATTTGCCGGACCTTTGTATCCACAGCCTTCCCGTTCAAAACCAGCAATTTGTCAGGCGCGCTCTGCGCCGGAGCTGTCCCTTGCGCCGCGAGAACTCCCGGGATTGACAGAATAGATCCAAGAACAAAACAGGACCAAAACCAGCGTTGTCCGGTCATGACGTGTACTCTCTTTCTCCAGCGAATCACATACAAAGTCTACAATATGTCCAAGTTGGAAGGCGTGCCCTTTAGGACAGTCCGCGCGCAAGCCAGGCCTCAACTGCTTTGAGGCGGGCGACGCAACCAGGCCCGCTGCTGCGTCAGATCGAAGAGAATAACGACGGGAAGTTCCCGCTAGGAAATGCGAAGCACGCGCGAGGAGGGAAGCGGTGCATAAATGTCCTCGACCATTGCCCGGCGGCGATCGAGAATCGCGCGCTGATTCAGCGAGCCTTTGTCCGTGATTTCACCGGCATCGAGCGAAGGCAGTTCGTCCAAGAGCACCGCCCGCTCCACCCGATTCGAATTCCCGGTGGCCTGCGCGGCAAACGATGCAAGCATTCCCTTAAATTTCTCGACGACAGATTCATGCCGCAGCACATCGGCAGCCGCGGCGACACCCGGAAGCCCTGAGGCGAGCGCGCGGCATGCCTCGAGGTTGGGCACCAGCATCATCCCCAGGAAATTGCGATCGTGTCCGGTGATGATGGCATCGACCACGTAGGGCGCGAACCAGTGAATGATCTTTGTACGCAACGGGCCGACGTTTACAAAGGTTCCCGACGCGAGTTTGAAATCCTCCGCAAAGCGCCCGTCAAAAAAAAGGCCTTTGTTGACGTCCTTTGGATCCACGAACCGCACCGCATCGCCGAATTTGTAGTAACCCTCTTCGTCAAACGCCTGTCGCGTAAGTTCCGGGTCGCGCCAGTATCCGGGCGTCACGTTCGGACCCTTCACTCGAATCTCAAGTTTGTCGCCCGACGGCACAAGCTTCGCTTCCACGCCCGGCATCGGGATTCCAATGGCGCCAGCGCGTTCGGAATCCCAAGTACACTGCAGCGCCATCGGAGACGTTTCGGTTGCGCCCAGGCCCGTAGCCATCAGAATCCGCTCGCCGCACACTTCCATCATCAGTTGGCGGTAGGCGTCCCAAAGCGGCTGGGAAAGCGCCGCTCCTGCATAAAACATGAATTTCAGCCGGCTAAAGAAACTTTCGCGCAACTTTATGTCGTCGCGAAAGCAAGCCAGCAGTAGGTCGTAGCCGCGCGGCATGTTGAAGTAAACGGTGGGTGCGATCTCGCGCAGATTTCGCGCCGTTTCAGCGATTCCATCAGACGTCGGGCGGCCGTCGTCGATGTACAGAGTGCCGCCGTTATAAAGCGTCATTCCGGTGTTGTGGTTGCCGCCCGCAGTGTGATTCCACGGCATCCAGTCCACGATAATCGGCGGTGCCTCGGCTAGGAATCGAAAGCCCTGCAGAATCATCTGCTGGTTGCTGCAAATCATGCGGTGGGTGTTAATCACGGCCTTCGGAAGCCCGGTCGAGCCGGACGAAAAAAGAAACTTCGCCACATCGTCCGCCTTGATCGCGGCATGCGCCAGGTCGACGGCCCTGGTCGGCGTAGCGCGTGAGAGCTCATCGAACGAAGTGGATCTGCGCCCGGGCAAATCCTCCTCCGCGAACACGATCTCGATATCCGGATCGACGGCCTCCTCGAGTGCGCGCCGATATTTTGTGCCGTTTGAAACAAACACCATCCCCGGCCGCAAGATCTTCATCACGTGCTTGAGCTTTGCGAAATCCGTCGAGACCAGTGAATAGGCCGGCGCGATAGACGCCGTGGGAACTCCGGCGTGCTGCCCGGCAAACATCAGCAACAGGTGCTCGAGGTCGTTGTCTGAAAGAATCGCGACCGGGCGATCGGCCGAAAGTCCGCGGTTGAGGAACGCCTGCCCGAGGCTCCGGACTCGCTCGAGCGCTTGCGCGTAGGTGAGAAAGCGCCAAGCGCCGTCCGCACCTCTCTTGGCGGCAAGCGCGCGACTGGGCGCGACGCGCGCCCAATCGATCAGCCGCTCGGTCAGTACACGCGGGTAACTTTCAAGCGCTTCATCCGGGCGGATGATGAACGTTCCATCGGCACGGCATTTAATCGTCGCGCCCGATGTGCGCAGATTCACCGCTCGGACTTTATCCATGGCAGTTTTCATTATTCATTCGCGGAAATAATATCAGGAAGCCTTGGATTTGCCGGTGGCGGAAGGCCCTTCATTGTAGAGCTTGAAGATCGAGCCGCCGCCTTCATGGATAACCGATCCTACGTTCTCGCGAAACAGCATCAGCGGCGTATGATCGCCTCGCGGGACCTGGAATGCAACCCACCCCTGGGCGGAATCTCCTGACCGGAGCGTCGCGTGCAGGGCGGGTTCAGGCTGCTTGGCGAGAACGGCCGCATCGTACACCCTGTCGTCGCCGGACATCGCCGTGAACTGTGTTTGATCCAGAGTGTAGCTATAGTGCTCGGGCGCCACCCTGGCGGAAAACTCAAAGCGAATGCGGGCAAGCACGTATTCAGAGCCCGCGGCAGGCGGCTTGTTCGAAGCGCTCGCATCCTTCACGATCTGCCACGCCTTTTCGCCGCGGACCGCTTGCTCGACCGTGATCCTCACGTCGTAAAGTTCATCCCCGCCGTTGTATTGATCGCCAAATATGACGATTGTGCTGAGCGGAAGGCCAATCGGTTGCGCATGCTTGGCCGCAGAGCGATTTTGAGCGGAGGACGAGCCACAAAGCGTGGCTGCAAACGTCAGCGCGAGAATCGAAACCAGTAGGCGGAGGTGGGCTGTGGGTTGGTCCACGCAGAATCGGATTTGCAGACGATCAGCCGCCCGCAGCACAAGGCAGGGCGTCATGCCGCCACCAGCTGTTCGCTCGTGGCGGCACCGCGGGGTTTCACTGCTGATTCTGTTGCGTCGGCGCCGCAGGCGCTGTTCCGGTGGGCGGTGCAGGGGGCGGAACCACCGAGGGGCCCTCAGGCATCGGTTCCTTTCCGTCCAGCGCGAAGGTGTAAATGCGCGCCTTGCCCTGGCGTCCGGAAAGAATCGAGACGTACTGCTTTCCGTCAAGCAGGTAGGTCGCCGGATTGCCCATCCCCGCTTGCAGTTTCGCGGACCAGAGTTCCTCGCCCTTGTCCGCGCTGAGCGCTTTGAATTCACCGTCGCCGGATTCGGCGAATACGATTCCGCCGGCGGTCGTGACCGTCCCGCCGCCGTTCATCTGCTTCAGTCGCCAGCGCTCGGTCTGCGTGACCGGATCCCACGCCACAAGCGATCCTCCCGGGGGAGTCGCCAGGGGAGCGGTCTCACCTGGTCGCGGGGGCGGAGGCGGCCGGAAGACAATGCCCCAGTTGTAGGAGCCCACTTCAGGTTTGAACGTAGACGCGCTCACGTACAGGAAAGTGCTGTCGAGTGCCGGCAGGTACACAAGCCCCGTTGCCGGGTTGAACGACATGCCTTGCCAAACGTGTCCGCCTGCGGGACCCGGCGCAGCGGTTACGTTCTTGTCGTCATAGTGCATGTTCGGCGCTTGAATCGGCCGGCCAGTTTTCGGATCGAGGCCGGTGGCCCAGGTGACGTTTACGTAGGGCTTCCCGGAAATGAATTCACCGGTCTTGCGATCAATCACGTAGAAAAATCCGTTCTTCGGCGCCTGCATCAGTACTTTGCGGGTCTTCCCATCGATTTTCAAATCGGCTAGCGTGAGGCCCGGCACGGCGTCGTAGTCCCACTCATCGCCCGGCGTCGTCTGGAAATGCCAGACGTATGCGCCCGTATCCGCATTTACGGCCAGGATAGAGCACACAAACAAATTATCGCCCGTGCTGCGATATTTAATAACCCACGGGCCGCCCTGACCGGTGCCGAAATAGACGAGGTTGAGATCGGGATCGTAAGAAATTCCGTCCCACGCGTTTCCGCCGCCGCCGAGTTTCCACCATTCGCCGGTCCAGGTTTTCGCGGCCATCGCCATTGCCTTGTTCTCAAACGGTCTTGACGGGTCGCCCGGCACCGTATAGAAGCGCCAGACCAGCTTGCCGGTGTTGGCGTCGTACGCGGAAACGTAACCGCGCACGGCGTACTCACCGCCGGCGTTGCCGATGATGACTCTGCCTTTGGCGATGATCGGCGCGCCGGTGATGCTGTAATCGGTAGCCGGATCCGCCGTAGGTGTGTCCCAAACGATTTTGCCCGTTTCGGCGTCAAGCGCGACCAGGCGCGCATCGGGCGTGCCGACAATCACTTTGCCTTCATATAATGCTACGCCGCGATTGGCGGGTCCGCAGCACATGCTCGGGCCGGTGCGCTGGCGATCGGGTTTGCCGGACGATCCAGGCGGGAAATTCTGGTGGCCCACTTTCGGGTCCCAAGTCCATTTCTTCTGTCCCGTGCGCGCGTCGAGCGCGTACACGATGCCCCACGTCCCGGTGCCGTACATCGTCCCGTTGGCAATGATGGGAGTGGTCTCGACGGTTCCCGGCGAGGAACCTGTGTCGTAATACCAGGCAAGGCCCAGCCGGCTCGCATTCGACGTGTCGATCTGCTTCAGCGGGCTGTAGCGCTGGTCGCCCAGGTCGTGACCGTTCGTCAGCCACTCGTCGGCATTCTTGCCGGCGTTCTTCAGAGCCTTGTCGTCAACAGGCTTCGACGGCGAATTAGCCCCGGCGCAAAAGCCGACGAAGACCGCGGCCAGCGCCAAGGCAAAAAACCACCTCATTCCATTTGTCCTTTGCATTTCGGATACTTCCCCCCGGAGGCAGCCCTAGAGCCGCTGCCTGGATCACCCGCCAACACAGATACCTGCTTATACGTATTCGCCCAGAATTCGGTTTCCTTCAGTTTGCCGCCAATTCCTATGACCACTTATCAATCGAGATGCTCACACGGTAGCTCATATTCGCGACCATGTGATAGGGATTCGTTTGTCCGCCGACTACAACGAAGTTGTACGAGTCGGCGCGCTGGTAGTACGGGATCATGGCGTCGTCGGGCGTTTTTGCGTCGGGAACCCAGCGATTCGCAAACAGAGTGGACCGCGCGTTCTTGGCCGAAATGAGGGAATTCTTTTGCAGCCAGTCGGCCAGCTGCTCCTTGGTCTTGTATCCCAGCTCGACCAGACCCTGCGCCACCAGAGGGTCGCAGACAATCAACGCTCCGAACAGTGGACCAAACGGAATGCAGTTGTAGGCAATGGCCTCATGATATTGCGGCACGGGCTTCACGCCCAGACCGATGCCGCCCTGCCCTTGCGAGATGCTGAATCCGACGAACACGCTGACGACGTTTTCCTCGGGTTTGAAACCTTTCTGCACGTGGAGAGGAGTCCAGGGGCTGTCCTTTTCATTTTCAGGCAGGATGAGGTTGTTGTAGTTCACGCCATTGCCAAGCGTGCCCAGATAGGTCTGGCCCGGTATTCCGGAGTTCGAGAGGTTTCGCGACAGCATCGTCCAGGCGCGTCCGATTGCGGCGTTTGACTGTGCGAACGGACCCATGGCGCCGATCCCATAGTTCATGTTGAGTTTGTCGCGAATCGGCCCGTTGATCACCGCCGCTGTCGCGAACGAGTTCGTCGAGCTGGAAAGTGAAGTCAGGCCGGTTTCCGCAATTGCCAGTATGGTCGGCAGATATTCGGGCTTTGCGCCTGCCATTACGGCATTGATCGCCACCTGCCGCACAGTGAACGACCATTCCGGATAGGAACCGCGGGCCGGAGACATCTTGCCGACCACTTCGTCGGGTTTGTGGCTGGTGCCTTTCAGCATCTCTGCGAGTTTCTCCTCGGTCGGAATGACAATCTGCATGAAATCGGTCATTCCGTTGTCGAGATAATACTGCTGCAGATTTTCGGCCGTGTCCGTGTAGGTTGCAGGGCCGGTCGAAATTTCAACAGAGCCGGTTTTTTGCTCCTCGGCGGTCAGCGGCTGGGTCAGGGCGTCGATAACCTCTTTCATCAGCGGCTTGCCGCTTACCGGGTCATTGCCTTCCAGGTAGGCGTACATCTCGGCGTCGGTCTTTCCCCAGACCGGATGGGGTGTGAAGCAGATGCGTTCCAGCGGCATACCGCGCGAGGCGGCGTTTGATTTTGCGAGGTCCTTGAACGCTATGGTGACCATCGGAGCGGTCGGGAAGCCCATCTGTTCAAACTTTACGCAGTGACCAACGGTCGCTGGTGTGCACGTACTTCAATGCCCGATGGCCATGATCACGGCGTTGCCCTTGGCTTTGATCTCTGCGTTCAGCTTGGGGTCGTCATCGGCGAACTGTCCCGCCTTCAGGCGGTACTCGGTCGTCACGCCGGGCATGTTTTTCTTGAACCAGGCTTCCATCTGGGCCAGGAAGTGATCCGCCCCGGGAAATCCGTCCGATACCAGGAAGATGGTCTTGCCATCCAGAGAAGTCAGCCGCGGAGCCATGGGAACGAGCTGTACGGCAGGCGCTATGCCCCTCGGGTTCACCCCGGTAAGCTTCACCGGGCCAGACACTGTTTTCGCGGGTTTCTCTCTGGCCCCTGCGCCCGGCCCTGCGAGCAAAGCTGGCGACATCCCCAACAGCGACAACAGCTTTCGCCTGTTCATCTTCACCTGCCACCTCCTTCCCAATTCCGCAGTCAGCGGCTTATTTATAGTCCGCAAGGAACGAAATTGCAATTGTCGATCCGACCGGCATTTCCGTCCCTCCTACTCTCACGCGAGGCGCAAACCTGTGATCTCGGGCCGGCAGGAAGGATCTTCAGTCAAGTCCGGATGCGCCCAGGCAGCAACAGGAGTGTTCCACGGTTCGGTGAAGGCCGGCACCTGGTTTGCAGAGATGGCTTTTGCTGGGTTAGGACCTGGAGCTTGAACCACACATCCGTATAGGACGGCTGTTACTCATGCAGGACGATCCCGAGCAGGGAACTGTGAACCTGCAATCCCCCGTTGTAGCTGATAAACCCCAGTTTCCTGAACCGATTCATGAAGAAACTAACTCGAGCACGAGTCGTCCCGATCATTTCGGCCAGTGTTTCCTGGCTGATTTTGGGAATGTCCGTTTTGGGTCCGCCCTGATTTCCATAGTGTGCGACCAGCAAAAGCGTGCGGGCCAGCCGCTTTTCGCTGGAGTTGAAAAGTTGATCGACCAGGTCAGCTTCAATTCGAATGTTGCGCATCAGCATATGTCGGATGAAAAAGTCAGAGAAGGCATGCTGGTCGTGGAGCAGGCGAATCATTTCCTTGCGGTCAATTCGAAGCAGGGCGCTGGGTCCAATGGCTTTCGCAGTCGCCATGCGTACGCGCTGGCCTGCCAGGCATCCCTCGCCAAAGAAAGTATCCATCGTCAGGATTGCGATGACTGCTTCCTTGCCGTGGCCGGACAAGACCGAGAGCTTCACCCCGCCCTTCTGAATATAAAAGAGCGCCTTGGCGGATTCTCCCTGCCTGAAGACCACCTGCCCGGTACCGTACTCAAGCGGCGCACCCGGCAATCCCACTCGATCAAGAAATGCCCGCAGATCGAAGGAGGGCTTCACTCGCGGCTGCATCGGCCACCTCCACTTCAGGAATGAGCTTCAACCACGACCAGTCGTCCCTCGATATCGGAAGGGCTGGCGAACTCTCGTGCTTTCAAAACTTGAAAGGCGCTGCGATGAAGCCTCTCGAGTTCATTCCATTCAGGGGCGAACGGAGTCTAGTCTGAAGCTCAAGGATCTCTAAGGAAGGCATCACATCGAACCCGACTCGCACGTCTGTGCTTTCTTGTTTGCCGAGATCGAAATCTTCATCCGCTGCCTATTTCCCCATTGTTTTGAAGAACGGCTTGCTGGAATCGTTCGAGGCCGCATCCTGTCGCGAACGTATCTCGCTGAGGACATTGTCCAGGAAGTCGATGAATTCGCTGGGACGCATCGCAAGCGAACCCCAGCACGATTGGCCATTCCTGACCGCGGGCAACCACCAGCAGCCGGATTCGACTGGGTAGGAATAGACCAGAGTCGTGCTCGACCCGAGCAGGGAAGCCGCCAGCGGGTAGGAACTGCCGTCCCAGAACTTGAATTCGCTAAGCACCAGGTCAAATCGCTGGCTGCTCACCATGGCGTTGGCCTCTTTACAGGAGGAGGCAAATTGGATTTCGCACGCCCTTCTTTCCAGTCGCGCAGCCAAGAACGACACGCCCATGGGACTACCTGCGATCAGCAGAATCTTCGGGGTTCCGGCCGGCATGGCATCCTCCAGACATGCCACGTTACGTTTACGGGGAAAAAGAAACTGTTCCGTTCAGACCAGTGATTATTCTTAAGACACATTTAGCGTAAGTGAATAGGAGGTCGAAATCGGGGGGGGCAGAGACTTGCACGCGCTGCACGGTTGATTCGGTGGACTTTACGGGCGAAAGGAGCAAACTCGGGGTGCCCCTAGACCGCGAGCGCGGCCGTGATCCGGCTTACGTTCGATACGCCCTCGAGCGTCTTCACAAGCTCAATCACCGATTCGGTCTTGGGCGCCGGCCACCTGGCGAACTCAGCGTTGCCCCTGAATTTGTCCGCTACCTCGTCGTAGGTCATGGGATTTCCCGGACTGCCCTTGGCAGGACGGGTACGCCCGGAAAGAATCCTGCCGTCCCTCATGTGGATCTTGATGATGCCCCCTTCGACCAACACGGCCTGAAAATCCCCGCCCTGGCCCGCCTGCTTGTCGAATTCCGGGTCCACGTAGAACTTCACGCGCGAGATCATGTCCTGCACGTCCTTGCGCCCGACGACCGTATCGGTGAACTGGCTCAGCCCGGCCTTCCGCTCCAGCAACAGGATGCTCATGGCGAACTCCATGCTGAACTTGGCCTCGAGACCGGTAGTCGGATGGTGGCGGAACAGCGTGGTGAGATTGCTCCGGTTCCCGCCAACTTCGACCTGTTCAACCTCCTGGGCCACGATGTTGTTGTCGTGAATCAGGACCAGCATTTGGTCCATGAAGGACTGCTGGATGGTTCCGCAGGGAAACCGCTTGATCAGGTCCCCGGGCGAAGCGAACATCCACGGGTTGCCGAGACGATTTACGATTGCGCCGGGATCAAATCCGCCGCCGGCGGCCTGGAAAAATCCAAGCGGCGCCTCCAATATATCGTCCGCCGCAGTCCATCCCAGGGCCGCAAGGTCCGCGGCTACGATCCCATTCTCGGCGGCGTGCCCGGCGTGCAAGGGTTTGGTCATCGATCCGAAATTGTCTCGCAGGCCGCTGGCCTCGGATGCGGCGACCCCCAAAGCGTACGCCGTCTGCTGGACGTTTAAGCCCCTCAGCTTTGCGCAGGCCGCAGCGCCTCCGAACGAACCGCACGTGCCCGTGGTGTGAAAACCGTCGCCGTTATGGCGGGGCGAGATGGCGTCGCCGATCTTGCTTGCTGCCTCGACGCCCACATGAAACGCCAACATCAGCTCCTTTCCGCTGCTTCCACTCAATTCGCAAAGCGCGAATGCCGCCGGAAGTATCGGAGCCGCTACGTGCAGTGCCGAGCCGGTGTCATCGAAATCATCGGCGTGAATCGAAATCCCGTTCGCAAGCGCGGCAAACCGGGCCGGAGCTTTCATACTCGTGCCCAGAATGCTGGCCTTCCCGTCCGAATATCCGAGTGTCTGGATATAGCGACGGATGACAGGGCCGATGTTCGAGGTCGACCCTGCCAGGGCGAGACCAAAGCCGTCCAAGAGCGTTTTCTTGCCCAGCGCGACGACACTCTCGGGAATGTCTTCGTATTTTTGGTTGACGATAAATTCTGAGACGTACCTGGTGAGTCCGGGCGCCGCCGGGAACTCGCCCTTGGCGGCCAAACCGGCCATCTCCGATCTTGGCCAGGCGGTCATCGCTGCAGCGGCTGCCAGGGAGTTTCTGAAGAAGTCGCGCCGTATCACTGGATGTGACCTCCGGAAGTAGGCTGTCAACAGCTCGACCGAAGCGCTGGAATGTTGCCACCGATTCAGGCGAGTACTCTTAGTTGCAACCTTGGCCGGGATAATACGCCCTGCTCGGAAACCCAGCAAGCTTGGCCCGACCGCTCAAAGATCACTGAAGTCCGTGGGATAGGCCGCGCTTCTGGCCTGGACGCAAAGTTCACAGTCCTTGAATCCATGTTCTATGTATAATTTTCGTCTCGTCGTCCCAGGTTAGGGCTGCGGTAGACGCGCTTCCCTCGCAGCTGTCAGAGGTGGGCATGCAAACTGAACCGAACATGGACTTGGCCCATTTGGGCCATCTGGAACTGCTGACCCCCAAGCCGGAGGAGACTCTGCGGTTTTTCGTCAACGTGATGGGAATGACCGAAAGCGGCCGGGAAGGGGATTCGGTCTATCTGCGCGCCTATGACGATTATGAACGCCATTCGTTGAAGCTTACCGCGTCCAAGCTGCCGGGCCTTGGTCACGTGGCCTATCGCACGCGGAGCCCGCAGGCGCTTGAGAGGCGCGTCGCGTCGCTGAAAGGATCGGGATTCGAGATTGGCTGGAACGACGGCGATCTCGCGCACGGCCCGGCATATGTGTGCCAGGATCCGGACGGCCACAAGATCGAGCTCTATTACGAAACGCAGTGGTATCAGGCTCCGGCCGAATTGCGGCCGTCGCTGAAAAACCAGGCACAGCGCTTTCCCGCGCGCGGCATCAATGTGCGACGGCTGGATCATTGGAACGGCCTGGCCGTGGATATAGAAGGCAATCGCGCGTTTTTCGAAAAGTATCTGGGTTTCCGGTTGACCGAGCAGATCGTGCTGGACGACGGCACCGAAGCTGCCATGTGGATGACCTGTACGAACAAGAGCTACGACTTCGCCTACTCGCGCGATCATACTGGCGTCCGCGGGCGCTTTCATCACATCACCTATGCGGTCAACAGCCGCGAAGAAGTGCTGATCGCCGCGGACATCTTCCTTGAAAATGGTGTGTACATCGAGACCGGGCCGCACAAGCACGCTATCCAGCAAACCTTCTTTTTGTACGTGTACGAGCCGGGAGGCAACCGCGTCGAGGTCGCCAATGCCGGAGCGCGCCTGATTCTGGCTCCGGATTGGAAGCCGATTCGCTGGACCGAAGCCGAGCGCAAGAAAGGCCAAGCTTGGGGCCTTAAGACCATTGATTCATTTCACACCTACGGGACGCCTCCCGTCGAGGCGGTCACCAAGACATGACCGTCGCAAGGCACCCTGGTTGCACCAAATCTGGAAGTCAACCCGCGCGCCCACCTGCGGCCACCCGGTAGATCGTGCCTGGACTGCCCTACCTTATACTGCTGCCCGGATTGGCTTGCGATGCCGACGTATGGAAGCATCCCGCGCAGTCGCTTGCCGGGAAGACCGAGGTTCGCATCGTTGACTACGGGCAGAGTGACTCGATCGAAAAAATGGCCTCGGTCGCGCTTGACGGCGCGCCTGAGCGCTTCGCTGTTGCGGGCCATTCGATGGGTGGGCGCGTAGCCTTCGAAATTGTTCGCCGAGCGCCGGAACGCGTCGCGGGGCTCGCCGTCCTTGATACCGCCTACCGTCCTTTCGCCGGTGGCGACGCTGGGGAGCGAGAGACGGCAGCGCGATCGGCGCTGCTGGAGATGGCCGCGACAAAAGGTATGCGCGCCATGGCTGAATTTTGGATGAAGGGCATCATCCATCCTGACCGGCTGTCGGACCAAGCATTGGTCGGTGCGATCGTCGACATGATGGGGCGCAAGACTCCCGAGATTTTTGCGGCACAGATCAAGGCGCTGCTCGAGCGGCCCGACGCTTCGTCTGTTCTCCCAACCGTCCGCTGCCCCGCGCTGGTATTGTGCGGCCGTGAGGACGCCTGGAGTCCGCTTGCGGGACATCGGGAGATTGCGGCAATGATTCCAAAGGCAAAGCTCGTGGTGATCGAGCACTGCGGGCATATGGCGCCCATGGAGCGCCCCGAAGACGTGACCGCATCGATGACTTCATGGTTTACCGGTCTGGATGGATGACGGGACGTTGACCGGGCCGCCGGGCAAGGTCGGACTGTTCAAATTCAAGGTATTTCCTGCCCGCCGGTTGACGCAGCCCTTCTGCCCTTCTAGAATCCCGACCCGAGCTCAAACACGATGATTATCGACTCTCACCAGCACTTCGTTCGCCTTGCCCGTCATCCGGAAGTGGAGGGCTTTCGCCAGACTCAGCTTTCCGGGAAGAATCCCGATGTTCTTCCCGACATCTCGGATGCCGACGTGAATAAGAGTCTGGAACAGGTTGTCGGCTTGATGGATTCGCGCGGCATCGACGTCGCGTTCGCTTCTCCCCGGGCGAAAGCCATGGCAACGCATGAAGGTACCGCGGAACAGAATGCGATCTGGGCCGATCTCAACAACAGCCTCATCCTTCGCGCCTGTCAGCTGAATTCCGGCCGGTTTGCGCCGGTCGGCATGCTCGGACAACACCCCTCATGTCCATCCGGGCAGGTGGCGAAACAGATCGAGCGTTGGACCAAGGAAGGTTTCATCGCGTTCAATTTTGATCCCGACGGCACCGGCGGCCGCTGGCAAAACCTGCCCTTCACCGGAAAGCACAATTACCCGGTTTTCGAGACGGCGCAGGAGCTGGACGTGCCGCTCATACTGCACGGCAGCGAGTCGATCAACAAGAACTTCCCGCATACGGCCGTCCAATATCTGGTCGCCGACATCACCGGGTTCGTGCAACTCATGATTGCGAAGGACCTGTTCCGGGATTTCCCGCGCCTGCGCTTTCTGATCCCGCATGGTGGCGGCGCGTTGCCGTGCCAGATCGGGCGTTGGCGGGCCATCGCGAAATATAACAGCTGGGCGAGCCCGGACCAGATCCTGGGCGACGGCAACGTCTTCGTCGATACCTGCGTATACAACCGCCTCAACATGCAGATGTTATTCGACGCTGTCTCGGTCGACAGCATCCTGTTCGGCTCGGAATGCGACGGTGCATTCCCAGGCGTCGTCAATGACGAGACGCACGATCATTACGACAACACGCGGCGCTATGTTGACGATTCCAAGCTGGGCACAGACGACAAGGACAGGATCTACGGCGTCAACGCACGGCGCGTTTATCCGCGTGCGAGCCGCTGGATTCAAGCCTAGCGGAGTCCATGCTCGCGCAGGATCCGGGGTTGCGGACGCCGTGTGACTCGTCGACCGATTGACGAGGCCCTTTCGCAGCCTCTAAAATCCCGGGCTGAGTGTTAACAGTATTGCCTTTGTGGCCCATTAGAAGAAGACGGCAAGGGCAGTGAGGAAATTCCAGTACGGGGAAGCCTATCAGGGCATCTTCCCGGATGTCACCGAGGAGCTCTCATGATGAAACCAACAGTTGTCCGCCGCGTGGAACTGCCCTCCGCGGATGCGGTCGCCGCGCTTGAGAAATACGGCGTGTCCACCGTGCATGAGGCACAGGGACGCAACGGTCTGCTCGCGTCCTACATGCGTCCAATCTATGCAGGTGCAGCCATCGCCGGTCCGGCCGTCACGGTGTCGCTGCCGCCGGGCGATAACCTGATGATCCACGTCGCCGTCGAAGTGTGCACGCCGGGAAGCATTCTCGTCGTCGTCCCCACCTCGCCATGCACCGACGGATATTTTGGAGAGCTGCTCGCCACTTCGCTTCGCGCACACGGGGTGAAGGGGCTGGTGATCGAAGCCGGATGCCGAGACGTGGCTCCCCTGACGCAAATGAAATTCCCGATCTGGAGCCGCGCGGTCAGCTCGCAGGGAACCGTGAAGGCTACGCTCGGATCGGTGAATGTGCCGGTCGTGTGCGCCGGTGCTTGGATCGAACCGGGCGACGTTATTGTTGCCGATGACGATGGCGTGGTTGTCGTCAAGCGGGCGGACGCCGCCGAAGTTGCCGCTCTGTCAAAACAGAGGGTCGACAAGGAAGACCTGGTTCGGGCCCGGCTCGCCAAGGGCGAACTCGGCCTTGATATCTACGGTTTACGCACGAAACTCAAGGAGCTCGGCCTGGAATACAGGTAATGCAGGGCAATGGCAAGCGATCCCCGAACTGGGCAGGCGCCCGAGACCCTACGGACCCGAACAAGTTCCTCGGCTAACGTCCGGTGGCGGGTTGCGTCCTAGGATCAAGCTCGGCGCATCAAAAAAACCGGAACTACCGTAGCTGGCAGGTGACAAGGAGCGTCGCGATGAGGTCCATGCTGGCGAAGTCGCCTTTCCTGCTGGTTGCGGTCCTGGCAATTGCGGTCTGGTGCGTCAGGGCCGATCCGAAAATCCCGCTGCTTTTCCAGACTCCTACACTTAGCGCAACCCAGATAGCGTTCGTCTACGGAGGCGATATATGGGTTGTAGGCCGGTCCGGGGGCGAAGCGCGTCGGCTGGTGAGCGGTCGCGACCTGGAAAGCAGCCCTTTTTTTTCCCCGGATGGTTCGATGGTTGCGTTCAGCGGGAACTACGACGGCAATGTTGATGTGTACGTTGTTCCGTCAACGGGCGGTGAGCCGCGCAGGCTCACCTATCATCCCGGCGCGGACGTGGCCATGGGCTGGACGCCGGATGGATCAAGTGTCCTGTTCATGTCCCACCGTTACAGCACCAACGATCCGGACAAGCTCTTCACAGTTTCGGTCAAAGGCGGATTTCCGACCGAGCTCCCCTTGGAGATGGCCGAAGAGGGTTCTTATTCGCCCGACGGTGCCCAGATCGCTTATGTGCCCATATTTCAGTGGGAACGTGACTGGAAGGGATACCGAGGCGGACAAACGACCCCTATCTGGATCGCCAAGCTCTCTGATTCGAGCATCATCAAGATACCGCGCGAGGAATCGAACGACAGCAATCCGATGTGGGTCGGCAAGACTGTATATTTTCTTTCCGACCGCGACGGCCCGCGGTCGCTGTTCGCCTACGACACGGAAACGCAGAAGCTCGCGCGCGTAATCGAGAACAAGAACGGATTCGATATCGGTTCGGCGTCTGCCAGCAACGGGGCGATCGTATATGCGCAGTTCGATTCGCTGCATGTCTACGACACTGCGACCCGCAAGGACCAGAGCGTCCCGGTGAGCATATCCGGTGACATGCAGGAACTGCTGCCGCATTGGACGAAGGTCTCCAAGCAGATTCTGCATTCCGGCATCTCTCCTGCCGGCGCCCGCGCCGTCTTCGAAGCGCACGGCGAGATATTGACCGTGCCCGCTGAAAAAGGGGACGCACGCGACATCACGGATACTCCCGGTACCGCCGAACGCGACCCGGCCTGGTCACCGGACGGCAAATGGATTGCGTACTTCTCGGATGCATCGGGGAACTACGATCTTCATGTGCGAGACCAGAACGGGCTTGAGCCAGCGCGAATCATCAACCTCGGTAGCCCGCCGAGCTTTTATTACCGGCCGACCTGGTCGCCTGACAGCAAGCGGATAGCCTATGCCGACAAGCGCCTGAATCTGTGGTATGTCGATCTGGATCACCCCACGCCGGTCAAGGTGGATACGAATCTTTTCGAGTTCGCTGAGAACGATTTCAATCAGGAGTGGTCACCCGACAGCCAGTGGATCGTCTATAGCAAACTCCTGCCCAATTACCAGCACGCCGTCTTTGTCTATTCGCTTGAGACAGGCAAGAGCACGCAGATTACCGACGGAATGAGCGATTGCCTGTACCCGAATTTTGACAAGAACGGAAAATACGTCTACTTCGCAGCCAGCACCAATGCGGGATTGAGCGCCTACGGGCTGGACATGTCCAGTGACGAGCGCCCGGTTACGATGAACGTATATGTGACCGTGCTGCGGAAAGATTTGCCTTCGCCCATTCCACCGGAAAGCGACGACGAAAAGTCGGCGGAAGCCGCGGCTGCGAGCAAATCATCCTCCGATAAATCGGACGACCAATCCAAACAGAAGACGGCCGATACCGACAAGGACAAATCTGCCGCCAAGACAGACGAAAAACCGAAAGCACCGCCCAAGGTCACGATTGATTTCGAGGACATTCTCCAGCGGACTCTGACGCTGCCGATTCCGGCTGCGAATTACGTGAGTCTTGCGGCCGGCAAGGAGGGCGAGCTTTATCTGGTCGAGGCGCCGGTGATCGATCTGTTTGGTAACCCTGGTCCGCCACAACTGACGGCCTCGAAATTCGATCTGAAGACCCGCAAGACCGAGAAGATTGTGAGCGGCGTCTCGGTCTTCGACCTGTCGTCCAACGGCGAAAAAATGCTCTACAAGCAGGGTGAAAGCTGGTTCATCGCGGACGCAAGCAAAGCCCCGGAGACGGGCAAGGGGATGCTGAAGACCGATGACCTGGAGGTCCGCGTCGTGCCGCGCGAGGAGTGGGACCAGATGTATCGCGAAGTCTGGCGCATCGAGCGCGACTTCTTCTACGACCCGCATTATCACGGGCTCGACCTGCCGGCTGCTGAAAAGAACTTCTCCGCGTTTCTTCCGGGAATCACGAGCCGTTCGGATCTGAATTACCTGTTTCGCGAGATGCTGAGTTATATGTCGGTGGGCCACATGTTCGTGGGCGGAGGCACGCAGCCCGAGACGCCTCACGTAAGCGTCGGACTGCTCGGCGCCGATTACAGCCTCGAAAACGGGCGCTATCGCTTCAAGAAAATCTATAGCGGTGAAAACTGGAACCCAAAGCTTCAGGCTCCGCTCACTCAGCCGGGTGTAAACATCAAGGCAGGCGAATATCTGCTGGCTGTGAACGGCCGCCCGATCACCTCATCGGACGAAATCTACGCCATGTTCCAGGAGACGGCCGGCAAGGAGGTTGTTATCAAGGTCGGGCCCGATGCCGACGGCAAGGGATCACGCGACGTGACTGTCGTGCCTCTGCCGAGCGAGGATGGCATCCGCAATCTCGATTGGATTGAAGCGAATCGCCGCAAGGTCGACGAACTGAGCGGCGGCAGGCTCGCCTACGTGTACCTGCCGGATACTGCAGCTGGCGGCTATACGAATTTCAATCGCTACTTTTTCGCGCAGGTCGGAAAGCAAGGCGTGATTCTGGACGAACGATTCAACCATGGCGGCCAGATAGCGGATTACATCATCGACTACCTGCGCCGCCAGCCGATGGACATGGTGATTACGCGCGAGGGCGCTACCACCTACGATCCCGCGATGGCAATCTACGGTCCAAAGGTCATGATCATTAACCAGTTCGCGGGTTCCGGCGGCGACGCGATGCCTTGGCTTTTCCGCAAATCGCAGCTCGGCACTCTGGTGGGCGTACGTACCTGGGGAGGTCTGGTTGGAATCGGTGGCTATCCGCAGCTGGTCGACGGCGGATATGTCACTGCGCCTCGGCTCGCAATTGCGGGATTAAACGGCGCATGGGAAGTGGAAGGACACGGCATCGCGCCGGACATCGAGGTCTGGCAGGACCCCAAGCTGGTGCGCGACGGTCACGACCCGCAACTGGAAAGGGCTGTCGCCGAAGCGATGCAACAGCTGAAAGACCATCCGTTGCCGACATACAAGGAGCCGCCCGCTCCAGATCATCATCCGCAACTGCCGCCCGCCGAGTAGCGTCTGCGGCATTCATCCGAACCGGACTCCCGGTTGTTGCGAGTTCGGAATATGAGGTAGCCCATGACGGAATTCAGCCAGGCGGAAATGCGCAATGTGGAGCAGTCCTGCTATGCGCTGGCAGTCGAGTACGCCGAGATCATCGACGGCCAGGAGTACGCCAGACTTGTCGAGATCTTTGCCGAAGACGCCGCTTTTGTGCGGCCGACGGCCCCGAAAGAACCAATTCACGGAGCCGACAATATCGTCGCCATGTTCCAGGCGCGTCCGCGCAACCGGCTGACGCAACATCTGATCAGCAATTTTCGCGTGCGCATGGAGACGATGGACACCGCCGTCGGCACCTGCCGCGTTCTGTTTTTCAGCTCCGATGTGTCCGAGCCTGAAACTGCTGAAGGAAGAAAGGCCGCGAGCAAGCAATCGATCGGGACCTATCATGACCGCTACGTGCGCACGAAAAACGGCTGGCGCATTGCCGAGCGCATCGGAACCATGATCTTCTATACCTAGGACACTGCGATCGCGACCAAACCCATCGAGCGCATTGCGATCGTCGGCTTCGGCGAAGCCGGCGGTATCCTGGGAGAAGACCTCGCCTCGCGCGGCCAGACGGTTTCCACGTTCGATATCCAGCTTCAATCCGGCGAAGCGCGCGAGGCGATGCTCGCCAAGGCCCGCAAAGCGAAGGTCAGAGCGTGCGAAAACCTCGGGGACTGTCTCGCTGGCGCAGAACTTGTGATTTCGACAGTGACTGCCTCGTCCGCCCTCGAGGTCGCAAGACAGGCTTCCCGTCTGTTGCAGGCCGGGCAGGTCTTTGTCGACTTCAACTCTGTCTCGCCCGGTACGAAGCAAAAAATGGCCGGCTACTTCGAGAAATCTCAGGCATGTTTCGTGGAAGCGGCTGTGATGGCCGCAGTCCCTCCACAGAGGTTGAAGGTTCCTCTCTTGCTCGGTGGTGCCTACGCAG
>Ga0209624_10000994_pt1 | contig 23698 bp, 18 predicted proteins | sample JacPinW_OM2H0_O1_FD_188565 | JGI IMG/M metagenome (GOLD analysis project Ga0209624, IMG submission 188565) | Forest soil microbial communities from Algoma, Ontario, Canada - Jack Pine, Ontario site 1_JW_OM2H0_O1 (SPAdes) (version 2) | ecosystem: Environmental > Terrestrial > Soil > Boreal...
GGCTCGCGTTGACGCCGCCGGATCTTGTCAAAGTCCACCTCGATCTGAACCAAGAGTTCATGGATGCGCTCAGAAAGACCAAAGCGCCGATCGTGCCGGTTTGAACGAAATTCCGGACTTCTCGACAACACGCAAAATGTGTTGCGAAGCGATTGGGGTTTTCCGAGATATTCTGGCAGATACATCGCTTTCGTCTATCTTCACAGGCTGAACCTTTCTCGCTAGCTTGAGCAACGATCGCCGTTCGCCGCGGCTTGCCGGTTGCGCGTTGCGCGCCGCAATGTCGGGAGAGTCGCCATGCAGCTCAGTCGTCGCGGTTTCATCAAGATCACCGCTGCGGGACTCGCCGCCTCGAGCCTTGGCGCTCTTGGCTTCGGGGGGGCAGGGGAGGCTCTGGCCGCGTCGGTGCGGCCGTTCAAGCTGACGGCGGCGACCGAGACCCGCAACACTTGCACCTATTGCTCGGTCGCCTGCGGCATCCTCATCTACAGCCTCGGGGACAAGGCCAAGAACGCAGTGTCCGACATCATCCACATCGAGGGCGATCCGGACCATCCCGTCAATCGTGGAACCCTCTGTCCGAAGGGATCGGCGCTCCTCGACATCGTCCATGCGCCGACGCGACTCAAGGTTCCGAAATATCGCGCTCCCGGCGCGAACGAATTCAAGGAGGTCTCCTGGGACTTCGCGCTCGACCGAATCGCGAAGCTGATGAAGGAGGACCGCGACAAAAACTTCATCGCGAAAAACAAGGACGGCACGACGGTCAACCGGTGGCTCTCGACGGGGATGCTGGCCGCGTCGGCGTCCTCCAACGAGACATCCTACCTGACCTGGAAGGTGGCTCGAGCCCTGGGCATGGTGGTCTTCGACAATCAGGCGCGCGTCTGACACGGACCGACGGTGGCCAGTTTGGCCCCATCATTCGGTCGTGGCGCGATGACCAACACCTGGCAGGATATCAAGAACGCCAACGTCGTTGTGGTCATGGGCGGCAACGCCGCTGAAGCCCATCCATGCGGTTTCAAATGGGTGATCGAGGCGAAGATCGAGAACGGCGCCAAGCTCGTCGTCATTGACCCGCGCTTCACCCGCACCGCGTCGGTCGCCGACGTCTATGCGCCGATTCGTCCGGGCACCGACATCGCTTTCTTAAGCGGGCTCATCCGCTATCTGCTCGAGAAGGACCAGATTCAGCACGAGTACGTGCGCGCCTACACCAACGCCAGCCTGATCGTGAAGGACGGCTTTGGCTTCGAGGACGGGCTCTTTACCGGGTACGATGAAGCGAAGCGCGCTTACGACAAATCAAGCTGGGACTACGACAAGGACGATCAGGGCTTCGCCAAGATTGACGACACGTGGCAAAACCCCCATTGCGTCATCAACCTTCTACGCAAACACGTCGATCGCTATACCCCGGAAATCGTGTCGCGCATCTGCGGCACGCCGCAGGAGAAATTCCTGCAGATCTGCGCGCTGTTCGCTTCGTGCTCCGCGCCGGACAAGGCGCTGACGAGCCTCTTCGCGCTCGGTTGGACGCAGCACTCGGTGGGCTCGCAGAACATCCGCACCATGGCGATGGTGCAGCTGCTTCTGGGCAATATCGGGGTGTCGGGCGGCGGCATGAACGCGCTGCGCGGCCACTCCAACATCCAGGGTTTGACCGACGTCGGGCTCCTGTCGAACGCCATGCCCGGCTATATGACTTTGCCGCGAGACGGCGACGAAACTTTCGACGATTACATGAAGACGCGGCTTTTCAAGCCGCTGCGGCCAGGGCAGGTCAGCTACTGGCAGAACTACAGGAAGTTCTTCGTGAGCTTCCAGAAGGCGATCTACGGGAAGGCGGCGACCGCCGACAACGACTGGGCCTATGACTGGCTGCCGAAGCTCGATATTCCGCTCTACGACATCATCGCCGCCTTCGAGATGATGGATAAGGGCGAGATCAACGGCTACATCTGCCAGGGCTTCAATCCGCTTCAGGCCTTCCCCGATAAGGGCAAGATCCGCCGCTCGCTCGGCAAGCTCAAATACCTCGTCGTGATGGACCCGCTCGACACGGAAACGTCGCGCTTCTGGGAGAACTTTGGGCCGCAGAATCCCTCAGACCCCGAGAGCATCCAGACCGAGGTTTTCCAGCTTCCGACCACCTGCTTCGCCGAGGAGAATGGCGCGCTCGTCAATTCGGCGCGTTGGCTGCAATGGCACTGGAAGGCCGCGCCGCCGCCGGGGCAGGCGCAGAGCGACATTTGGATCCTGGCCGGCCTCTTCCATCGCTTGCGGGAAATGTACCGCAAGGACGGCGGCGCGTTCCCTGATCCCCTCGTCAACCTCACGTGGGATTACATCGATCCGGTCGACCCTGATCCCGAGGACATGGCTAAGGAAATGAATGGCCGCGCTTTGACCGACCTCAAGGACGCCAATGGTCAGGTCGTGCTGAAGGCGGGGCAGCAACTCGACGGCTTCGCGCAATTGCGCGATGATGGGACGACCATGTCGGGTTGCTGGATCTTCTCCGGGAGCTTTACCGAGAAGGGCAACCAGATGGCGCGGCGGGACGCGAGCGATCCGCGCGAAGCGGGCATTGCGCCGAACTGGGCTTGGGCGTGGCCGGCCAACCGGCGCATCCTCTACAATCGCGCGAGCGCCGATCCGTCGGGCAAGCCCTGGAACCCGGCGAAATCGGTCATCGAATGGAACGGCAGCAAATGGGTCGGCCTTGACGTGCCGGACTATACGGCCGCGGCGCCCTCCGAAAACGTCGGCCCCTTCATCATGAACAACGAGGGCATGGGGCGCCTTTTCGCGCTCGACCAGATGGTTGAAGGACCGTTCCCCGAGCACTACGAGCCGTTCGAGTCGCCTTCGGAGAACGTTCTCCACCCGAAGGTCAAAAACAATCCCGCGGCGCGCGTTTATGCCGACGACCGCGCCAACTTCGGCGCCGCCGCCGATTTCCCCTATGTCGGAACCACCTATCGCCTCACCGAGCACTTCCACTTCTGGACCAAGCACGCTTTGATCAATGCGATCCTCCAGCCGGAGGAATTCGTCGAGATCGGCGAGGCTTTGGCGAAGGAGAAGGGCATCGAGCAAGCCGGCTGGGTGCGCGTCTCGTGCAAGCGCGGCGCGATGATTTGCAAAGCTTATGTAACGAAGCGCATCAAGCCGATGACGGTTGACGGCAAGCCGACGCATGTCGTTGGCGTCCCGCTGCACTGGGGCTTCACGGGCCAGGCGCGCAAAGGTTATGGCGCAAACACGCTCACGCCATCGGTCGGCGACGCCAATACGCAGACGCCCGAGTTCAAAGCGTTTCTTGTCAATGTTGAGAAGGTCGCAGCCCCCGTGGCGTGAAGGTGGATTCCATGTCCGATCTGCAGTCGCAGAACTTTATCCGCATCTCCGCTACGACGATCACGCCGCCGGCAGTTCGCCGGCACGAGCAGGAAGTCGCCAAGCTCATCGACGTCACGCGCTGTATCGGCTGCAAGGCATGCCAGGCGGCTTGCATGGAGTGGAACGACCTGCGTGGCGAGGTCGGCCATTTCGAGGGAACTTACGACAACCCCCTCGATCTCGATCCCAACACGTGGACGCTGATGCGCTTCACCGAATGGGACAACGATCAGGGCAACCTCGAATGGCTGATCCGCAAGGATGGCTGCATGCATTGCGAGGACCCGGGCTGCCTCAAGGCCTGTCCCGCGCCCGGCGCGATCGTGCAATACGCCAATGGCATCGTCGACTTTATCAGCGAGAACTGTATCGGCTGCGGCTATTGCATCAAGGGTTGTCCATTCAACATCCCGCGCGTCAGCAAGGTCGACCACAAGTCCTACAAATGCACGCTCTGCTCCGACCGTGTCACTGTTGGCAAAGAGCCCGCCTGCGTGAAGGCCTGTCCGACCGGCGCGATCATGTTCGGCTCGAAGACGGACATGACGAATTGGGCCGGCGAGCGCATCGTCGATCTCAAGTCGCGCGGATTCGAGAACGCGGGTCTCTATGATCCGCCGGGTGTCGGGGGCACCCATGTGATGTACGTGCTGCACCACGCCGATCGGCCGTCGCTCTATGCCGGTCTGCCCGACAATCCCAAGATCAGCATGCTGGTCGAGATCTGGAAGGGCGTGTTGAAGCCGTTGGCGGTCGGTGGCGTCGCGCTCGCCGCGGTTGCGGGATTTTTCCACTGGATAACGGCCGGCCCCAACGAAGTGCAGCCCGAGGACGACATCGCCGCGGCGAAGCTTATTCGGGAATCGGGCCACAAGATTACGGGCGACGCCGCATGAGCTACCCGCCCGGAACCATCATTCGCAACACCACGGCGGCGCGGATCAATCACTGGATCACCGCCGCATGCTTCGTGTTGCTGACACTGTCGGGCTTATCGATGTTCCACCCGCTCTTGTCCTTTCTCGCTTTGCTGTTCGGGAGCGGCCAATGGGCGCGCGCGATCCATCCCTGGATCGGATGCGTGCTGCTTGTGAGTTACGCCGGGCTCATCGTGCAATTCTGGCGCGACAATTTCTGGAACTGGGACGACATCGCCTGGATGGGCGCGATCGTTCGCGTGTTGCAGAACGAGGAGGAAGGCGTTCCTGAAGTGGGGCGGTTCAACGCTGGGCAGAAGTTCGTCTTCTGGTCGATGGCGCTGCTTGTGCCCGCGCTCTTCCTCACCGGCCTCGTGATCTGGGAATATTATTTCGGCGAGACGACGACGATCGAGACTCAGAGGGCCGCCGCGCTCATTCACAGCTACGCGGCGATTGCGGCGATCCTCGTCTGGATCACCCACGTCTACGCGGCGATCTGGGTGCGCGGCTCGATGCGAGGGATGACGCAGGGCTATGTGACCCCCGGCTGGGCCTGGCGTCATCATCGCAAATGGCTGAAAAGCCTCGTGGCGACAGGCTCGCGAGGCCCTCGTCCGCGGCGTGCGGCCGAGGGTTCATGATCGTGCGATGCTCCCAACCCTTATCCCGAGGGGCAAGGGGAGAAGCCGCCCCCGCCGTTCCCCTTCTCCCTCAGGGAGAAGGTGGCCGACCACAGGGCGTCCCAAACGACGCCCGTCCTGTCGGACGGGCTATGGGTCGGCCGGATGAGGGCCCGCCCACCAGCGCCGCTCGCCGCTCATGAGGCAGGGCGAGACCGCGCCGAAAGGCGGCTGGGTCGGCAACGCGACGGGCGGCGTCAAGGCGCCGGAGCCTATCCTGCTCCCCAACCCCGCGGTCCGCTTCGCGGGCACGGCGGAGCGGCTCGAACTTTTATCGAAGGGCCACCCGATGGAAGGATGGCTCGACTTCATGGCGAATCTCGCACGCGCACAGCACCGTGTGGCAACGATGCTCCCGCTCGTGGCCGCGCCTGAAGAGGCAGCGGTGACGCAGGCGGTCGCGGCTCGCATTCCGCCGATCTCCGCCGACGGACATCGCCGCGACCCGGCGTGGCGTGACGGCCTGGTCCTGCTGCTCGATGCCGCCATCGACGGGGGGCTGCCGTCTCCGGCGGCGGCAGTCGCAGCGGAGCTGCGCGGCTGCAGCGCCCGGTCCACGGAAACGCTTGCTGACGCGTTCTTGCGTGGCGTCCTTGATGAGAAGGATGCGGGCTCGAGCTTCTGGATCGCCGCGGCCTTGCAGGTCTATTTCACCTGTCTCGCAGGGCGCCTCTCGGCGCCAGCGCTGCGCCTGCTCGAGCAGCGGTCGCTATGCCCCTGCTGTGGTTCGACCTCGTCGGCGAGCGTGGTCACTGCGTCCGGCCAAAACCCGGGCGCGCGTTACCTCTACTGCTCCCTCTGCTCCACCGCGTGGAACTATTCCCGCGCCGTCTGTGTCGCCTGCGGCGGCTCGCGCACACTCTCGCTCAGGGGAATTGAAGGCGATTCCGGTCTTGTGAAGGCCGAGACCTGCGACGAGTGCGGGACCTACTCGAAGATGATCTATCAGGCCAAAGACATGCAGGCCGACCCTTATGCCGACGACCTCGCCACGCTCGGGCTCGACGTTATGGTTGGGGAAGCCGGCTGGTCGCGCCACGCCCCCAATCCGCTGCTGCTCGTGGGTTAGTTGGCGTCAGATCGACGCGAACCCAGCAAAAATGCAATTGAATTGCGCACTTCTTGCGGACGAACAGTGCAATTCGCCCTTCCCGCGACAACCCGACGCTTGTGACGGCTGCCCGAGGTCGTGTCCCAGGCGGCGAAGTCGGATTTCTGATGTATCCCGAGGGCGAGGTTGGCGGCGTCCGACTGGATTGCCTTGATCCCGCGGCGTTCCATTACCGCATCGAAGCGCGCGAGATCTCCATTTAAAAACTCTCACCCCTTCGCTAACCGCTCTCACCCGTGGCGCGGCCTGTGGCGGGCGCCGAGCGGAAATGCGCGTTCTGCCTAAATTAAACGCCGCTAATGAGTTGCATAAATCCATTAAGTGTATTGGAGTGCGGCTCTCGGGGATCGCGGCCACCGCGGGTCACGCCAAGCGCGCCGTAAACGGAATAAGTCCGGGTTCAGGACCGCAGGTCAAGCTGGCCTTGGCCTGAGGCCCAGCGCGTCTGTGTCAGAGGGGTTCATCATATGCTGTGTCTTCGCCGCCGTTTCCACCCTGCATGGCCTCGATTCGTTGCAAGCGCGGCTCTCACCTGGATGGGAAGCGTCGCCTTGGCGGGCGCCTCCCAAGCAGCGGCGGTGACGTTCAATTACACGGGCTGATGTCTCGTACACAATCAATCCCGGCGCCTACAGAATTACGGTGTACGGAGCGCAAGGAGGCAACACCTCACCTTGCGATGGACGATGCGTCGGCGGTCGCGGCGGCGAAGCTTCGGCAACTTATAAGATTGGGCAAACTTTGGATTTGCGGATCGGCGTCGGTGGCTAGGCTCCAGAGAATGGCTCGGCTTTATGGGCTGTCGCGGGTCGCGAAAGGCCACGACCGTGGGGGCGTTCTAAACGCCGCGTTTAACGGCCGGGGCGTTGGGGCTTGCGGGCTGCGCGAGGCTCGGCTTTGCCGCTTGGCGGACGCGGCGAAAGTCGGCTTCGAGGAGAAGCTTTTCCGATAAACCACGCTGCACTGTCCCGGCGGCCGACTGTGGCGGACCGGTCAGGCCGCCATACGAGGTGGAGTCGATTTATTGAAAAATCTATGATATTGAGGTATACGTTTCTGCAGAAGCAAAATAACGACGACGAGACTCGGTGAAGGATGGCAGTGTCTGCGAGACGGCGCAGTTTACAACCCATGGAGGCGAGTTGAGCGGACGGGCGATTTTTTTATTTGAATCGGCCATAACCCATTGAAAAGTCCCGATTCAGAAAAATAAACGCTAGTAAACGCCAGCGTTTTTACTAACCGTTACTCGCATTTATTGGCGTTTATTGGCGTTTAGTAGCGTGCGATCTCGCCCTCTGGTTGCATTGCTGGCTTAGGCCGGCGCCGCCGCGCCCGCCTCAGCCCTAGCCTTGCGCCCGCTGAGAGCGCACTCTCTGAGCCGGTTCTGACCGCAGAGACTGGCGCCAATGAACGCTCCCATCCTTCGCCTGACCGCACTCGCCCATGGCGGCGGCTGCGGGTGCAAACTCTCGCCCGGCGTGTTGCGCGAGCTGCTCGCCGATCAGCCGGCGGCCACTCCCTTCGCCAATCTGCTCGTCGGCACGGAAACCGGCGACGACGCCGCGGTATGGCGGCTCGACGACGAGACCAGCATCGTTGCGACCACCGACTTCTTCATGCCGATGGTCGACGACCCCTTCGACTTCGGCCGCATCGCTGCAACCAACGCGCTCTCCGACGTCTATGCGATGGGCGGCAAGCCCATCTTCGCGCTCGCAATCCTGGGCATGCCGATCAACAGCATGCCGACCAGTATGATCCGCGAAATCCTGCGCGGCGGCGCGGCAATGGCGGCGGAAGCTGGCATCCCCGTCGCCGGCGGCCATTCCATCGATTCGCCCGAGCCGATCTACGGCCTCGCCGTTATCGGCCTCGTCTCGACAAAGGCGCTCAGACGCAACTCGGAAGCTCGGCCGGGCGACGCGCTAATCCTGACCAAGCCGCTTGGTGTGGGGATCTATTCGGCGGCGATCAAGAAGGGCGCACTTTCGGATGAAGGCTACAGCGAGATGCTGGGCTTCATGACGCGCCTCAATGTCGTGGGAGCGGAGCTCGCGCGGCTAAAAGAAGTTCACGCGATGACCGATGTTACGGGCTTCGGCCTGCTCGGCCACGCGCTCGAAATGGCGCGGGGCGCTGGGGTCGCCGTCCGTCTCCGCCTCGACGAGGTCCCGCTGCTCGCTCAGGCCGAGGATCTCGCCCGCGCCAGCTTCGTCACGGGCGCCTCGCACCGGAACTGGGCGAGCTATGGCGAGGCCGTCGCATTGCCGACTGGATTTGAAGACTGGGGGCGCCTGCTGTTGACCGATCCGCAGACGTCAGGTGGTCTGCTTGTCGCCTGCGATGCTCAAGCGGCGCCCGCGATCCTCATGCGGATCCGAGAAGGCGATCCGCGCGCGGCGATCGTCGGCTCGGTCAAGGCTGGCGATCCGATCGTGTCTGTCGAGGCGTGAGCGCGCCGTCCTACATCGGGACGTCGCCACGAAAAGCTATAGGCGGCTTAGACGAGGGCGCGGTCGTATGGTGTGCATCGAATTCGCCACCGGACGGCGTGATGGATCCATTGCCGTCTGAGCCATTGCCGCCGCTCCCCAGCCACGGCCCAGGTGAGCTTGCTTGAATACCCGATTTATTGACGCTGGCTAGCGTCTCCCCGGCGGATTGTGCAAGCGCCAGACTGGGCACGAGAACAAAAGCTATTGCTCCAAGGACTTTGGCATTCATTGTAGCCATTGGGTTTTTTCTCCCTCCGTACTGCAGCAACAAATAACACGATTTCGCGTGGCCAAGTGTGACAGCAATCACACTCCGGCGCGCCAAGAGGCCTCGTTCAGCAGTTTTCTTAGCCTTTTCAACGGCTACGGCGATTTCAGGCCAGAAGCTCCGGGCGTGGTTGGCGGAAGAGAGTGGGAGTCGAACCCACCAGAGACAGGCTCGCTGCCCCACACGGATTTGAAGTCCGGGCGCCCCACCGGGGACGATTCTCCTCCATTCTCGTCGCCGGATTGACACGCCGCACCGAACAAATCCAGGCGATGCCTGTTGATCCGGCGCTCATCGCCTTTGCGCAAGGTCACGCCGTGCCGATCAAAAAAGTCGAGGATCTGGATCGCCACCTTGCGGCCGTTGTCGACCTGGTCGCGGAATTGCGCGGCGGAAAAAGAGCCGTCTTCCGCTGCAGCCGACAGGCTCGCAACGATTGTGGCCATCTCGCTCACCGTCGATCGCAAAAAGAAATGGTCGTGCGCCACCTCGTCAGCCCAACCCATGCGGCACGCGCGTTTGAGAGTGCGACGCAGATCTTTTTCGGCGCGTCCAGTCGCCGCCGCGAGGTCGCGCACTCTTGGCGGGCGGAACCGTTGCGCCCCGCCGAGAAGCGGCGTGACCATTTCCCAGGAGGCTCTATCCTCGGGCGCAAGCTGCACCTCGTGCGACGGAAGTCTGACGAATGCGCCGTCAAGAACCAGTTGGTCTGAGCCGGCAAGCTTTTTCAGGGCGACGTCGAATGCGGGCTTCGGCAGTTTCGGCTGCGACGAGACCAGCAGCTGTTCTCGTCCCAATCCCTGAAGATCCGGATTTTCGGCGTGATACGCGCCGATCCGCTCGAGCATGGTCGACGCGAAGAGGGCCCAACGCTCGCGGGTCAACGCGATCTTTGAATCTCCTGTTTCCAAAATGACGAGCCCGAGCTCCGAGACCAGCTGATCCCTCCGCTCGGCGGAGAGCGCCCGATCTCGTGCAAAAGCGGCAAGGTCAAAGGCGAACGGCGACGTTTCCAGAAGCGCAGCGAAGGAGGCCGAGGAATCGGCCAGCGCGAGCGCCGCGCGCTGCTCGCGCTTCTCCAGTGTCCGCCTCCCTCTGGCCTTCGCACGCAGATCAAGAAACAGGCCGCCGCCCAGCGTTCGCTGGGCCGATACGTCCCGAATGACGAAGCGGTCACGGGATGCTGCAGCAATCGGCCGATCAAGGACGAGCTGGACGTAGGCCTCTTCTCCGGGCGCGATCGGCTTGTCGTCGAACAGGACGATGCGCGCGCCGACTTCCGCCGAGGCATGATGAAGTCGGACCGGGAACCATTGACCGATCGGCTTTTTCTCGGTGGGCAGGACGCGGATGCGGGCATCGATGCGATCGGTTGGCGCGTGCAATTCGGGATCGAGCGCCACGTCGCCGCGCTGGATCGCGTTCTTTGTTATGCCTGGGCCCGAGAGATTGAGCGCGCAGCGCTCGCCCGCATGCGCCGCCTCGGCCGGGCGGTTCTGTGCATGAAGAGACCGCACCCGCGCGAACAAGCCGGATGGGCTAAGCTGGGTCCGGTCGCCAAGATGGACCGAACCCGATAGCACCGTCCCGGTCGCCACGACCCCGACGCCAGATAGCGTGAAGACGCGATCGACCGCGAGCCGAAACCTCCGGCCTGATGTCCGATCGCGCACCGTGACCGCAGCCTCTTCGAGATGGGCTCTCAGTGCGTCCACGCCCGCGCCGGTCGGCGCCGAGAGCGTCAGCACCTCAGCACGCGCAAGCGTTGTCGCCGCGATCAGGGCTTTCGCCTGCCGCGCGACGCGCTCGATCGCCTCGGGGGAAGCGAGATCCACCTTTGTAAGGACCACTACGCCGCGATCTACGCCGAGCAGGTCGAGAATCGCCAGATGTTCCAGCGTCTGCGGCATGATCCCGTCATCGACTGCGATTGTCAGAAGCGCAAAATCGACCCCGCTTGCGCCCGCGAGCATCGTGTGAACGAAGCGCTCGTGGCCCGGAACATCAATGAAGCCGATCGGACGCCCCGATCGCGTGGGCATATAGGCGAACCCCAGGTCAATCGTGATGCCGCGGGCCTTCTCATCCTTCAGCCGGTCGCCAGCGACGCCCGTCAGCGCTTTGACCAGAGCCGTCTTGCCGTGATCGATATGACCGGCGAGGCCAACAATCACGGCGGCGCGCTCCTCGCTGGCCGCTCGTCAGACGAGGCACCGCATCGGCGATCCTGGGCGAGGATATTGAAGTGCGACAGGTTGGAGAGAAACGCGTCTTCCCCGCCCGCGCAACGCAGGTCAAGCACGAGGCGCTCCTTCTCAATTCGCCCGACGACCGGTCGCGGCAATTCGCGCAGCTTCGCCGACAGGCGTTCCAGTTCGGGGCCTTTCCGCTTGGCGGCGACGGCGAGACCGGCGCTCGCAATGGTTTCGAGCGGCAGCGCGCCGGACCCGATCTGGCTGTGGCATTCGCATATCTCCACCACGAACCGGTCGCCAAGCGCTTCCGCCACATGGGGCAGCATACGCCGGGCCTGCTCCTCGATCTCACGTTGCGACCGCGTCAACATCCGCAACGTCGGAAGGCGTTCGGCGAGCCGGGTGGGATCCCGATAGAGTTTAAGGGTGGCTTCGATGGCGGCCAGCCTGATTTTGTCGATGCGAAGCGCGCGCTTCATGGGATTGCGATTGATGGCCTGGATCAGATCGCGTTTGCCGACAATGAAACCCGCTTGCGGCCCGCCGAGCAATTTGTCGCCGGAAAACGTCACAATGTCCGCGGTGGCTGCCGCCTGTCGAGCTGTTGGCTCCGCCCGGAGCCCGTACTGCGCGAGGTCGATCAAGGTGCCGGACCCGAGATCGTGGGCGAGCGGAACGCCCGCCTCTTTAGCGATGGCGCTAAGATCCTCCGTCCCGACCTCGGCGGTGAAGCCCTGAATACGGTAATTCGACGTGTGGACCTTTAGGATCAGCCCGGTCCTTTCGTTCAGCGCCGAGCGATAGTCCTTCTCGTGCGTGCGATTGGTCGTGCCGACCTCGACCAGTCGCGCGCCCGCGCTGGCCATGATTTCTGGCATGCGAAACGCGCCGCCGATCTCGATGAGCTCGCCGCGCGACACGACCACCTCACGACCGTTCGCAAGCGTGTTCAGCACGAGCAGCACCGCGGCGGCATTGTTGTTGACTACGGTGGCGTCCTCCGCGTCGGTCAGATCGGATAAGAGCCCCCTGACATGGTCGTCCCGTTCGCCGCGCTTGCCGGTCTCAAGATCGAACTCCAGCGCTACCGGATTTTGCATGGCCGCGACGGCGGCTTCGACCGCCGCTTCGGCGAGCACGGCCCGGCCAAGATTTGTGTGCAGGACCGTGCCGGTCAGGTTGAACAGCGGACGCGAGCCGGACCGGTCCTCCCTCTCGAGACGGGCCCGACTTTCGGCGGCGAGACACTCAGCGCTCGGAACTGCAGGCTCGCCCTTCTGGAGCGCCGCCCGCGCGCCCTCGATCGCCACGCGGATCGCGTTGGTCGAGGCTTTTTGACCATAACGCTCTAAAAGAATTGCCGCCGCGGAAGTGTTCAGGACTGCGGATACTGAAGGGAGGTCGCGCAGGCGCGCCAATATGGTGGGGTCCATTGTCCCCTCGCTTCAGCCTTGGCAATCCTACCGCACGATCTGAAAGCGGCGGCAACCACTTACCACGGAGCAGAACGCCTCAGAAACCCCATTGTCTCTGACGCCGACCCGCTTGCGGGCGGTCACCGCCTTCACGCGTAGTCGGTCGCCTTTGCCACGGCTTCCCACGAGTCAATGTCCTGGGTGAACTCAGCAATCTTCGTGCGCGCCAGGGCGTAAGCGCGCGTTCCGAGCGGCAGGTGCAGCGGCGGCTTTTCCGCGTCGACCGCCTTCAGGATGACTTTGACGGCCTTCTCCGGATCGCCGACCTGCTTGCCGTCGTTGTTGGCGCGGAAGGTGCGGAACACGCCCGACGTTCCCGCATATTCTGGCATCTCCTTCTTGGCGAGCGAGATTGAGCGGCCGAGGAAGTCGGTTCGGAACGGACCCGGCTCCACGATAATGACCGCGATGCCGAATGGCGCGACTTCCTGAGCAAGGGCTTCCGAAATGCCTTCGACCGCAAACTTCGTTGCGTTGTAGTGTCCTGAGCCTTGCAGGCCCTTGATGCCCGCGCCTGACGACATGTTGACGACCCGGCCGCCAGCGCCCGTCTTTCGGAGCGCCGGCAAGGCCGCCCGCGTCGTCTCCAGAAGGCCGATAATATTGGTCTCAAACATCGGCCGATATTCGTCCGGGGTCGCCTCCTCGATCGCGCCGATGAAGCCGAAGCCGGCGTTGTTGACGAGGACGTCGAGCCTGCCGAAGACATCCATCGCCACCGCCACGGCCTTCTCAGGGGCGCCGGGCTTGGTCACATCTAGCGCAGTCGTCCGCGCCGTCTTGGGAAAAGCCTTGGCGACATCTGAGAGGGTGGAGGGGTCGCGGGCCGTTGCGACGACTTGATCGCCGCGATCGAGCGCCGCTTGGGCGAGCAAACGGCCGAAGCCGGTGGAACAGCCGGTAATGAGCCAAGTCTTGGTCATGATTTCTCTCGTGTTGGAGGGTCTTTGGAGAGGAACGGGAAAATCTTTGGCGGGCTAGTCGGGCAAGCATGCGCGCTTAGAATACCTGTTGGCGCCAGGAAAGGACTCGAACTAAGTCCATAATCGTTTGAAAATAAACAAATATTTATGATATGAAAATATCTCTACCAATAAAAGTACCAACGTTTCGATCTCCTGGTCTTCCGGTCTGTGGGTCTTTTCCGGTTGCGCGATTATGACTCGATTTGGGGGCGCCGCCCAAGAAAACTTAGCGGTGTGTTGGAACCGACGTGCCACTGAACTTTCATCCAGGGGCGATTAGAGCCTCGGCGGTTTTGATCTGCTACCCATTGTTGGACCGCCGGAAGGTAGAGTTTTCCGGCCTTTGGTCACGCCGGCGGGCTGGCTGCGCCGACGGGAGTCATGAGGGAAATCGTTTCCGAGACACTTACCGGCTTCTGACAATTCAGAAGCGCCTAAGCGTCTAAGTCCGAGATCGGCGGCGCGGCGGGCGCGCTCCTGATGCGCGCCAGATATTGGGCTCATTGGAAACACGCCGGGGTTGAGCCGACCGGGCCAACAGGAGCGCTGAGCTGGGTCTCCAGTCGCCGACAAGTGATTATCCCAATGGCCCTGACCTGCCTCATTGGCCGTCCCACCGCAGCGCCGGCGCGCCGGCGATGGCGCTGGACTCGCCGCACAAGGGGGCCTGAGGAATGGCGAGAGCGGCACATATTCCTGAGGGCCGTGACAGACGCGGACAAGAGCAAAGGCGGTAAATAACATTTAATCTACGTATCATTATTTCCGTCGTCAGCGGCCGGCCGGGGGACTCGGAATGGCGCCGCAACTCGTTGGAATCGCGGGAAACGGACTCGGGAATGACGCCGCGGCTTCCTGGACTCAAACCGCGGAGGCAGCGACGCGGCAGATCACTCCGTCAAGCGTGCATAGGCCGCGGCCAGCGAGAGGATGATCGCCCCGTAAAGGATCTGCTTGATCGGCTCGGAGATATCGAGCAGCGTCAGGAGGCCGGTGAGAACGGTCAGGATCAGCGCGCCGATTATGGTTCCCGCATAGCCGCCGCGTCCGCCGAAGATGGACGTGCCGCCGATGACCACGCAGGCGACCGAGGGCAAGAGGTAGCTGTCGGCGAGACTGAGATCCGCGGCGTTCGTGCCCCCGACCACGACGAGCCCGGCGATCGCGGCCAGAATCGCGCATAGCAAATAGTTCGCGAACAGGACGCGCCACACCCGCACGCCAGCGAGATGACACGCCTCGCGGTTATCACCGACGGCGTAGAGAAGACGGCCGAAGCCCGTCCGCTGCAGGCCGAACAGGATCAGCGCGGCGATGACGACCCACAGGAAAAGGTCGATCGGCACGAGCCCGAACACCCGTCCTGCGCCGAGCGTCTGGATGATATCGGGGACATGCGGCTGGCTCGCCATCATGTGCTGGCTGTAGACGATCAGCACGCCGCCGGTCATGAGGCCGGTGCCAAGCGTCATCACCAGCGGCTGCACGCGCAAGAGCGCGACACCGATCCCGTTGATGAGGCCGACGATAACGCCGACCAGAAGCGCGAGGCCAATCGCGGGGGCGGCGCCGGAGGAGGCGTTGGTCGCGAGCAGATAGGCCGCTCCCGTCGCCACGCTCGCCACCGAGAGGTCAATGCCGCCTGTCAGCATCACCAGCGTTTGCCCGCCGGCCATGATCGCGAGCGGCGCGGCGAACAGGATCGTGTTTGAGGCCCACAGCGGCGTCACCGTGCTGGGCCGCACGATCTCGACGCCGACCACGAAAACCGCCAGCAACAGGATCAGCGCATAGATCGTGTGCCCGCGCAGGAAGCTCAGGACCAGCCTCATTTGCGTTCCTGCAAAAAGGCAAAGAATCCCGCGATCATCACCACCATCACGATCAGCGTCCCCTGGATCACCTGGCCGTAATTCGGGTCGATGCCGAGGAAGACCAAGACCATGGGCGCCAGCGTCAGGAGCAGCGCGGCAATGACCGGGCCAACCATTCCGCCGCGGCCGCCCGCGAGGCTCACGCCGCCGATAACGACGGCGGCGACGCTGCTCAGCGTGTAATACGCGCCCGCCAGCGGAGCCCCAATTCCGGTCGTCATGGTCAACGCCATGCCGCCGACCGCGCAGGCGATTCCGCTGAAGACATAGGCGATTGTGCGTGCTCTCATAACGTCGACGCCGCTCCGAAACGCGGCGACTGGATCGCTGCCGGCGGCGTAGATCAGAAGGCCGATGCGGCTCAATCGGATCGGCAGCCAGATCGCGGCGATGGCGACAATCATCATGACGAGGGCGTTTGGCAGCCATGGCCAGAAATCAGCGCCGGCGCCGATGTTGAGATAAGCCGCCGGCGCGCCTCCGCCGGGGCGTTCGAGGATGAGCAAGGCCACGCCGCCCCAGATGAATCCGGTGGTCAGCGTGGCGACAACGTCGGGAATGCGGGAGAAGGCGACGACGAGGCCGTTCAGCAATCCTTGGCCGGCCCCGGCGATCAGCACGACGATGGAGAGGGCCAACGACTGGCTAAACGTCGCGTGCTGCATCAGGCTGGCGGAGAGGACGTTCGACACCGCGATCATCGAGCCGATCGAGAGGTCGATGCCGCCGCTGATGACGACGATCGCCTGGGCGGCTGCGGCAAGCGCGAGCGGCAAGGCGCCGAGCGCCAAGGATTGAATCTCGAACGAACCGAAATCGGGGTGAACCGCGATGGTCGCAGCTAGCGACGCTGCAAGCAGCAGCGGCATGCCGAGAAATCGGCCGGCCCGGGCTAGCGTGCGCCAGGAAGAGCCGGTATTTCGAGCCGACGCATCGGTCATGCGAGCGCCGCTGCGGCCTCTGCGCGTGTCAGGCCGTGGGCCGCCCGTAACAGGCGGGCTTCGTCAGCTTCCGCGGCCGGCATTTCGCCGGAGATGCGGCCGCCGAACAGAACGATCGCGCGGTCGCAGGCGAGGCGAATCTCAGGCAGTTCGGAAGTGAACAAGAGGACGGAAAGCCCTTGCCCGGCGATCTCCCGCATGAGCGCATAGATCTGCTGCTTGGTGCCGATGTCGATGCCGCGTGTTGGGTCGAAGCAGAGCAGGGTCTTGAAGCCGGCGGCGATCCAGCGGGCGATGACGACCTTCTGCATGTTGCCGCCGCTGAGACGTCTCACTTCCGCTGCCGCGCGGGTGTCGATCTGCAATTTCCGCACGGCCATGTCGACCCGGCGTCTCTCCTCGCCCATCGCAATGGGCCCCCAGCTGCGCAATCGGCCGAACGCGGCCAGCGCCACGTTCTCCTGCACGGAGCGTTGTGGCAGCAGTGAAACCAGCCGATTGGCCGGAACCAGCACGAGCCCGGCGCGTATCGCGTCGGCGGGGTGCCGCAACTTGAGCACGCGCCCTTCCGCTCGCACCTCTCCCGCATCGGCTCGCCGCACACCGGCGATGCAATCGAATAGTTCCTCCTGCCCCTGGCCCTCCAACGCGGCGACTCCGAGTACCTCGCCACGATTGACGCGGAAGGAGACGCCATGCAGCGCGTGGCCGTAGCTCAGATCTTTCACTTCCAGCGCTGGAACCTCGTGCGCGGTCTCCGGGCGGGCGGGGCGCGCGCCTTGTGCCGTCGTCGCCTTGGCAACGTCCGAGCCCAGCATGAGGTTGACGATCGTCTCTTCGGCGCCCCTGGTTGGCGTGACGCCGACTGTGATCCCATCGCGCAGCACGGTCGCGCGATCGCAAAGCATGGCGATCTCGGCCATGCGGTGCGAGATGAAGATCACGCTCGCGCCTCGGCTCCGAAAATCCCGCACGACCTTGAACACCCGCTCGGAGAGGTCCGCCGGCAGCGCTGCGGTGATCTCGTCCAGCATCAGAATGCGCGGATCCGACGCCAGCGCGCGGGCGAGGTCGATTAGCCGCAAGAGAGCGAAATCGACGTCGCGCGCCACGGTCCTGAGATCGATCCGCTCGACGCCGAGATCGCGCATCGCCGCCTTGACCTTGTCGGTCGAGACGCGCGCGAGACGCATGTTCTGCGCGACCGTCAGGTCGGGAACGATTGCGGGATCCTGGTAGACGGAGACGATGCCGGCCCGGCGCGCTTCCGCGGGGGATCGAAAGGCCACCGTCCGCCCAGCGAGCGCCATTTCGCCCGCATCCGCCGGGAACACGCCGGTGATGATCTTGACCAGCGTGCTCTTACCCGCGCCGTTTGCGCCCATGAGCGCATGCGCTTCGCCCGCGCGCACTTCCAGGTCGGCCGAGCGGAGCGCTCTCACCGCTCCGAACGTCTTCGCGACGCCGCGAATATGAAGAAGCGGCGGAGCGTCATTCATGGTTCCCTGTCCAAAAAAATACCGGCGGCTCGCGCCGCCGGCGTCACGATCGGCTATTCAGCCGAGATCAGGGGCCTTTGCAAGAGATGAGCTGCTCCGGCGTGTAATGCGTATAGGGGGGCACGGTGGCGACGCTGAAATAGGGGTCGAGCTTTGGATTGTACGCGGCTTTGAGCTGGCCGATGCCCTCGCCATTGTCCCAGACTGTCGGCGTGACCTTGACCAGGTGGGGCTCATCCTTCTTGGCCAGGACGTCGAGCGCGAGACTCAGGCCCGCGGCCCCGACAGACGGCGGGTTGCTGACCGCCGCGCCAGACAGTCCCTTGTCCTTCTGGTCGAGGAGCTGGCCGATGAAGCCGTTATTGTCCGCCCCGACCACCGGCACGAATGGTTTCCCCGCGGTCTTGTAGGCGTCGACGACGGTCGAATCGATGCCCGATGTCCAGACGCCGTCGATCGACTTGCCCGAAGCAAGAAGGTCCTTGGTCGTTTGCGCGGTCTTGTCGAGGGCCCAGCCGGTGAACACCGACGTCACCTTGATGTCGGGATAGGCCTTGGCGATTTCGGTGAAGCCCTGGTGGCGATCGGCGTCAGCGGGAACCCCGTCGATGCCGCGCATCTCCACGACTGTGCCTTTGCCGCCCAGTTTGTCGAACAGCCATTTCGCGCCGAGCTTGGCGTATTCGACCTGATCGTTGGTCAGAACATAAGCCTCAGGCGCGGACACCGCCTGGTCGACCGCGACCACCACGATGCCCTTGGCCGCCGCCTGCTTGATGACGGGGTTCAGCGCTTCACGATCGGAAGGGTTGATGATGATGATGTTGGCGCCAGCTGAAATGAGGTTGCGAATGTCGGCGATCTGCTCCGACGGACCGCCGTTGCGGTTGGCGACGATCACCTTCGAGACCTTGCCCGACGCTTCCGCCTCGGCCTTGATCGAGCAGATCATCTCTTCACGCCAGCCGTTGCCGATCAGCGTATTGGAGACGCCGACAACATACTTGTCCGCCGCGTGCGCGTTACCTGCCATGGCCAATACGGCGAGTGAGGCGCTACCTAGAATTTGCGTGAGTTTCACCATTTCCTCCCAAACAAGATGCGTGGGTCCTGGCCGACGCATCACCAAATCCGCTCAACCGAAGCGGGTGGACGTCCACACTCCATTGTTCTGGCTGGACTTCACCGCTGCTTCTATAAACGCGACGCCCCGCGCGCCGTCTAGCACGTTCGGGGTTAGTTTCGCGCTCTTTTCAGGCGTGCGCCCGGCGCGGCGAGCCGAAATCAATTCCGCCGCGCCACGGTAGAGGTTGGCGAAGCCTTCGACGTAACCTTCGGGATGGCCGCCCGGCATGCGCGAGCCTTCGATCGCAAGCGAAGTGTTTCCCGGACCGCCGCGCCGCAGGATGCGCGACGGCTCGGCATAGGGCGTGAAGCGGAGCGTTTCCGGCTCCTCGCCCGCCCATTCGAGCCCGGCGCGCGAACCATAAACCTTGATGCTCAAATTGTTGAGATTGCCGACCGCGACTTGGCTCGACGCCAGCACGCCCCGCGCCCCGCCGTGAAACCGCATCAGCACGTGCGCGTTGTCGTCGAGTCGGCGGCCCGGAATGAAGGTCGCGAGGTCCGCCGAGACGGCGTCGAGTTCGAGTCCGGTCACGAACAGCGCCAGACTGTGCGCGTGGACGCCGATGTCGGCGAGGCAAGCGGAGGCGCCCGCGCGTGTCGGATCGGTGCGCCATTCCGCCTGCTTGTGTCCGTCGGCGTCGATCGGCAATGTCAGCCAATCCTGGACATAAGCTGCGTGCACGACCCGGACGTCGCCGATCTCGCCGGCTTCGATCATTTCGCGCGCCTGGCGCACCATCGGATAGCCGGTATTGTTGAGGGTCACCGCAAAAACGAGCCCCTTCGCGCGCGTGAGCTCGACCAGCTCCGACGCTTCGGCGAACGTCGTCGACAAAGGCTTGTCGCAGATGACGTCGATTCCCGCCTCAAGAAACGCTTTCGCGACAGGAAAGTGCAGGTGGTTCGGGGTGACGATAACGACGGCCTCGATGCCGTCGGGACGCGCGGCCTCGCGCACCGCCATTTCGCGATAGTCGGAGTAGCTACGGTCTGCGGCTAGACCGAGATCGTCTCCCGACGCGCGCGCGTTTTCGGCATCCGAAGACAGAGCGCCGGCTTTCAGCTCGATCAGATCGTCGAGCCGCATCGCCATCCGGTGAACCGCGCCGATGAAGGCGTTGCGCCCGCCGCCGACCATGCCGACGCGCAGACGACCGCCCTTTAGCCCATCGACGGCGGTCGCGTGGACCATCGTTCAGCCTTTGATCCCGAGGAGACTGAGATTCGTCGCGCGGTCAGCGCCGGTCTTGGCGAAATCGTCGAATACGCGATCGGTCACTTCGATGATGTGGTTGGCGATGAACTTCGCGCCCTCGCGCGCCGCCACCTCCGGATGCTGCAGGCAGCATTCCCACTCGTACACCGCCCAGCCAGCGAAATCATAGGCCGCGAGCTTGGAGAAGATCGCCTTGAAATTGACTTGGCCGTCGCCGAGCGACCGGTCACGCCCGGCGCGCTCGAGCCAACCTTTGTAGCCGCCATAGACGCCCTGCTTCGCAGTTGGGTTGAACTCGGCGTCCTTGACGTGGAACATCTTGATGCGCTCGTGATAGGCGTCGATGAAGCCGAGATAGTCCATGCATTGCTTGATGTAGTGGCTGGCGTCGTAATTGATGTTGCAACGCTTGTGGCCGCCGACGGCGTCAAGGAACATGTCGAAGGTGTCGCCGTCGAAGACATCCTCGCTGGGGTGGATTTCGAAGCAGAGGTCGACGCCGTTCTCGTCGAAGACGTCGAGGATCGGTTTCCACCGGCGTCCCTGCTCTGCGAAACATTCCTCGACGAGTCCGGCTGGCCGCTGCGGGTAGGGATAAAAGTAGGGCCACGCGAGGGAGCCGCTAAAGGTGACATGCTCGGTCAGGCCAAAGCGGCGTGAAACGCGAGCCGCCTTGCGCACCTGCTCGGCCGCCCAAGCGCGCCGCTTCTCGGGGTTGCCGCGTACCGCAGCCGGGCATTGTCCGTCGAACATCGCATCATAGGCCGGATGAACGGAGACCATCTGGCCCTGAAAGTGCGTGGAAAGCTCGCTAATCGCGATGCCGATGTCGCTGAGCTTTCCCTTGATCTCGTCGCAATAGGTCTCGCTCTCGTAAGCGCGATCAAGGTCGAAAAAGCGACTGTCCCAGGACGGGATCTGAATCGCCTTGTATCCGTAATCCTTGGCCCATTTCGCGATCGCAGGGAGGGTGTTATGGGGAGGAGTGTCGGTTGCGAACTGAGCCAGAAACAAGCCCGGGCCCTTGATGGTTCGCATGCATTTTCTCCCTTTGCGGCTGACGCTGCCCCTTCGGGCGAATTATTATGCCGTAACGACGATCTTGGCAAAAAAATTCCATTTGTCAATTCCCATATGGTTATTGTAGCCGGAAGGCCGGTTATGAAATTTCCAAAATTTGACAATTAGAATTTCTGACCCAAAATTATACGAACTGAAAAATTTGTGCGGGAGGCGGGCGTGAAGGGGCGGGTGGTCGTGGTCACAGGGTCGACCCAAGGCGTGGGCTTGGCCATTGCTCAGGCGGTCGCCCGCGCTGGCGCCGAAGGTCTCGTGGTGACGGGACGGGATGCGGACAAAGGCGCGGCCGCGGCGGCTGAGGTCGAGCGAAGCGGGGCGCCCGCCCTGTTCGTGGCGGCGGATCTCGAACGATCCGATGCGCCCGACTTGATCTTCGACGCCGCGCTCAAGCGATTCAATCATGTCGACGGGCTGGTAAATTCCGCCGCGCTGACGGACAGAGGGTCGCTCGTCGAAGCGGACGTGAAATTCTGGGACCGGCTGTTCGCGGTCAACGCGCGAGCGCCATTCTTCCTCGTGCAGCGGCTGGTCAATCACCTACGCGAGCGCAAGGCGCCGGGCTCGATCGTCAACATCCTCTCCGTGCACGCTCGCGGCGGAGCCCCGGAGCTTGCGGTCTACGCCTCGTCCAAGTCGGCGTTGGCCGGGCTGACCAAGAACACGGCGCACGCGCATCGTTTCGACCGCATCCGCGTCAATGGAATCATTCTGGGTTGGGTCGATTCGCCCGGCGAGCGACAGATGCAGGCGGTCACGCTTGGCAAAGGGGAGGGATGGCTAGCCGAGGCCGCCGCAAGCATGCCGTTCGGACGCTTGCTAAACCCGGAGGACGTTGCGCGGCTCTCGTTGTTCCTTCTCTCCGACGCTTCGGAGCCGATGTCCGGCGCGCTGATCGATTATACGCAGAACGTCTTTGGCGCACTGGACTGAGGCCAAGGCGATGCCGCGCCTGTCTCGCAGCGTTTTGTCGGAGCTGCCGCCCTCGGTGCGCCGGCCGCAATATCATCATGAGAGCCTGAAGATCGGCATGGCGCATATCGGGGTCGGCGCCTTTCATCGCTGTCACCAGGCCGAATTCATCGACGACATGCTCGAGGCTCGCTTCGGACGATGGGGCGTCCTGGGTGTGAACCTCACGGCGCCGAGCCTCACGGAACTCCTGGCCCCGCAGGACTGTCTTTATTCCCGCACGCTCAGGCAGGACGCCCACGCCGAGACGCGCATCATCGGCGCGCTACGCCAGGTGATCGACATTGCGGACAAGGCGAGCGCCGACGCCGCTGTCGCCGCGCTCGGCGGGTTAGAGATTTCTGTCGCCACGATCACCGTGACCGAAAAAGGCTATTGCCTGACGCCGTCGACCGGCGCGCTCGATCTCGACAACCCAGCGCTTCGCGCTGATCTAGAGGGCGACTTCGCGCCCCGCACGCTCCTTGGCCTGCTCGCGCTTGCGCTGGAGCGACGGCAGCAGACTGCGGGAGCGCCGCTGACGCTGATCAGCTGCGACAACGTCCCGTCCAACGGCGCGCGGCTCGAGGCGGCGATGCTCAAGTTTGCGGCTTTGCGATCGGCAGAGCTGACGCGCTGGATCGAGGAGCGTGTCAGGTTTCCAAGCACCATGGTCGACCGGATCGTGCCAGCCACGGCGCCGGAAGACGTCGACAAGGTCTCCGACGCGCTTGGCGCGCGCGACCTCGCTGCGGTCGCCGGCGAGCCATTCCGACAATGGGTCATCGAGGATAAGTTTGCCGGCGAGCGACCGCCTCTGGACCTCGCCGGGGCGACGTTCGTTGCCGACGCGAAGCCTTACGAGCAGATCAAGATGCGCGTGCTCAACGCCGCGCAATCGACGCTCGCGCATCAAGGTGCGCTCGTCGGCCACGAGTTCACCTATCAGGCTGCCGCCGATCCCGTGCTTGCCGCGCTTACGCGCAAGATGCTCGAGCAGGAAACTTCGACCACGTTGCCAAAGCTCGCGGGAATGGAGATTGCTCCGTATATCGATCAGTCGATGGCGCGCATCCGCAACACGGCCATTCATCATCGATGTCATCAGATCGGCGCGGATGGATCGCAAAAGATTGTCCAGCGTCTCGTTGATCCGTTGCGCGCGCGTCTCGCGGCAGGCCAGCCCGCCGATTTGCTTACGCTCGCGGTCGCCAGTTGGATCGCCTATGGCTTGAGCGGCGCACGTCGCTTCGGCGCGCGCTGGACGCCGTCAGACCCTTACGCGGATAGTCTCATCGCGATCGGCGAAAGGGACTCCGACTGGTCCGAACTGGTCAAGTCCGTTCTCGCCATTGCGCCCATATTCGGGGTCGATATGGCGCGACCGCAGGTCGTCGGGCTCGTCGCACGGCATCTACACGGTCTGCTCGGGGGCGACGCGCGGGGTTACCTCAGGGAACGGCTCAACGATGAATAGCCGCCGGGCCACCGA
>Ga0209624_10000995_pt1 | contig 23685 bp, 22 predicted proteins | sample JacPinW_OM2H0_O1_FD_188565 | JGI IMG/M metagenome (GOLD analysis project Ga0209624, IMG submission 188565) | Forest soil microbial communities from Algoma, Ontario, Canada - Jack Pine, Ontario site 1_JW_OM2H0_O1 (SPAdes) (version 2) | ecosystem: Environmental > Terrestrial > Soil > Boreal...
ATTCAAAGAATTTCGCGGCAGATTCATCGGCAAAGCCAGCCCGGTGCATTTTTTCTGGGGAAGTTTCGACATAGCCGCATCTCGTTTTTCAGGCAGGCGCGCCCCCGAGCGTCCCGGCGCCGACAAGATTACAAAAGAAGCCTACTCGCACGAGGTCCAGAGCGTTGGATGGTGGCCCGGCGGAGGCGATGCGACGAGCCCGATGTTTTATTCGTATTGCTCGCCGGAACCCGCAGGGTTTCGCGAGAGCCTCGCGCGTCCCGCAAAAGCATTCTTCGACACAAAACTCGGCGAGTTTTTGCTCTCCTACGACGACGTGCGCGCCGCCGCCGATCCCAAAGCGGCCCTCTTGGATTTTTGCCAAAGCACCTACGAAGCCGCAGCCATCAACGCCAAATGGGACCGCGTAGCCCTAGAACGCAACCCCACCTAGCACCAGCTGATTGCTCAAGCCCGGAGGGCCGACGAAGGCTCGCAATTCGTCCATCTTTTCCTACAGCGAACTCCGCCGCCAATCTAAGGTTCGTATTGGATGGAACTTCTTAGCGCCCCAGGCTACGCTAGTCTTGACGTTGAGTATCCGACAGTCTAGGGGTCGGTAAACCGCCCTAGGATTACCCGTCCGAAAATATCAAATAAAAATGGCGAGGTGAAATGATGCGCGGACTAGCATTTCTAGTATTAGCAGCTTTTGCCGGATTATTCTTCGCGGTAACTGCTCCCCCAGCGGCGGCTCAAGTTTCTGTCAGCGTGGGAGTAGAGCCCGTATGCCCGTACGGTTACTATGACGTTGCTCCTTACGCTTGTGCCCCGGCCGGTTACTACGGTCCGGAGTGGTTTACCGGCGGCGTCTTCATCGGCGCAGGCCCATGGTTTCACGGTCATGACGACTTCCGCGGTCATGTGAACAACCGCTACCATCCCGACCACGGCTATAAAGGCCCGATGCCAAAAGCCGGCGAGAAAGCCGACGAACACAAACGTGTCGATGCTGCACACTTTAAAGGTAACGAAGAGCGCGACGGTCGTGGCCATGTAACCGGCGGCCACAAGTAATCGACCTCAGCATATACAAGCCGCCTCCGCTGGAGCCCGCGTTCCTGGTTTTAGTTTGCGTGGCTCCAGCGGTCAAAGCGAGGTTGCGCTGCGTTCCTGCGCCAAGTCATGCGGCGGACGCGAATATTCGTAGCGCCGCAGTTTCACGCCCATCCCGCCATCGTGGACTTTGCGGTCCCTTTCTTGCTTCGCTCAGCACTTTCGACCATGGCGCTCGGTATAACCGCATAACTCCATTGTTGGGTTAAACTCTACCCGTGTACGCCCCCAAAGCACGCTCTCTTCTCCCTTTTATCGGTTGGCCATACGCGGCGCTCGTTCTGGTGGCTAGCGGTACAGCGGCCGGTTACGGATGGCGTAGGCTGAACTTACCATTTCAACTGGACTACGGTGAAGGCGCGATCCTGTGGCAGGTGATGAATTTGTTCGATCGCCACCGCGCCTATGTCGCTCTAGGAGCTGGACGCGAAGTCGTGTGGAACTACCCGCCCGTATATTTGGCCGTTGTACGCTTATTCTCCCCGCTTTCTCGCGACCTCTTATGGGCTGGCCGCCTTGTTTCGTGGATCAGCGCCTTGGGGATCGCCGCGTTGCTCTGCGGAATTATTTATATTTCCTTGCCCAGACGGTTCGGCTATGCCCTACGGATTGCAGCGTCCTCCACCGGCCTTCTTTATCTTTGTGCGGATCCGGTTCTGTACTGGATACCGTTCATGCGTATCGATGTTTTGGGACTCTTCTTAACTTATCTCGGACTTTTCCTTTTCATTTCTTCGCGCGCAGTGAACCCTTGGAAGGTTTACCTCGCATTTTTTTGTTTTTTTTTGGCCGTGTGGACCAAGCAGAATTTCTTGGCCGCCCCATTTGTGTCCCTTCTGATCACTTTTTCCCTCGCGCTACGCCGCGCCCTGCGTCTTTGCGCCGTTTACGGACTCGCCGGTGTGTTGGCCTTCTTACTTGCAATTAGATGGACCTCGGGCGGCTTCGCCCTCAACCTAATCACTTATAATCTCCATGCATTTAGCCTGCATCGCGCGATCGCGGGTTTATCGGAGAATATTATTGAAGTCCGGCTATTTTTCATCTTGTGCGGCGCCTTGCTAATGGCGGCGTTGCTCCGTAGGTCCAAAGCTCTCGCTAAAGTCGGACGCGCGAAATGGGCTGCAAGGCTTCGACATAGTCGTTTCTTTTTTTCCTTCGCTGTTCTAACCCTTCATTTTGCTGTCGCATTTGTTATTTCGTTTGGTTACGGAAAGAACGGGTCAAATGTAAATTATTTTCTTGAGTGGACTGCCGCGCTGGTCGCCTTGTCGGGCCTCGCTGTCGGACTCCTTTTCCGGGAAATGCAGCGCGCTCCGCGGCTTACACTCGCAATCTTGACTGCGGTTATCTTCGTGTTCTTTGTCCCATTTCAAATGCTGGCCAGAACAAAAAAAGCCATGCATCCGCTGCCGCAGTTTGAGATGGAAATGGATCAAGAGCGAGAAGCGTATGAGCGGATGATACCTCTGATCAAGAACACGCCTGGGCCGGTTTTGTCTGATGACATGGTCCTTCTCGTGTTCGCCGGCAAAGACCTGCTCTACGAACCAGCAACCATGCTGTTTCTCGAGCAAAAAGGTCGCTGGAGTCCCTCCGATTTTGAACGCCGCATCGAATCGCACGAATTTCCTTTCATCATCACCACCTCCACCCAATTTTGGGTTCCCGGTATAACAGACGCAATCAACAGTAACTACATGCCCGATCTGGTCATCGGCAAATATCAGCTTTATAAACCTCGTCAAGCTTTCGGAGCTCCGCACTAACTCGTTTGCGGGGTTGTAAGTGGGAAGATGGCTCCAGACCTAAGCGGCCCTATTCATTCTTGGCTTTCGTTTTGAAAGAGCCCCATGACTCCAGACGTCGATGTCATCATGCCCGTTCACAATGAGGCCGCTTCTATTGCGTCCACGCTCGAAGAATGGCATGCCGAGTTGCATCTCTTGGTCAATTTCCGATTTATCCTTGCTGAAGACGGTAGTAAGGACAACACCCGGGAAATTTTGTATCGCCTTATCGCTCGGTTTCCCATCGTCTTGGATTTTAGCGACAAGCGCCGCGGCTACGCCGCAGCCATGATCGCAGGCATGAATCAGAGCGTAGCTCCTTATGTGCTCGCCGTGGATGCGGACGGACAATTCGATCCCAAAGATTTTCGAAATTTCTGGCGCAAGCGCGAAGAATGTCCCTTTCTGATCGGATGGCGTCAGATCCGTGCCGACGTCCTCTCCCGCAAAATCATGTCAGGCTCATTCAAATTGCTTCACCGCGCGCTTTTCCGAATGAATCTTCACGACGCGAGCTGCGGCTACGTTCTGATGCAAAGAAAAACTATGGAGAAATTGCTCCCCGGTCTCGGCCTACTTCCTGAAGGTTTTTGGTTGGAAGTCACCGGCAAAGCCAGCCGAATCGGTGTGCCCGTTGCCGAAGTTCCGATTCATCATCGTTCACGAACAGCCGGGAAATCGGTTGTTTATAGGCCCGGGCGCGTGCCCGGAATCGCTTGGCGTAACATTTCGGGCCTGTTCAAGCTGTGGCTGAAGGCCTGAACGTGGCTTCTTGTCCTCTCCTTCAACGTGCTGCCAGCCCGGATTACGCCAGGGAAGGTGGCTTGAACCACTCGCAGCTTCGCGTTCCGCCAATATCTCGTGTGTCATAGCAGTGTCCGGCCCGGCTTTCCCCCGGCGAACAGATGCCGGACCAGTTGAGTTTCTAGCTTAATGGATGCGGTTCTGGATAGGCCCAAAATAGTACTAGATACTCTTTCCCTACACGTTCCACGCTAGACATAGATGTTAGGGACATGGCTCTCTTATTATTTACACAGCAGCGCCATGGACCAGCCAAACAAGCCGCGTGGAGGTGTGTCAGGCGAGGGTACGCCCACGTCGCGCAATTCCCATCGCCCGAGCGTGAGCCACGATACCGTTTTGCTCACCGACGCCCCGGAAAATAATTCTGTACAAACCGTTTCCGCCCCCTCTGCGCCATTCGCTATCCCGAATCTCAGCTCCACCGCCCTAGCCGCCATCAGCCAGCGCTACGACATTTTGGGCGAAGCAGGACACGGGAGCATGGGCAATGTTTACAAAGCCCGCGATCGCGAAACTGGCGAAACCGTCGCTCTGAAATTGCTGAAGCCCGAGATTGCTTCGGACCAGGCCATGATGGAGCGCTTTAAGAACGAACTGCTTTTTGCGCGCAAAATTACTCACAAAAATGTTTGCCGCATGCATGAATTCAATCGCGTCGGCGGCGTCGCTTACACCTCCATGGAATTTGTGGAAGGCGAGAGCCTCCGTTCGGTGCTCAATCGCTTCGGCGGCCTGCCGCAGCGCAAGGCCGTAAATCTGGCGCTCCAAATTTGCTCCGGACTCAAAGAAGCGCACGCGCAAGGAATCGTTCACCGCGATCTGAAGCCGGAAAATATCATGGTGGACGCGAACGGCAACGTAAAGATCATGGACTTCGGCATCGCCCGCTCGATGGAGGCCCTGACGCGCATGACCGGCTCAATGGTCGGAACGCCGCAGTACATGGCCCCAGAGCAAGTAGGCGGAAAAGCGGTAGATTACCGCACCGACATTTATTCGCTGGGCCTGATCTTATACGAGATGTTCACCGGCACTCCGGCGTTCGAAGCTGACAATCCGGTCGCCGTTGCGCTGAAGCAGATGCAGGAAGAAGCCGTTCCTCCGCATGAGATCGATCCGGCAATTCCCGCATACATCGAGCGCACGATTTTGAAATGCTTGCTGAAAAATCCTGCCAACAGATTCCAGTCGATCGCGCAACTGGAAAGCGCCCTCAACGGCTCGGCGGACGAGAAATCTGCAATTGGCGCCGCGCCGGCACGCGCGGCCAACGCGCAAAGAGTTGCAAGTGCGCCTCCAACCGCTCGGATCGCGACGCCTTCCATAATGCCGGTGCAAGCACAGCGCAAAGGCACTCCAGCGATTGTTTGGGTCCTGTTGGGTGCTGTGATGGTCCTGGGTGCCCTCGGAGTTTTGAAAGGCATCGCCAAGAAAAACGCGGCAGCAGAAATGCTCCCGCCGCCCGCGGAACTTCCCGCGCCGGTGCCGCCTGAGTTTGCGTACTTAAGTTCCCCACCAAAAACTGAAGCGGCCGTTCCAAAAGCGAAACCCGCAGACGCAGTGCCTCCTCCTGCAACGCGACAGCCCGATCCTGGAAGCGAACGTATGGTTGCGCCCTACACAAATTACAATCCTGAGATCGCGAAGAATAAATCGACTCCGAATCCAAAATCGGAGCGCCAACCTCCCGAAGTTTTCCCGCGCATGGAGACCGGCCCTGTCAAGAAAAGGCCTTCAGCGGAGGCTGCAGCCAGAATCCTACGCCAGGACGCGAACGCGGGAGCCGCCGCAAGAAAACAAGCGGCTTCTAAGAATGCGCAGTCCGCTCCTTCAGCAGCCAGTTCCACACCGGCGGAAAAGCCTGCGGCAACAGGAGCTTCCTACTTATGGATCGGACGTTTTGAGCGCGAAGAACGCGCCAAGGCAGCAGAAAAGAGAATTTCGGCGCTGGGCTTGCCGGCGGCGGTAATTACCAAGCATGGCGATAATGGAGATTTCTACATCGTCTATAGCGGCCCTTACCCGAACGACAAAATTCCCGGCGCAATGCAGCAACTCGAAACCAAGGGCTTTTCCAACGTGCGCGCAGTCTCGGTTCCGCTCGTTGGTAAGAATGCAAATCAATGACCTCAGCATGTATCGAGGAGCCGTTGACCATGAACGTCGAATTCGGAGCGCGCAGCGACACCGGACGCGCTCGCGAAAATAACGAGGACTGTTTCGCCTCCGCTCCTGAGTTGAATCTTTTCGTGCTGTCGGACGGGATGGGCGGCCTCGCTGCAGGCGAAGTAGCCAGCAAGCTCGCCTGCGACACGATAATCCGGCGCTGCCGGGACGCAGAATCAAATCCCGCGCTGCCTTTGATCGGCGAACACTTGCCCGCCCTTTCGGTCACCTCAAACCGCCTCGCCAGCGCGATTCGCGTGGCAAATCACGTGGTTTATGCGGCAGCTCAAAGCAACGAACAAAACCGCGGCATGGGCGCAACGGTCGTAGCTGCGTATTTCGTGGACGAACAACGCGTAAGCGTAGCGCACGTCGGCGACAGCCGCATTTACCGTCTCCGTGGCGCGGAGTTCGTACAACTGACTCAGGATCACTCATTCGTCGCCGAACAAGTTCGCCGCGGAATGATGACGCAGTACGAAGCCGACAACAGCAACATGCAAAACATGCTCTTGCGCGCCCTTGGAGTTGAGCCCGAAGTGCAAGTCGATGTGAACGAGAAAGATTTGATGGAAGGCGACACTTTGCTGCTCTGTTCCGATGGCCTCACGCGCGAACTTTCCAACGCGCAGATTTCCGCCACGCTCGCGGAAGCAACGAGTGCGCAAGATTCTGCGGACCGCCTGATCGACCTGGCGAATCAAGCCGGAGGCGGAGACAACATCACAGCATTAGTCGTTCGTTACGCGGCGAAACCAGTAGGGACGTTTGCACGATTGGGTAAATGGTTTAACGGGGCCAAGAAAAAGTAACTGCGCAGCACTCGCCAGCGGGTGCGCGACGAATCGAATCGATGAGGGGGCTGAAATGTCAAAATTAGTTCTGAAATTTGAAAGCTCGGTATTGAAGGAAGTGGCCGTAGGGTCCAAAGAAGTGAGCATCGGACGCTCACCTGAATGCGGAATCGTGATCGACAATCCCGCCGTCTCGAACTATCACGCCCGCGTCTTCAGCGAAGAAGGCCGCATGATGCTTGAAGACTTCGGCAGCCTGAATGGAACATTCGTAAACGGCCAGCGCGTAAAGATGATCACGCTCAAACCGGGCGACTCGGTTGCCATCGGCAAGCACACCATCGTGGTCACAGACTCCAGCGAAATTCGAGGGACCGCTCCAGGTGGTTCAAACGGCAATGCCTGGCCCACAGTTCCCAAGATTAATGAAACCGTGATGCTCGACACCAAAGAGCGCCGCGAATTTTTGCGCCAAGTCGCAGCCGTAGGAGAAAGCGCCCAAGTAGCGCCGGGCCGCCTAAAATTACCCACGCTCTTGGTTCGCAAGGGCAAGACTAATCTGAAGGAATACACGCTAAGCGACAAGCTCACCGTAATCGGTAAATCCGCCATGGCCACAATTAAACTCAAAGGCTGGTTCGCGCCGAAAGTAGCTGCGCAGATCACCCGGCGCGACGACAACTCTTTCTACATCGGCAAGGCCGAAAAGACGCCCAGCGTAAATGGCGTCTCCATCGAGCAACCCACCAAGCTCTCCTCCGGTGACGTTGTCGAGGTCGCCGGCATCGTCCTGGAATTCGTCTATCGCGACTAATAACGCCAAGCTTGCTCGACCGATGGACGGCGAGCTTCTCCCAAATTGGATATCCGAAACCTCTGAACTTCGGTCAGGTTCACTCTGGTACCGTGGTTCTATAGCCAGCGCCCATCCCTACCGCTAGATTTACACTGTCCGCGACCCTGATTTGGTTCATTTTGGGAGGTCAGCCCGTGGCCACTGCTACACTCATCGCCCCTGAACTAGAGGTCTCGTCGCAGCCCAAGCCTAGCCGGAATTCGCGACGCCGCGAACGCCTGAAAGTCTCGCTACCCCTGGAAGTGCGGCCTTTTGACGCCCGCTTCGCCGAGATTGCCGACGTAGGAGAAGTCCTGGATTTCACGCGCGACGGCCTCTACTTCGCCACCTGTATGCCCCATTATTTCATGGGGATGCGGCTACTAGTGACTTTCCCGTTCGGCGAGAAGATCTCAGCGCACAAGAAGTTCTTGGGGTCGATTGTCCGCATGGAGACCCGTCCAAACGGCACCCTCGGAATTGCCGTCCGATTTCTCCTCTAGATCACCTGACTGGTTGGCCTTTAGGCATAGCGCCTGGGGATAAGCCTTGTCGTACCCTCCTGCCGCGGCGACAATATTAACTAGCAACCGATGCGCTGGCACTTGGCACACACACGCCGAACTACCGCTGGCTAGACTCGGACCTAAGGACAGCGCAATGCACAGTTCATCAGATAAAAAGAAGACGCACCCCGGCTCAACGCCCGCAGTGCAGGAGGCGGAACGCCGAATCGCCGAGCGCCACATGTTCACGGCCGGCGCGGAAGTGATCGAGTTGAAATCCGGCGCGCGATTCTCCACACGCACCACCGATCTAGGCCCCGGTGGATGCTTTGTTGACACCACAGTTCCCTTTCCGATTGGTTCGCATGTGCGCGTCATTCTAAATAAAGGCAAGAAGGCGTTTGAGACCGCCGGTAGCGTGGTTTATTCGCAGCATGGCCTCGGAATGGGCATCGCATTCACCGACCTTGATGCCGAAAAAAGGTTGGAACTGGCGGACTGGATCGCCGGAATTACCGGTGAACGTCCGGCGAGTCACGATGTCGCAAAAGCGCCGAAGGATACAAACCCGAATCAGGGCCGTGACTTCGTTGCGCTGGTCCGCCTGGTTCGCCTCATGATCGGAAAAGGCATTTTGACCGAAGCGGAAGGCACCTCTGTCTTGCACGACCCTGTTTTGTAGTTCGATAATTATTCAACAATTCTGAGCTCCATCTCTCCAACTCTCTCCAACTCAAATTTGGAATTCCCGGGTCCCGACGTCATCAAAGTGGCACCGCGAACCCCTCCTCTCGTTCTCATTTTGGGGTTTTCCGGGAACTTCTGCCGATTCAGGAAAATAATCCCTGCTTCATGTCAGATTTACACGACGCTAATATATTAACTCCTTTATTTTCTTTATGTCTGGTACTACCAAGATGGCAATTAGAGTGCTCCCTGTATGCGGGGGTACCCAATGGGGGAACGAAGAAAAGCAAGGAGATACGAGCTTTACCTTCCAGTTCAAGTTTGCCTCCCGCGAGAGCGCCCGGTGGAGTTCTATACCGGTCAACTCCGTGACGTATCACGCTCGGGCATTTTCTTTCATTCGCACCTTCCGCTCGATCACGGCACCGCTCTTGAACTGACTTTTTCACTGCCGGCCGAAAGAGACCACGGCACATCAGTTCTCGTGCGCGCCAGCGCGAAAGCTTTGCGGGTGTCTGAATTGCCTGGCGATGGAGCGCCTGTGTACGGCGTAGCGGCAACTATCGATCGCATCGATTTTGTGCGGCCGGTCGTTTCGAGCGCGGCATAAGTCATCACATCTCGATTTTACAAACTTGATTCCTGGAAAAAAAGGCGCGGCTTTTCGGCCGCGTCTTTTTTTTTCGCCTCATCATCATTCGCCTCATCATCATAGGAACGCCCGCAGTTTCAGGACGTCGCCATGCTCGTACAAACAGGATAAGCTGGTCGCAGCGCTTTTATGCAAAAGCAAAGCCAGACACAGCAAGTGTTCGAGTTGGAGCGCGAGACCTTGTGCGCTTTATGCGTTCGCGCGAGTTTGAACGCGCAACATCCAACCGCTATGCGCGAACTTTCGAACCATATCTGGCAGGATGCGGAACATCGCGTTGTGTTCGAAGCAATTCAGAGGCTTAGCAGCAGCGACCCCAAGCTTTTGCGCGAGCAATTGCCGGCGCAGACCACACGCATGGGATTCCCCGATGTCAGTTGGGAAAACTATTTCAGCCCTGCGCCACAAAACGAAAAAGACTTCGAAGCGCTCGTGCATGAATTGCTGGCTGCGCCTAAAGCCACGAAATAATTCCGCCTATTTCGGCCTATGAGATCTCTCCAGTCCAACGATTCCGAATAACCTCGTTCTTTCATTAGCTCAAGGTCTGTCATCCCGAGCGCAGCGAGGGATCTGCTCTCCGTTTTTTTTGTGTTGGGCATTTATTTGGCGGGTAGTCCGAAGGCTCGCGAATGAAATTCCAAAGACGCTGGGAAATGTTCTGCCACGTAATTCCAGTCGTGCCCGCCGGGGTAGAGATGGAATTCATTAGGCATGTGGCGAGAGTCCAGTAGGTCATGGAACGCTTTCGCGCCGGCATCGAACCCGTAATCGTCTTCTGTGCCGCAATCGAAATATATTTTTAATCCCGTTGCGCGCGCGCCGTTTTGAACGATCGTAAAAGGATTGTTTTGCTTCCAGTAGGCAGCGTCGGGCGGCGAACCGAACGCGCTGCCGAGAATACGGTTCAGTATTGCTCCTTGATAGTCTGTTGTACTTCCCGTCGGAAGAGTCGCGAGCAGTGCGGCGCTGTGCGCGCTAACCGAGCCAAAAAGTTGCGGGTACCGAAAGCCAAATCGCAACGCCCCGTAGCCTCCCATCGAAACTCCGCTCACGCCGCGATGTTCGCGATCGCTGCGGACGCGATACTGTTTCTCGATGTACGGAATAAACTCGTGGATAAAGAAATCTTCGTAACGCACCTTTTCATCGCGCGAGTTGATGTAAAACGATCGGCCGGCGTCTGGAGTGACGATCAGAAACTCCCCGATATTTTTTTGACTCCACAGATCGTTTATCAAATCCATCCCGCCGGAATTAATCAGGACTTCCGAGTTGGAGCCCAGTCCGTGCAGGAAATACAAAACGGGATAGGCCTGTTTGCTGGAATCGTAGCTCGGCGGAAGAATTACGCAATACTGAACCGCGTGTCCGAGAATTTTGCTCGGCATCGAACGGCATTCGCCGCGTCCGAGAGCAGCACCTTGCGCAGCGGAAGGAATCGCGACCCACGCCAGAAGTAAGACTAAAAACCACAAAATGATCGCGCCACCTTTGCGAGTTGCAACGCGATATCCCGCAGAGCGAGCGCGACTACTCATACCGTAAGGCCTCGACCGGGTTCAGCTTCGCCGCTCGCGACGCGGGATAGATTCCCGCCGCAAGGCTCACTACGATAGAAAAGCCGATCGCGCCGGCCACCATCCACCACGGAATAGAAGATAAATCGATCGGCGGCAGATCGCGTTGATGCAAATACACATTAGTGCCAAACGTGAGCGCCGTCCCGATCAGCCAACCCAACGTCACGCCGAAAATTCCACCCAATAAACCCATCACCCCGGCTTCGGCAAAAAAAAGACGACGAATATCGCGGTCGGCAGCCCCCAACGCTTTCAGTATGCCGATTTCTCGGCGGCGTTCCAGGATCGCCATCACCAAAGTATTAACGATACCCAGCGAGGCCACCGCAAGCGCGAGACTGCCGAAAATTCCGAGAAATAAATCGAAGACAGCAAAGACCAGTCGCAAACTTTTTGTCGCGTCCAGCAGCGAAAAAGTGCCGTAGCCCATCTTCTGGATCGTTTCTTCCACGCTTTTTACTTGCGTCGGGCTTTTAACACGCACCGTCAGGCTGTCGTAAGTTTGTTTGGAGCTTGAGCGCCGCAAAAGCCCTCGCAGATCGTTGGCTTGCGCCACGCGCAAGACTTCGGCAACCTGCATCGGAATCAGCAAGCGCCCTCGGCCAAATGACCCAACGCTGGTAGCGGGCTCCGTCTCGACGATGCCGATGATCCGGAAAGTTTTTTCGCGCGGCACGATCGAAAAGCCGGGCGATTGCCCGGTGATTTCGTCTGCAGAGTACCCACCATGGGAATCATTTTTACTTTTTTTAGTGTCTGGTTCCGCTGGAAGTGGCTGGCGCTCGGCATAACGAAGCACCAGGTTTTTTCCAATCAGCGAGTCGGGCTGGGTCGAAAGGTCTTTCGCGAATTCGATTTGCAGGATCGCTTCATCGGCATCCGGAGTGGAAAAGAAATTTCCTTTCATGCCATCAAAAGCGCCTTCCGCTTTGGCCGACGGCGGAATTCCCGCAACGGTGGTGGAATATGGTTTGCCTTCGAACTGTATCTCCGTGGGGAAACGAATCTCCGGATAAACTTCGACAACATTTTGGAGCGCGGCGATTTTCTGGCGCGCCTCACCGTCGAGAATCTTGGCAGGCTCTTTGGGAGTGGATGATTCCGGCGGATTCTGGCGTCCCATGCCCCGCTGGTTTGTTTTTGAACTTACGAACACAGCGTCGAATAGCCCGGACTTCGAAAGTTTTTTGTTGGCAAGTTCCTGCAATCCCACGCCGAGCGACAGCATGGCGACTAACGACGCGACGCCTACCGCGATACCCAAAGTGGTGAGCGAGTTCCGCAGCACGGCTTCGCGAAGGTTGCGCGCGGCAAGTTCGGTGAGGTCGCGCGTCTTCATATTTTGGTCCCGTCGCTCAACAGTTTTCCGTCCCCCATAGTAATTATGCGATGCGCATACCGTGCCGCGCGATCGCGATCATGCGTCACCATTACTATAGTCATGCCGAGCGATTCGTTAATCTCCTGCAAAAGGTGAAGGATGGCATCACCCGTGGCGCTGTCCAGATTTCCGGTAGGTTCGTCTGCGAGCAAAATCGTCGGCCGATTTACGAGAGCTCGCGCCAGGGCCGCGCGTTGCTGTTCCCCTCCGGACAGTTCACTGGGCCGGTGCGTCAAACGAGCCGATAGCCGCACACGCTCCACCGCTTCGCGTACGCGTCCAGCACGGTCATTCCGATCCACTTCGGCCAAGCGCAACGGGAGTTCCACGTTTTCTTCGAGCGTCATCCGCGGTAGAAGATTGAACGCTTGAAAGACCATCCCGATCGTATGGCTGCGATGTTGCGCCAGATCTTCCGAACTCATTTCGGCGAGATTGCGTCCGTGAGCAAAAATCGCACCGGAAGACGGGCGGTCGAGTCCCGCCATCAAATTCAGCAGCGTCGATTTTCCTGAGCCGGAACTTCCCAGCAGCGCTACGAATTCTTTCGGGCGCACTGAAACCGTGACGTCATCCACCGCATGCACCAGCGCATCGCCCATCTGATAACTTCTGGAGACCCGCTCGGTTCGTATGGCAACTTCATTAGGCGTTTCCGTCATTTTCCCCACAACATTATTATTACGGATGGCAGCGCTGATAAGTTACTTCAATCTTGTTCTCGGAACATGAAGGCAAGCTAGAGGTTTATATGACCGTAGCGCTCCGTCGAGATGGACTCCGCTTTCTGCAATGTTTTAGCTGGCGTCGCGCCGCGCGGGTTGCTCCACCGTCCCGGAATTTTCAGCCCGCAATTGGGGCAGCGCCCGTCTTTCAGCCGGTTTTGCTGCACGTCATGCCAAGAGCGCCGAATCAGCAGCGTTTTGCACGACGGGCAGGACGTGTGCGCGGCGTCGCTGTGAATATTTCCCTCATACACATAATGCAGGCCGGCTTCCAGCGCGATGGCGCGAGCGCGGTGCAATGTTTCCGGCGGCGTTCGCGGCTTGTCCTGTAACTTAAAATCCGGATGGAACGCCGTGAAGTGCAGCGGCACGTCTGCGCCAAGGTTCTCGAAAATCCAGTCAGCAAGTTTTCGAAATTCCTCGGCGTCATCATTCAGCGTAGGAATAATTAAATTTGTGACCTCGAACCACACGCTGGTTTCATTCTTCAGCCATTTCAAGGTATCCAGAACAGGCTGCAAATGCGTCAAAGTGATGCGGCCATAGAAATTTTCGGTGAAAGCCTTCAGGTCCACGTTAGCAGCGTCAACATGATCGTAAATATCGTGAAATGCCTCGTAAGTAATGTAACCGTTCGTAACCATCACCGTGTTCAGCCCGTGTTCTTTGGCCGCGTGGCAAATGTCGATGACGTATTCGCCCCAAATCGTCGGCTCGTTGTAAGTGAACGCGATGGAAGGGCAGTTATTTTTGATCGCGAGCAACGCCACATCCTCAGGCGAAACATGCGTGGAACGCACTTGGTCCGAACGCGATTTCGAAATGTCCCAGTTCTGGCAAAAGAAGCAACCCATGTTGCACCCCGCTGTCCCCATGGAGAAAACACGCGTGCCGGGCAAAAAATGATTCAGCGGCTTTTTCTCGATCGGATCAATCTGGATCGCCGCAGGCGAAGCGTACCCGAGGCTGTAGAGCTTCCCGCCTTCGTTCACGCGAATAAAACAGAATCCCGCCTGCCCATCGCCAATATGGCAATGCCGCGGACAAAGATAGCAATGTGCCTTATTATTTCCCTCAGGTTCCCACCAGCGCGCTTCGTGAAGCTCGGCCGTTTTTTGCAGGATTTTCAGATCTTCCATGGCATTGCGTCGACAGGGTCGCGCCAATGTTCATTATACGCCACATACTAGACTCGCGAATTAGCGGTAAATCCACGCGGAATAGGGATAATAGGGCATGTCTTTTTGGCCACCTCGCTTCGCGCCCCGGAATATGAGCATCGCTATCGCGATCTGCGCGTTGCTGACGATAGTGCAGGCCGCCTCGGCTCAAGCTCCCGGCCCGATTGTGGAATATAAAGAAGTAGTTCCGGTTTCGGCCGGCCAAATTCGCGATAAGGACGTCTGCATCAACTTTAGTCCGGTGATGACGGCGGGCGATTTTTTCGATGGCCTACAGCGCCACGAAACCGCCTCTGGCGATCAATTTCGCAAAAATTCGCAAGTAGTGACAACTTTCCCGGACCAGGTCACCGTTCAAGTCCAAACCGCCGTCACCGTTTGCGACGCCGACCTTTATACCCCCGCGCCGCTTCCCTCTTTTTTCAACGGCCTTCAGTTCAAAGTCCAGTGGAAACGAGGCCTAGCGATGCGTTCAGTGGCGCAGGTCGTGGTCCAACGCGTGATGTTCGCCTCGCAAGAAGGTGACAACCGCCTGATGTTCCTCTTAAAAATCCGCGATCACAGCGTGCCATTGACGGACCACCTGATCATTTCCGTGCTCTCCCCGCAGGGCAAACTCCTAACCCGAATGTCCGGCAAACTCTAACGCCAAGTTCAAAACTTCTGCGCGGCGCGACGAATGGCTACCCATTCCAGAAAACGTTCCATGCGCGCCCGCTCCCGCCACATCAGCCCGAAGAATTTACGCGCGTCCAGCGAGCCTGCTTCCTTACCGAAGAACGTCTCCATGCGCCAACGTATGTACGGCGACGCCCACGGCCGCAGCCGATAACCCCGGGAAATAATCCAGTAATACCGCAAAGCGTTCAGCATCGCGCGCGACCTACGCTCGAAGACCGATGCCTTTGCAATGGTAGAATTAAGCCGTCCACAAAAGGATCGTGATGACCGCGGAAGACCACTATTACGCTGGGATTGATTTCTTCGGCGAAGGGAAACTCGATTCCGCAATCCAAGAATACGACCGCGCGCTGGAGCTCGATCCAAAGTTGATCGACGCGCTTCATGGCCTGGCGCAAGCGTATCACGCCAAGGAAGATTTTCACCGCACGATCGAAGCCGCGCGACGAATCCTCGCCTTGGAACCCGACGACATCCTCGCCTGGACCACTATCTCCCGCGCGTACCAGCGCCTCGGCATGATTCCCGATGCCGAAGAAGCCGGCAACAAAGCGCGTATCCTAGGTTGGAAGCAACAACTCCGCGACCAGAAAACCAAAGCCCAGTAGCGCGGAACGTCGTCCAGCCCACATAATAAAAAAAAAGGGCCGAGTCGCTTTATGACCCGGCCCCTTTTCGTCGCGACGCGTGTTACAGCGCGGAGCAGACGGATTTTACTTCGGTGTAATTCTTCAACACTTCGTGCCCCATTTCGCGTCCCCACCCGGACTGTTTATATCCGCCGAACGGGAGCGCTGCGTCAAACACGTTGTAGCAATTGATCCACACGGTTCCGGCGCGAAGTTTGGCCGCGAGCGCATGAGCCTTCTTGATGTCGCGCGTCCAGATTCCGGCAGCGAGACCGTACACCGTGTCGTTCGCCTTGGCGGCAATTTCGTTGATGTCAGTAAACGGAATCGCCGTCAGCACCGGCCCGAAAATTTCTTCCTGCACCACTTTCATGGTGTCGGTGGTGTTGACAAGCACGGTCGGCTGCACGAAGTAGCCGCGATTCCCCGAGCGCGATCCGCCCGTAACCGCCTTGGCGCCTTCCTGCTTGCCCGATTCCAAATACCCGCACACTTTGTTGAATTGCTCTTCGGAAACCAGCGGCCCCATGTCGACGTCAGGATCAAATCCCTGGCCAACTTTGATCTTGCTGGCGTTCTGCGCCACGCCGTCAACAACCTTGTCAAAAATTTTCTTGTCAACAAAGAGCCGCGAGCCCGCGCAGCAAGTCTGCCCCTGGTTGAAGAAGATCGCGCTGGCAGCGCCGGGAATAGCGGCATCGATGTCCGCGTCGTCCAGAATAATGTTGGGCGACTTGCCGCCAAGTTCGAGCGAAACTTTCTTCAAGTTGCCGGTAGCCGCTTGAAGAATCAGTTTGCCCACTTCGGTGGACCCGGTGAACGCGATCTTGTCCACATCAGGATGCGCGGACAGCGCAGCGCCGGCCGTCTCGCCAAAGCCTGGGACGATGTTCACCACGCCCTCTGGGAAGCCTGCTTCCATGATCAGTTCGCCCAGGCGAATCGCGGTGAGCGGAGTCTGTTCGGCTGGCTTCAATATCACGGTGCAACCCACGCTGAGCGCGGGAGCAAGTTTCCATGCCGCCATCAGTAGCGGGAAATTCCACGGGATGATTTGTCCCGCCACGCCCACCGGCTCGCGCACAGTGTACGCATGAAATTTTCCCTGCTTCGCCAGGCCCAGCGAAATCGTGTTGCCTTCAATTTTTGTGGCCCAGCCGGCGTAGTAGCGGAAGTGATCGACGGCCAGCGGAACGTCGGCAGCGCGCGCGATCTTCAGCGGCTTGCCGTTGTCGAGCGATTCGAGCTGCGCAAATTCTTCAGTGTGTTTTTCCAGCAGGTCGGCTAGCTTCCAGAGCAAACGTCCGCGCTCCGAAGGAGAAATTTTCGACCACGGCCCGGTTTCGAAAGCGGCGCGCGCTGCTTTCACCGCTCGGTTGATGTCTTCTTTGTCGCCCGCGGCCACGTTGGCCAGCACTTCGCCGGTGGCGGGATTGTAGGTGGCAAAAGTTTTGCCGGAGGCTGCGTCCACCCACTTGCCGTTGATCAAAAGCTTGCCTGTCTTGGATACGAATCCGGTAACGCTGCTATCTGGTTGAACCACTGCTGTTGCCATGTGATTTTCCTCCGCTAATTTGAATTAGAAATCGTGCAAGCGAGATTAGAGCCAAACTCGTGTTTGCCGCTGTGGCGCAATTCTTACCGCCTCCGAAACAACTTGGGCGCGCTGCGTAGATCGATGGCGTTGTAACCGCAAACTGGCTGACTGGTCCACTCAAACTTACTCCGCCATCGATCTAAATTCAAGTGACCCCGTGGTTGGGTGGTGGGTCAGTTTCCCAACATGTCCGGTTATCCGTGCGGGTTCAGCGGGTCGCCGCAACACAAGTGCGTTTATAGAGACTAATCAGACCGACGAACCAATAACTTCCGGCTTGTCCATTACTCGCTCGCTGAAGTCTCTCGGTGCGCACCGGACCGTTTTGCCAGCCTTCGTTTTCCACGCAAGGGTGTGGACAGCTACGAGTTGCTGCGTTAAGCTGCCCGCTCGCACGGAGGCCTTATGCGAGACGACGATCCACAATCGGGCCCGTCAAATACCACCCGCCGGGCGTTTCTTTTGACCACAGGAAGTACTGCGGCAGCAACAATCATTGGGGCTTGCGCACCGGCGCTCGCGAACAGCCCTGCCGGGCAGAGCGGCTCGGCCGCAGCAAGTGCGGACGGGCCGAACATCGAAGGCGCGGTCCCCATCACGCTGCGCATTAACGGCAAGGACCACCAACTTCGCATCGACTCCCGGACGACGCTGCTGGATTGCCTGCGTGAGACCGTTGCTCTTACCGGAACGAAAAAGGGCTGTGACCACGGGCAGTGCGGTGCATGCACAGTGCATGTGAACGGCAGGCGCGTGAATTCATGCCTTAGCTTTGCCGTGATGCACGACGGTGAAGAAATCACAACGGTTGAGGGCCTCGGCACGCCCGACTCATTGCATCCCATGCAGTCGGCATTCGTTGCCCACGACGGGTACCAGTGCGGATATTGCACGTCAGGCCAGCTCATGTCGGCCGTTGCGTTGCTCAAGGAACCGTGCGGTTCCGAAGACGCGGCCGTAAAGGAATTGATGAGTGGCAACATCTGCCGTTGCGGGGCCTATGCCAATATTGTGGCCGCGATCCAACAAGTTCGCAAAAACACCTAGTCACCAGTAGGAGCGCTCTCCATGCACACCTTCGAATTCATTCGGCCCGCGGATACAGCGGCTGCGATCGCCGCCGCTGCGCAAGCGCAAACTGCGCAGCAAGGAGCGGATGTCAGATTCGTTGCCGGGGGCACGACGCTGGTCGATCTGATGAAGCTGAACGTCGAAACGCCCGCGCGGGTAATCGACATCAATCGTTTGCCGCTCGACAAGGTCGAAACAACCTCCGACGGCGGCCTGAAGATTGGTGCCATCGTTCGAAATTCAGATCTCGCCCATCATCCAAGGGTGCAGCGAGATTATGCAGTGCTGTCGCAGGCTCTTCTCGCCGGCGCATCGGGTCAGCTTCGCAATATGGCGACAACATCCGGCAACCTGCTGCAGCGAACGCGGTGCATGTACTTCCGCGACACCGCGATGCCCTGCAACAAGCGCGAGCCCGGAACCGGCTGCCCGGCCATCACCGGCAGCAATCGCACGCTCGCCGTCCTCGGCACAAGCGAACATTGCATCGCGACTAACCCGTCGGATATGTGCGTGGCGATGGCAGCGTTAGAGGCAACAATCCACATACAAGGACGAAATGGTTCACGCGCGATCGCTTTCGGAGACTTTCATCTTCTGCCCGGTAGCACACCAAACCGCGAAACGGTGCTCGAACCAGGCGACCTCGTCACGCACGTCACGCTCCCACCTCCCAGGTCGGGAAGCAAGCAGGTGTATCTGAAGCTACGCGACAGGGCGTCCTACGAATTCGCCCTGGCTTCGGCGGCTGTCGTGATCACGGTCGCGGATGTAAACGTGACCTACGTGCGCATCGCACTCGGCGGCGTGGCGACCAAACCCTGGCGAGCGCACGAGGCCGAAGCCGCTCTCGCCGGCAAGCCTGCCAACGCAGCCAATTTTCGCAACGCCGCAGAGGCAGCCATGCGCGACGCCAAACCGCAGAGCGAGAATAAATTCAAGATCGAACTGGCCAAGCGCTGCCTCACGCACGCTCTGCAAATGGCCGCGACGAGCTGATTCGGCGAAAGGAGCGAACATGCCGACAACACAAGATACATCGATCGCTTCTCCGATTGGTCGCGACACGCCTCGCGTAGACGGCCCGCGCAAAGTGAGCGGACGGGCGCAGTACACCGCGGACTTCCACTTTCCCGGGATGCTCTATGCCGTACCGGTCGAGGCGACCATCGCCAACGGCAAATTGGTCAAACTCGACACCGCCGCGGCGGAGAAGATGCCCGGCGTGCGTGCGATTCTTCACCGCCAGAACATCGGAAAGATTTTCCGCTCCGTCACGCAGCCAGACTTCGAAAGCATCTGTGATGAACGCCGCCCGCCGTTCGAGGATGATGTCATTCGCTACTACGGCCAATACATTGCGCTGGCCGTGGCGGACACCTTTGAGGCTGCCAAAGCTGCCGCTGATGCCGTCCGAGCGACCTACGTCAAGGAAAAGCCGAACGTCGAGACCGACCTCAACGCGGACGACGAGCCCAACGTGGTGGAAACGACGTTTGGCCCATCCGAGCGTTTGGAAAGCCACCGAGGCGAAGCCGAAGCCGCCTTCGCCGGCGCGTCGGTCAAACTCGATCACACCTACGTCACACCGGTCGCGACGCACAACCCACTCGAGCTGCACTCCACCACGGCGATCTGGGAGGGCTCGAGGCTGACGCTGTATGAGTCCTCGCAGGGGGTCATCAACCACCGCGGCGTGCTCGCGCAGATGTTCGGTTTGCCCGAAGAGAACGTCCGGGTCATCACCAAGTTCGTGGGCTCGGGATTCGGCGGCAAGCTGTGGCCGTGGACGCAATGTCCGCTGGCTGTGGCCGCAGCGCGGCAGTTGGGCAAGCCAGTGAAGCTCGTGGTGAGCCGGAAAATGATGTTCCAGTCGGTGGGTCATCGGCCACGCACGCAGCAGCGCGTCCGCCTAGGCGCTACGCCCGACGGCAAACTCGTCTCGCTCCAGCACGACTACGTGTACCACCGGTCGATCCTCGAGACCCACCACGAAGATTGCGGCGAGGCCACGCCGTTTCAATATAGCGTGCCCAACCTCCGCGTCACCTTTGGACGCGCTAAGCGTAACGTCGGCGCCACCACCGACATGCGCGGCCCCGGCCGTACGCCCGGCCTCTACGCCCTCGAGTCGGCCATGAATGAACTCGCCGATCAACTCAAGATGGATCCGGTCAAACTGCGCATCCTCAACGAGCCGAAAATCGACGAGTCTCTCGGCATTCCCTTCTCATCGCGCCATTTGGTCGAGTGCTATGAACTCGGTATGGAGAAGTTCGGCTGGTCCAAGCGCTCGCCTGAGGTCGGCTCGATGACGCGGGACAACTTGACGCTCGGCTGGGGAATGGCGTCGTGCTCGTGGGTCGCCGCACGATTCTCTGCGGACGCAACCGTACAACTGCGCGATGACGGCACAGCCCGCGTAGCATGTGCCACGCAAGACATCGGCACCGGCACCTACACCATCCTCGCGCAACTCGCCTCGCAGAGGACCGGCGTGCCGCTCGACAAGATCGACGTCGCGCTCGGTGATTCGGCGCTGCCGGAGGGCCCGCTCTCGGGCGGCTCGATGGCGACCGCGTCGGTCGTGAATGCTGTCTTTGCGGCGGCAGACAGCACCAGCGCATCGCTGCTGACCGTTGCAACGACGACACCAGGTTCGCCGTTTGAAAACCGCGCTCCCGCAGATCTGGCATTCGAAGGCGGCCGGGTCTTTGTGAAGGCTGATGGCGCCGCGAAAGGCGTGCCGTTCGATGATTTGCTGCGCCGCGCCAACCTTCGCCTGGTCACCGGCATGGGCAAATCCGAAGGGACCATGGCCGATGCCAAGCCGAAGTACTCGATGCACTCATGGGGCTGTCACTTCGTCGAGGTGACTTGGCAGCCGGAAATCGCGCGGTTGAGGGTCAGCCGCGTTGTGACGGTGATAGATGCGGGCCGCATTATCAACCCGCTGGCCGGCCGAAACCAGATCCAGGGCGCCGTGGTGATGGGAATCGGCATGGCGCTGTTTGAGCACACCACTTACGATCCGCAGAGTGGCGCGCCCATCAACAGTAATCTGGCCGATTACGTGGTGACCGTCAACGCGGATGCGCCACCGATCGAGGTCCATTTCCTCGACTTCCCCGACAAAGAGCTGAACGAAGTTGGCGCACGCGGCATCGGCGAGATCGGCTTGACCGGCTTTGCCGCGGCGATCACCGCAGCGGTCCACCACGCAACCGGTGTTCGCGTGCGCGAACTCCCGGTGAAGATCGAGAATTTGTTGGTGTGAGGCAATTCCCCGTCTTCTGTAGGGCGCTGTTCGGATACGGCAGAATTTTCTGGAAATAGTTTTGTATGCCGGACAAGAAAAAAGCAGCGGCCTTCGTGTGGCCGTGAGGTCAGCCAGGGATTCATGCAGATTGTGCTAGACGTATTTATTCGGATTGATTCCGCCTCGCGATTAATGGAAAAATATTAACGGTAAGTTCTAGTGCGGTGCGAGGCAGAACATATGCTTCAAGGCATGTTTGGAAAAAGATTGGCGAAGCATTTTTCTTTGGTGGAATCTTCTTCACTTGTGCTTGGTCCGAACGGAAACTCTCAGGTTGCATTGACACGTATGCGAATGCCGAACGGCTTTCCTGGACCGACTCCACACATTCCACCAGAAAAGGCTTTTTCGATATCCGTGCACCTGCGCCGTCCCGACAGCATTAAGGGCTGGGGAACGTGGCTCGACGGCCGCTTTCATCGGGTCACCGAATGGGATGCCGGCGGGATTCAGATATTCGATATGGAATCGGAGCCGGTCGCACTGCGAACTTCAGGTTTCGACTCGGTTCACGTCTATATACCCCGGTCAATTATCAATCGTTTTAGCGACGAGTACGAGCAGAAGCGGGTTCGCAACTTGCATTGCACTCCGGGAACCAAGGATCACGTGATTCTCCATTGGGCACGGATGATGATGCCCTACTTTGATCGTGCGATGTATCTTCCGCGCTTGGTCCTCGATGAAATGATTACGTTGCTATGCGCTCATCTGACCAGGACCTATCAGGATTCGGTTCAGTTCCCGCAAGTTGTCGCGGGAGGACTCGCTGCCTGGCAGCAAGATCGAGCAATCGAGCTACTGCACGAGCACTTGGATGGTGATCTTGCACTTCCCGATTTAGCAAAAGAATGCGGTCTGTCGCCGGGTCGTTTTATGCGCGCCTTCAAGAAGTCATTTGGGGTTCCAGTACACCGCTACTTGCTTCAGAGACGAATTCAAGCCGCGAAGTCGATGTTGTTGCACTCCGATAAATCATTGCTTACGGTTGCATTAGAAGTGGGGTTCTCTGATCAACCAGCCTTCAATCGAAGCTTCCGTGAGATTGTCGGAACTTCCCCGGGGCAGTGGCGAAGAGCAAATGCGCCGATGCCCAAGGCATTCAAACTGCTTGCCCAGCAGTAAGGGTCAAAACCGCTTGCCATAAGACAACTCGGGACTTTCCCAAGCATTACAAGCACTTCCTGATTTGAGACTGTCTGCTGGCAGGTCTGCCAGTTGAACCGGACGGAAAGTCCAAATCGCGACAGTTCCAATCAAGACGGAACTCTAATCTTCCGAAATAATGAGATACGCAGATTCAATGGGGCGGTGTAGAACCGCGCTCTCGCGCTGACGCATGTTGCGTTCGCACGAAGGGACTTCGAAGTAAGAGAGTGACTGACGCTCAAGATCGAGTCATTTCTGTTGGGCGGAACGTGAAGTTGGAGGATAAGGATGGCGAGCACATACAGAGCCGTAGAGATTTCTTCACCGGGCGTTTTCTCCTTGGTCGAAAGAAAGGTTGCCTTCCCCGGCGCCGGACAAGTGCGTATCCGCGTCGAGGCTTGCGGTGTATGCCATTCGGATGCGGCAACTGTGGAAGCGCAATTCCCCAACCTTTCTTATCCGCGCGTGCCTGGCCACGAGGTTATCGGCCGAATAGAGGAAGTGGGTTCTGGCGTGACAGCGTGGAAGGTCGACCAGCGTGTCGGAGTTGGATTTTTCGGAGGTGAAGATGGAACCTGCGAGGCCTGCCGCCGTGGTGAATCCGCATATTGCCAAAATGCAATTATGACCGGCATCACAACTGACGGTGGCTACGCGGAAGCGATGATTGCGGAGGCACGCGCGCTTGCCCTGATACCGGATGCACTCAAGTCAGAAGATGCGGCGCCCCTGGTCTGTGCTGGCATAACAACCTTCAACGCGCTGCGTAACGCCGCACGTGCCGGCGACACCGTTGCCATTCAGGGAGTTGGCGGGCTTGGCCACCTTGGCGTGCAGTTTGCACGAAAAATGGGCCTGCGCACCGTGGCGATTGGCGGGGGTCCCGACAAAGAGCACCTGGCGCAGAAATTAGGAGCGCACATCTACATCGATGCCAAGGCAGAAGACGCGGCGGCAGCTCTGCAAAAGCTCGGAGGCGCAGATGTCATCCTTGCGACCGCGCCAAGCGGGGCCGCAATCGGTAGCTTGCTTCCCGG
>Ga0209624_10000996_pt1 | contig 23685 bp, 20 predicted proteins | sample JacPinW_OM2H0_O1_FD_188565 | JGI IMG/M metagenome (GOLD analysis project Ga0209624, IMG submission 188565) | Forest soil microbial communities from Algoma, Ontario, Canada - Jack Pine, Ontario site 1_JW_OM2H0_O1 (SPAdes) (version 2) | ecosystem: Environmental > Terrestrial > Soil > Boreal...
GCGCGTTAATTCCCACGCGTCTGGATTTTTCTTTTGCGGCATCAGACTGCTTCCCGTCGCATATTCATCCGGGAGCGCTATAAATCCAAATTCCTGCGATGCGAATAAAACAAAATCTTCGGCGAGGCGAGAGAGATGTATGCCGAGCGCGGCAATTGCGAATAAATATTCCAGCGCGAAATCGCGATCGCTCACGGCATCAAGGCTATTTGTAGTTGCGCGCGCGAAACCTAATTCGTGCGCCAATGAGGTGCGATCGATTGCAAATGCACATCCAGCGAGCGCGCCCGATCCCATCGGACACGCGTTTGCGGATTCGGCGGCGATGGCGAATCGCGTGGCGTCACGCTCAAATGCTTCCGCATGAGCCAGCAAAAAATGCGCGAATAAAATTGGTTGGCCGTGTTGCATGTGCGTCATGCCGGGCATCGCTGTGCCGATGTTGTGTTCGGCTTGCTCGACCAATGCGGCGATCAGCGCAGTGAGTGCGCTGCGCATTTGCGCTGACGCATCTTTAATAAATAAACGGAAATCGGTGGCGATTAATTCGTTGCGGCTGCGGCCGGTGTGGAGTTTCGCGCCTAGCGCGCCAAGTTTTTCGATCAGCGCCATTTCCACGAAATGGTGAATGTCTTCGGCGCCGGCTGCGGCGGAGGCATCGAGCCACGCAGGTTCGACTGACGCGCACTTTTCAATTTCATCCAGCGCTACAAATAATTTCTGCACTTCGGCGGAGGACAGAATTCCAGCATGTTCGATCGCATGCGCCCACGCGCGATCGACGGCGATTTCGTAGGGCAGTAAGCGTCGATCAAATGAGAATGATCGCTGGAATTCGTCGAAAAGTTTATCGGGCCCGCGGTCGAATCTGCCGCTCCACATCCGACCGGGGCTTGAATTTGAATCGGTCACTTCGCGGATTCCTCTTGCGGAATTGTGACGGGCAACGCGAAGAGATTAATGAAGCCTTCGGCGTCTTTGGGGTTGTAACGCGTCATCGCGAAGCTGGCCAAATCCTTGTGATAAAGCGAATTGGGCGATTTGCGTCCGGTGAAATTCACATTGCCTTTGTACAAGCGCATCCCGACCGTTCCCGTGACGCGCTGTTGCGAATTTGAAAAAAATGCGTCGAGCGATTCGCGCAGCGGAGTAAACCACAATCCGTAATAAACCATTTCGGCGTAGCGCAGCGATAGCAATTGCTGATAGTGCGTGGTTTCGCGATCCAAGCTGAGCGTTTCAAGTTCGCGGTGCGCCAACATCAATAATGTGCCGCCCGGCGTTTCATACGCACCACGCGACTTCATTCCGACCAGTCGATTCTCGACGAGATCGATTCTGCCAACGCCATTTGCCGCGGCAATATCGTTCAGCGTGTTGATCAAATCAATCGGGCCCAGCTTTTTTCCGTTCACCGAAACTGGATTGCCGTGCTCGAACCCAATTTCAACGTCGGCTGGTTTGTCCGGCGCTTTTTCCGGAGAGACCACCCACTGCCACATGGCTTCATCGGGCGCGTTTGCGGGGTCTTCGAGCACCCCACCTTCGTGCGAAAGATGCCAGATGTTGCGGTCGCGGCTATAAATGTTCGCTTTGCTTTGTTCGATGGGAATATTGTGCGCGGCGGCGTATGCGATTGCGTCTTCGCGCGAAAATATTTTCCATTCGCGCCACGGCGCGATGATTTGTAATTTCGGGCCGAGCGCTTTGTACGTCAATTCAAAACGAACTTGATCGTTGCCTTTGCCGGTGCATCCGTGGCAAACGGCGTCCGCGCCATGCTTCAACGCAACTTCAACCTGACGCTTGGCAATTACTGGACGCGCGAAAGATGTGCCGAGCAAATATTTGTGTTCGTACACCGCGCCTGCGCGCAATGTGGGCCAAATATATTCGGTGATAAATTCTTCGCGAAGATCTTCAATCGTTGCGGAAGCCGCGCCGGTTGCCAGCGCTTTTTTTCGCGCCGCTTCCAAATCTTCTTTCTGGCCGACGTCGCCAATCATGGCGATCACTTCGCATCCGCCATAAGTTTCTTTCAGCCACGGAATGATGATGGACGTATCAAGCCCGCCCGAATAGGCAAGAACAACTTTCTTTGGCAATTTGGAATCCCTTCAGCTTAGGAGTAACAGCAGAACTGCTTTTTGCACATGCAGACGGTTGCCCGCCTGTTCGTACGCGAGCGAGCGCGAAGAATCCATCACGTCCGCGCTCACTTCTGACCCGCGATGGGCCGGCAGGCAGTGCAGAAAAATCGCATCGGATGCCGCTAGCTTCATCAATGGTTTGTTGACCTGAAATCCCGCGAAATCTTTCGCGCGCTTTTCTGTTTCTTCTTCTTGGCCCATACTGGCCCAAACATCGGTGTAGACGGCCTGCGAACCTTCGGTCGCTTCTTCCGCGGAATGAAACAATTCAATTTTACCTTTTGTTTCTTTCGCGGCACGGCGCGCTTCGGCAACAATGTCCGCCGGCGGCTCGTAACCCTTCGGAGTTCCGACGCGAACATGCGCACCCAATCGCGCGCCGGTCAACATCAGCGAGTTGCAAACATTATTTCCGTCGCCGACGTAGGCGACTTTCAATCCGCGCACACCGCCGAAATGTTCTTCGAGCGTGAGAAAATCCGCGAAGGACTGACAAGGATGATAGAGATCGGAAAGCGCGTTGATCACGGGGATGGAAGCGTGCTCGGCAAGTTGGCAAAGCGAGCTTTGCGAAAATACGCGCGCAACAATTCCGTGAACCCACTGCTGCAAATTTTTCGCGACGTCCTTAATGCTTTCGCGCTCACCGAGGCGCGTGTGGGTATTGTCCAGAAATACGGCGCCGCCACCCATGCTTTGCATTCCAATATCAAAAGTTGTACGCGTGCGCAGGGAAGGCTTTTCAAAAATCATCGCGATGAATTTTCCGGCAAGCGCAGTGCGGTAACGCTCCGGCGCAGACTTCACTTCAGCCGCGAGATGCAAACATTCGCGCACGGTAGCGGCGGGCCATTCCATTCCCGTCACTAAATCGTGGGCGATATCGCCGGCGAGGCCGGTGGAAGCTGGGGCAAGGGCGTTCATTTTCACCTCGATACTGCAAGCGTTCGCGCGTCATGCGCAGATTCAGATTTCTGCGCGCGCGGCGAATCGGCCGATTTGGAATTCGGTTTTGAAACCCTGGAAAAAACTCCGTCCATGCGTTTGATGAATTCTTTTACGTCTTTGGATTTCACAACGTACGGTGGAAGCAGACGCAATGTGGTCTCGTGCGTGCAATTAATCAGCACGTGGTTCGCCAGAGCTTCGGCGACGTACGGAGCGCCTTCCACGGAAAGTTGCACTCCGACCATCAATCCTTCGCCGCGAATTTCCTTGATGAAATCGTATTTGTTCGCCAGCGCCATGAGTCCCTGACGCAATTCCGCGCCGCGCTCGCGAACATTCGCCAATAACTTTTCATCTTCCATTACATTTAAGAATTCCAGCGCGACGGCGCAGGCCAGCGGGCCGCCGCCAAAAGTGGTGCCGTGCATTCCGGGCGCAAGCACCGAAGCAAAGCTTTCTTTCGCGAGCATCGCGCCAAGTGGAACACCCGCGGCGAGTGGTTTTGCGATTACGACGATGTCCGGCGCGCCGGGCAATTTTTGGTACGCGAAAGCGCGGCCGGTGCGGCCGAGTCCGCACTGAATTTCATCGGCGATCAGCGCGGCGTCGTGCTGCGTGGCCAGTTCGCGGGCGCGCTTCCAAAAAGTTTCGCTTACGGGATAGATGCCGCCTTCACCCTGAATTGTTTCCATGATGATGGCGCAGACGGAATCGTTGAATTTTGATTCCAAATCTGCGACGTCATTGAATTTCACGAACTCCACGCCGGGAACGAGCGGCTCGAATGGCTGGCGATATTTTATCGGCCAGGTGATCGAAAGAGCGCCGAAAGTTCGGCCGTGAAATGAGTTTTCGAGCGCCAGAATACGCGTTTTATTTTCGCCGTGCTTGCTTCGCGCGCGAGCCCGCGCCAGTTTCAGCGCGGCTTCAACGGCTTCCGCGCCGCTATTCGTGTAAAAAACGCGATCCATTCCCGACCATTTCGCCAATTTCTTGGCGAGCGGCCCTTGAAACGGATTGTGAAATAAATTTGAGACGTGTGTGGCGCGTCCTGCTTCGCGGCGAATTGTGGCGACGAGCCGAGGATGCGCGTAGCCGAGCGCGTTGACGGCGATGCCGCCGAGAAAATCCAAATATGCGCTGCCTTTGTGATCGTAAAGTTCGCAGCCCTTTCCGTGAGTGAAAACTAATTCAGGGCGCTTGTAAGTGTTGGCCAAATATTTTGCGGCGTCGCGAATTGCGGACGCGCCTTCCGCTGAGGAAGACTTCTGGAGACGAGTTTTCTTATGAGTTGGCATGGGCGTTGGGAAATTATCTCAGGACGCGATTTTCGCGTTCGCGGGATATGCGGGCAGCACTCGAGTGCCCGGACCTTTTCCGCCATTCGCAGCGGAAAGGAGGCCGTCATTTTTTGCGCCGCCGACAATGCGCACCTGGCTCACGCCGCCGGCCAAGGCGCGCTTGCATGCTTCGAGTTTCAAAATCATGCCGCCGGAAACGGTGTGACGGCGAATTAAATCTTCCACTTCTTCGGAGGAAACCGCTTTCAAAACTTTTCGGCCGTCTAGAACTCCGGCAACATCCGTTAAATAGATCAGGCGGTCGGCGTGAATAAATTCTGCGCACGCGGCAGCCATGTGATCGGCATTAATATTGTAGAGCTCGCCGTCAGCGCCGAGTCCGAGACAGGACGCAACGGGAACAATTCCGGCGCGCCACATCGCTTCCAGAAAATCCACATTCACGCCGGAAAGATAGCCGACAAAACCGAGACCGCCGCGCATATCGTTGTAGGTCATAGGCTCGGCGAGAAAAGCTGCGGCGTCCGAAGCGCAAAGACCAATTGCGGGCTGGCCCGCTTGGGTGATCGCACCGGCGACGCGCTTGTTCAAAAGTCCGCCCATCACCATGACGGCGACGTCGCGCGTTTCGCGATCGGTGACACGCAGCCCGGCCACGAATTTACTTTCGATTCCCATGCGTTGCAAAGTTGCGGTGAAAATTTTTCCGCCACCGTGCACGACCAGAAGTTCGTGGCCTTCTTGCGCGAGTGCAACAACTTGCCGCGCGATGGACGCCACTGTTTCCGGATCGTCCAGCAAAGCCCCTGCTAATTTAATTACAAGTCTCATATCACTCCTGATTTGGCATCGAATTTCCACATCGCGTTCAGGTTCTGCACGGCTTGCCCGGCGGCGCCCTTGCCCAAATTATCCAGGCAAGAAACGACGGTGAGCCGGCGCCCTGTGGCGTCCAGCGCGAATCCGATGTCGCAGAAATTTGTATTCACTACGTGCTGCAATTCCGGCAATTTTCCGGCGGGCCACAAACGCACCATCGGGCGGTCCGCATAAAATTTCCGGAATAAAGATTCCACATCACTCGCCTCGCGCGGCCCGTTCAGCCAAACGTAAAGCGTTGAAAGAATTCCGCGTGCCACGGGAAGCAGATGCGTCGAAAACATCACATCGTCCAATGACACGCCGAGGTGTTCGGTAACTTCCGGAGTATGGCGGTGCGTGAAAAGCCCGTAAGCGCGAAAATTTTCGTCGACTTCGACGAATTGCATATCGCGCTTCGGTTCTTTTCCCGCGCCGCTGGCACCGGATTTACAATCGCAAACAATTCCACGTTCCTTCGCAACCCATCCGGATTCGATGAGAGGCTTCAATCCCAAAATTACGGACGTCGCGTAGCATCCGGGATTGGCCACGATTCGCGCGGCGGACAATTTGTCCGAATAAATTTCGGGAAGGCCGTAGACGGCTTCGTCCAACAATTCCTGCGGTGGCGAGGGCAACTTGTACCATTGCGTGTAGGTTGCGGCGTTGTGAAATCGGAACGCGCCGCTTAGATCGACGACTCGCAAACCTTTTGCGACGAGTTCTGGCGCGAGTTCTGTGGATGCTTCGTGCGGCGTGGAAAGAAAAACTGTTGCCGCGCCGCTGGCGGCGATTGCGTCCACGGAAAGTGGGCGGCACGGTGCTTCGCCCCAGCCGCGCAGCTGCGGAAAAAGTTCGGTGAGGCAACGAATGTGCGAAGACCCTTCGCGCAAATAAAAAGTTGGCTTTTCAATTTGCGGATGTCGTAGCAGCAGGCGCGCCAGCTCGAAGCCGGTGTAGCCCGTCACGCCGACAACCGCAACTTTGCGTGGATCGCTCATTTGAGGAGATCCTCGATGCGCTTTTGGACGGCGAGGCGCGTGCGCTGCGTGGCGGTAATAATAAGGACGGTGTCGTCGCCGGCGATGGTGCCGGCAATTTCGGGAAAATGTTCGGCGTCAACCGCTGCGGCCAAAGGTTGCGCGCCACTGGGCGGAGTTTTCAGCACGAGCATGTTGCCGGCAGGGCGAATGTCCGAAAGAAATTCGCTGAGCGCCCTGGCGAGTGCGGAGAGCGGCGCAATTTCTGTGACGCCATTCGCGAGAGGTTTGTATCCCGCGGAAGTTTTCACCAATTTTAATTCGCGCAGATCGCGCGAGAGAGTTGCTTGCGTCACTTTTAATTTGATGTGCGCGAGGCGCTTCCGAAGTTCATCTTGATTGGATATAGCTTCGCCGGTGATCAGCTTCAGGATCTGTCCCTGACGGTAGCGCTTCTGGGTACTCACCGCGATTGCTAAATTATGCATGCCTATGAATATTTATACGGGCATGTAGAAGTCACGTCAAGTAAAAAATACACGAATTTTGTTTTTTAGATGATCCACTCGCTTTGTAAAGTTGAGCGGCTCGCAACCGCGATGCTATCCTGATTGCATGGATGCGCATTCGCTCCAACCGCCCACGGCGTCTTATCAAGTCTTGCTGGAAGTTGCAGAGGCCATCGCCGCTCATCGCGACCTAGGGGATTTATTTCACGATCTCGCCGGACGCCTTCACCGCGTTGTGCAATTCGATTATTTGAATTTGATCTTGCACGACGCCAAACGCAACGTGATGCGCTTGCACACGCTGGAAGCGAATCGTCCCACGAAAGTTCAGCCGGGACTGGAAACTCCGGTGGAATGGTCGGCGGCCGGACATGTTCTGGAAACACAGGAGCCGCTTGTGGTGCCGGATGTAATGCTGGACGAGCGCTTTCCGAAGATGCGCGAAATTCTTTCGCAGGAAAATATTGTGTCGTACTGCATCCTTCCGCTGACGACTGCGCAACACCGGCTGGGCTGCCTGGGATTTGGCCACAGCGAGCGGCACGAATACACCAGCAGCGAAGTGGAATTCATGCGGCAGGTGGCGCGGCAGGTTGCAGTTGCGGTGGATAACGCGCTGAATTATGACAAGGCGGATCGGTATCAGAAACAGTTGGCGGCGGAACGGGATCGCCTGCGCGTTTTGCTTGAAGTGAATAACGCGCTGATCTCCAGTTTGGACACGAAGAATCTTTTCACTGCGATTGCCGAATCGCTTCGGCGGGTTTTGCATCACGATTACACCAGTATGGCGCTGCATGATTCCGCGCGAAATGTGATGCGGTTGCGCGCTCTGGTATTTCCGGAAGGCCACGGATACATTCGCGAAGAAATGGAGGTGCCGATGGAAACTTCGCTGGCCGGGATTTGTTTTTCCGAGCGGAAACCGTTGCTGTTAGCGGCGAAGGATTTCGCGAATTACGGGTCTAGCGCCGTGAAGTTGCTTCAAGCGGAAGGCGTGCGCTCGTTGTGCTGCGTTCCGCTGGTCACGCGCGACCACGCGCTTGGTGCGATCACGGTGGCGAGTTTTCGCGATGATGCTTTCAGTCAGCAGGATCTGGACCTGCTCGCGCACGTTGGCACCCAGGTGGCCGTCGCTGTGGAAAATGCGCTGGCGTTTGAAGAGATCGCGCAACTGAAAAATAAACTTGCTGAAGAAAAACTCTATCTTGAAGATGAAATTCGCAGCGAGCAGAATTTTGAGGAAATTATCGGTGAAAGTATCGCGCTGAAAAATATTTTGAAGCAGGTGGAGACGGTGGCTCCGACCGATTCTACAGTCTTAATTCAGGGCGAGACCGGTACGGGCAAGGAACTGATCGCGCGCGCGATTCACAATTTGAGTTCGAGGCGGGAGCGCACTTTTGTAAAAATAAACTGCGCGGCAATTCCGACTGGACTTCTGGAATCGGAACTGTTCGGACACGAGCGCGGCGCTTTCACCGGCGCTATAGCGCAGAAAATCGGCCGCTTCGAGCTGGCGGATCGCGGGACACTTTTCCTCGACGAGGTTGGAGATATTCCGCTGGAACTTCAGCCGAAGCTTTTGCGCGTTTTGCAGGAACAGGAATTTGAGCGGCTTGGTGGAACGCGCACTACGAAGATTAATGTTCGGCTCGTTGCCGCTACGAATCGTGATTTGGTGCAAATGGTTGCCGACCGTGAATTTCGCAGCGATCTTTTCTACCGGCTGAATGTTTTTCCCGTGCAGGTGCCGCCGCTGCGCCAGCGCCGCGAGGATATTCCGGTGCTCGTCCGTTACTTCGCGCAAAAATATGCGCGTCAGATGAAACGCACGGTGGATTCGATTTCCGCGGAGACCATGGCAGCTCTTACCAATTATCATTGGCCCGGAAATATTCGCGAACTGGAAAATTTAATCGAGCGCGCGGTAATTCTTTCCCGCGGACCAGTTCTGGAAGTGCCGCTGGCCGAGCTCCGCGAACCCACCGAGCAATTGTCGGATTCTGTCCAAACGATGGAAGCCAACGAACGCGATCACATTCTTCGCACGCTCAAGGAAGCCCGTTGGATTTTGGCTGGGCCGAATGGCGCAGCTGCCCGCCTCGGGATGAAACGGACCACGCTTCAGTCTCGGATGCAAAAGCTGGGCATTCAGCGGCCCAGCGTTTAGCTCGGCTGGGTTAGTTAGGTGCCGACATTTCGGCACATGACGAAATATCGGCACTTACTTCGCCTGCCTGACGGAAATATCCATCCAAGACTCAATAAGCCAATGGTAACAAAAGACTTAAAATCGGACGTCCTCGGCAGGGCTGGAATGTCGCGTGCACCCTAAAGCACACGAAAGCGTGGAACGATGCTCAAGATCACCGTCCAGCGGGGCGAAACGAAATCAACATTATTATTAGAGGGAAAGCTCGCGGGCGCTTGGGTGGCCGAGGTCGAGAATTCGTGGGTCGCAGAACGCGCGAAAGCTAAAGAAGTTTTGGTCGACCTGAACGAAGTGACTTTTGTGGATGCGGAAGGCAAGGCGCTGCTGACCAAGCTGCACGAGGCGGGAGCGACGCTGATTTGCAAGGGGTGTTTGACGCGCGCGATTGTCGCGCAGGCGTGCGGAGAATCTTCCGAGACTCCTACTCAAGGGAAAATGAATACCCAACACAAAATAATAAAGGCAATTTTAATCGGATTTTTCGCGATTGCGATTCAAAATTCCGGCACGGCGCGGGCGCAAGAAAAATCCGCAATCCAACTGACGCTGCACGATGCCGTTGCGCTGGCGCTCAAACAAAATCCTCAAGTGCAAATCGGCGTGCTGCAATCGGCGCAAGCGAAGCAGGATCAAAATATCGCTCGCGCGGATTTGTTGCCGCAGGCGCAGTTTAATGTAAGCGACGCAGTTGAGCGCGCAAATCTTGAGACGGCATTCGGCAGCCGATTTCCCGGCTTCGCTGAACACCTCGGCCCGTTTCAGATTTTCAACGTCGGCCCTTCAGCAAGTGCTCCCATCGTAGATTTTGCCGCGTGGAGCCGCTTGCATGCCGCAAAAGAAAATACTTCCGCAGCGCACGCAGGCGAGCAATCTATTCGCGAGGACATGGTTCTTCAAACAGTGTCGCAATATCTGGGCGCTTTGCGCGCAGCGGCGCAAGTGAAGGCCGCGCAAACTCGAATTGATCTTGCACAAGCTCTTTACAATCAAGCCGCCGATATGCAGAAAAATGGCGCTGGAACCGGAATTGATACTCTTCGCGCGAATGTGGAATTGCAAAATGAAAAACAAGTTCTGATTGCCGCGCAAACTCAATTCGACGTGGCGCTGTTTGGGCTGGCGCGTTTGCTCAGCCTTGATCCGCGCCAACCAATTCAACTTTCTGACGCGATGAGTTTTTTTGAAACGCCTGAGTTCGCTATCGAAGGAAGTATCGATCGCGCGTATCAAGTTCGTCCCGAAATGTTGCAGATTGATGCGCGTTTGCGCGCCGCGCAGGAAAACCGCCATGCGGCCTTCAACGAGCGCCTGCCTTCCATCCGTGGTGAGGGAGGGTGGAACTATCAGGGTGTTTCGATCAATTCCGGCATTCCTGTTTATGAATATCAAGTTGGGGCGGTGGTGCCGCTTTTCACGGGCGGACGAATTCAGGCGGAAACTTCAAAAGCCGATCTGGAAATTAAAAAAGTGGAACAGCAGCGCGACGATTTGCGAAATGAAATCGCGCTGGAAGTGAAAACGGCCACGGCGCAACTGGAATCCGCGCGCCATCAAGTGGAAGTTGCGAATCTGGGCATTCAACTTGCGCAAGAGGAAGTTACTCAAGCACGCGATCGCTTCGCAGCGGGCGTTGCCGACAATATTGAAGTTGTGCAAGCGCAAGATGCGCTGAGCCGCGCGAGCGACAATCAGATCGCGGCGCTTTATCAATTCAATCAAGCCCGCGCGGATCTGGCGCGCGCCATCGGTCAGATGGAATCGCTTTACACAAAATAATCAAAGCGGATAAACGGAATCCGAAACACACAGGTGAGCCCATGGAAACAAACGTAATGGAAAAAGAAAGCGAACCAAAGGCTTCGCAATCGCAAACGGCGTCGCCGGCGCTTGCCGCTGCCGCGCCGGAGGCGAAAAAGCCGGGACTGTGGTCGAAGCCCGCTTTCCGCTTCACAGTTTTCATCGGCGGCGTTGTGGTGCTCGCGGCGCTGGTGTTCTTTTATTGGTATTCGCAGGGACGCGTAAATACTGACGACGCCGAAGTTGACGGCCACTTGAATCCCGTGTCTGCGAAAATTTCCGGAAATGTTTTGGAAGTTCTAGTGAACGACAACCAACAAGTGAAAGCAGGACAGGTGCTGGTGAAGATTGATCCGCGCGATTATCAAGCTCGAGTGGATCAGTTGCGTGCAGCGCTCGCGCTCGCTCAAGCGCAATCGAACGCGGCAACCGTGACCGTTCCGATGACGCAGGAGATGACGCAGGGAGACAATTCCAACGCGAACGCCGGATTGCAAGGCGCGCTCGCGGAACAGGCCAGCGCGAACCAAACTTATCAAATGGCGCTGACTTCAGATCTCGCTTACGCGAATTCGCAAGTTGTGAAGTACCAGGCCAACTTTGACAAAGCGCAAGCCGATCTCGCGCGCATGAAACCGCTCGTGGAAAAAGCCGAAATTTCGCAGCAGCAGTACGACGGCTTCGTTGCTGCGGCTCAAGTTGCCCAAGGAGAACTGGATTCCGCCAAGCAGCGTTCGGCGCAGGCGCAACAAAATGTGGCCGTCACAAAAGCAAAATTGGATAGCAAAACCGCCGACGTTGCGAAGGCGCGCGCCGGGCAAGTGCAAGCCAATGCAAATTTGAAGCAAGTGAATGTGCAGGCGGCGAACGCCTCTGCCGCAAGCGCCAACATCAAAGCCGCCGAAGCGAATCTTGCGGCGGCGGAACTTCAACTGAGTTACACCACGATCACTTCTCCGGTTGACGGAGTTGTGACGCACAAATCCGTGGAAGTTGGGCAGGTGCTTCAGCCCGGACAGGGGACTTTAATAATTGTTCCGCTGCAGGACATCTGGGTCACCGCGGATTTTAAGGAAACGCAGCTTGCGAAAGTGCGTCCCGGCCAAAAAGTGGAAGTGAAAGTGGATATGTACGGCCAAACTTTCACGGGCCACGTGGATTCTGTAGCCGGCGCGACAGGTTCGCGGATGAGCCTGCTGCCGCCGGAAAACGCCACCGGGAATTTTGTGAAGGTAGTCGAACGCATTCCGGTGAAAATTATTCTGGATCCAATTCCGCCGGACAAAGCGATCTTGCGTCCGGGAATGAATGTGGACGTCACAATTATCACGCGCCAGTAGCGGCTATCAATTTCCGCCTAGGCAACAACTGGAACAAGTGGGACTCGGTGAGGGCCGAGAAAATCCATGAGCGCAGCAGTGACCAATTTCATGGGACGCGCCAAGAGCGAAGATGGCGTCGTAAATCCCTGGGTCATCGCAGTGGTTGTGATGCTGGCCACGTTCATGGAAGTGCTGGACACGAGCGTAGCAAACGTATCGTTGCCGCACATCGCGGGCAGTCTTTCGGCCAGCGTGGACGAGAGCACCTGGGTACTCACGTCCTACCTCGTCGCAAATGCGATCGTCCTTCCGCTTTCCGGCTGGTTCTCAACGCTTTTCGGCCGAAAAAATTTCTACATGTTTTGCGTGGCGCTTTTCACCGTCAGTTCTTTTCTTTGCGGGTTCGCGCCCAGCCTTGGCCTGCTGGTTTTCTTTCGCGTACTGCAAGGCGCGGGCGGCGGCGCGCTACAGCCTGTGTCGCAGGCAATTCTTGTGGAAAGTTTTCCGCGAGAAAAACAAGGCCTGGCGATGGCATTTTATGGAATGGGCGTGGTGCTGGCGCCTGTGATCGGCCCCACGCTCGGCGGATGGATCACGGACAACTACAGTTGGCGCTGGATTTTCTTTATCAATATTCCGGTTGGAATTCTTTCTCTGTTGCTCACGAATGCTCTGATATTTGATCCGGTCTATCTGGTGCGCCGGGCATGGAAAGCAATGCGGATCGATTACATCGGCCTGGGATTATTGGCCGTCGGTTTGGGATTTCTACAGGTCGTGCTGGATAAAGGCCAGACCGACGACTGGTTCGGCTCGAACTTTATTGTCGTCTGCACAGTCCTAACAGTTGTGGGCCTGATCGGCGCGATCCTTTGGGAATTGTACACGCCTGAGCCGGTGGTCGATTTGCGTTTGCTGAAGGACCGAAATTTTCTTATTTCCACGGTCAGCATGTTTATGCTCGGCCTGGTTTTGTATGGCACAACGGTGTTGCTGCCGATTTTTTTACAAACGCTTCTTGGCTACAACGCCACGCTCAGCGGACTGGTGCTTTCGCCGGGCGGCCTTGCTGTGATGGTGATGATGCCCATCGTGGGCGTTCTGATCGGAAAAATTCAGGCGCGCTGGCTGGTGATCGTCGGCGTGCTGATCACTTCGATTTCGCTTTTTCATATGTCGCAATTTAATTTGCAAATCGATTTTCAGACGGCCATGTGGGCGCGCATTTATCAAAGTTTGGGAATGGCGTTTTTGTTCGTGCCGATTAACACGATGGCTTTTTATTTCATTTCCAAGGAAAAAACAAATAATGCGACGGGAATTATTAATCTGGCGCGCAACGTCGGCGGAAGCGTGGGAATTGCGATGGTGGCCACCATGCTTTCGCGCGGCGCGCAAGTTCATCAAGCGTATTCGACAGGCCATGTGAATCCGCTTGACCCCGCTTACCGGGCGCAGTTGGCCGGCTTGAGCGCGACGCTGATGACGAAGGGCTTGAGCGCGACGGCTGCGGGAGCGCAAGCGCAGGGCATGATCTACGGAATGGTGCAGCGGCAGGCCAGCATGTTGGCGTTCGTCGATAATTTCCGGCTGCTCGCCGGTGCGATGTTGATCATCATTCCGCTTTTATTTCTAATGAAAAAGACCACGCCGCACAAAGGAGGGCCGGGAATCGCTCACTAATGGCGTCACATCGCGGAGAGTGTGCAACTCGAAGCTTTTTCACGCGGTATTGCGTATCACTTGTATAAGGAAAGAATGTTTGCGGGAAATGTCTCATTTGCGGGTCTCATCCGTCTAACATAAGGGGGAACAATGGCTTCATCATCGCAGTCCATCAATAGCGTGGAATCATTGCAAGTGCCTGAAGAAAAAGGACTTATCAATCGTGCCGTGCGTGGGGACGCCTCCGCATTTGAATCCCTTTACGCCCGGCACAAGCGCGCGCTGTTCCAAACTGCCCTGCGCGTGCTTGGGAACGTCGAAGATGCGGAAGATGCCCTGCAGGAAGGGCTGCTCGCCGCGTATCGGAATTTGAAGCGCTTCGAGGGCCGCTCGCAATTTTCCACCTGGCTTACGCGCATCGTGATCAACGCTTCGTTGATGCGACGCCGAAGTATGCGCGCGCGTCCGGCGGTTTCGCTCGAGAATTTTTCCGACGAGGAAAATACGATTCCGGCGGAAGAGAGATTCGCCGCGGATGATCCGAGTCCGGAAGAAATTTATGAGCGCCGCGAGTTGAACAATTTAATCAACGCGAATCTTGCGGAGCTTTCGCCGGTGCTGCGCGATGCGTTTGTGCTGAGGGAAAGTCAGGGGCTTACAACTTCCGAAGCGGCGCGTGCTTTGGGCGTTTCGGAAAATACTTTGAAAGCGCGGTTGTGGCGTGCGCGGCAACAATTGGCCGAGCGGTTGGCGCCGTTGCTGCGCCGAGGGCCGGGCGCTGCGGCGCGGCTTGAATTGGCGATTGGCGACGCGAGTTAAGATTAAGATAAACGCACGGCGGGCGGGTCAAGTTATGTCGTAAATGGACCCGCCCTAAGGTTTCCCTCGTATGGACAATCGCAACCACTCCCACTAAATTATCAATCCGCGCTGGAGGGATTTATGAACATTGGTTTCGTCGGCCTGGGCAAAATGGGACATGGCATGGCGCAGAATTTAATTAGCGCGGGCCACGCTGTGACAGTTTGGAATCGCACCGCCAGCCGCGGGAACGATTTGCAAAAACTCGGCGCGCAGGTGGCGGCGTCGCCCGCGGAATGCGCGCGCACCGGAACGGTGATCACAATGCTGGCCGATGATGCCGCGCTCGAATCCGCCGTCTTCGGCGAAAATGGAATTCTGAAAGCGCTGCCCGCTGGTGGACTTCATATCAGTTCGAGCACAATCAGCGTCGCGCTTTCCACGCGTCTTACCGCTGCTCACGTCGCTGCACATCAATCCTACGTTGCTGCTCCGGTGTTTGGACGTCCAGAAGCCGCTGCCGCGAAAAAACTTTTTGTTGTTGCAGCGGGAACCGCCGCCGATCTCTCGCGCTGCCAGCCGATTTTTGACGCAATCGGCCAACGAACCTTTATTGCAGGCGCCGAACCGCACTCCGCGAACACCATCAAAGTCCTTGGGAATTTTTTGATCGCGACCACTATTGAAAGTTTCGGAGAAGCTTTCGCGCTCGCTCGCAAATCTGGTATCGCGCCGGAAAAATTTCTTGAAATTTTAACGGGTACGACTTTCACGGCGCCATTTCATCAAAATTATGGCGGCATCATCTCGCGAGAAGCCTACGAACCGGCGGGATTCGCCGCTAAGCTGGGATTGAAAGACATGCGTTTGGTGTTGCAAGCTGCGGACGCCGAGGGCGTGCCGCTACCGATCGCAAGTGTGGTTCACGATCGATTCCTTTCCGCGGTGGGCCGCGGGAATGGCGAAAAAGATTGGTCCGTGATCGCAAAGCTGGCCGCTGAAGACGCTGGCTTGAAATAAATTTTTTGTGATGAGGTGAATCCAAAATGGCCACGCAAGCGCAACAATTCGCTCCCATTCCTCGCCGTAAACTTGGCCGTACCGGGCTGGAAGTTTCGGCCCTCGGACTGGGCTGCATGGGCATGTCTGAATTTTACGGCACGCGCGATGACGCCGAATCCATTGCCACGATTCACCGCGCGATTGATTTGGGAATTAATTTTCTGGATACCGCGAATGTTTATGGAATGGGACGGAACGAGACGCTCGTCGGGCAGGCGATTAACGGGCGGCGTGAAAAAGTTGTTCTAGCCACGAAATTTGGAATTGTGCGCGAAGCGAACGGAAATTCGCTGGGCGTGAATGGACATCCGGAATACGTCCGCAAATGTTTTGAAGAAAGCGTGCAGCGGCTGGGCGTGGATTACATTGACCTTTATTATCAGCACCGCGTGGACACCAGCATTCCCATTGAAGAAACCGTTGGCGAAATGGCGCGGCTTGTGGAAGAAGGAAAAGTTCTGCATCTCGGAATGAGCGAAGCCAGCGCGGCCACGCTTCGCCGCGCGTGCGCTGTGCATTCCATTTCCGCGCTGCAATCGGAATATTCGTTGTGGACGCGCGATCCAGAAGATGGCGTTCTGGCCGCGTGCCGCGAACTCGGCATAGGATTTGTCGCCTACAGTCCGCTTGGCCGAGGATTTCTTACCGGGCAACTCCGCCGCTTTGAAGATTTTGCGGCCGACGATTATCGCCGCAACTCGCCGCGTTTTCAGGGAGAAAATTTCCAGAAAAATTTGGAGTTGGTGAAAAAAATTGAAGAAATTGCCGTGACGAAAAACTGCACGGCGTCGCAGCTTGCGCTGGCGTGGTTACTGGCGCAAGGGCCGGACATTGTTCCGATCGCGGGAACCAAGCGCCGCAAATATCTGGAAGAAAACGCCGCAGCGGTGAGCATCACACTAACGTCGGCGGAGCTTGCCGAGATTAATTCCATCGCTCCGAAAGGCGCAGCGGCGGGGCCGCGCTATCCGGAGCACATGATGGCGCGCGTGAATCAGTAGCGATCACGCGCTTTTTATTAAGCGAATTAGGAACAGCAGCAACAGGGCGCCGACTAAGGACACGAGCAACTGTCCGATCAATCCGTAAGCTCCGATGCCGAGCATTCCGAAAACCCAGCCGCCGATAAACGATCCGACGATTCCGACCAGCAAATCCACGAGCACGCCGAAGCCTCTGCCGCGCATTAATTTTCCGGCAAGAAATCCGGCGAGAATTCCAATCACAATTACCCAGAACCAGTACATAACGTTTGGATCGCTGAATCGCATTTGTTTCCTCCAGTATCGCAGTTTCGATGCAGCCACGAAGGAGTCTGACTCTTCGGGCGCTGACCCGTACTTAGCGCGGAGCCTATCACAGTGAACGGGCCACGGGCTGTGGAGCTTATTCTTAGCGGGGATTTAAGCGGTGAACTCGCTGCCGACTAGTGTCCGCCGAAATGAAACACCACGCCGGCGCTAATTCTCAAATTGTGTTCGTGATTGCTGAATCCGTCCTGAAAATCTGTAAATAAATAATCCACCTGAGCAACGCGTATTGCGAAATGGTGGCTCAGGTTGGCGTCCACGCCGCCGCCCAGTTCCATCGCGAATGCATTTCGCGAACTGGTCGGAGAGGCGGCGGGGTAAAGCGTGCCGCTCGCGTGCGCTCCTCCAAATAGAGCCTGACCGTACGGAGTGATTTGCTTCCACTTGCGAAGGGAAACGCGCGGCCCGAACGTGTACGGAAAAACAGTGAGGGACAGTCCCGAGTTCAAAACATTTCCGTCGGTGAATCCGCTGAAGTCACCGACCACGCTGAACCAATTGTTCGCGCGGTAGGCGAAGGAAGCGCTGCCTCCGTTCATGCCGAAGCAGCAGCCCGTGAGCGTCACCGCGCGGGCATCGACCCAGGAATAACCGGCGAACACTTCAAACTTCGACGAATCGTCCGAGGAGCTTTGCGCCGCGGCCGGAATCGCTGCGAGTAAAAGTCCCAGAGCCAACACCAACGCTGAACGTCGCATGAGCAATCTCCTCGCTCCGTCGATTTTTACTGGGCCGTCAAATCCTTACTGCACTATCCACTCCTTACTGCACCACCAACGTAACCGTCGTTGTCCGCTGCACGGAGCCGGAGGTTCCTACGATTGTCACCGTGAAAGTTCCCGCGGGCGTTCCCGGATTATTGTTGGCGAGCGGGAAGCCAGAGCCGGTGCTTCCGCAACCGGAAATGTAGCTGGTCAGCAGCAACAGCGCGGCGAATCCAAATACGCTGACCGCGGAAACGCGCAACCGCGCGAAACGGCGCTTCGGTAGCACAAATAGACCGAGCATCAGCGCGAGCATCGCGAACAGTGTCAGCACGACTGGCCGCTTCAACGGTCCGACCAATTTATTCGCCGGTCCGACGTTCGTTGCTGTTCCCGGTGCAGTGGTGGAAATGGCGAGCGTGAATGGAGTGGTCGGCGAATTTGCCGGCAACGAAGTTGGGTTGAACGTGCACGTCGAAAGAGACGGCAGGCCCGTGCAACTGAACGTTGTGGGATTCACGGAATTTCCGGCGATCGCCGTGAAGGTCAGCGAATAATTCGCCGTAGCTCCGGGCGCCACGGTTTGCGTGGTGGTTGTCGGCGTCACGGAGTAGTCCACATTCTTCAGTGAGAATGTGACTTGCGTCGCAAATCCTTCCGGGTGCACTGTAGCCGCCCTAAATTCGGGCGAGCCTTCCTCCGGCAATGAAGCAAACACGTTGTAAGGGCCACCGGAAGTTCCATTCGCGGTGAACGTGCCCGAAGTAGCTATGCCACTGGAATTCGAAACGGCAGTATTTCCTCCAGCGAATGTGCCGCTGGCGCCGGTTGAAGGCGGCGTGAAAGTGATCGTCACGCCGGGAACCGGGTTTCCGCCTCCATCTTCCACAGTCACCGACAACGGCAAAGCAAACGCCGTGGTCACCGTCGCAGTTTGCGGAGTTCCAGTTTTGATAATAATTTGTTCAGGCTGCCCAACCGTGTTCGTCAGTGCGAAATTCGCCGGTGTGGCAACTCCTACAACGGTAGCGGCTACGTTGTAGGGTCCACCGGCGGTGTCGCCCGCGAAAAGGTTCACAGAGGTGGCAACTCCGCTGGCATTCGTCACCGCGGTATTTGCTCCGCCCTGGAAAAATGCGGTCGCGCCGGTAGAAGGCGCGGTGAATGTTACCGTCACGCCCGCCACAGGATTTGAATTGCTGTCCTTCACCGTCGCCTGCAATGGCGTTGCGAATTCGGCTTCGATGACCGCGCTTTGCGGCGTTCCTCCGGTGGCTGTGATTGATGCAGGCGGCAACGCGACAGCCGGAGAGAATGCGATTGAATTCATTCCCAACTCTGTTTCACCCACCGAGCTAACAGCGCCGCTGGTGGTGTTAATCGTCACCAGAAAGTTCGCCGGCGCGGTCGGAGGTCCGCCGTTCCGAATTGGCGAGTGAGCCGCAGCGATATCCTCCTCAACGACTACTGCTGTACTCACCGCGCCGAACAGTGTTCCTGTATTCGGCTGGAAGTCCATTGCGGTAATGGCCGAAGAATTCGCCACAAAAATGTTTGGAAAACCAAAGGCCGCAACAAGCGTCATCGCGTCGTTAGTCGATAGGTTTATCGTCTCAAGATTTGTGCCGAAGGCATTGAACAGCGTGCCCGTGGAAGAAAATGCAATGCCGTCTCCCGACCCCGAACCGTCATAGGTCGTTACCGACGTCGTTGCTCCTGTGGTGGTGTTCACCGTGCCTAGCCCGTCGGATCCGTCTCGTTTCAAGTAGGCGAATAACGTGCCATCCGAAGCGCGGAATGAAATATCAGCGGTACTCTGGAATTCAAGACCTCCGAGCTGCAACGATCCCACCAAACTGCTGCCTCCAGTGCATGGAGTGATCGTATACAAATTAAAACTGTTATTCACAGTCTGGCCGGTGCCAAATAAAGTTCCTCCAGCGTTGAAACGAATGCCGCCGACCAGTCCAAATCCCATCGGTCCAATCAATGTGGGCGTTCCATTTGCTGGATTAATTGAGTACAAGAAACTTGTCTCACCTGAAGCGCTGTTCGCGGCGCCGTACAGCGCAGCCAGCGGCGTGCAGGGCGCAGGTGCGCCGGTGAATACCAATCCCTTTGTGTCGCCATCCCCTGCGTTCAAAGGAGCCACATTCGTAACATTCCCAGCGGTGGTCACCAAATACAGATTGCTGTCGTGGCCTGCCATCAGAAGGACGTTTCCCGTCCAGTGCGTCAGCGAAGTTGCCTGATTATACGTATCTCCCGTCAGAGGAATGTTGGTTACGGCCAGCGTGTTGGGATTAACGCTCACCATGAACTGATTCACCCCGATGGTGCCGCTTCCGTACAGGCGATAGAGCATTCCGTCAAAGGGGTTGAACGCGATCGTTTCGCCTAGATTATTCCCGGTGGCAAAAGCCAGAACCAGAGTTGCCGCGCCTGTGGAAGTATTCAAGGTGTAGAGCGTGTCCGGATTCGTCTCATCGCTGGCCCCGGTCACCATGTAGAGCGTTGGGGTCGACCCAATGGTTGCGAACGTAATTCCGCCAACGTTGTGCCCGATCGGTCCGATGTCTACCATTGCGCCGGTAGTAGGGTTAATTGTCACCAGTTCCGTGCGCTTCCAAATGGCGAAGAGCGTGCCAGTGCCCGGTTGTTGATCTAGTCCCCAAAATCCGCCGGTCACTCCCACGCCAGCCAGCGTAATCGGCACGGTCGTTATTGCCTGTCCCGTCAGGGGATCCAGCGTGTCAATGTTATTGTCATTGTGATGCACCATATAGAGCGGCAGCGTATTCCCCGGCACGACTGCCGCTCCCGCGATAGGCGCGAAGAAACCGAGTACGCATAGAATCGCCGTCAGTGCGGAAAAATAATTTCTGAAAATGTTCCGGTTGGGTAGAACATTCATGATGCCTCCAATGGCTGATGGACAAACCAGCTACCTACAAAGCCAACATTTAGGAATCGCACAATATGACGCCGCCCCTACTTATGTCAAGCTGGATTTATTTTGCGAGCCGATCAGCGCCGTGCAACAAAAAAGCCGGCGCCGTCTAATGCGCGAACTTCCTTACTCAGTGAGATTGTTGCTGCTGGCGCCGGCCCCCAGAGTCTCTTGGCTCAGCGATTTGACGATTTCCATGGATCCCCGAATTTCTCGTTGTGAATCACATCTTCGTCGGTCAGAGATTCCAGAAATGCAATTAGATCAGCGCGATCGAGTGGCGACAGCTTGAAGCCATGAACTAAGGGATCTTTGTTGGAGTTGTTTCTGCCCTCCCCTGCGTTCACCGAAACGGCGATGGTGCGTCCTCCCGCGGAGTAATGATCCAACACGTCCTCAAGTGTCTTGGCGCTGCCATCGTGCATGTAGGGCGCGGTTAGCGCTACGTTGCGGAGCGTAGGCGTTTTGAATTTGCCGACATCTTCCCTGCGCAATGTATGTTCGTAAATTCCAGTGTTCGGAAGCGGGTAAGATACAGTGCCTTCGAGGTTGTAAAGACCTGTGTTGTGGAATTGGATTTCGTGATCGCGCTGACCTTCGTAGGAAGTTGCATCGCTAAAATTAAAACCGCCGTGGCAGCGAAAACAAGAAAGCGGCTCGCTGAAATACAGCACCTCTCCTCGTTTCGCCGAATCTGAAACCGCCGAATCCACACGATCGTAGTGGTAGCGGTCGTAAGGCGACGCCGCGGAAATGATGGTTCGCTCAAAACATGCGATCGCCTTCGTTACGTTCGTTATGGTGAACGGATCCGGCTCCGCGGAAAATGCAGCGGAGAACATTTCGCGGTAGGCGGCGTCTGAACGGATTATCTGAATAAACGCTTCCCCACCGCCGGTCATTCCAAGCTCGACCGGATTTTCGCTAAACATTGGTATGAGCGCCTGATGTTCCAGGCTACCCTCGTCCGGATTACTCCACGTTAGCACTCCACTGTACGCGATGTTCACAAGGCTCATTGCTCCACGCGGATGCAATTGACCGGTTGCGCCGACTGCCTGAGCTTTGCCATCAGTGAACGCCAGTTCCTGCCGGTGACACGTAGCGCATGACTCGGTTCCGTTCACCGACACTCTCCGGTCGTAAAACAAATAGCGGCCCAGCCGAACCCTGGCTTCCGTCATTGGATTATCAACGGGAATTTTTGGTTTTGGGAATCCCTTCGGCAATTCCCAATGGTATTCGCCTTGCTCCGGAGCTTGAAGGGTTTCGGAAGCGGCAAACCCCGCGCCAACAAAAGCGAGCAGCGCGACAATTAATATTGGAAATCGCATCCGGGCCGTGTTCACGTCGATCAACTACTTCCTTAGTTTAACGACTTCCAGTTTCTCCAACATTCGCACCGAGCGCGCGCCGGCTTTATCGCCGGGCAAAACAAGCCGGCAAGGTCCTTGATATTGGAAAAGCGGTTTTCCATCCCGCATGTCGGCGACAATTACTCGCGTGCCGCCCAACTCCGGATCAAGCTCGCCCAGGCTGAACACAACTTCGTAATCATCCTTTGCCGAAGCCAGCACGTATCCGGCTAGATCCTTACCTCGCATTTGGCGATCGAACGGAATGCCGGCTTTCTTCAGAATTTCTTGCAGGGGAACGCCTTCGTACGTGGTTTTCCCGCCGTCGGGATCGGGCATCTCGACTTTCTCGCGCGGCATTCCCGCTAGATCGTGCGCCGTCAAAGTGAGTGGGGTCGGAACGTCTCCGGCCACCACGAGTTTTAGTTCTTGGGCGGGTTGCGATTCCTGGCTGAGCCGCGAATCTTGAAGAGTTCGTGCCGCCGGCAAAATCGTGGAAAACAACAGCGTGGCCAGACTTATGGTGAACAATCGAAGTTTTCTCATCCGAAAAACAGACCTCCACTTGACTGATCAACGCGATTTAATGCGTGTTGCAAGTGAAAGTCAAATCGATTTGATGCGGGTTGATTCTGATTTCCGGCGAGCGGAAACGGAATGGCCCGGCGATGCTTAAAACGATAAGCCCGTGCCAGAAAAGGCGCGGGCTTATTTAGAGTTCAGATTGTGAAATTAAATTCAGCGTCAGGCTGTGGCCGCTTTGGCGCGCGCAAGCGCTTTTTTGCTTCGCCGCTTCACCTTGATTGGTTTCTTCGGCGTTTCACCGAGAATCTCAGCCGTCATCATGCTGGTGACGAATTTTTTCGCACCGTGAGATTGAAAATGGATCGTGGTCCGCTCCGCATCCGCTTCGGTCACGATGCCCAGTCCGTATGTCAGATGCTTGATATACTTCCCTTCAGGCAAAACCTGCATGGTTTCCTCCGTACCCGCTGTCTCTCGATTGAAATCCAGTGGTAACGGAGCGAACCGGCTTGCGTCGGTTCACTCCATTCCGGTTAGAGGGGGTTTACGTTTTCCGCCTGCAGACCCTTTGGTCCCTGGCGAACTTCAAACTCAACTGCCTGGCCTTCGTTCAAGCTCTTGTAACCTTCGGCCTGGATAGCTGAGAAATGTACGAAAACATCCTCCCCGGACTGGCGTTGGATGAATCCGAATCCTTTTGCTGCGTTAAACCACTTTACTGTTCCTTGTTCCTTCACTTATGTATCTCACTTTTCTAATGGATGTAGCTTAAGATGTCTGTCATTGCAGATTGGGCTGGATGTACTCCCTCTAAAACAAAAAAAGCCGCAGGGCAATTCCTGCAGCTAAGCCGCGCGAGTGAACAGAGAAGACAAGATCATCAAAGCAGCCAAAGTGTATCATATTGAACACTTGGTGTCTATAGTTTATCGCCGCGAAAACCATGAACGCGCGCAATGTATATGACTGAAAATAAAAAACTTAATCGATCTAGCTGTACACTATTGAACAGTAAACTCACTTCGCCAGACCAGCGTTCCGATTTCACAGTCGGCAATCCAAGAGCCACGCACGGCGCATTATTCTTGCCGCAGCGCCTCGGTCGGCGCCACCCGCGCCGCGCGCCGCGCGGGAATCACAGCGGAAAGTAACGCCACGCCGCACAAGAATGCCATTGCCGCCGCCAACGTTCCCGGATCCGTCGAGCGCACTTCAAACAGAAATGAGCCC
>Ga0209624_10000997_pt1 | contig 23661 bp, 28 predicted proteins | sample JacPinW_OM2H0_O1_FD_188565 | JGI IMG/M metagenome (GOLD analysis project Ga0209624, IMG submission 188565) | Forest soil microbial communities from Algoma, Ontario, Canada - Jack Pine, Ontario site 1_JW_OM2H0_O1 (SPAdes) (version 2) | ecosystem: Environmental > Terrestrial > Soil > Boreal...
ACGAAGCCGAGGGCTAACAGATATGTAACGAATGCAGGCATTACTTCCTCCTTTAAATTTGACTGCGAGATTTGCGGCCGATTTTTCGCAGGATCAGTTCGCTGATGGCACGACCAGGGCCACGTGATGCGCGTACATCGGGAGAGAATTGCCGTTTTGATGGCGAATGGGTTTACGCTCACCTCCCTCTCACTTCACCACCACGGTGCCGGTCATCTTCGGGTGAACCGAACAAAAGTACGTATAGGTTCCCGCTTTCGTGAACGTGAAGGAGAACTTTTCATCCGTGTCCATTACCTTGGACTTGAACGCCTTCGGATCATCCACGCTGACAACTGTATGCGGGATATCGTCGCGGTTGGTCCAGGTTACCGTGGTTCCTGCGGCCACCTCCAGCGTCGCCGGTGTAAAACTGAAATTATCAATTTTCACTTCGGTAGTTGCCGGCGGTGGAGTATTCGCCGCGACACTTGCCGAACCGTTGAACAGCATCCCCAAACTGACTAACACCAGCGCCGCCAAACCAAAAATCGACATCGTTCTTCTAATCATCGTTGGATCCTCTCTAAATTTTGTCAGAATTGATTTCCGCCTTCCGGTTTAGCCCAGCGTTGAGTCCACTACCGCCAGCGCGTGCTGGCCGCGCACATAATTCACATCTGTAATTCCCAACAGGCTCCGCAACTGGTCTGCCGGCACCTTCATGGGTCCCGGCGAATCGGCTTTTCCAGGCTGAGGTTGCGGAAAAGAAGTGGACGCGGCCGTATGAAACGTCACATTGCCTTCGATTTTTTGCATGGTCTGGTGAATGTGCCCGTTCAGCACCGTCACCGATCCGAACTTCTTCAGATAAGCCAATGCCTGCGCGCTGTCTTCCGTGCCCCAGCCCCACTCCGGATACACCGACCACAAGGGAATGTGAGCGAACACCACGATGGGCGTGCTGGATTTCAGATGCGCGACGTCGTCTTCCATCCACTCCAGTTGTTCGTGGCCCAGTGTGCCCAGACCCCCGGCCTTCAGATTCAGCACGTTCACCAGTCCGATGAAGTGCACGCCTTTCTTGTCGAAGCTGTACCAACCCGCGCCCTTCGTGCCTTTTCCGTACCGTTCCCGGTACTGCTGTCCATCATCGTTCAGCACGTCGTGCTCGCCCGGCACGTAGAACACATCTTTCGCGCTTGCGCCCTTCAGAATCTGATCAACGGTGTCGAACTCTTCGGGTTTCGAGAGGTGGCTGATATCGCCCGTATGCAGCATGAATTCCGGGGGCGTCGCCAAACCATTGATCTTGTCGATGGCTGCTTTGAGAGTTCCGGCGACATCCGGATTGGCCGGTTTGTTGAATCCCATATGGCTGTCGCTGATCTGCACAAAGCTGAGCTCGCCCGCCATTTTCTGCGCATCCAATTCTTTAATTCCGCTCATGCTGTAGGACTTCAGCACGCCGCCCTGCATCACGCAGAGTGCGCCCGTCCCCGCCCAAGCCATGCATTTCAAGAAACCGCGCCGGTCCACGCCATCATTATTGTGATCGTGCAAGATCTCGTCTTTTGGCTTCTCGCCCATAAGGCCCCCATGATTTCATTCTGTTTCCCGGAAATTGCTCAATTTGCTCAGCCGCGTTTCTTAAGTACGAGCGGCGCGGTACGGGAATCGGAGGGTAACCGCGCCGCTCTCGGCCTTGCTCCGTCTTGCTATACCGCAATCCCGCGCTTTTTATTCCCGGGCAATCAACGCTGAGTGTTTTTTTCTCATCAAAACAACGAGCAAGAGGCAGGAATAAAATCACGCCTCGGACGGTTACTACGGATGTGGACGTGTTCAGTTGAATAGCCCTGTCGAAGAGGAAGGTTGAAACGTGCTGAGCCCGCAGGAGCAGGCGCGGTTCGAAACTCTCATCCTGCCCCATCTCGACGCCGCCCATAACCTCGCCCGCTGGCTCCTGCGCGGAGGCGCCGATGCGGAAGACGTCGTACAAGAGGCGATGTTACGCGCGTATCGTTTCTTCCACGGTTTTCGTGGCGGCGATGTGCGCGCCTGGTTGCTGCAGATCGTACGCAACACCTGTTTCACCTGGATGCAGAAAAATCGTCACGGGAAAGAGACGGACGAGTTCGATGAAGAAGTGCACGGAGCGCCAAGCCCCACGCCCGAGGCGCTGGCGATTGCAGCGGATAGTCGCGGACGGCTTACCCAGGCTCTGGAGTCATTGCCTTCACGCTCTCGCGAGATAATCGTCCTCCGCGAGCTGGAAGGGTGTTCTTACAAGGAGATTGCCATCATTACTTCCACACCCATTGGCACGGTCATGTCCACGCTTTCCCGTGCCCGCCGACAGCTTCAACTGGCTCTGACCGGCCCTGCCAACAAGGAGTCTATCCATGATCTGTAACCGCGCCGGCGCTGTTGTGCACGGCTATTTCGATAACGAACTGGATGCCGTGAGCGCCGCTGAATTCGAACGTCATCTGGAACAATGCTCGGACTGCGTGTATGCGCTTGAGGATATGGAAGCTCTGCGCTCCTCCATGGGCCTTGCGCAACTCTATGAGCCAGCGCCGGCGTCGCTTCGCAAGAAGATCGCCGCAAGTCTCGGATCTGACCGCCCTGTGGCTACTGTTCCATCGCGCCCGGTTTGGGGTTGGCTCGCGGTCGCTGCAGCGATACTTGTGATTGCCTATGCAAGCTGGCGAGTTACTTCCTTGGGCCGCAGCGGCGGCTATGACACCGTGCTCGCCGCGGAGATTGTTGACGCACATTTGAGGTCGCTGCAACCCGGGCACCTTACCGATGTTATTTCTACCGACCAGCACACCGTGAAGCCCTGGTTCGACGGAAAACTGGACTTCTCTCCTCCCGTCCAGGATTTTGGCGATCAAGGATTTCCGCTGCAAGGAGGCCGTATTGACGTCGTTCACGGCCGCTCCGTCGCTGCTCTGGTTTATGTCCGCCGCAATCATTTTGTGAACGTTTTCATCTGGCCCACGGACGAGAAGGACCGTGCTTCGAGTTCCGGCTCACAACAGGGATATCAATGGATGGAGTGGCGCAAGGAGGGAATGGAATTCTGCGCCGTCTCCGATGCCGCGCCTTCGGCCCTCGAGCAGCTACAGAGTCTGCTCGCAAGTAACTAACCACGGATCGCTGCGGCGCGGGTTCAAATCCGCAAATCACCTGGCGATGGCGCACTCTTTGCCGGCTTCCGGTTGAACGCGCAATCCCGAAGGTCAGATGCTTGGGTTCAACGAGGGAAACCGATACGGTGTACCAGGTCCTGAAAGCGCGGGTCCGAGCGGAGAGGATCGAAGCCTGGCCGGAGCAGGACGCCCGGATTAAATCGCTGCTCGTAACCTATTTCCAGCCAATGCATCGCTTGATCTTTATCGCCGAGGGCGGCATAAACCATAGAAACTTCCGCAGCATCCGAATAACCGCCGTTTGAATGGTTCTTCAAATCGCTCAGCAGTTTTACTGCATCGCTGGTCCGGCCCGATGCGGCGTAGGCGCGCGCTAGATTCGCAATGCATGTGGGGCAGCCCGCAGAAAGCCCGACAGCTTTTTGCAGTTCCGCGATCGCTTCCGCATTCATCTGCTTTTGCAGGTACGCCTGGGCGAGCTGATTGTGTGCGAGAGCAAAGTTCGGATCCATTTCGATCGTCTTGCGGCTCTGGACGATTGATTCGTCATAGGAACGCGCAATGACCAGAAGCTCCGCTAAATCGGCGTTGATAATAAGCGACAGCGGATCCAGGCTTTTCGCTTTTCTCATTTCCTCGATCGCTTCGTCATACCGGCCCAATAGGCTTAAATGCCAGGCATACCAATGGTGCGCGGTGGCATAGCCGGGGTTCAATTCGATGGATCGCTGGAATTCCTTCCCGGCGGATTCCAAATCCCAGTCGAAGGCATCGAAGCAGAATGCCAGCGAGTTGTGAGCTTCGCTGAGCGTGCCATCCAGCTCCAGCGCTTTGATCGCCGCAGCCTTCGCTTTGGGGAGTCCTTGCCGGGGGGTCATCACCCCGTACTGCCAATCTCCCAGCAAGGCGTAAGTGTCGGCTGAGCCAGAATAAGCCTGCGCATATGTCGGGTCTTCGTCGATGGCCTGACTGAAATAAGCCAGAGCAACTTTCAAACTGTCCGGTGTTCGCTTATTCCAGAAGTAGCGCCCTTTGAGATAGGACTCGTAAGCTTCCGGATTCACAACCTTGGCGCTTTTCAGCGCAGCTTGTTCCTGCGGATTCAAATTGATCCGGATTTGATCCGCGATAGCTCGCGCCACTTGATTTTGCAGCGCCAAGGTGTCCTTCAATTCGCCTTCGTAGCTCTGGGACCACAAATGCTTGTCCGCAGCGGCGTCGATCAATTGTGCCGTGATGCGCACTTGGTCGCCAGAGCGCAGCACGGTGCCTTCCACGATGGCGTCTACGTTCAGCTCACGAGCGATCTGCGGCAGAGGCTTGCGTGCATGTTTATATGCCATCACCGAAGTGCGCGAGATCACGCGCAACGCGCTGATCTGGCCGAGATCGGAAATCAACTCGTCGGTCATTCCGTCGGCGAAATAATCCTGCGAGGCATCGTTCGACAGGCTTTCGAGCGGCAATACAGCCAGCGAGTGAATCGCAGAGGCCGGGCGGTTCCGGGAATGAATCTTCCAAGCGGCGAAGGCAGCTAGCAGTGCGAGCACCACAAACGCTGAGATCTTCCACGCAATTGATGGCAGAAGGCGATTGGACAATGCGGGTGTGTCAACAAGATCGGAGCGATCCGGAGACTCTGCCGCGAGTGGCGGAAGCGCGGGTTCCGGGCTGCGCAGAGGGGCTGGTTCCGCAGTCTTGACCTCCGCAAGGAAGCGGTAGCCGCGCCGCGCAACTGTTTCCACATAACGGGGACTCTCCGCTGAATCTCCCAGGGCGTCACGGATTTTGTTTACCGCTTTGTTGAGCCCATGATCAAAATCAATGAAAGTGTCCGCGGGCCACAGCTTTTTCTGCAGCTCCTCGCGCGTTACCACCTGGCCGGGACGCTCCAGCAGCAACGCCAGGAGCTGGAAGGGCTGTTCCTGCAGCCGAATGCGCAGGCCGTGCTTGTGCAATTCGCCGGCGCGAAGATCCACCTCGAAAACTCCAAACCGGAGCCGCCCGTCGGGTTGCTGATTTTCTTGCATGGCGAGGTGAGTCCTGCTCGAAGGGGAGTGTACACCCGGCGCCAGACTTCGGGAACACTACGGGGGAGGCTTCTCTATAAGCCATTTATTCAGTTGCACTTACCAAGGGACATCCATTCCAGCGATAAAGAACTGCACGTCCATTGTATCAATATATAGGGACGCACCATAGTGAGGCCTCAAACGCTTGGGAAAGACGCTTTACGTTTGCAGGGAGGCTTCCATGCCGGAGCACGGTGATCTTCCGAATTTTGAACAGGATGTCCTGCCGCACCTCGACGCCGCCTACAACCTGGCGCGTTGGCTGATGCGCAATGATCAGGACGCCCAGGACGTTGTCCAGGAAGCCTACTTACGCGCTTTCCGCTTCTTTTCGGGCTTCCAGGGCGGCGATGCGCGGGCCTGGCTCATGAAAATTGTGCGCAATACTTGCTACACGTGGTTGCATGCAAACCGCCCGCTCCAGGAAGCGACTGAATTTGACGAGAACTCTTTAGCGCCTGGTTGTCAGGCGCCCAATCCGGAAGAACTCTTGCTCCAAAACGACAGCGGAAATCTTCTGCACAAAGCGCTGGAAAATCTGCCCGCGAGTCTGCGCGAGGTCCTGATTCTGCGCGAGCTCCAGGGGATGTCTTACCGGGAAATTGCGGATATCACCGGCGTGCCATTAGGCACCGTAATGTCGAGCCTATCGCGTGCGCGCGGACGCCTTCGTCAGGCTCTCACAAGTGTCATGAATGGGAACAAAATGCGTGGCTCACGGCGAACAGAGGCTGCGAGCGCATGAGTGCATGGCGCGATTGTCGAAAACGCGGCTATTTCGAGCCGGAAGCCGGATAGTGCGCTCCAGCCTAACGTACTGTGCGCCGGGCAGTTCTGTCATAGGTCCTGGGTTCCGACTTAGTCGAACGCTTGACCTTGTTTTTGGACCGAGAAATTCTGGGAATAAAAGCGGTGGGCGCGCGGTCTGAATGGTACAGCGACGGCAAGCGCAGTCACGATTGATTCGGATTCGTATCAGGCCGTAGCGTCTGACCGCGATCAGAACGATTTAAAAACAAGGAGAGACAAATGAAACAATCGGAAGCTCAGATTCACAGCAATCGGCGCTCCTTCTTGAAGAAGAGCGCTTTGGCAGGAGCAGCTACGGTAGGGGCTGGGCTGTTCGGGGCGGGCAAGGTCGCTTTCGGCCAGAGCAGCTCGAGCAGCCTCAACAAAGGAGATGTAGCCATTCTTCGATTCCTGGCTGCAGCTGAGCTCATCGAATCGGACCTTTGGATACAGTACGCGGAACTGGGCGGTATCGGCGATAATCCACCGATTGAGATTGACCCCAACCAAACGTTGAACAACTACCAGATCGCCCTGTCGAATCTCGATGGCGATGGCCCACAATACATCACCAGCAACACCATTGACGAAATCAGCCACGCAGCCTTCCTCAACGGCTACCTGGAATCCAAAGGCGCCGACCCGGTCAATTTCGACGAGTTCCGCACGCTGCAGGGCAGCACGGCGACGGGCGCGCAGGACATCGGCCGCCTGACCAACCTGATGCACCTCAACGTGGACACCAGCTGGTTCGTGCGCTACCGCAGCACCACCAATCCAGACTTTGGCGCCACTTTCCCTCAGGCGCTCAAACTCAACAACGTTACCGCCATCCCGCGCAACAACAAGGATTTCGACGGCGCTTCGAATCCCAACTTTCTGGGTAACGACCACATCCAGGCGATCGCGAACGTAGCGGCCTTCCACTTCGGATACATCGAACAAGGTGGCTCGAGTCTATACTCGGCGCTCGGCCAAAAAGTCAGCAATGTCGAAGTGTTGAAGATTGTCTTCGGGATTGGCGGAGACGAGGTCGCGCACTTTCTGGAATGGGTGGATTTCGCGGGCAACGGAGTGCAACAGCCTGTAGCGCCGTTCAAGGATCCTATCTCCGGGCTGTCGTTTCCCGATTTTTTCAACAACCCGCCGTTGCAACCGCCCAGCATTGTTCAGCCCAGCCTGATCTTTCCCGTTCCCTGCGAATTCATCAGCGCAGATTTGCCGCACTGCGCGGTGATTCGACCAAGCGATCACAAGTTCGGAGGCGCGGTAGCGACGATTGCATCGTTCACAGCGGATGGGCTATTTGTCGGGCAACAACCGAAGTTCCTACAGGTCGTGCAGCGAATGGCGGAAGAAGCGGATGCTGCCACACGTGAGACATAAACCACACATGGCTTCGGCCGGGCCGGAAGTCTGATTATCTGTTCGCCTCCTCGCCTTGCGGCAGAGATGAGTGATCCAGTTTGGATTGGGGGATCATTCATCTGCCGCGGGGTCATTCACAGCCGCGCCACAGGAAAGACTTAGCGAACCAACCCACAGTATCCCAGCCGCACGCGTGTTAAATAATTGAAGGTCATTCCCTTTTAAACAATGAATCGGTCGAGCGGCTCCGTGCTATTTCGCGACGCTCGTGCATCCGTCCTCAGGGTCAAGCTTCTCAATTAAGAATCGGAGAGTCTGCCGCTCGACTGATGATTCGTGCGAGGACCTGCGGCTCTTCGGGAATAAAAGCCTTTCAGCTCGGGTCACTCAATCGTAAGAGCCTCTGATGTCCTCGACGACCGCCGACTGTGGGTCGATTGGACCTCGTGGGCACTCTGAACCAGGAGGAGTAGACAAAGCATGCCGCATTACAAAGTAAAGTTGAAGGCTCAAAAGACTCTTTGTGCCGGTACGACTGCTTTCTATTTTGAGAAACCCCCGGAATTCGAATTCGAGGCGGGACAGTTCTTCAACTTTACGCTCCCCAGCCCGGGCGACACGGATCTGGAAAGCAACACTCGTACCTTCTCGATCGCCAGCGCGCCGCGCGAACGAAACGTGATGGTGGCCATGCGCCTGCGGACCACGGCGTTCAAGCGTACCCTCAACTCATTGCCGCTCGGAAGCGAGCTGCTTCTCCAGGGTCCCTTCGGTTGGATGACGCTCCCGCGCAACTCCACGCGCCCGGCGGTTCTCTTGGCGGGGGGGATCGGCATTACACCTTTTCGCAGCCTGGTATGCAGCGAGGCGGAATCGCTCTCTGCTCGCAGAATTCTGCTCTTCTATTCCGTTCGAGTCCTTGAGGAAGCAGCGTTCCTGGAAGAGCTGCAAGAAATGGAACAGCACAACCGGCGCTACAAACTCATCTGCACAGTGACACAACCGGACCAATCGAAAATGCCTTGGCGAGGAGAGACCGGGCGAATCTCGGCCCGCTTACTGTCCAAATGGATTCCGGACCTGAGCGTTCCGATCTACTACATTGCAGGCCCTCCTGCGATGGTTACTGGCGTGCGCCAGATGCTCATCGGAGTCGGTGTCGCTGAGGAAGACATCCGCGCTGAGGAATTCTACGGATACGAGTAGGTTTCGGAATTCAGCTCGTAGCGCTACAAACGAAGTTCTGTTGCACTGAAATAATCCCGCTGTCGTTCCCGCAGTGAAGAATTCGATCGGATGGCGAACTATTCGTGAAAAGTTCACGAATGGACTGGAGACGTGATGAAAGTTGATAAGGAAATATCGCATTCCTGGACTGAATAGCCTTTCAGGACCTTCTAATCGATGCCGCGGCAGCGGTGGCGGCCACCGCACCCGATCGAGCCAGGAACGGGGATGACCCTGAACGGACGGAAAGTCGCGTCTGTAAGAAATCTGCGCCCGCGTGGCAGGCTTTGTCAACAGCGGGAATAAACTTAGGAAACCAGCGGTCTTAAGAGTTGAGAGGAATTTGAGGGTCGAGGCATGAGAGCGAATGTTAGCTTCGGCACAGAAGGAGAAACGATTCTCCAGCACGGATTTGGGCAGAAAATTGCCGAGCCCCGCCACGCTGCCCCGACCATTTTACTTGAGTCTGACGATGCGAAGGGAAATCGAGGCAATTTCACCTCTTGTAGCCCGACTCATATCCCTCAATAGGGCAAGTCATTGCGTTTCCGGCGATGACAGCGACATAGAAGTCGCGCTTCGCGAAGCGCTGGCCAACGTTGTGCAAAGGACTATCGATTCTAATCCGGGACGAGGGAAATGGATTGGACCCGGCAAAGATACCGGACCCGACCGCTGTCGATAGAGTTAACTCTGAAAATGGGCGAGGCATACGCTTAATCAGACGTGGATGGACGCTGTAAGTTTCGAACCGGCCGGCTGCGAGGCCGATTGCAAGAGAGATTAAATTGGAAGTCCGGTTAGTCATTCCGGAAGTGACGGGGCACATCTCAGAGTTAAAAGCGATGGACAGTTGGGACAGCAAGGCGGGCGGTCTCGACACGGAGTCTTGAGTCTGGTTCGGTGGAAAGTCTTGGCAAGGTAAGGGAGTACGAACATGGAAGCGCATGCATTGCATCTCGATCCGACTCAGCGCAGCCTGGAGTCGCGGAACTTCGAGGCAGGGCTGCGGCGGAAGATCGTAGGGCAGGACGAAGCGGTGCAGGCGGTGGTGGATTTGTACCAAGTGTTTCGCGCCGGCCTGAACTCGCCGGGACGGCCGGTGGGGAACCTACTGTTCGTCGGGCCGACCGGTGCGGGCAAGACGCGTGTGGTCGAGGCCACGGCCGAGGTCCTGTTCGGCGACCCGCGCGCGGTGATCAAAGTGGACTGCGCGGAGTTCCAGCACTCGCACGAGATTGCAAAATTGATCGGCTCGCCGCCGGGATATTTGGGGCACCGCGAGACGCATCCGATGATCACCCAGGAGGCGCTGGCGCAGTATCACACCGAGAAGCTGAAAATTTCATTCTTATTGTTTGACGAAATCGAAAAGGCATCGGATGCCCTATGGCAATTGTTGCTGGGAATCTTGGACAAAGCAACCCTGACGCTGGGTGACAACCGGCGGGTGGATTTGTCGCAAACGATGATCTTCATGACGTCGAACCTGGGCGGCGGTGAGATCACGGAGCTGATGACCGGCGGGATGGGATTTGCACCCAACGTGCCAGGCGATTCCGCGCTGCGGGTGGACGAAAAGGTGGAGCGTACGGCGACGGAAGCGGCGAAGCGGAAATTTGCGCCGGAGTTCATGAACCGGATTGACAAGACGATTGCGTTCCATCCGCTGCGGTCGCAGCAGCTGGAACAGATACTGGAGATTGAGCTCGAAATGGTGCAGCGGCGCGTGTTTGAGACGAAGCGGTGCTTCCTGTTCCGCGCGATGCCAGCCGCCCGGGAATTTCTGCTGCGCGAAGGGACGGATCTGAAATACGGAGCGCGTCACTTAAAACGCGCGATTGAACGTTATCTGGTCTCTCCGCTGGCAAGCTTGCTGGCGACAGAGCAGGTAAGCCCGGGCGATGTGCTCTCGATAGATTGGGACGGCAGCGAAGCGGGGCTGAAGTTTTCGAAGGAGGGGATGGAGACGCTGGCGCGAGAGGCGGGGTCCGCCTCGGGTGTCGCCTCCAGGTGTACCCACTTCTGTGCGTGGCCCGGGCAGGCCATCCCGGCCGCACTGGCAAGAGCTCACCATCGGCTCTAATGGCGATGAGGAACAGAGGCGCTCGGTTCGTCGACCGTGCCCGAATGAGTCTCCCAGACAGAGTAAACCGCAATTTTCTAAGGGCGAGATTGGCCGAATTAGATGGAACCAAGTCATTCACGCATTCATGGAGCCCAGAAATGCCAGCAGGAGCGGGATGTTCTCGGCAGGATCTAAATCTCGGAAGATCAAAATGATCGCAAATGCATTGTTTGCAGTAATGGTTATCCTGATTTTTCTTAGCATTTCGGGCTCAATGATTCATATTTTCAAGAACCTCGATCGCTGACCCGATTGCCGCCTGTTAGGAGATTAGCCCTCGGATTTCGTATCAAGAGGTGACATATGAGTGTGCTCGCAAGAAACAAACACGATGCTCAACCTCCCGCGGACGGGCCGGCGAACCACTTGCAGTGCGCCGACGCATTCGCGGGACATCCACTGACGGCCGACGAGATTCAATATCGCGCCTCTAGGATCCAACTCGATGACGGTGGGCTATTTGGGTATGAACTTGACGATTGGTTCCATGGGGAGCGAGAGCTGACAGAAGCGCAGCGCTTCCGCGCCGTGCCCGCACGCAATCTGGTGCCGCCAAGAGCGCAGGGCCACACCAATTTCTTGAGGAGGACTTATGAGAGCGGAGCGACATGCAGTAGGTTACCGAGCTGTGCCACAGGCTGATGATCCAGTCGGTTGGGCGTCTCGGATTCGATCAATTTCCTTTGTGGAGATGGGGCGCAGTGCAGCCATCATCCTCAATGAAGTTGTCATTTTTGCCTGTCAGATCCTCGGTCGCTGAAGGGTGCTTGCCCGCGGACCCCTACTCGGCTTTCTTGCAACGCTGCTCCGGGTGGCTGACGGAGCGAACCATGGGAATAATAAGGTTGGGTCAGCGGTCTATTGAGATGAACAAGCAAGCCATGCCATACCGGGAATGAGGCTGCGAAGTTCAAGGAGAGAGGCGCGATGAGGAGAAATGTAAACAGCAAGTGTTCGAAAGGACTTCGCTGTGCAGTAATTGCGATTGTTGCAACTGGAATCGCCGCGGCGCCATCCGTTCACGCCAAACCAAACCCAAAAACCACCGCTAGCAATCGCGCCAACGTGGTTGCCCATGTCGAGCTTTCTGATGGTCCCGCAACTCGAATGCTGTTGGTTAAGAAAAACCGTAAAGAATATCTCTTGCTCGGGTTCGACTCTTCATCACACATTGCCATGCTGGACGTCAGCAAGCCAAGCCAGCCGCGTACCATGGAGGCAGTCGCAGGAGCTGCTGGAGCGCCAGTCACCGAACTGAAAGTCGTTGCCGACACCCTCACGCTCTTCGGAACGTCTGACGCAGAATCGGCGGCATCGGCCGGCCCTGAGGAAATACGCAGCCTTTCCGGTGTGACGGCTTTTGTACAGGATAAGGCGCATAACCTTATCTACGTCACCAATGGAAAAGGCTTGTGGATCTTGAAGACCAAGGTACAAGCGGACAACGAAGCCCAGTTTTACGGAAGCGCGGAATAGATTTCATCTTTTGTGTTGTGACCACGGGTCTCGGCTTCAACGAAAGGAAGCCGAGACCCTTTGCGTTCTTGGATTCTGACGTGCACGACAGGCGCGATGCGCAAAGGGCAGGGCTTCCGTGAAAGGGTTCCTCGGCACCTGGGCGAGTTTTAATGCGGACCTGAATCTCCTCGCCCAAATCGCAATGGGCATCGCACTGCTCGCTGGCGCCTTCCTGGCTCGCGCGAAACGTTACGCCGCGCATGGCGCTTGCCAAGCTGTGGTGCTGATCCTCAACGTCCCGATGATTGCTCTGGTGATGTGGCCGTCTCTTCACGTGCGGGTGCTGCCGCGATTGTCCAGGCATTTCGGGAAACCATACTACGCCATTGCCATGGCACACGGCGCTCTCGGGGCTTTGGCCGAGGTCCTCGGGCTGTACATCCTGTTGGTCGCCGGGACCAACATCCTTCCCCGTGCTTGGCGGTTTCAGCGCTGGAAGCTATGGATGCGCATCGAGCTGGCCCTCTGGTGGGTGGTCTTGCTCTCAGGGATCGGGACCTATTACATCTGGTATGCCGCGCCACGTTCGCATTGAAAATATCTGGTCACGATCTGCGGCGATTTCAGAGGAGTCATTCCGGCTGCGACAATCTTAAGCAGATGCCGACCGACAAGGCGAACTCGGTTCGAATGCTACTTTCGAACTTCGAATTAGGCGCCGCAAGTGTTTGCCGACAGTGCCCAACGCGTCGGCCACGCAAGCAGCGATCAGCTCCGGCGTGCCAGTGACGGCTGTGTTCGCAGACGCGGCACTGACCAAGGGGCCTTCGGAACGGAACACATCGCTTGAAGGGCAAACTGTCATTCTCGCAAAACGTATGCGAATCGCTTGTCGGGCGGCAGTAAGATTCGCAATGTGGGTATTGGCCAAAACACTTTCGGATTGGAACCGATCAGAAGTTCTCCGTTCGAGAGGCTCACGATGCTTGTGTCGGCCGGTTCGAGATCTATGAGTCGAGAAGACCTGGGTTAGCAAAGCATTCGCATCATCCGGACGGGGCTGGATGAAGGTGTCGAATCGTCGAGATTTGCGCATGGCGTGGCTGTGACAAGGGACGGCACTTCCCCTTCTCGCGGGTCATCTAGCTCTCACGGTCCAGAGCCGGTGAAATGAAGATGCGCCCCGCAACGGCCTCCCGGATCGCAGGCTCCAGATCGCTGGCAAGCCGACTTTTTACGACATACCCCAGCGCTCCGGTGGCCATACAGTTGGAAATGAAGTCGGGATCCGATAGAGCAGTCAAAAATACGATCTTCGACGTATTTCCTGCTTCACGCAACCGCTTGGCGGCCTCGATGTGTTCACCGTATTTTCCTTCAGATCCTTGCGTGCTCGTCCCGCATGCTGCTTGTGAAAGACGGATAGCCCGTTAGAATCCACCCCGTGTTTCGAAACGTCTGCGCCACCTCGGCCGGCGGCGCTTGAATTTCACCGCCGACCAGTTGATGCCTTACGTCGCCACCACGTTATTTTCCCGCGACGGCGTTGGCCAGCTTGAGGCTCGCAAGTTCCTTCTCCACCTGTTTCGGGTACAGGAACTGATGGCCCGTCGTTTCACCCGGATAGTACCAAGTCACGATCGCCTGAGGCTGTGCGGACCCACGCTCCGCGAGACCAAACACTTCGCGTTCCGTTGGCACTTGTTCCTTCTGTGCAGACCGCCGCGGCCCTCGTGTTATTCCGGCACAACCCTGTTCTAGCTCATGTGATTCGCTACACATTGCCTGTCAGACAAGGAATTCACCAAAGTTTCATGATCGGGAATAAAACGATGCGGGAGAGAGTCTAGGAGGAGGTGGCAACGCGTGCCGGGAGGCTCAGTTCCGATTCGTTCAGGCGCAGCGCCCGGCTCCAAGGTTCCACGAAGTTGATTTGACGGTACCGGATTGGATCCGAACACGCCGGTGCAGTTTTTCCCGAGAATGGCCGACCGGCGTCCGTTCTTTTTGATTTTGGATGGAGTCCAGGCTCTGACTCTCAGCGACAACAAGGAAGGCCCCGTGACGACCGATGTCTTAGTTATGGGAGGCGGAGCCACTGGCCAGCTAGCCGCCGCCTACCTGCGGATGCGCTTCCCCAACCTGGGGGTGGCCGTAGTTGAGGGCCCGCACAAGAACCGTCCAATCGTCGGCGAGTCCTTCGTCGAAATCACTGTTGATTTCCTCCTGGAACTTGGACTTGGCGCTTTGCTCGTTGAAAAGCACTATCCGAAATACGGCCTCACCTATTATTTCAAGCCCGACATCGATCATCCTGCTGATCGAACTTACATCGTGGACGAAGCTCCGACAGTGCCGCCGCTGCTCTCCTTCCAGGTAAACCGTTTTACACTTGATCGCGACGTGCGCGAGCGCAACGTGACGAACGGCGTGCACTTGATCGACGCCACTGTAACCGACGTCAATCTTAACGAGGACGACAGCTTGCATACGGTGACCGTGCAAGATCCCGCGCAGGGAAGATACGAAGTCCGTGCCCGCTGGCTGATTGACGCGACCGGACGTAACCGCGTGCTCGCCAAGCTGCTGAAACTTCACGAGCCGGTCAATGAACAGAAGAACGTATTCTGGTTCCGGTTGACGAATTTCGATCCCGGAATTCTGGATCGTATTTGCGCTGTCAAGAAGCAGAACCGCGCCTTCGTTCCTTACTTCGCGACTCATCATTTCTTTGGCAGGGGTAATTGGATCTGGTGCATCCCCATGCGCTCGCCAGACAACCTGCCTTTGATCAGCATTGGTATTACGTATCGCAAGGACTCTTATCCTTACGGCGAGGTCCGCACGATGGAGCAGTTCCTGCAGTGTGTTGGATGTGAGCATGAGGCGATTGTCGAACTGGTGCGCAGCGGTACCGTCGCCGATACGAATTTCTACAGCTCCTACATGTGGGAATGTCGCCAGCGCTATTCATCCGATCGCTGGTACATCATCGGTGATGCGGGCGATACGGTTGATCCGCTCTACAGTGTAGGGATGGCCTTATCGTCAGTGCAGATCCGACAGATTGCAGCGATCATCGAAAGAGACTCGCACGGCTTCGACACCGCCGAATTCACGAAAGATCTCGATACTGCTATTACCATGCTTCAACGCGGTGTAACGCGAGATACGACGCAATTGTATGAATGCATGCAAGATGCTTACCAATGCCATCTACGCGTCCATCTCGCGGTCACCGAAATTTTCCACTTCGCGCTCCCATTGCTGATGAATGACTATTTCTGGGATCCGCTGGGAGTGAAAGTGATCAACCGGTTCCTCACATTCCGGTCATTAGAAGATGATATTAGAAGCTTCCAATCCCTGATCCGCGAGGTCGGTTCCGATCCGAAGAACCGCGAGCTCCAGAACTTCATCAAAGTACAGTCCGGCGCTTCCATGAATAGTCAATTCTACGAATATCACCGCGACCAGGACATTCCGGCATCCTTATCCCGCATGCTATTCAGCCTTGCACGTTTGCGGCTTGCTCTTCTCAGAAAGCTCGGCTGGCGAGGACTAGTTAGCTTCGGTCAACACCGGTCGCTATTGAAAGATGTGGTCCGTGGTTTGGTTCTGTTGCTCTTCCATGGCACTAAATTACGGGAAAGTAGCCTGGTGCGCATGGCCCTTCGTACGCGCGAGCCCAGGTTCGCAGCCGAGGACGTCGCACCAGCTGCCACTGATCTCGAGAAAGTATCGTCTTGATCGCGCCTGCGGCTCTTGTCAGGAAAATGACGACTTTGTTCGCCGCAGCTCGATGCCGAGGCGAAACTTGACGAGGACCCTCTCCCTCCTGATTATCGCTCCGCCAATTCAGAAGCAGTTGCGCCTCTAAACGACAGTAGGACTTTATTGCGCAATATGCTCAGCAGCTATCGCAGCTCTTCAGAACCTGCCATTGGATGTTGCAGACGTTGTAGATGCCACCGAAACCAATCGAGCCTGGAACGGGAAAGACCTTGGTGGACCGAATGTGGCGTCTCTACGAGATCTCCGCCTGGATGGCACAAGCGGTCAACAGCTGGGAATAATCCGGCGACACCGTCGGTCTCAATAGATGAACGCATGTGAGGACATAAGGAGAGAAAAATGAAAGTCGCTTCCAAGTCAATCGTACAAAAGCAGGCGGCCGCCGTGGCGGCGCTGCTCGCATTCTTCGTGGTGATGTCGCCAGGCGCCAGCGCGAAATATCGAGCCGCCAAGCCCGCCCAGCCACCAGCGTCTGTAGTCGCGCACTTGACCCTGCACGGAGCCGTGGTGAGCCAATTGGAACTGCAGCAACACGGCAACAATCAATACCTGTACGTCGAGCAGGCTTCCAAGGAAGGCTTCGCGATCGTCGACGTCACCAAGCCGGACCAGCCAAAGCTCATCAAGAGCGAAGCGTGGCCGAACCAGGCACCCACCGGAAAGTTGCAAATGGTCAGTGGGAGGCTGGCTCTGGCCGAAGCGTCGGACACCGCGACGCTGGAAACCGTTTCTTCCACCGAGACTCTAAAGGTGCTCGATCTGAGTGATCCCGCGAATCCGCGGACAATCCTAACTTTCTCTGGTGTAACGAGCACTCTCGCGGATGCCGCACGCAGCTTGGTTTACATCACCAACAGCGACGGGCTGTGGATCCTGAAGCATCAGTCAGAGCAAGAGATGTCTTACCAGACCCATGCCTGCTCGTCGGATGATGCCTCGAACGACGTGGCAAGCTGTCAGTAATGCATGATGGCGCGGACAGCGTCAGCCAGAATCGAGCGGCGTGCAAGAAAGGGCCTCGGCCTCACCGAATGAAGCCGAGGCCCTTTGCATTTTGGATATTAACCACGCGCCAAGAGCTTATCGGCATTTCCTTTTTTCGGAACCAACTGAAAGCAATTTTGACGGAATAAACAAGACGTCGACGCAGTTCTTTAGAGTATGAACGACTCCGAACAGCCGCGGGACCCGGCAATTGTCACCGGCCCAACCCCGGGCATGTCCGAATCGGCGTTCTCGTCCATTGTTATCGCCGGTGGCGGAAGCTACGTGGGTGTTTTGAAAGAGATTCCACACAAGATGGAATCGCTGGTCCTGTTCAATTCGACGCGCACAAGAACAACCTTGGCCATTCCGATCTCGCATTTAACCGTGGAGGCCGTTCGTGAGCATCTCGCTGAATCCGATGCGGCGTTTGCTGGAGTGGGGGCAAAATGACAGGTCCCAACAGGGAAGGCATCGTTCTCGAATACAGATTCCGCGACTTTTTTTGCTTCCACCTCCGCTTGTCGGAATTGCTTGCCACGGAGATGCCCAGACCGATCGAACGGCTGAAAAGCTTTCACGGAGAAATTGAAAGCATCTCCGAACGGCGGTTCGCCGCCAAGGTCCACTAGACATCTCGAACACACCTCGCGGAACTGCTTGGTCTGTAGCTCGTTCTAAGAGTTCATCAAAACATTTCGTTGTAGGTGTTGTGGTATGTCCCCGGTTCTTATGCCGGGTAATCAGCCGCGCATGGCCCATCAGACAGAATAAGCAAGAGTAGGACGGATCATCGGGAATAAAACGAAACGCGTGGCGGTCTACCCGTTTGAGGAGTTTATCAGGACGCTCAATGAATAAGCTTGTGTTGCGTACTCTGTTGCCCGCCTTGACCGCGATTGTGTTGTGGCCTGCGATATGCGTTCCGCATCCCAGGCCCGCGTTGGCACAGAATGACGCCGTTCAAGTCATAGAAGTCACCGCCAAAAAATATGAGTATTCGCCCGATCCGATTCATGTGAAGAGCGGATCGAAAATTCAGCTCAAGATCACCGCAGTTGACCATGACCATGGTTTTTCAATTTCTACTGTTCCCGACGGCTCCAATTCGAATGGTTCCGACGGCTTGGTATTCACTTCACCCCAAGAGTGTTGGCAACTCAAGAAGGGTGAAACAACCACGATTGAATCCGTGGCGCAAACTCCAGGTACCTACTCATTCAAGTGCTGCCATGTCTGTGGACTTGGGCATCGAGGTATGAAAGGCGAGCTCGTTGTAGATCGCTGAATGCAGTGGTTTTTTTTTGCAAATTCATGGACTCGATCGCATCAGGGTCGGAATAATGAGATTCGACGCCGCGGCCTCCCGCGTCACAGGCAGGCTTCCAACCAACTGAGCTTCCGGCGCCCGATCAACATCACACTTCCGACAGTGGAGTTCTCGAGCGCGCAGCGAAGGGCCTATCCGGCGACCGTTCCTGTCGCGCCCACGAGCACAAGGCGTTTTTGGTTTGCCGCCGGAACATTCATGCACGGCCCCGAGGAGCTGCGAAAGCGCTGACAGAAGACATCAGGTGAGGCGTTGTCGTCACAGCGCGCGCTCCTGAATCAAGTTGACATACACGCTCGGAAAATAGGCAAGCGCCGTCGAGCTTCACAAACTGGTCCGCGTAGCGGAGAGCGGCAATGATCAGGCTCGCTTCCCGCCGTCGATCGTGAGGTGATGCGCTAGGGTGTATGCCTTTCCCGCGGCTCGATTGTCGGTCAGAGTGAAATGTTCACCTGTTCGGAACCGCTGCAAAGCTAGGGGGGTTTTTTTGTTTGTGCATCCGTAAGTCCCGCAACGCAATGGTCAAAAAAGCTGCAGCTCCGTTCGTTTTCTTTAACTACTTACGTTCACAACAAATCGGGGAATCTGCTTCTCGCTCAACGCTAAGTCCAACCGATTGAAAATGATCGATTCGTGCACACTTCGTTCACAGCACCATTTCCGAGAAAGTGTGCACTTGCGAAGCGGTTAGATGGTTAGAAAAACTTGCTGCAAATGCCAGCCGCGAAATCCCGTGACGCGCGGAAAGTCTCGCTGGTTCTCAGGAGGCCAGCAGCTCACTAAGTGTTTTTTGAGATTTCCAACCCTGCTTGCTATGGCGGAATGATGTCGTGTCCGCATCAATCAATCCAACCAGCACCTCGGCCACAATCCGGCCGCCAACGGGACCGAGAAGATCACCACCGGTGCATACGTCAGCTTCCCGCAGAATGTAAAACCAAAGAGGCGTCTCGCCGTGCCAGCCCGAAGAAGCGATCCCAACTTGCTCTGCCGTGAGCGGCGCAATTTCCATGTACCGCGCGAGTGACTCGCCAGACGGCAGGCCGACGCCCTGTCCGCGCTGCAGATCACGGACGGCGAGCGAGTGATAGTCTTCGATCTCGCACTCGCCGGTCACAGCTACCGGCAGCTCGATGAGTGCGCGCACCAGCTTGCCGTCTATTTTCTTGCAGCGTTGCGCAGCTGTCGCTGCGGGTGCGCCGAAGAACAGAGTCCAGTCGATGGTGTGTTCACGCGGTACCGGGCGGAATCCCAGCAGATCAGGAAACAGCGGCACAGGATCCGTCTGTAGGTTCAGCTGGTAGTGGTGGCGAATTTGGGCGTGGCCGTACCGATAAGCTGCGTCGGCAAATTCGAGCGGTATAAACGCGTTGTGTCCCGGGCGAAACCAGCGCGTCCCTTCTTGAAGCACTTCATCCGCAAGCTTCTGTCCTACGAGGCCGGGCAGAAACTCATGGAGAATGATCCATTGATGGTGCCAGCGCAAGTTGCGCGACGCTGCTTCGAACACGTTGTCGGCCGGCGTGCCGTTGAGCCGCGCTTCATCCACGAACAGGTTATGAGCTTTGAGCATTGCGAGATGCAATTGCGAAATCAGCATGTGCGAATCGTTCCGCGGATCGCCAATGATCGCGATGCCCTCGGCGTTCCGTTGCACGTCGGCCCCGTCGGGACCCAGCAGGAACTTCGCTGCATCGTCTCGCCGGTAGAGGAATGGATTACCGGTTGGTCCGTCGCCGTACAGACATTCAAGGTTGATTTGCGGGCTGCGCGCGTTGCGCAATTCCGCCGTGTTGGCATGACTGCGCAAAATAGACCGGTCGGCGGTAATATCGTGAGCCACGAATTGCCCGAAGATCGGCCATCCAGCTGCCGCATTGCCTAGCGAGTCGGGAGTGTCGTCTACATCCCCGCAATCGCAGATCCCGCCGGCGCGGCCGAGCGCGCGCAAGAACTGCTCATCTGCTTGAAACGAAGGCAACTCGGGAAACATCCGGCCGTATGATGTGGGTCCCAGGGGTGCGTCAATTGCCACTTTGGCTCGCCCCGGCGACAAGCAATGACTTCGCACTGATACGTTAGGAGCATCCATGAGTTATCTATTATAACGTCGTCCTGGGCGGACTCGTCCCAGCGTTTTCTCAACGCTGATCGAAGTTCGGCTCCCTGTTCTTTCCCGATAGGTAACGAAGTTCTACCCGGGTTTTCGCTTGCCGCGCTTAGGAATCTCACCAGCAGATCAGGAACTGTTGCCTGTGTGGGTAGCGACTCCGTTTTGATTCCGAAGAAGATAATTTCGAACGCAAAAACGAATTCCACAGGCTCGATCTACTTGCAAAGCAATCCAAGAAATATCATATGGTTGATTCGTCCAGGCTTTACCTACGTCACGTGGCGCGGTTTTTGGGAGGGTGTTTGGGGCCCATTGTTCCCATTTTGTTCGCACTGTCTGGGGTGAACCCCTAAAGTGTCACAAAAACTTTGGGCACAGTCTCCGACTTCATTTCAACGTCTTTGCATCTCCTAGCAAGGGTTGGGGCCTGGGGAAGGGGACGGCGTTTGAGTCCCCTTCCCCAGAATAGCCCTGTAGAAATCCGCTCTCGTTCTCACTGTTCCCATCGTTCACAATAAACTGCACAGTTGCACCCCGAGAGTCTGCTGCGTGTCCCCGCTCGCTTTGTTGTTCAAATTCCTCGGGAGATCGATAGCCCAAGGCGGAGTGCAATCGCTGCCGATTGTAATACTCCTCGATGAACTCTTCGATATTCGTGCGCAACTGCTCTAGATTGTTGTATCGGTTTGCGTAAATTTCCTCTCGCTTCAGCGTCTTCATGAAGCTTTCACAACTCGCATTGTCGTAAGGGTTCGCGGGTCGGCTCATACTCGCAACCATGCCGTGTTTCTCCAACGCCGCCACATATTCCGGGCTCGCATATTGAAGCCCTCGATCGGAATGGTGCACCAAACCCGCTTGCGGCTGTCGATCTGCGACGGCACGCTCTAGAGCAGCCACCGTGAGGCGGCTACTCATCAGCGTTCGATCCACAGCCCACCCTACAACCTTGCGAGAGAAACGGTCGAGGATTACCGCTAGGTAGACAAACTCGCCTCTCAGGCGAACGTAGGTGATGTCTGCGACCCAGAGTTGGTTGATACCCGTCAGCGTCATGCGACCTGCTAAGTTCAAGTACACTTCGCACTTGTGTTTCGAATTCGTAGTGACAACGAACCGTTTCGGTTGAATGGCCAGCAGATTATCGTCCCGCATCATCCGTGCCACCTTCTTGCGGTTCACCTGCACGCCTCGGCGGTGCAGTTCTGCAGTGATCCGCCGATAGCCGTACCGACGACGATGTTCTAGAGCGATCTGTTGAACCAATGACCGCACTTCCGTCTCTTCCTCTGCCGGTTCCTGCTGTCGCAACGACCGGTAGAAACCTCTGCGACTCAGCGCTACCAACTGACACATGCTCTCGATGCTCAGCCTGCCTTGCAATGGCATCAGTTCTCGGATGTGTTCGTAGATGTCTTCGCGCCAGAGTCGCTGCTGCGCCGGCGTCGAGCCTCTACTTTTTGCAAGGCACCCTTTAAAAAATCCGCCTCCATCGCCTTCTCGGCGAGCAACCGCTTAAGCTGAAGGATTTCCTTTCGGTGGGCCAATGCATGCGTACTCGGGCGTGCTGCTTCTTCGCCAGGCTCAACCGCCTCGAGCTTAGTGCGCCACTTGTAGAGACATCGTCGCGTTACCCCGAGCTCCTTGGCCAACTCATCGACGCTCTCGCAAGTCCGCATGCGCTCTACGGCCATTCGCTGAAACTTCCGGGAATATCGCTTTCTTCTCTCCACTCGCGTTTCCTCTCCCGGAGAGTGTGCCCATCGTGGGTGTGCCAATTCAAGGGGTCATTCCAGTGGGTGTCGATTGGAGCGAAAACGACCGATTCGCGCACAGTTCGATGCTTCGGCGAAATGTGCACATTGAACCCTTTCGCGAGGCGATAGCGTCCTCCGTCTGCTTATTGGATCGGCCGTTATGGGCGCATCGCGTTATCGAACAACCGAACAATTCTCTGCGCCGTGCTGCGCCCGCTCTCAGGGTTCGTTCCGGTAACTAGGCGGCCCGAGGGTGACCGAGTAGTCATCGAAAGCGTTCATCGACGTGCTGTAGAAGCCGCCCGCCACAGTGACCGCCTCGACCACCGGAACAACCTTGTCTGCTCTGAACCTGTCGAGAATATTGAAAACGAGTTCGCCTTCGAGCGTGAAGCCGGTGACCGTCCGTCCTTCGGCTCAAGAAGGCTTCCATTGACGAACTCTGGACCGCCGCGAGAGTTTGCCGCGTTGCCAAAGTGATCCGCCCGTACTTGGAGTCGCTCTAGCGCGGCGTCCTGAACCCAAAAACCTCACGGCCTCCGTGCGCCAGAAATTGTTTGATTTGGCTCGTTCACGCAGCGAAAACGTTGGCTTGATGCTTGTGAAATACGGTCTTGAGAGAATTGTGTATCGTCTCAGCCGCTCCAAGCACCGCGATGCGATCGTCTTAAAAGGCGCGTTGCTCATCGAACTCTGGACACAACTCACCTATCGCGCCACGAGAGATGCCGATTTCCTCGCACGGGACTACTAATTTGATTCCGCCCGTTAGTACATCCTCACTTGCCGCCGGCAGGCACAATCGCAAAAATCAACTAGACCGTTGATGAATCTGCAACATACGATCGAGGCTCCACAGCCCTCCAGCCGCGGGCGAAAATGCCAGTCTGCTAAGTGCCGGCAGAGCCTTGCAGAGTTCTCTCTCACTGTTTCAAGTAATGAAGCGCAACACTTCCTGACTTAAAAATCTTGGACTCAACAAGTTTTAATTGTAATTTCTCCCGCAAGTTAATACCTTCCATCAGCCGTTTCCCTTGTCCTGCGATGATTGGCTGAATGACGAAGCGGAATTCATCCACCAGACCGAGCTCGATCAGTTGTGAAGGGATATCTACCCCGCCGACTAAAATATTCTTGCCTTGCTCCTTTTTCAATTTAAGTATTTCGTCTCGAAGGTTCGTACGAACAATTCTCGTATTTCCTTCAGCGCTGTCTAATGATCGCGAGAAAACAATTTTGTTGATGGAGCAAAATGTGTCGGCAAATTCGATATCTGCTTTTGTGTCAGAACGGTTTTTGGCGATATCCGGCCAATACGGAACCATCACTTGATAGGTTTTACGCCCATAGACCAGCAGGTCAGCATCTCGCAGTAGATGCAAATAATATTCAAACAGTGCTTCATCGGGATTGAATTTGGTATGGTCGCAGCAGCCATCCAGGGTAAGGTTGATTGCGTAGATTACATTTCTCATCGAGTGTCCTGACCTCCTTTAGGTT
>Ga0209624_10000998_pt1 | contig 23655 bp, 22 predicted proteins | sample JacPinW_OM2H0_O1_FD_188565 | JGI IMG/M metagenome (GOLD analysis project Ga0209624, IMG submission 188565) | Forest soil microbial communities from Algoma, Ontario, Canada - Jack Pine, Ontario site 1_JW_OM2H0_O1 (SPAdes) (version 2) | ecosystem: Environmental > Terrestrial > Soil > Boreal...
TCGCGGAAAGAATTAACATTTATTGCTCGCAAGTGCCGTGCCATCGCGGTTCTGTTCATTGTACTGTAAATTGATAAGGATAAAGGCGAAACCTGCGCCGCAAGGCTCTTTCGGACGCGACGATGTGCAACGGGTTGCGCATGGGTCGATCATTCGTAATGGCAATTCGTGCTGGAAAATTGGCGGGCCGGAATCTGGGTCCTCAACCCTTCTTTGCGCTGCCGCTGCCCGTCGTCTCAGGTAAACTATTCGTGCCCTCTTGGTCTCAGCAAAATGATTAACGGCAAGCGCATCGCAGTCGTCATGCCCGCTTACAACGCGGAGAAAACCCTGCAGGTCACGGTGGGAGAGCTGCCTGACCTGGTAGACATCCGCATTCTTGTGGACGATCACAGTTCTGACCGCACCGTCGATCTAGCCCGGCAGTTTGGCTTGTATGTCTTCCAACACAACCGCAACTACGGCTACGGACGCAACCAGCAAACCTGCTATCGCGAAGCTTTGGCCGCCGGCGCCGACGTCGTCATCATGCTTCATCCCGATTACCAGTACACGCCGCTGCTGGTTACGGCGATGGCGAGCATGGTCGCCTACGATGTATATGACGTCGTGCTGGGTTCTCGCATCATTGGGGGCCGGGCCTTGCGCGGCGGCATGCCCATTTACAAATACATTGCGAACCGGTTCCTTACCGCGTTCGAGAATCTTTTTCTGGGAGTGAAACTCTCCGAGTACCATACGGGATACCGCGCCTTCAGCCGCAAGGTACTCACCGAACTGCCGCTGCTGGAAAACTCCGACGACTTCGTCTTCGACAACCAGATGCTGGCCCAGTGCGTGCACTTCGGCTTCCGTATCGGCGAAGTCTCCTGCCCCACGAAGTATTTCGAAGAGGCTTCGTCCATCAACTTTCGCCGCAGCGTGAAGTACGGTTTCGGCGTGCTGGCCACAACCTTCCAGTTTGCCCTACAGCGAATCGGCCTGTTTCATGTGCCGCGTTTTAGCGACAAAGGGCGCAAACTCGAAGCGGCGGGAGAGACTTACTACGTCGACCGTTCAGAGACCGCCCGCCCGGTCTAGGATTTTCTCAACAATGTGCTTGAGTGGCGCAGTGCTTTTAGGCGTTGCGATAAGCCAGAACTGATTTCTTGTGGGGGGGCAGCCGCCATCGGCGCTCGATGCCGATCGCAACTCGGCTCAGCTCGTAGGCGTCGTCGGTGGCGCCGTGCTGCGGCCCAAATGCGCTGGCGAGCTCTGCTCGCCCGGACAGCCGGGGGCGCCTGTCCTCCCAGGTTTGAAAAGCAATTTTAGTGTCTCACCGTCGGCAAAATCCGTCTGGAGCCGCATGGGGCAAGGGCGACTCCACGGTCACGAATCTGGCGCTGCTGGCCGCGCTTACCGCGTTCGCCCTGTGGATCGCGGGCTACCATCCGGGCCTGGAAGACGATGCGTTCTACCTGGCGGCCATCAAGAGGAATCTCAATCCGGCCTTGTTTCCGCATGATTCAGAATTTTTCCGCCTGCAGTTTCAGGCCACTATCTTCGATAAACTGATCGCCTTTTCCGTACGTCTCAGCCATCTGTCTTTGGCGTGGACTGCCTTGTTGTGGCAGGTCGCTGCGATCTTTCTGCTTCTCCAAGGTGCGTGGCGGATCAGCCGCCGATGCTTTGCCCAGCCTGCGACCCAGTGGGCAGCCGTGACGACCGTGGCCGTCTTGCTGACGCTTCCCCTGCCCGGCATCGCCATCGCGCTCGCCGACCAGTATCTTCATCCCCGCACCTTGGCGACGGCCGCGATTCTTGCCGCCATCGTTGCCGTGATCGACCGACGCTTCTGGCTGGCGGGAATTCTGCTCGCTCTCGCCTTCGCGATCCATGCCATCATGGCCAGCTTCGGAATTTCTTTTTGCGCCTTTTTGCTCTGGAACCAGCGCGCCCGTCCGCGGCCTTCGTCGGGCCTGCTTTTGGGGGTCGCCCTTGTGCTCCCGCTAGGATGGATCTTTGAACCCACCTCTGATGCCTGGCGTCAGGCGGCCGCCACTCGCGGTTTTTACTTCCCGATGCGATGGCACTGGTATGAATGGCTGGGAGTGTTCGCTCCGTTGGCTTTGCTGTTCATCTTTAAGATGTTTATACAACTTAGCGAAGGATCGGAAGGCAAAGGCACAGCCCTGGGGTTAATGGTTTCAACTCTCCTTTATTATGGAGTCTTCCAAACTGCCGTCGGTCTCCTCATCGTGCTCCCTCCCAGTCTCGAGCGCTTGCGGCCATTCGAGCCGATGCGGTATCTGCACTTGCTTTATCTTTTGTTCGTTCTGATCGTGGGTGGTCTTCTCGGACGCCACGTGCTCGACCGCCATGTCTATCGCTGGCTGCTGTTTTTTCTTCCTCTGAGTGCGAGCATGATTTATGCGCAGCACCAGATGTATCCCGCATGCGCGCATCTGGAGTTGCCGGGTGTCGCGGAGCAGAACGCATGGCTGCAAGCCTTTGCCTGGATTCGGCAAAACACTCCAGTCGACAGCCTGTTCGCGCTCGATCCCCACTACATGACGTTGCCGGGCGAGGATTATCATGGATTCCGCGCCCTCGCCGAGCGCAGCGCGCTCGCCGATTATGAGAAAGATGGTGGCATGGCCGCCCGTGTTCCCCGCCTGGCTCCACGCTGGCTCAAAGAAGTGAATGCACAAAGCGCTTGGCAGAATTTTCAGCCCGCGGATTTCCAGCGTCTCAAAACCGAATTTGGAGTGACCTGGGTCATCCTCTGGCATCCAGCAGAGAACAGCTCGCAAGCAAATCATGATACAGCCTCGGGAATGACCTGCCCCTATCAGAACAGTCAGCTTCAAGTCTGCCGTTTATACTGATAGCGGCCTGATTCTAAGAACAGGTTTTGGGAAGGGCACTGCTTCAAGCCGTGCCGTCAGTCCTGCCGGGTACGCGGGCTTTCGCTCCAAGGTCTCCGCTTCGTTCGGGAATTCCGCACTCATGTCCAGAGAATCTTCTTCTCCAACCCGCCTATCGCCTTATGTCCCGATCGCGCTCGTGGCCCTTGCAGTCCGTCTGGCCGTCATCCCCTTTGTCTATCACGACTGGATGGATCCGTTCGTGCTCGAGCATTGGGCCTTCGGAAGGATCGCCCGGTCCATCGCCTCCGGCCACGGTTTCGGCAGCCCTTTCGCCGACACAGGATTGTCGGCTCTATTGCCGCCGGTCTATTCCTATCTGCTGGCGGGCATCTTCAAAGTTTTCGGGATTGAGACCAGGGCCTCGGTGCTCGCTGCGCTCTCGTTGAACAGTGTATTTTCGGCTCTCACCTGCGTGCCAGTTTTTCTGCTGGCGCGCCAGGCTTTCGGCCAGCGCGTGGCCAAGTGGGCGGGCTGGGGATGGGCTTTTTCTCCGTACGGCGTCTACTACGGCGCCGACTGGGCTTGGTCGACCTGCCTGGTCGCGCTCGAATTGTGTTGGTTATTTTTGTTTGCCTGGCGCCTGGAAGGTTCCTCGCGCAAACGCGACTGGGTGCTCTTCGGCGCTCTCAGCGGCATTGCAGCCCTCACCGAACCGGTCGTGATGGCCGTTCTTCCCTGGCTGGGGATCTGGACTCTGTATCGGCGCTATCGGCTCGCCCGCCCGTGGAAAGTTCAGACGATCGCCGTAGCCCTGGCCGGAGTAGCAACGCTGTCTCCCTGGCTCGTGCGGAACTATATGCTCTTTCACCGGTTCATTCCCGTACGCAGTGGCTACGGTCTCGAACTCTACATCGGCAACAACGGCTACTCCGGGCACTGGGTGAACCGTGCGCTCCATCCCAACCACAGCGACGCCGAACTTTCTGAGTACGAACGGGTGGGTGAGGTCGCCTACATGGATCACAAACTTCAGCAAGGCAAAGACTACATCCGCAGCCATCCCGCATGGTTTGTGTGGATGACTTGTCGCCGCATCGTCTACATGTGGACGGGCTACTGGAGCTTTGACCGTGCGTATCTGAAAGATGAGCCGCTCGATCCTCCAAATATTTTCGTGAACACTACGATGACGATTCTGGCACTGTGGGGCCTACGCCGCGTCTGGCGGCGTGATCCGTCCCTGGGCGTGCGTTTCGCCATCGTGCTTTTATTGTTTCCACTCACCTACTATTTCTCCCATCCGGAAACTTATTACTTTCGTCCCGTCGATCCGCTCATCGTCGTCCTCGCAGCCCTTGGCGTTGTCGGACGTTCTCCATCCGAGATGTCTCGGAAACCAGGCGCATTGCAGCCTGTCTCGCGTGGGGTTTAACATCTAACTGGCGATGGCGAACGCGACCTCTTTACCTTTCACATCTCAGCGCCGCTTCACGATTGGGGCCAGCGAGATCCTGAACTTCGCCTACGACGCCTTCTGCAGCAACAAGCTTCAGTTCACGCTCACCGCTTTGGCGATGGCTGTGGGCACCGCTTCGGTGATTCTGGTGTCCACCATCGGCCTGACGGGAAAGCAGTACATCCTGCGCCAGTTGCAATCCATCGGCACCAACATGATTTATGCCGACTATCAAGGTGGAGCGCAGCGCATCGACTCCACGCCCGATCCCATGACGGTAGAGGATGTGCAGGCGGTGCGCGAGCAGGTTTCCAGCGTAGTGGCCGCTTCGCCCACCGTGGCCTTGGGAGACCGCATCAGCGTCGGCGCGGGAAAACAGAGCGACATCCTGGTCCTGGGCGTAGACCCTGCTTACATGCGGGTACGCAACCTGAAAGTTCTCTTCGGCCGTTTTTTTGATTCTGAAGATTCCTCTGGACGGAACAAAGTTGGCGTCATTACCGAGAAACTGGCGCAGAAACTTTTCGGCTCAGACCAGTCGGCGGTTGGTCAGGTCATCAAGCTGAGCGGCGGTCTCCCGTTCACCATCATCGGCGTGTTCAAGGAAAGCGTGGACACCTTCGGACAGTCGGACATTCAGGAAGAAACCATGCTGATCCCTTACACGGTCAGTCGCTTCTTCACGCCTACCGCGGCGGTGTACCAAATTTATTTCTCGGTGGCGACTCCGCAGGATGTGATCCCGGCTACCGCCGCTATTAAGCGCGTCCTGCAGTCGCGGCATCGTTCGGAGTCGGTCTACAGTGTGCAGAACCTAACTCAGCTTCTCACCGTGGCGGGGCGAATCGCCGACGCTCTCACGTTGATCCTTATGCTGGTCGCATTCGTAACCCTGCTGGTGAGCGGAATCGGCATCATGAATATCATGCTGGCGACGGTGACGTCCCGCATTCGCGAGATTGGGATTCGTAAAGCCATCGGGGCAACCAATCGCGAAATTCGCTTCCAGTTTCTCGCGGAAGCGATTCTGATTTCGTTCACCGGCGGCATCGCCGGAATCGTGGTCGGCCTGGCCATCCCCTACTCGCTACGCTTCCTCACTCCTTTCCCAATGCCGATCTCAGGCCTGTCGGCAATCATCGCCATCATCGTGTCGTCGATTGTGGGAATCATCTTCGGCACCGTCCCGGCCACGCGCGCCTCGCAGCTGGATCCAGTTGAAAGTCTGCGCTACGAGTAGAGCAGGTCGTCCTCCTCTCGAAATACTTTTGTTTGCAAATCTGTAGGTACCAACGTGGTTGCAGGAAAGTTGTCGAAATTTTGCCATTACCGAGATGCAATGATGTCAATCGCGGTAAAAACGAACTAAGGATACGATTTGAATCGGGATTGGCCCGACCCCCGTTTGCGTTGACGACGCCGTCATCGCCCAACCTATGCAACGACGCAAGCTGAGTCACCCCACGAACAACCCCCGTATGGACATCTGCATAAAAATGCCATGGATTAGCGGAGAAGGCAGCCCGGATTGGAGCATGGCGAACTGTCAAGGATATGCTTGCTGGGCGGCAGCGCCAGATTCCTAGGGAACGGACCGGAAGTTGGCCGCAGCTAGGCAACAGCGGCAGATTCGCCGGCAGACTGGTCGTGTTTCGTAGCCGAGGCGACAGACGATATCGTGGGCCTCAGAGCCATCACGCGGACTGTAGCGAAGTGTGCAAGCACTGGAAACTGTCTCAGGACCCACGCATCGCGGGACCAGATGCCCTTCTGTAGGTAAGGCACTTTGATCGTTCGCGTGAGCAGGGGTACGAAAGGAGTCCGAAAGCTGCGGCTGGCGAGCACTTGGAAGCCGTCAACTAGTGCGTTCAATTGCTTAGAATTTAGGGGATACTCGAACTCTGACACATCTTCTGCAGATGGAAATAGTCGACGTAGCTGTTTCATCGTCCAGGAGAACCGGATTGGCTCCTTGAAAATAAATAGGCCATGCGGCTTCAAGATGCGTCGTATCTCGTTCTTAACGCGATCCAATTGTAAGTGGTGGAGGATGGACATGCAGAAGACAACATCGACCGACTCGTCCAATAAATGCGTCTCATAAGCCGAGCCGACCCGTAATTCGGCATCCACTCCGTACTTTCGCAATCGTTCGCGGCCAACGGCAATCAGATGCGGCGAAATGTCTATGCCGATGACACGAGCACCCCGCTTTCGGAGCGGTACGACTTCTTCGCCTGATCCGCAACCGAGGTCCACGACCAGCTTGTCCTGAACGTCCCCAAGCAGATAGAAAACATATTCCAGTGGGTAGCTTGTGTCAGCAGTGGGGGTTTGGTATCGCGTAAGATCTACGTCCAGAAGTCTGATCTTGCTGGCTTCCGACGCGCTGCGAGCGATCTCTGCGAGATCGTGAGCCGACGCCATACAAGTCCTCCTCAAGACTGCGAGGAACCGTCTTTCAATGGGCGAGATTATGACCCACGATACCAGGGCTGTCAACACAAGTTACAAAATGGTCAACCTGGATTGATTCGGAGCGCTGCGACAATACCCAAAGAGACAGAAACAGCGGCTTCGTTCTTTACCATCTGCCATGGATCGGATTCCCGAACGAGCTATCGGGAGTCCAACTCTCTCGCGCTGTGTACAGCGGTGACGGAAATAGCATCGGACGATAGACCCCCATGCCTTGAAAATCCCCGCCCCGATGGGGCGGAACCGACAAGAGCGGAGAACGCTGCTTCTCCATCTTACTGAACCAGGACAGAACATTCAGACCGAGGCCTTCGGCGAACAGAAAAACTTCACCGATAAGCTGGTAAGGGCCGCCGTGGAACGCAACCCTGAGTTAAGCCCGGAAGAGCGGCCGAGAGTGCTCGATAATACGGGGTAGATTCTCCTGGCCAGCAACCGCCCTGTGGATATCACTCCGAATAATGCGGGGCCGGCGTCGCAAAACTCTGTGCGGGAATTCCCCCTCCAAACGCTGCGGATTCGCTCACCCTGCTCCAGTCGGAGGGCACTGGGAACGCGACGGAGCCGGGCCCCTAACGGAAAGGCAAAGCCCAAAACTCAACCCGTAAAGCAGGTGGAGTTGGTCCCAGCCTTTCGCAAGGGTCGGGGAGGCGCAAGAACAACAAAGCCGGGCTGATTGGCCCGGCTTCCCTTATTTGGAACTGATTCGCCCAATCTTGTTTCGTTGGCCGACCCAGTATGTCAATCTTGCTAAGCTTTCTTCCCTACGTCTTTTCACTCATTGGCGCGGCGCGCGCAATCAGTCTCAGCTGCGTCGCGGGGTCACCGGCCCGCGCCGCTTTCAACTCTTACATCACCATTGCCAGGTTCTCAAGCTCGTGCATCAAGACGGGCAGCGCACAGCCAGCCATCTCGACGCGGCCGGCAGCGTCCAGCGCCGCCTTCGGCGAAACGCCATAGCCGCGGCCCATCAGAAACACCTGCAGCAGTTCGGCCGCCTCATAGGAATCGATCATGCCACCCTGAAGGAGATCGTTCCTCAGCGCCGCCAGCTCGGTCATCGTGAATCTGTCTTTATCGTTCATCAGCTTGTCATTCATGGCCGTCATCACCTCCGATTCCGACCTATCGCTTCCTTGCCGTATTAGAGTCACCGGCAGTTGTGTAAGTTGCATGCAATTCTTTTGCCGTAATTATGCAGTTTTTCCTGTACGGTCCCCCGAACCCGGTTGATTTGTTTAACCCGTGTGAATGGCGAAAGTTGCGAAGGACACAAACGGGTAGTGGCCGTTCGGTAGGTTTCTTTCGTACCGAGAAGTAATCTCAACAATGACACTATGTGTCATTTTCTCGCCATTCAGGACAGAGAAGTGGCGTGGGGAGTCTCGGCAGGAGCTCTGCGCTTAACGCCGCTCAAACTGGAAGGATCCGATCCGGAGCTAAAGCTCGACGATTGCCTCATCGATCAGCATGATCGGGATGTCGTCCTTTACCGCGTAGACGCGGTGACACTGCTTGCACTTCAGGCTTTCCGGCTTCTGGCGGTATTCGAGCTCCTGCTTGCATTTCGGACAAACCAGAATATCGAGTAATTCTTTGGCAATCATGATTGTGCATTGTACGACATCGGCTGTTGGCCATTCTGTGGCGAGAAGTCTTCTCGGTAGTGCGATAGAATTTCTCCGGAGCTCGAATGTCCGCCACAGTTCTCGACGGAACTAAAATCGCGCAAAATATCCGGAGTGAGGTTGCTGCGGAAGTGAAGATCATGACCGCAGGGGGGGTGCGTCCCGGGCTGGCGGTGGTCCTGGTGGGACACGACCCGGCGTCCGAAATCTACGTACGCGGCAAAGTCAAAGCTTGCGAAGAAGTGGGGCTTTACAGCGAAAAGCTGACCCCGCCTGAGACGGTGACTACCGCCGAACTGCTGGCGCTGATCGAAGACCTCAACCGGCGCGACGATATCGACGGGATTCTGGTCCAATTGCCTCTGCCCGTTCAGGTCGATGCGAAAAAGATCTTGATGGCGGTCGATCCGGCCAAGGATGTCGACGGATTTCATCCGATGAACGTCGGCTTCCTCTCTACGCAGCGCCCCGGGCTGGTTCCATGCACGCCCGCCGGCGTGCTGGAGATTCTGAAGCGCAGCAATATTGCAATTTCCGGGCGGGAAGCAGTGGTGGTCGGACGCAGCGACATTGTGGGCAAGCCTGCGGCCATGCTGTTGCTGAATGCGAACGCCACGGTTACCGTGTGCCACTCGAAGACCCATGACTTGCCAGGCGTCTGCCGGCGCGCCGACATTCTGGTGGCCGCGATCGGGCGCGCCGGGATGATTACCCGGGATTTCGTGAAACCAGGGGCGACGGTGATCGACGTAGGAATGAATACCGTGACCGATGCCGCGGAAGTTCAGCGGTTTTTTGCGGGCAACGCAAAACGAGAAGAAGGCTTCCGCAAGAAGGGATCGACCCTGATCGGCGACGTGCATCCTGAAGTCGCGGAGATTGCAGGAGCGCTTACGCCTGTGCCCGGAGGCGTGGGCCCTCTGACCATTGCGAGGCTGATGTTCAACACGATGAACGCGGCGAAGATGCGGCGGGGGAAGGGTGTGCCGGAATTCTCGCGCGCCTAACGATTCAATGCGAATCCACCAGAGAGACTCGGAGGCGCGGAGAAACCCTTGCTTTTTCTTTGTTCGTTTTTCTCAGCGCCTCTGTGTCTTTAAGCGTTTTCGTGTGGAGGCCGCTTGCTGAAGGTTGGCCTGACCGGAGGCATTGCTGCCGGCAAGTCGGTGGTGGGTGAAATGTTGGTGGCGCTGGGGGCGCACCTCGTGCAGGCGGACCGGATTGCGCATTCGCTGATGCAGCCGGGCGAAGCGGTTTATAACGAAGTGGTGCGCCATTTTGGTCGGGAGATTCTCAATCGGGACGGCAGCGTCAATCGCGCTAAGCTGGCCGAGGCCGCGTTCGGGCCGGCGACTTCCGAGGAAGGCGTGTCCCGCATCCAGCAGTCACGCATCGAGGAACTAAACCGTATTGTGCACCCCGTGGTCATTCGCAATCAGGATGCGTGGATGCAGGAGACGGGGCGTCAAGATCCACATGCGGTCGCGATCGTCGAAGCCGCTTTGATTCTCGAGGCGGGCGCCGCTGATCGTTTTGATCGTCTGATTGTGGTAACTTGCAGCGCGGATCAGCGCGTGTCGCGCTTTGCCGCCCGACAGAAGATCGACCTCGAGGCTTCCCGCAAGGAAGTGGTGCGGCGCATGGCCACGCAACTGCCTGACGAAGAAAAGATCAAAGTCGCCGATTATGTAATCGACAATTCGGGCACGCTCGCCCAGACCCGAGAGCAGGTGCGACAGGTCTGGGGAAAACTGTCCGCTCCTGGGAGCGCAATCTAGAACAGCGATTCTTGCGGCCGGACTTGCTCCTGCCGGCGGCCGAGGCGGCTGTCGCCACCTAACTGTTCCGGCGTCGCGCTTTACGGCGGAGCGTTTAGAATCGATGAGGGACCTTTTTACTCCTCGACATCGTACTTATTTTTGATGTCTGAAGATGTTGGAATCGGGATGGTTTGAAATTATGAAACTCATGCGGCCTTTGATCTTCGCGGTGGCCATGGCCACCGCGTTCTTTTACTTCACGACTTGGCGGTCGAATTCCCAGGTGGGCGGATTGCATCCCTCGAACTGGCTGAGCCATCCGGCGCAGGTGGAGATCACCGAGGCGGCTCCGAATGAAGCGCTGGACGGCGAAGAGCAGAACAACATTTCGGTTTACAAGAGAAATATTCCGGCGGTGGTGAACGTCACCTCGCGGGCCATGGCGTTTGATTTTTTCTATGGTCTGGTGCCACAGGAGGGGCAAGGTTCGGGGTTTGTGATCGACAAGGAGGGACACATACTGACGAACTATCACGTGATCGCCGACGCGCGGCAGGTGGAAGTCACGATGCACAATCGCAAGAAGTATAAGGCGACGGTCGTCGGCAGCGACCCGCCGCATGATCTGGCGGTGATCCAGATCAAGGCGCCGGATCTGGTTCCGGCCGTGCTCGGCGATTCGCGCAATCTGCAGGTCGGACAGAAAGTTTATGCCATCGGCAATCCGTTTGGCTTGGCGGGAACGATGACGCGGGGAATTGTGAGTTCGATCCGTCCGGTGCGCGAGCCGAACGGGGCGATGATTGACGAAGCCATCCAGACCGACGCGGCGATTAATCCCGGCAACTCCGGCGGACCGCTGATGAACTGGCATGGGGAAGTCATCGGAATCAATACCATGATTCTTTCCAGCGTTGGACAGAATGCGGGGATCGGCTTTGCCATCCCGATCAATACCGCGAAAGCGGTGTTGAATGATCTGATGACGCTCGGACGGGTGCGACGTCCCGCGCTGGGCGTGCGCACAATTGCCATCAGTCCAGAACTGGCGGATGAAATCGGATTGCCCGTCGATTTCGGACTGCTGATCATTCAGGTAACTCCGGGCGGCTCCGCTGACCAAGCGGGGCTTCACGCCGGCACCGAGAGGGCTTACTTAGGGAATATGGCGATCATGCTGGGTGGCGACTTAATTGTCGCCATCGACGATCAGAAAGTGGAGGACGAGCAGGATCTCTCGCAGATGATGAACAACCATCGCGCCGGCGACACGGTAAAGATAACGATTTACCGGAATAAAAAGAAGATGGACGTGAGCGTGTCGCTGGGTGAAGCGCGGCAGCAGGTGTAATAAAAAACAGGGGCTAAGCCTCAGCTTTCAGGTAAGGCGCTTATCGAGGGAATGATTGAAGGGTAATGCAGGGGAAATCGTTGCTTATCATTACCGGTTCGATGGGAGCGGGCAAGAGCAGCGTTCTTTGCGAAGCCTCCGATATCTTGGCTCGGCAAAGCATTGTGCACGCGGCTCTCGACCTCGATGCGTTCGGGTTTGCACATTTGCCGTCCGGCGCGAGCAACGATGCCATCATGTACCGCAATTTTCAATGTGTCTGCAAAAACTATGCTGCCCTCGGAGTGCGGCGATTCCTGGTGGCGCGCGCGATCGAGGACCGAGCCGCATTGCAATGTTGCCGCGAGGCTGTTGCCGCTAAGAGCACGATGGTTTGTCGTCTTGTTGCGAACATTGGAAGCATGCGGCGGCGGGTCAGGAGGCGCGAATCGGGGGTATTGCAGGAACAGTTTGTGGCTCGGGTTGCTAAGTTGAACTCCATCCTGGATGGTGCGCGACTGGAGGATTTTAGCGTGAACAGCGACGCTCGTTCGGTGACTCAGATCGCTCACGAAATGCTGTTCAAAGCAGGATGGATTTCCCAGTAAGGATTTCCAGGCATTACCCGCATTACCCGGCCTCGACTTGAAAACTTATTGGTTCCACGATAGTCTCTCGCCCCTCCCTATGACTGCCGTCCTTTAGTCCGCGGGTTGTGACCCTTGAGCGAGAGATGCGCGGCTGGGTGGGCGCGCGACGCTCCTCTTTTCGAACCATTTCCAAAGAAAGGATTTTCCCATGCAATTCGTGGATAAGGCCTTCGCTCGCCGTCTGGAGTCGGTCGAGGAGATGCCGCAGGTATTGTACGCACGAATGTTGCAGAAGACGCGGCCCGAAATTGGGGCGGCAGAGGAGGAAATTTGCGGCGGGCACATGGTGTTTGCGGGGCTGGGCTCGCCGATTGGGCGGGCGACCGGGGTAGGGCTCGACCGCCCGTTCACAGCCACGGATCTGAATCAAGTGGAGCAGTTCTATCGCGCTCACCAAGCGCCGTCGCAAGTGGATTTGTGTCCCTTGCACGAAGCGGAGGTTCTCGGGATGTTCAAGGATCGCGGGTATGCGATCGCGGAGCTGAACAATGTGTTGTACCGGAAGCTGGACGCGGAGGAAGAGTTTCTTCCCGCTCCGCCGGGATGCGAGATTCGACGCAGTCGAGCGGAGGAAGCCGCCGTTGCCGGTGGCATCGTGGAGAGTGCATTCTTTCCCGAGGGAGCGCCTGAAATTTTTCGGGGCTTGGTAGCGCCGTTTTACCAGATGGAGCGGGCGCTGGCGTTCGTCGCCAGTGTTGAAGGCAGGCTGGTCGCCTGCGGCACGGGGTTGGTCATCCCGGAGCACGGAGTCTTTGCTCTGTGCGGCGCGGGTACACTCGCTGAATTTCGCGGACGCGGCCTGCAGACGGCACTGTTGCGCGTTCGCATGGCGGCCGCGGCCGGAGCCGGATGCGAGTATGCGGTCGTGGTCACGCAGGGCGGCACAACCTCGCAGCGCAACGCGGAGCGGCTTTCGCCTGGCGTATAGCAAAGTTACCGTGATCAAGCAATAGGCCGACGGGCGAGGCGCCTAAGAACGGCTGCGTTTGGGAACTGAACGCAACCAGCGTGCTTAAGCGGCCGTCTCCGTCACGAAGCCGGCTTCAATCTCATGAATCTCTTCCTCGGTGAGGCATAGTTCGCCGGCGCGCATTACGCCTTCGGCCTGATGAGCGTTGCGTGCGCCCACAATGGCCGCGGTGACGGCCGGATGATGCAGGGTCCACGCGACCGCAACTTCGCCCGCGAAGCGGCCCCGGCGGCGCGCGACTTCCTTTACACGATCAACCAGCGCAAGATTACAAGAGAGGTTCGGCTCGGTGAAGTCGGGATGTCCCTTGCGCCAGTCGTCGTTGGGAAGGTTGGCGATATGTTCGCGAGTCATGGCCCCGGTGAGCAGACCGGAGGCCATCGGCGAGTAAACGATCACCCCGATTCCTTCACTCTTGCAATGCGGAAGAATATCGCTCTCGACCTCGCGATGAAGCAGCGAGTACGGGGGCTGGAGGGAAGTGACGGGCGCAATCGCAATCGCCCGCCCCAGTTGCTGCAGATTGAAGTTGGAGACGCCGATCCAGCGGACTTTCCCCTCCTGTTTCAGATTTGACAGCGTGGCCCAGCCTTCTTCGAGAACGGTGGAATCGGGATCGGGCGGCCAATGAATCTGGTAGAGATCGATCTCGGCGATCCCGAGTCGGCGCAGGCTGTATTCCACTTCGGCTCGGATGGAGTCGGCGCGGAGCACTTTTTGCACTTGGCCGCTGGCGTCCCAGCGCAGGCCGCACTTGGTGAAAATGTAGGGGCGCGGGCCAGACCATCCCTTGAGAGCCCGGGCGACGACCTGTTCAGAATGCCCCAGACCGTAGACGGCGGCGGTGTCAATCCAGTTCACGCCCAGTTCGAGCGCGCGATGAATCGCGGCGATGGAGTCGTTATCGTCCTGATGTCCCCAAGCGAATTGCCAGCCGGAACCCCCAATGGCCCAAGCCCCGTAACCAACTGGAGTGATGTGCAGATCTGAGCTGCCAAGTTTGCGGGTTTGCATCCCATTCTCCTTTAAAATTCGATTCCTGAGAAAGTAGTTCCGATTCAGAGAGATGGAAATGAATGGGGATGAGATTCGCACCTATTGTCTGTCCTTTCCGGGGGCGACTGAGAATCTGCAATGGGGAGACGACCTTTGCTTCAATTCGCGGGAAAGTTTTTGCCCCGCTTGCCTTGAGGGCCGTTCCCCAGAAGGTGTGCTTCAAATGCGTTACTGAAACCTTTGATGGTCTCTTGGAGCGTGAGCACATTCGTCCCGCGCCCTATGTGGGTCGCTACAAGTGGGTGATCCTCGACCGGCTGGACGCGCTGGGCAGGAGCCAGCTGCAGGACTGGATTCAGCAATCGTATGCGATGGTGGCGGCGAAGGCGCCTGGGAAATCGAAACCGCAGACCGCGAAGAAGAAACCTGCAGCATCGCAGGGTAGTAAACGGCAGCGTTAGTCAGTCTGCGCGCGCGATCCTTCCTTCTGTCTGAAGAACGTCTCCTGAGGATGACGAGCGAAGCGATGAAGCCTATAAGCATGGCCGGCGCCAGACGCAAACGCATCGCGTCGCGCCCCCCGACTGATTTGACTCCACTTGCCGCCGTCGGCTAGCCTCAGAGTTCATCCTTGAGGCTTCGAGCCCTTTCAACCTGAATGCGATCTCCACACAGAGTATTGATTTTGCTGTTCATAACGCTGCTGGGGGTAGGCGCTGCGGCTCCCGCCACGGCGTCGGTGCACCCGGTACACGCGCAGCACGCAATCGTGGTGAGCGTGCACGAATTGGCTTCGCATGTCGGCGTGGAAATTATGCAGGCCGGCGGGAATGCTGTCGATGCAGCCGTGGCCACGGGATTCGCGTTGGCGGTGGTGCATCCCGCCGCAGGAAATATTGGGGGCGGCGGGTTCATGCTCATTCGCATGGCGGATGGGAAGACGCACTTTCTCGATTACCGCGAAATGGCACCCGCGGCGGCGACCCGCGACATGTATCTGGACGGACAGGGCAATGTGATTCCCGGCGCCAGCGACATTGGCTACAAGGCGATCGGCGTGCCGGGTTCGGTCGCAGGCATGGTCTACGCCGAGCAGAAATATGGAAAGCTGACACTCCGGCAAGTGATCGCTCCCGCGATCCAGCTGGCGCGCGAAGGGTATGTTTTGACCTGGGAGGAGGCCTCGGACATGCACGACCGGCATCTGGCCGAGTTCTCCGAATCGCACCGCGTGTTTCAACGGAACGGCGACTACTACAAGCCCGGAGAGATCTTCCGTCAACCCGACCTGGCGCGAACCTTGGAGCGGATTGCCGAGCACCCGGACGATTTCTACCACGGCTCTCTCGCCCGCGAACTGGCGGCGGCGATGCAAAAGGGCGGAGGTCTGATCACCGCCGACGATCTGGCGCACTATGAAGTGAAAGAACGCGAGCCGGTGCGAGGCACCTATCGTGGTTATGAGGTGATCAGCGCCCCCCCGCCTTCTTCGGGCGGAGCCGTGCTGATCGAAATCCTTAATATTCTGGAAGGCTACGATCTCGGCAAGATGGGGGACCGGTCGGCGCAAGCGATGCATTACACGATTGAGGCCTTTCGGAGGGCATTTTTCGATCGCGCCGAGTTCATGGGCGATCCCGATTTCGCGAAGATCCCGGTGGCGCAACTCATCGACAAAAGATACGCAGCGGCCTGGCAGGAAACGATCGATCCCGAGCACGCCACTGCGAGCAAAGATTTGAAGCGGCCGGCGATTTTCAGCGAACTCGAACAATATGCCGCCGCGCACCCACCGGTGGTGGCGCCGCACGAGTCGAACCACACGACGCACTATTCTGTCATGGACGCGGATGGTAATGCCGTCGCCGTGACCACGACGATCAATGATTGGTTCGGATCGCGGGTGACGGCCGAGGGCCTGGGCTTTTTGCTGAACGATGAGATGGACGATTTTTCCGCCAAAGCGGGCGTGCCCAACGGGGACGGCTTGATTCAAAGCAGCACCAATGCAATTGGGCCCGGCAAGCGGCCGCTGTCGTCGATGACTCCGACGATGGTGGTGCACGATGGCAAGACCGTGATGGTGCTGGGTTCGCCGGGCAGTTCCAAGATCATCACCACCGTGGCCAATGTTCTAATGGGGGTGGTGGACTACGGAATGAATATTCAGGAGGCGGTGAATGCCCCGCGGTTCCACAATCAGTGGTTGCCCGACGTTGTGAATGTGGAAAAATGGTTTTCGCTCGACACCGTGAATGTGCTGCAACACGGGGGATATAACGTCGAGGTCGGCCTTCACTATGGGACGAATGTTGCGCCCTATTGGAGTGACGCCGAGTGCATCGCGGTCGATGCCAAGACTGGAGAACGGCTGGGCGCCAGCGATGTGCGGGATGGCGGCAAGGCGGTCGGCTACTAGCAAGACGATTGCTGATAATTGATTGAAATCGACCCTCGGGCGTTGAGGGTTTAAATCGTCAATCCTCATCAATTAAGCATCAACAATGCTTTAAGAGACGCATATGCAGAGAGCGGTTTCCACTTATCTGTTCGTAAAGGAACGGCTTCATCCCGGCATTCTGGACGGACTGTCTCGCAGCGGGGTGCAGGCGATCGAGATTTTTGCGGCGCGGCAGCATCTGGACTATGCCAACCGCAAAGCGCACGTCAAAGAAATTGCCGACTGGTTTCGCGGCAGCGGCATCCCGCTTACCTCAGTGCACTCCCCTCTGTACTCTGATTATGAGTGGGGGCGGGCTGGAGCTGCGCCGGTCAATGTGGCGTCGACCGACCGCGGTGCGCGAATCGAGGCCATGGACGAGATCAAGCGCGCTCTGGAAATTGCCGAACAGATTCCATTCCGTTTCCTGGTGCAGCATCTGGGAACGCCGAATGAAGGTTTCAGCGAAAAAAAGTTCGAAGCGGCAATGACCTCCATCGAGCACCTGCGGGCATTTGCCAAACCCTTGGGCGTACGCATCCTGCTGGAGAACATTCCCAATGAACTTTCTACCCCCGATCGGCTGGTGGAAATGATTCGGGGCGCGCACTTCGATGATGTTGGTGTCTGTTTCGATTTCGGGCACGCCCACCTGGAGGGCTCAGTGCGGGCTGGGTTTGAAATTTTGCGGAATTATATTCGCTCCACCCACGTTCACGACAACGCCAAAGACAAGGATTCACATCTCTGGCCGGGGCAAGGAACCGTCGACTGGAAAGAAGCCATGGAACTACTGCGTTCGGCCCCTCAAACTCCGCCTCTGCTGCTGGAACTGGCCGAAGATGAGAAGGTAAATGCGCTGGAGAAGCTGGGTCCGGCATTCGAGCAGCTCGAGGCAATGGGATAATTGAGTAATCGGAAAAACCAGCGTGAAATCCGTGGATAGTTCGTTATCCAATTACTAAATTCCCCGGTTACAAAATCTGATCTATGTCCTCACCGGTAACGACCATTGCAGAAATCGGCAAACATGAAGGCCAATCGGTCACGATCCGCGGCTGGCTCTACAACCTGCGTGAAAGTGGGAAGCTTTTGTTTCCCCAATTTCGCGATGGCTCGGGAGTGATTCAAGGTGTGGTGCCCAAGAACGCGGTTTCACCCCAAGTGTTCGACGCAATCAAGACTCTGACGCAGGAATCGAGCGTGATCGTCGAAGGCAAGGTTCGCGCCGATAAGCGCGCGCACGGCGGTTACGAACTTGATGTCGCCAACGTGCGAGTGATACAACGCGTGCCCGAGTCTTCACCATACCCGATTACTCCGAAGGAGCACGGCACTGATTTCCTGATGGAGCACCGGCATCTCTGGGTGCGGTCGCAGCGACAGGCGGCGATTTTGCGAGTGCGGGCCGAGATCATCAAGGCGGCGCGTGACTTCTTTGACGAACACGGCTTCACACTGACCGATCCGCCCATCATTACTCCGGCGGCGTGCGAGGGCACGAGCACGCTCTTCCCCGTGGACTACTTCGACGAGCAGGCGTTTCTTACCCAGTCGGGACAGCTTTATGTGGAAGCGACTGCGATGGCGCTGGGCAAAGTGTATTCGTTCGGTCCCACATTTCGTGCGGAGAAGTCGAAGACGCGGCGCCATCTCACCGAATTTTGGATGGTCGAACCGGAAGTGGCCTATGCTGAACTCGACGATGTGATGGAACTGGCGGAGGGGCTGATTAGTTTTATCGTAAAGCGTTGCCTGGACAAGCGGCGTGTCGATTTCGAGACCATTGGCCGCGACATCTCCAAGCTGGAAAAAATTGAGGCGCCGTTCCCGCGCATCAGCTACGACGACGCGGTGAAGAATCTCCAGGAAGGCCACGCTAAGGGCGCGCTGGAATCGAAATTCGAGTGGGGCGGCGACCTGGGTTCGCCGGATGAAACTTATCTGTCGGCGCAATTCGACAAGCCGGTGATGGTGCATCGTTACCCCGCGAAGGTAAAAGCGTTCTACATGGAGCCCGATCCGCAGCGTCCGGAGCTGGCTTTGTGCGTGGACGTGCTCGCGCCCGAAGGCTACGGGGAAATCATCGGCGGCTCGCAGCGTATGGCGTCGCACGAATTATTGCTCCAGCGCATTCGCGAACACGGCCTGCCAGAAGCATCGTTCCAGTGGTACCTCGATCTGCGCAAGTTCGGCAGCGTGCCCCACGGCGGCTTCGGCATGGGCATTGAACGCGTCGTGGCTTGGATCTGCGGCCTGGAACACGTGCGAGAAACGATTCCGTTTCCCCGCATGCTGTACCGGCTGTACCCTTGAGAACTTAAGCAGTTGGGAAATTTTGTAGCGGAGTAATGTGAACCGGTTTTCCGATCCAATTACCCGCTTACAGGCTTCCCCAATGACACAATCTATACTTCACGTCCATGATGACCACGTCTGCCCCTTCCTCCAGCATTGCTTCCCGAAAGATTCGCGTCATCGGCGTGCCCCTTGATCTGGGCCAGTCCCGGCGTGGCGTCGACATGGGGCCTTCGGCTGTCCGCGTGGCGGGGCTCGAGGCGCGCCTTGAGGCGCTGGGTCACGAAGTAGAAGACGGCGGCAACGTGGCCGTCGCCATGCCTGAACAAAAAAAGGAAGGTGACACGCACGCGAAGTATTTGAAAGAAATTACGGCTACCTGCACCAAGCATGCGGAACTGGTGGTCAAAACTCTCGAGGCCGGGAGAGTTCCTTTGGCCCTGGGCGGGGATCATTCCATGGCGGCGGGTACCGTCTCGGGCGTCGGGGAATTTTATCGTCGTCAGAATCAGTCCGTCGGCTTGATCTGGATCGACGCGCATACCGACATCAACACCCCCGAATCTTCGCCCAGCGGCAACGTGCATGGCATGCCGCTGGCCGCGCTGCTGGGACTGTGGCCTTCGGAACTCGGAAACATCTTCGACTTTTCACCGAAGGTAAAACCACAGAACTGTGTGTTGGTCGGGGTGCGAGACATCGACGCGGTGGAGAAGGAAAATGTGCGGCGCGCCGGTATTGGCGTCTTCACCATGCGCGACATTGACGAGCGCGGCATGCGTACCGTGATGGAAGAGGCTCTGCGCATGGCCGGTCGCGGCACCGCCGGCTACCACATTTCGCTCGACATGGACTGGGTCGACCCGGAAGACGCGCCGGGCGTGGGAACTCCGGTGCGCGGCGGTGCCACGTACCGCGAGGCTCACCTTGCGATGGAAATCATCGCCGACCACGGCCGCATGCTGAGCTTCGAAATTGTCGAGGTGAACCCGGTGATCGACGAGCACAACAAGACAGCCGATCTGGCAGTCGAACTCGCACTCTCCGCATTCGGAAAGAAAATTCTGTAGCCTGCCCCGGGGTTACCCTTCAAAATTCAAATTGAAAACGTCAGCGGCCCGCATGCCGGGGCCATTCACCACCAGGTTCACTTCGAGATGGCGGACCGCAACCGGTCGCCCATCGTGAACCAATCAGCGGCGCAGAATGGACAGGGTGCGCGACATTAGATCTGGATGGTCGCCCACAAGTGTACCAATCGTGCGATTGACGCGGAACTCCAGCTGCGTCCACACTGGAAGGTCATGCAAAAACTTCGGGTAGGGATCTTGTTCGGCGGGCGCAGTGGAGAGCACGAGGTTTCGCTGCTTTCAGCCGCGTCCCTGCTCAACGCAATCGATAAAGAGAAATATGAAGTCGTACCCATCGGCATCACCAAAGATGGCCGCTGGCTGACCGCCGAGCACGCCGAGAACCTGCTGCAAGGCAAACTCATGATTGAGCCGCGGCATCTGCGCGCTGGTGATCCGGAGACCACTTCTCCGGCAGCCGTGCTGGCGCGCGGCGAAGCCGTCATGGTTCCCCCGGAACCGGTGCGGCGGCAGAGTGGTTTAGTCCCCTTTCAGAGCGATGCCCGGCTAACGCGGCGCGCCAGCGACCGGGTCATCAACGTGGACATAATTTTTCCCGTGCTGCACGGCACGTTTGGTGAGGACGGTACGATCCAGGGTCTACTCGAACTCGCCGACATTCCTTATGTGGGCGCAGGCGTCCTGGGCTCTGCGGCGGGCATGGACAAGGACATTATGAAGTCGTTGTTCATTGCCGCGGGAATCCCCATCGTGAAACATGTCACCATCCTGCGCGGCGCGTGGGAAAGAGATCCGAAAAAAATCGAGAAACTGGTCGAGAGCAAGCTGAAGTATCCCCTGTTTGTGAAGCCGGCGAACCTGGGATCGTCGGTGGGCATCAGCAAGGCGCACAACCGCAAAGAGCTTGGACCGGCCATTGAAGAGGCGGCGAAATTCGATCGCAAGATTGTCATCGAACAGGGAGTGGGCGGTAAGAAAGAGAAAGCCCGCGAGATTGAGTGCTCGGTGCTGGGCAACGACGAACCGGTAGTTTCCGTCCCCGGCGAGATCGTTCCGGGCAAGGAGTTCTACGACTACACGGCAAAGTACGTCGACGAAGGTTCGCAATCGAACATTCCCGCGAAGCTCACCAAATCCCAAACAAAAAGGGTACAAGACCTGGCGGTGGCAGCCTTTAAAGCGGTGGATTGTTCGGGCTTAGCGCGGGTCGACTTCCTCATGGACCCGCTGACGGCGAAGATCTATTTGAATGAGATCAACACCATGCCGGGATTTACCGCGATCAGCATGTATCCAAAGCTGTGGGGCGCATCCGGGCTGGCCTATCCAGACTTGATCGACCGCCTGATTGAACTCGGCATGGAGCGGCACAAAGACAAGAAACAAAATCAATACAGTCGGTAAGGGTACGGGTTGCAGGCTTTCTTGCCGATAACAGACCTGGGGGGCGCCAATCGGTACTGTACCTGACCGCGAACGACTGGACGTTGATCAGCGCCAAGACCGAGCGCCGAATCTTCAAACTGGGTGACGAGATCGTGACGAGATCATCCACGAGGGTGGCCCGAGCGACAGAATTCAGATTGTTCGTCATGGAGAAGCTTCGGCAGGACAGCGGTTGCGAACCCTTGGTCCCGACGATTCCGCGGTATGGCTTTCCTGGGAAACCGCAGAACCACGGCTGCGGTCATCGCCAGGAGTGAACAGGACCAAACCGACGAAATCATGGCGGACGATTTACTGGAGATCTTTGATGCATTTCCCCGGCCCGTCTCCCGTTTCTACATGTCCGCTGCGGTCGCCCTGGCAGTTTGTCTCCGGCATCGCGCGCGAACTGATTCGGGAAATGGCGGCTTCCGTTCGACGAAGGAATCACCACTTTTTCTGAATCAGGCTTTATCGAATTGGCGCTTCACCAAATCACAACGCAGCCCAGCTACTTCCCCACGTCACATACAAAACTAGCCGCGTCATTGGTGTCGCCGCTCCCTTTATACCTGGCGGCTTCCGGATACGCGCACAACGGCCGAGTCATGGTGGGGTGCGGCTCGTCGTCCGCAGCGTACTTCGAGGTGATGATCGTCGACGGCGCCATCCCCTTCTCGAACCATCGTTCCAGAGCCGCGTTGATGCTGTGCTGAGGATCGTCGAATGTTAACTTACCAACTTGTCCAAAAGAGTCAGGGCCGGGGCCGTTGTCGCAGTGCTGCATTCCCGGCACCATGTAAAGGCGCACGAATGAATCTGCGTCGCGTTGCCCCATTTTCGCGATAACGCTCTGGTAATAGTTGACGGTGTTGATCGCCGGGATCGCCGGATCGTCCCACCCGTGATACAGAATCAGCTTGCCGCCCCGAGCCTTGAAAGGTTTCAGATCTGCATTGGTCGCATTCAGTGCGCTGGCGGTTTTTTCCTCAGCTAACTTCAACCCCGCTTCAAGAGTGAAGGTCCGGTAATCCCAGCCGGATTTTTCATAAACCATGTTGGAGAAATATCCGATGCCGAAGGCTGCCATCAGGCTTTTTGCCGGGGTCGGACCGAGAATCCAGAGTCCCCACCCGGCCTCCCCGTTTTCCGCACCCGGCAAAAAACCGGGGAAGACTTCGTGTCCAAGCCCATCGTGTGGACCGGCGTAGATCTGCTTCAGCGCGGCGGCCTGCGCCGGGGTCAGGCAATTGTCGGTGTCTTGGCCCGCCTTGCATTGGATCGTCGCCGGATCGAATCGGCACTGCCGGGGATCGTTTAGGATCCCGTCGCGCACGCCATCAAGTTCATCACAGGCGGTGAGCACCGCCGCCGAGATCGTGGGAATTTTCGAGGGAGGGATGAAGCTGGCCGGATCAAGAGTGAGCGCCTGGGTGTCGGATGCCGCAGTCGAGAGCAAGGCCGTCCAGTAGTTGGCCGGAGCCCCGGCCAGAATGCCGTCATAATCGGCAGGATAGCGCTGCGCCTCCATCAACCCCTCGCGCCCCCCGTCAGAGCATCCCGCAAAATAAGATTGCTGCACATCCTTTCCGTAGAACGCGTGCGCCGCTTCCTTGGCGACCCGCGTCATCTCGTGAATTCCGCGATGACCGAAGTCGACGACCTTCTCCGGATGCCCCAGCGCCCAGTTCGCATCGAGGGGCGATCCCACGTGGCCGGTGTCTGTAGCTGTCGCCGCATATCCCCGGCTCAGGGCCGCGCCGAGTTGCCCGTCGTCGATCATGCCGGCGAATCCACCGTTGCCAATGGCTTGCAGCTTTCCGTTCCATCCCGCGATCGGCATCCAGACTTCGATTCCGATAGCGGAGTCCGCAGTCGGCTTCGACTCCGCTACAACGCGGCAGAATGCCGGCAGGCCCTTGTAGAATGCGCTCTGGTCGGCAACGGGATAGGGCAAGGCAGGAGGCACGAACGTTCCAGCGGCAAAGGTCTGCGCCACCGTAATTGTGGCGCCGGGAATTTTAGTCGCGGTCAGCTTTTGGCACTGCTGTGAGGAACAGATTGCGCTCGCTACGAGCAGAAACCACGCGGCCAAAAACCAAGCGACCGGGAGCCAGTAACGATGGCGCGTTTTCATGAATACTCCGCGAGCGAGATCTCTATTGCGCCTCGGCCTTTCCCATGAATGCAGCCTGATCCGCTTTCATCTTCTTCAAGCCTTCCATCGGCAGGTACACCATGTGTCCTGAATCGAAAGTCGCAAACGAAACGTTATCCCGATATT
>Ga0209624_10000999_pt1 | contig 23637 bp, 18 predicted proteins | sample JacPinW_OM2H0_O1_FD_188565 | JGI IMG/M metagenome (GOLD analysis project Ga0209624, IMG submission 188565) | Forest soil microbial communities from Algoma, Ontario, Canada - Jack Pine, Ontario site 1_JW_OM2H0_O1 (SPAdes) (version 2) | ecosystem: Environmental > Terrestrial > Soil > Boreal...
ACGACTTGCTGCAGAAGCGTGACCTGGCTATGAAAAAGTATCAAACCGTGCTGGCCGGAAACGCCAACACGGGCCCCGCGGACCAGGCGCGTCGCTACATTAAAGAGGCGTACCGGGAGTGATAGGAAAGAGGCGTACCGGGAGTGATAGGGGACGGGAAGGGAATCACAGAGCTTGATTCCCTTCGCAAACATCGACCATGATTCTGGCTACGGAATGCTGCGGTGGGGACGGCCCCCTCGGCTGTCCCGCCAAGCGCAGCAAGGAACTTCCGGTAAGTTGGCGTTCCGGATGGGGCCGTTCGGATCGAGGACGGCGCCAGTCGAGCTTCTCGACTGGACCGCCGAAGGCGGCTGTCCGTGCTTGAGTCGTAATGCTGTACTCGCCCGGGACGTGCTATGCAGCTAAATGGAACTTTCGGCCTGCAATTGCGTATAGCCGAGGGAGGGTCGAACTATGTATTGCAACTACTGCGGAAAACTGATTCAGGACGATGCTGCGGTTTGCGCCTACTGCGGGGTTCGCGTCGGGGCTTCGCTGGCCCGAACGAGGCTGGTGCGTCCGCGCCTGGGGCGCAAGGTCGCGGGCGTTTGCCTAGGGTTCTCCGAGTACTTCGATATTGACGTCACCGTCGTGCGAGTGGTGTGGCTGATCACCGCGGTCATGACCTGCATCGGTTTCATCCCCTACATCATCGCGTGGATTGTGATGCCCGAGGAGCCGCTACTGCTGCCGGCACCGAGGGCTGCGCAACAGGTAACGAACCCATACTAATCCCTCGCTGAGCCTCTGACCTTGTCAAGATGGCAAGCCGGACGCGAGAAGCGGCATTTGTGATCTAATCGCCAGCATGCAGCGCATCCCCCCTAGGCTCATCCAGAGCGATGACGCCGAAATCGTTTACCGGGTACTCGGCGACGGCCCGCCCCTGGTCCTGTTGCATCCTTTTCCTGTTACTCATGAATTCTGGATGCCGGTGGCTGAGGCTCTAGCCACGCGGTATCGCGTCGTGTTGCCCGATCTGCGCGGCCACGGCGATTCCGGCATCGGCGAAGGTCCGGCCACCATGGAGAAGCACGCCGCAGATATCGCCCGGGTGATGGACGACGCCGAGGTGGGTCCGGCTTCGCTGGTCGGAGTCTCGATCGGTGGCTACGCGCTATTCGAGTTCTGGCGGAAGCATCGCGGTCGCGTGGCTGCGCTCGGATTGTGCAACACGAAAGCACAGGCTGATGGCGCGGAAGCGCGCGCTGGACGCTTGCAGGCGGCGAACGATGTTCTGGACCGTGGAACGGAACCGTTTTTCGAATCCCTGATTCCGCGGGTCCTGGCCAAGACTACGCGAGAGATGCGTCCCGACCTGGTAGACGGTGCGATGCGCATGATGCGCAAGTTGTCAGCCGAAGATGTCGCACAGCTACAGCGTGGCATGGCTGCCCGCCCCGACTCGGTCGAAACGTTGAAGACCATCAATGTTCCGACCCTGCTTGTGACCGGAGAAGAAGACGTCATGACCGGAGTGAACGAAGCCGAGCTGATGCGTCGGCATATTCCAGGCAGCCAGTTGCGGGTGATTCCCAAGGCAGGTCACTATTCTGCTTGGGAGCAGCCGGAAGAAGCTACGAAGCTTCTACGCCAGTTCTTGGACGGGCTCTAACCGGGCCGGTCGACCCCCAAGGGGGACGGGCAAACTCCAGACGATTAAAACCGCACCTAGTCGGTGTTCGCATCGTCTAGAATCGAGGGCGCCATGAAAAAGCTAGTCGCCCTGCTTGTCTTCACTGTCCTTCAGACTGCTGCACCCGGTCAAACCTCCGCGCAGCGACCGCACATACTCGGGATCGACCATGTGTCGTTCTATACCACCGCCCCCGACGGCGTGAAAAAGCTATACGACGGCATTTTGGGGTTGGCTTCGGCAGCGCCGGTCGAAGCCGGAGGTACGGCGCGCTACCTCGTGGGCAGGCAGTGGGTCGGCTACAGCTCTGCACCCGACCCCAAGGCCAGCGATCGCATGGATCACGTCGCTTTGACCACAGAAAACATCGTGACCCTTCGTCAATACTTGCTGGCACAGGGAATCCAGGTGCCCGATATTCAGCAACGGTCCGACCATAGTCGTTTCTTTGTGGTGGAAGATCCGGAAGGGCATCGTGTGGAGTTTGTGGAGCGAGACCCGGGCGCGGCACCACCGCCGCAGGCGGCATCCGCGGTTTCGCGCCACATGATTCACGCGGGCATTCTGGTGCACCGTCGCGACGCGGAAGACCACTTCTACCGCGACATCCTAGGCTTCCGGCCTTACTGGCACGGTGGAATGAAAGAGAATGAGACCGACTGGGTTGCCATGCAGGTTCCCGATGGCACGGACTGGCTGGAATACATGCTGAATCAGCCGGAGCATCCCGATCTGCGCCTTACCGGAGTAATGAACCACATTTCGCTGGGCGTCGCCAACATGAAACGGGCGCAGGAGACTCTGGAATCGCATGGCTGGAAGCCGCATGACAATGAAAAAGCGCAGATGGGGAAAGACGGCAAGTGGCAGCTCAACGTCTTCGATCCAGATCTGACGCGCATCGAACTGATGGAGTTCCAGCCGGTGCAGAAACCTTGCTGTTCTCCCTTCACCGGCCCGCATCCATCGGAGTAACGTTGTCGTCCGGCCCGCGAGGATTCGGAGTGCCGGGATCTCGACCGGCGCATTCGGAAACGATCTGACTCAGGCGACGCTTGCCGCGTTATGCCCCATCGTCACAGGAATCGAGACGCGAATGTTGGTACCCTGTGCGCCGGATTGCAAGCGAAACTCACCGCCAATTTCGCACACACGCTCGCGCATGCCAGCCAGTCCGACGCCCGCCACGCTGCCCCGGTTTCCGGAGCGTTCAAGCAATTCTTTGGGCATCCCTCTGCCGTGATCCCTCACCTCGAGGACAACGTCTTCGGGGTCATTGCGCAGAAGGACTTCGGCGGTCGTGCTCCCCGAATGCTTGTGGATATTGGTGAGGGCCTCCTGAACGACCCGGAAAAGCATGGTCTCAACGAGCGTGGGAAGTCGGTGCTTGCATTCGCAGCTGAGTGTGACCTGGATTCCGCTGCGCTTGGCGAATTCTTCCACGAACCATTTCATGGCCGAGTTTAATCCGATTTCGTCCAAAAGAGGAGGATGGAGGAGATGCGAGAGAGTGCGAGTTTCGCTGAGGCAGAGCTGAATAATATCTTGCAGATCGTCGGAACGCTTTTTGTCGATGGAGGGGGTGTCGGAAACCAGGGCAGCCAAACTCATCGACATGGCGGCCAGGTATTGCCCCATACTGTCGTGCAGTTCGCGGGCCAAGCGTCGTCGCTCTTCATCCTGGGCGCGCATCAATTGGGTGGACAGTTGGCGAAGGGCGGCGGTGCGTTGGGCGACTTCCGATTCCAGTCTTTCTTGGTTCGACCGTAGGATTTCTCGTGCTTCCCGTTGCGCATGGATGTCGGTGCAGGTTCCCAGCCAGCGCGCCAATTTGTTCTGCTGATCTCGTACCGGAGTCACACGCGTGAGAAACCAGCGAAAGCGCCCGTCGGCGCCCCGCAAGGGGAACTCCATCTCAAAAGGAACTTCTCTTCGAATACAATCGTGCAACCGCTTCAGAACCTCGGGCAGAATGTCGGGGTCATGCAGGGCCTGCCATCCCGAGCCGGCCATCTGCTCGGGCGTTTTTCCGGAGTAGACGTACCAGCCATCGTTGTGCCAGAGAATTTGTCCGTCGGCGTCGGCGATCCATGCCAGCTGAGGCATGGCATTGGCCAGTTGACGGAACTGTTCTTCCGCCCGACGAATTGCCTCTTCCCGGGTCTGGAGTTCGGCCAGATGATCACGTACTTCGTACTGTTTTTCTCTGGCCCGCAGGGCGGATTGAACCGAGCTGACCAGGGTTACGGCGCGCAACGGACGTTCCTGAAGCGTGACGTTGCCCAGCGGTATTCGCATGCGGGCGAGCTGTCGGCTGGCGCGATTGGGCTCGCCGCTTCCCGTCATCACGATGATGGGAAGATCTGACCAGGGTGGTTGGCGCTCCAAGGCCGATGCGATGCTCTGTACGTCGGCCTCCCGGAGGGCCTCTTCCCCGATCAGCGCGACCGCTGCGCCCACTTGCAATTCGTCAACCAGGCGGGTTGCGGAGGGACAAATGTGGCAGGTCATTCCCCCCTCCGCGAGGACTGCGGAAACCAGATCGGCGTCGCGACCGCTTGGGGCAAGGATCAAAACCCGCGAGTTGTGGTTATTAGGCGGTGACATTATTGTTGTCTTTGCCGTTTACTTTACGCCGCTTCGAAACCAAAATGTCAGGGACGCCGGTTAGTACGCCTTTGAAGTCAAACAACGGGCTGCCAACGATGATCCCGTGATGCAGCCGAAGTTCGCGAATGGATCGCTCGTGATGACCGCTGCGTTTCTTGATCATGGAAATGGCCTGCTTCACCTCTCCTTTGGTTTCGAAGAAACGAAGTAACAGAACGGAATCGGCCAGATAGCTGACATCCACCGGGGTCTGCATCTCGCGGCCAATCAGACCGTGCTGCGCAAGCACCATAAAACTCGCCACTCCTCGTTGATTCAGGAACGTTGTAAGTTCATGGAGTTGCATGGGCAAGTATTTTTCCCCGGGCATGGCGTTCATGAATCCGTTCAGGCTGTCGATGATGACGACTCTGGCTTTGCCCGATTCTACCGCCCGATGTACGCGATCCACGAACTCACCGGGCGAGAGCTCGGCAACGTCGATTTGATGGAGCAGAAAGAGTCCGTTTTCTAAGTACGGTTCCGCATCGAAGCCCAGGCTTTTGAGCCGGGACAAATAAGAGGGGATGCCCTCATCGAATAAATAGACGGCGGCGGGCTCTCCTCTTTCCATCGCCGCGAAGGCATATCGGGCTGCGATTGTCGATTTACCTGCACCGGCGGGGCCCATCACCAGCGTGCTCGTGCCGCGATCAATCCCGTTGCCGACGAGCGCATCCAGCTCTTTGATCCCGCTGGAGATCTGCTCCCGGGTGAACTTCATTTTATGTTCGGAGGCAACGAGGCGAGGATAAACCGATAGTCCCCCTCTTTTAATGCCGTAATCGTGGAACCCCTCCCGGAAAGACGACCCCCTCAACTTGAGCACCTCGAGCCGCCGGCGCTTGATTCCGTAATCGCGTGCCAGATTTTCCAGGGATAGTACCCCATGAGCGATGCTCTGCAATTGGAGATCGCGATCGGTATTGGTACGATCGTCGAGCAACAGGACGGTGCGCTGCTTGCCCGAAAAATATTGCTTAAATGCGAGAATTTGACGGCGGTAGCGGAGCGGGTCCTGAGCCAGCATGCGCAACTCCGAAAGGGAGTCAATCACAACCCGTGTGGGATTCAGTTCTTCCACTTTTCCCACGATGGCTTTCGTGGTATCTCCGAGTTCCACTTCCGAGGGATGAAAGACGGTGTATTGACGCTCGGGTCTCAGATGTTCTTCATCCGGCAGTAACTCGAAAATCGTTACATTCTCCAGGGACCATCCGTGGGCGGCGGCGACATCGGTTAATTCGCTTGCGGATTCAGAGAGGGTCACGTACAGGACGGACTCCCCTCGACGGGCACCAGCCAGCAGGAACTGCAAAGCTAAGGTGGTTTTGCCGGTGCCGGGGTCGCCCTCGATCAAGTAGAGATGTCCGGCAGGTAAACCGCCCTGCAAAATGTCGTCCAACCCCTCAATGCCGGTGGCAAGTCTGCGCTGGTCTGTCATGGGCTTTCCTCGCTGCTGTCCGAGACCTCGGTAGAGTGATTCGCGACCGTACCAGTCCAGTCAAATTGAGACGTCTCCTGAACCACCGGGCGTTTTTCTTTTAAGGCTCGACAGTTGCTCTAACTTAGAGAGAGAAATAGTTCAAGAGGTTGGCCTCGCTTCATTTGCGGCAGAGAGTTGGGGCGCCAGTTCGCTTTCCCTTCACGAAAACGTGGCCGGCACCTTGCCGAGACACGGATCGCGGAAGAGGAAGCAGTCCTAGTGTGGGAGGGGTATCGTCCGCCACCTGTGCGGTTCGGAATACCTCAATGTTTTCTAGCAAGTACACGGTTCCCCGTACTGACACGATACGTCAGCAGATTTAGGCTTACCATCGTCCGCTTGAGGGCGGCGGGGGTCGCGCGCTTCGTGAGCGTTCGCGGCGCTTCGGTTTCGAAAATTAATCACGGGAGGAAAGCAAATGAGCATCTGGACAATTCTATTCGTCGTTCTGCTGATCGCCTGGCTGGGCGGCTTTACGGTATTCCACGTAGCGGGTGGACTGATTCACCTGCTGCTCGTATTCGCAGTGATTTCGTTGATCTTGCATTTTGTGCTGGGCCCGCGAGCCGCGTAAGGCAGGCGGACACTTGGTATCCGCTCGTGTCCGCTGGTCAGTCTACAAGGGCACCAGATTGTTTCTTGGGTATTCAATGGCTAGGGCTTCGCACCCTAGCGAATCGAAAGGATGGGTCACAATGAGCTGGAACAGTATTCTGAGGTCGGTGTTGAAAACCGCCGTTTACGTCATGGACCAGACCGCTGAGCAGGTGGATCGCGTATCGGACCGTGCGTCCGAGATGGCGGATGAAGCCAGAACCGCTATTTTCCCGGAGGAAGATCACACGCTCCGGAATGTGCTTGTGTTCGCCGCCGGAGTTGGAGTGGGGCTGGGCGCTGGCCTTCTGCTGGCCCCCGCCAGTGGAGAGGATATCCGCAATTCGATCAGTGAAAAAGTACAAGACATTCGCGACCAGGTTAAAGGACGGGTCTCGAGCCGGAATTATGGTGCAACCGGGACCGAGTAAAAGGAGTGGCTGAATCTTATTCCATGTCCATCCTGAGGACAGGCATCCAGGGCGGATTGATTTTTTCGCGAAAAGGGGACTGGTAAAAAAAGAGGAAAAGCGTGCAACAGGAACAGAAGAACAGAGCCTGAAATAGGATAAGGCGGGTGATCGGTGCAAATCAGCGTTCCCTCGGCGAACGGCCGAGGGGCGCTTTTTCCCCGAGGAAGGAGATCCAAATGGCTGGCAATCAATCCCGACTGAGCTTGCGATCGCGGAGTGCGGGTGGGGCGAAAAAGGTTTACTTCTTGTGGTCTGGTTCGATTCTGATATGCGTTCTTGCCTCCGGTCTAAGCTGGGTGGGATGCAGCACCGATCACAAACAAAATGCGGACGAGTTGCGAGAGAAAACCGCCGAGACCACCGCCGAGCTAAAGCAAAATGCGAAATCGGTTGCCGAGGGTGTAAAGGAAGGTTGGAACCGCGATAAGGATCGAGTAGATCTGAATACTGCGACACGGGAACAACTGGTTGGAACCGGGTTGACTCGGACGCAAAGTGACCACGTCATTGAGCACCGCCCGTACGCGAATCCGCGGGAGTTACTCACCAGGCATATCCTTTCCGAGGACGAGTATAAAGCGATCGAGCCACACCTGCGAGCCGGCGAAGCGTCAGAGCAGTAGACTGTTCAGAGGCCACGTGGCAGGTGGTCTTCGCAGGTATGGTGTCGGAACTCATCCCGGCTGTCGAATAACGCATGGCTTATACTTGGTTCGTACTCCTGCTCGCTGTCGCCGGCACCGTCTTCTTATTGTTGCTGCTGCATGGAACCACGCTGGGCAGTACTCTGCATGAGCGCATCCCCGACCGCCCTCGGCGGCGGCTGTTTATCGCTTCGATAGGTTTCTTCCTAACTTTTGGCGGTGTGCGAGCGGTCGTATATGCAATCGTGCATCAAATTCCTCCCTTTCACTTCATCCAGGTGGGCGGCCGGCACATTCATCACCTGGTCTTCGGAATTATCATTCTCCTCCTGGTGGGATATGGGTGGCTGTGTGAAATCGGGAACGGCGCCGACAATTCGTCGCTTTTCCTTGGCCGGCTCATGTCGATTCTGTACGGCGTGGGCGCCGCGCTTACGCTTGACGAATTCGCGCTGTGGTTGAATCTGAAAGATGTGTATTGGGCTCGCGAGGGGCGGGCCAGCATCGATGCCGTGATTCTTTTCGGGGCACTCCTGGCCGCCGGAAGCTGGGGCGCTCCCTTGTTTAAGGGGACAGAAAAGAAACGGGTGATGAACGATCAGAAATGACTGTGCCCTCGGTTGCATAGCGAAGCTCAAGGGCATCTCAGCCTGCCGGCTGCCCCTTACGGCAGCGAGGCAGGCTGAGCGCGCGATCTGTTATTGAGGGGACGACGAGGGAGACTGCGTGTTCTCTTTCCCAATCACGTCCCCGGAAACAACCATGTCTACGCGGCGATTGAGCTTGCGTCCGGCGGCGGTGCTGTTGTCAGCGACCGGGTCTGCCTTTCCGAAACCTTGCGCGATCACGTTGTTAATCGAGACACCCGAAGTGACCAGATAATCGCGCACTGTCGCGGCGCGTTTCTCCGAGAGAGTCTGATTGTATTCATCACTGCCGATGCTGTCGGTATAACCCTCGATGTTGAGGTGAAGATCCGGATAGGCCAGCACGATTCCGGAGATCCGTGCCAAGCGTTCACGAGCCTCCGGTTTTAAGGTGTATTTGTTGAAGTCGAAAAGCACATCGGGCATGCTGACAATCAAGCCGCGCGCGGTGTCTTTGGTCTGCAGCACCTGATTGAGTTGGGCCAGCAATTTGGCCCGCATTTCCTCTTTTTGTTGCTCCGCTTGCTGTCGAGCCAGGTCGGACGCAGCCGCGGCTTGGCGGGCAGTGTCGGCCTCCGCCTGGGCTTGCTGTTGAGCCGCCAGAGCCGCGGCTTGCTGTTGTTGGGCTTCGGCCTGCGCAGCCTCGGCTTGGGTGCGTCGCCGGGCATCTTCGTCGGACTGGGCCTGGGCCTGTTGTGCGCTTTGGCGTGCCGCTTCGGCGTCGGCCTCCGCTTTGGCTTGAGCGGCCTCGTGGGCGCGACGTTCGGCATCCAGTCGTTCCTGCTCGATGCGCCGCAGGGTCAGCACTCGAGCGTCCTCCGCCATTTGGGTTGCACCGCGAGCCGCAGTGCCGATCGGAGTGCGCCCTTGCTTGCGTTGCAAATAGTCTTCGGCGCGCTGCAGCATGTCTTCCGCTTTCGTAAGGCTGTCAGCAGCGTATTGCTGGGCCCCAGCGGCCTTCGCGATGGCAACGGCATTGCGTGCTTCGAGCAGATCAAGCGGAACGTTGGCGCTGGCCTGGGAGGAAGGAAGCTGGTCGGCGGGCACGTCGATGGTGTATTGTTTGCCCTCCAGCACGTCAAACTTGGCGTCGATCGGCTCTTCGAATCCCTTCGTTTCCTGACGAAGAATGTTCTCGGCAACGACTTCATTGCTGGGGCGAACGACCGAGTAGTAAGGCTCGGCGGTGACGATCAATCCGAAAGCCTGCAGATCGGTGGTGACGTCGATCTTGTCCTTTCCACCGTCGCTGGGGAGGACTTCGCCGAGGTTGACCGAGCGGCCCTCCGGAGTAATCGCCCACAGAACATAAGTAAGATACTGCCCTCCCAAACTGCTGGCGGGCGGCAGGTGGGTGAGCTCGACGCTGACGGCGAGTCGTCCGGCTTTGCCGTCCACCTTAGCGTGGCCGCCGACTGTAGGCATGAGTTCGGTCCCCCGCAAATCGACAATCGTCGATCCGCCGCGATGACGATAATTCACGGCCTTGGTGGTGCGGGCAAAGACGCTTACGCGGAACACGGGAATATCTTGTCCCGTGTTCTGATTCATCTGCTGCGGGGCCGCATCCTGGTCGGCGGCGGGAGGCTGTTGGGGATGAGGCGCGGCCGGGTACATGGGCGCGGCCGAGTTCTCTTGCGCCCACCCCAGGGAGGATAGGACTACGGGAAATATCAGCAGAAACGGGGTTCTTTTCATATGTACCTCCTGCCACTAGGTGGACCCGCCATTGGGTGCTTGAACGAGCTGTAGGGTTGGGAAAATTCGGAGGGGCACCATGAAGCTGAGAGAATTTTCTGAATTCGAACGACTCTGTCGAGTTTCGAAACCGGTTTCTTAAGCACGATAGATTAGTTCGACCCGGGGAGTGAGGGCGACCCACTCGCTTCCGGTTTACGCAAAGAAAAGTAAAAGACCGCACCCTTGCTGACTTCACTTCCCGCCCAGACGCTGCCTTCGTGCCTTCTGACAATCCTCTGCACGGCTGCTAGTCCAATCCCATTGCCGGGAAACTCACACCGCCATATTCGCCGGAAACGCCTGCTCGAACCATCTGCCGGGTTGCTACTACCCATCGCGCTAAACTACATCCAATCACGCAGGCGTGACCGGCACTGCCGGGGATCGGCCCATCCTCCGGCTTGCTCGAGACCTTACTTCTTGATCCGTGTTCTACTTTTGTCGTACGGGCCTGCGTTTGGGGCGCTGCACCGGCCCCAGGGCCTCCAGTACCACCGCCGCATAGGAGGACCAATCGGTGGGCAGCATGGCCGGCGCCTCGTGCGCCACCTGTAGAAGTCCACGGTATGCGGCGTACACGAACACAGCCTTTGCTTTCGCCTGCGCTGGCGCGAGCCCGAGTTCGCGGTAGCAGGCTTCAAGGTACTCAATTCGGGCCGATGCCACACGGTTCAGCACGCGCTTTACCATCGGGTCACCAGCAGCCTCGGCGAGCGCCGCGTACAAGGAGCGTGATCTTGGTGACTGCAAGGTAGCGTCAAGCATGAGATGGAGCCGCTGACGCACATCGGTCACGGCCGACAGTCCTAGAAGGGCCTCGGTGGTGGCCCGTTGTTCCCAGCGGCTGAGGGCAGCGGCCAAGAGCTGGGACCGCCCCTTGAAGTGCCAATAAAAGCTGCCCTTGGTGACGCCAAGCCGCCCGGCGAGCGCTTCGACCGTGAGCGCCCCGAGACCGGCCTCCGCGATAAGTTGAAGCGCAGCTTCGGCCCAGTCGGCTGCCGTCAGGGTAGGCTCGTCCAGTCGTTTCGCGCCGGTACCTTTACGCACCATAGCAATCCATTCTCCCATACTCTCGGGTATTGACAATGCTCGTGTCCATACTCTAGAGTATGGAGCGTGGGCGTATGCGTACTTTCAACTGCGAGGTCGTGCCATGGATTCCCGCCTGGAAAAGTTGAAAGAAGATCTAGCGTCGGCGGTGGAAGGCATGTCCAGCGAGCAATTGAGCTGGCATATCCCTGGGAAGTGGTGTGCGGCGGAGGTGTTGGAACATCTGTATCTGACCTATACCGGAACCATTACCGGACTCGAAAGAGTACTCAGAAAAGGAAAGCCGCTGGCCTCGCGGGCCTCGATGGCGCATCGCGTACGGACCTTGGTCGTCGTGGGATTGGCCCACCTACCTGCCGGGGTCAAAGCGCCTGCGATCGTGCAGCCAAAAGGTTTGCCGCCCGAGCAGGTGCGCAACGAAATCGGGGAAAAGATGGCGGCAATGGATGCGATCATCGCGCAGTGTGAAGCCCGCTTCGGGCGCCACCTAAAGCTGCTGGACCATCCGATTCTGGGTCCGCTGAATGCGCTACAGTGGAGAAAGCTTCATGTGGTGCATGGACAGCATCACCTGAAACAGCTTCGTCAGCTTCGCGAAAGCGCGGCGAGGCCAACGGGCTTAGCAGAGACAAGCGAGGTCTTTTCTTCGAAATAGGCGACGGGGAATGGCCGACCTATCTTGCAGTTCCTCGCACACGAGAGCGCGCGATAGCGGTCAAGTCGACGGGTTCGAGCTGCAATCGGCCGCTGGAAACATCGGGATCGGCGTCCTGGCTGTGCCCGTTCAACGTCCTGAGCTGGTCGTCGCATCCAGGTCATCAGCCGCTTTGCCAATTGCGGCGGCGACATCTTCCAGCACTTTCGCCACGCCCGGGACCTGGGCTTCCGCTTCGGTCCATTTTTTCTCGTCCATATACTCGCGGACGGCGGCGATGGGTTTGGCGCCATAGCCGGTGTAAGCGCCGGGCGCGTAAACCTGATGCTTGAACCAGGGGCGTTCTGGAAGTCCGCGCTCGGTCAAAAAGGTTCGCTGGATCTTCAGCAGATCGGTGTTCAGGGAATCCAGGGCCTGCGGGGAAAGGGCAGGCGCACTTTCGGCCTGGGCTTTCGCCGCTGCGGATTGATAGCGTTCCGCGCTTCGCTTGAGGGCTTCGACTCCATTCTTCAATGGGGCGAAGTTCATATAAGGGGGCGTGGTTTCATGCGGCGGCGGTACAGAGGTTTTGCGCGGGTCGGCTGTGGCCGTGAACACTCCCTCTTTCAATTCCAGGTTGTGCTCGGTGATCTCCTCCTGCTTATCTTTGAGTTGCTTCTCGAGTTCGGTTACGTACTTGGCGATGGTCTCGGCCATGCCGACGTATTCGAAAGGAATGATGTCGGCATCCGCCAGGCGCAAGACGGTGGTGCCGCCGGTTTGCGCCATAGCGCGTCCGTAGGAGAAATCGGTGTCGACGAAGTGCGTATACCAGCCGAAGTCGTCGTAGATGGAATGGTAGGAGTCGGCGTCGTTCTCCCCGCCGTAGCCGATGTTGAGGGCCGAGATGCCGGCGTGGTCGAGGAAGGACGCGTAGTCGGAACCGTCGCCCAGAGCTCCGATGGTGAGATCGGCGCGTTTGCGAATCTCGGAGCGCTCTTCCGGATTCTTGGCATTGGCGATGCGCGACAGACGCGCCCGCTGCCAGACGGAAATATTTTTTTCCGGATCGTTGAGGTCGCGAACTACGTCATTGATGAGCTTTTCCAGATCATGCGAGCCGGAGGCGTGAAAAAATCCCCGGCCGTTGCTGTCGGAATTGATGTAGGCGACGGCGTGCTTCTGCAACTGTTCCCCGTGGGTTTCAACCCACTCGGTCGAACCGAGCAGTCCGGGTTCTTCGCCGTCCCAGGCGCAGTAAATGATGGTGCGTTCCGGGGTCCATCCTTGCTTGTGCAATTCGCCCAACATGCGGGCTTCTTCCAGCACGGCGGACATGCCGGAGAGCGGATCGTCGGCGCCATTGACCCAGGCGTCAAAGTGATTGCCGCGAATCACCCATTGATCGGGAGCTCGAGCTCCCCGCAGAGTCGCAATGACGTCGTTGACCGGCTTCATGTCCCAGTTCGACGTGACTTTGAGATGAACTTTGGCGGGGCCGGGGCCGAGGTGATAGGTGAGGGGCAGCGCGCCGCGCCATTTTTCCGGAGCTACTGGACCTGCCAGCGCGGAAAGAAGCGGCAGAGCATCGCCCCAGGAAATGGGGAGCACAGGTATCTTCGTGATCGTTGTGGCTTCAGGGATGGACAGGCGCTTGGCATCCGCCGTGGCCCCGACTCCGGGGGTTAAAGGATCGCCGGGATAGTCAGTGTCCATCACGCTGCCGCGCTGGACGCCATCTTTGGGGCGCCAGCCGCCTTTGGGATAATCGTCTCCTTGAAAGAAGCCGTCATCTCTCGGGTCCGAATAAATGATGCATCCGATGGCGCCGTGCTCCCCTGCAACTTTCGGCTTGATGCCGCGCCAGTTTTCTCCGTAGCGGGCAATGACGATGGCGCCTTTCACGGAAATTCCGAGACGATCAAGTTGTTCGTAGTCGTCGCGGCTGCCATAGTTCACATAGACCAGCGGCGCGGTTACATCCCCATCAATCGAATAAGCGTTGTAAGTCGGCAACTGCTCGGCGGTTTGGTTTGACGTAGGATCACCGGGAACCGGCGGTTCTTCGAGCTTGGCGCGGAATTCGGTGGGCTGCACGAGTTCCACGACGCGCTCTTTGGGAGTGGGAAACAGGACCTGGAATGTTTCGATGTGGGCATCGAATCCCCACTCTTTGAACTTCGAGAGAATCCATTCGGCATTATCTTTGTCGTAGGGCGAGCCGACGTGATGCGGTCGAGCACTCATGCGCCGCATGTTTTCGCGCAGGTTCTCGCGAACAATCCCATCCTGAAATTTCTTTTCCAAATCGCGTTCCGGGTTGGACGATTGGGCGGTATATCCCGGTAACAGGCGCGGCGCAATGCTTTTCGGCGATGTGATTTGCGCGCCGTTCGGTGGGGCGATAAAGAAAACTATGCAGCAAGAAATGAGCGAGCGGATCAGCTTCAAGTGGGCCTCCTCAAAAGTCGCGGTCGTTCCGGACGATTGTTCCAACCATCGAATTTCTGCACGTCCCGTTCTGCGAGTTGGAATTATAGAGCCTAAGACGAATTCTTCCCGACGTGAAGATTTTGTGACATGAAGATTTTGGTGGGAATTGAGGGTCGTTGGGCTTATTGTGTACGTTCCCGGAGGAACCGACCTTGCGAACGATGGCTCTCGTAATCCTGATGGCGTGTTGTGTCAACTCCATATCAGCGCAGAAACAGAAACCCCAACCCAAACCTGGCACCGAGTCCGCGCAAACCCAGGCGGAAGCGCCGAAACCAGCCACCACTGCGGGGGTTGCGGCGAGCGATGCCGATGCAGACGACCGCGAATCCGAGGGGCCGTGGAAGGGTATGCAATACCGGTTAGTGGGGCCATTCCGCGGCGGACGCGTGGTTGCGGTGTCGGGCGTGGTGGGGCAGGATGAGGTCTACTATTTTGGCGCGGTAGCGGGCGGGGTGTGGAAGACGACCGACGGTGGACTCAACTGGAAACCGGTTTTCGACAAAGTGAAAGATGCGTCGCCGGCGATTGGCGCGATTGCTGTTTCCGAGTCGGATCCGAACGTGATTTACGTCGGGACCGGGGAAGCGTGCATCCGGGGCAACATAGTTGGCGGAAATGGCGTATGGAAGTCGCTCGATGCCGGCAAGACTTGGAAGTTCGTGGGCCTGAGCGATACGCACGCCGTCGGGCGACTAGCAGTAAACCCCAAGAATCCTGACATTGCGTTCGTGGCGGCTTTGGGACATCCCTTTGCCGATAACGAGGAGCGAGGAATTTTCCGCACACGCGATGGCGGCAAGACCTGGGAAAAGGTTCTTTATAAAGACGCCAAGAGTGGCGGCATCGACGTGGTTTTCGATCCCAGTAATCCCAATATTCTGTTCGCGGCCTTGTGGCAGGCGAAGCGGACGCCCTGGAGTTTGGACAGCGGCGGCCCGGGGAGCGGTCTCTATCGATCCATTGACGGCGGCTCGACTTGGAAGCAACTGAAAGCGCACGGTCTGCCCGAGGGAATTATGGGCAGGATCGGAGTTACCATTTCCGGCGCGAATCCCAACCGGGTATGGGCCGTAGTCGAAGCGGAGAAAGGCGGAATCTATCGTTCCGACGATGGCGGCGATTCCTGGCATCTCATGACCGACGACCACCGTTTTCGCCAGCGCGCCTGGTACTATTCGCATATTTTTGCCGATCCGAAGTCCGCCGAAACCGTCTATATCCTTAACACCGGCGTATTCCGCTCGAATGACGGCGGCAAGACGTTTACCCCGGTGCGCGCGCCCCATGGAGACAATCACGGGTTGTGGATCGACCCTGGGAATCCCAAACGGCTCATCAATGGAAATGATGGCGGCGCGACGATCTCTACCAATGGCGGCGAAAGCTGGAGCAGCGAGAATAATCAGCCCACGGCGCAGTTCTACCACGTCACCACCGACGATCGATTTCCCTACTTCCTCTATGGCGCGCAGCAGGACAATTCCACCGTTGGAATTGCGAGTGCGAGCGCCGACGGTTCGATCGATCGACCGGACTGGTACGACGTGGGTGGCGGCGAGAGCGGGTACATAGCGCCCGATCCCACCGATCCGCTGATCGTGTATGCCGGCTCTTACGGCGGCGAGATTACGCGCCACGATCAACATACGCACCAAGAACAGGCGATTAATCCCTGGCCCGTCAATCCCATCGGATGGGCCGCGGCGGACGTGAAGCATCGCTTCCAGTGGACCGAGCCGATTGTTTTCTCGCCGCACGATCCGAAGACCCTGTATTTTGCCGGGGAATCGCTGTTTAAGACAACGGATGGAGGGATGAGTTGGACGATTATCAGTCCCGACCTGACGCGCAACGATAAATCGAAGCAGGCGGCTTCGGGTGGGCCGATTACCAAAGACAATACCGGCGTGGAGGTTTACGACACGATTTTCTCGGTGGTGGAGTCGCCGGCGCAAAAAGATCTGATCTGGGTCGGAAGCGATGACGGACTGGTCCATTTGACGCGCGATGGCGGGCAGAATTGGGAGAACGTCACTCCTAAGGCCATGCCGGAATGGGGCACGGTGAGCATGATTGAGGCTTCTCCGCGCGAGGCCGGGACTGCCTATCTTGCAGTGGAGCGGCACAAGATGGATGACTTCGCGCCCTATATTTTCAAGACGACCGACTTCGGAAAGAGCTGGAGCAAATTGGTGATGGGCCTTCCCCCAACCGATTACGTACATGCGGTGCGGGTCGACCCCAGTCGAGCGGGCTTGCTCTTCGCCGGAACCGAGCAGGGCGTATATGTTTCGTTTGACGATGGCGGGCACTGGCAGGCCCTCGAAATCAATCTGCCGGTAGTTCCGGTGAATGATCTGGTGGTCAAGAAAAACAACAACAACAGCAACGACCTTGTCCTGGCCACACACGGGCGCAGCTTCTGGGTGCTGGACAACATTACTCCGTTGGAGCAGTACGAGGAGTCGGTGCCACAGCAGGAGGCTCATCTGTTTTCTCCTGCAGCGGCCAGTCATACAGTATTCGGCGGGTCGGGTTTTCGCGCTCAGGGGAACGTGGGGAAGAACCCGCCAGCCGGAGTTGTGGTGGATTACTGGTTGAAGACTTCGCTGAAGAAATCGGACAAGAAAGAAGCGGCAGGAGTTGCCGATTCGAAGTCCAAGACGGAAGAAGCTGGCCAGGGCGAAGACGAAAAGAAGAAAGAAGAGGCGCCGAAGATCACGCTGGAAATTCTGGATTCATCCGGAAAAGTGATTCGTAAATTTCCCAAGAAAGAGGAGCCTGCGACAGACGAGGAAAGCTTTTTCGAGCGCGACCGCAGCGGCGAAAACCTGCCGGCCGACGCTGGGCTGAACCGTTTCGTCTGGGATTTGCGCTATGAAGGAGCGACGAAGGTGCCGCGCGCACCGCTGTGGGGTGGTGGCACGGAGGGTCCGGTAGCGTTGCCGGGGACATATCAGGTGCGGTTGACGGTTCTCGGCAAGAGTTACACGGCGCCGTTGGAGATCAAGGCCGATCCCCGGCGGAAGGTCAGCCAGGAGGACCTCGCCAAACAATTCGATCTGCTGATTAAGATTCGGGATAAGGTTACCGAGACGGACGATGCAATTATTCAGATTCGCGATGTGCGGGAGCAGGTGGAGGCCGAGAACAAACGGCTGAAGAATGATCCGCGGGAGAAAACCGTCGCGGATGCGGGCAAAGCGTTGGACAAGAAAATGACTACGGTTGAGGAAGAACTCATTCAGACGAAGGCCAAGAGCGGACAGGACGTGTTGAATTTTCCGGTTCGGCTGAACAATCACCTGGTCGCGTTGGGGGGCGTGGTGGGAAGCGCCGATTCGGCTCCGACGAAACAGTCCTATGAAGTTTTTGACATGCTTAGCAAGGCGGTCGATGAACAATTGGCGAAGTGGAAGGCGATGGTCTCGAGCGATGTCGCGGCCTACAACAACCTGGTGAAGCAACAGGAGGTTCCAGCGATTATGGTGACCCAGCCGGAGGCAGGCAAATGAGATGCGAAGATCTGCCGCTCTCGAATCGATTCCGGCGACTTCGTTAGGCTGCCTACGAATTCTTCGAGGAGTCGGTTGGATTTTTCCGGGTGGTCGACGAACCAAGCGCGGCCATCGCCGTCGAATTGATCGCGGGGTAGCTTGTCCCGAGCGTCGATTTCAGGGAATCGGCGCTTGGCTGCGAATCGGGCTGATCGGCAAAAAGAGCGGGATGGTTCATTTTTGCCAGGCCGGGTCGATTATTCTGCGCCACCCTGCTCGGCTTCGGCAAGCCAGCCGCGGCGTAAGCTCTCCGCTGGGATGCTCGACAGGTAAGGCTTGAGATCGAGGATCGGCGTTCCGTCCAGCATGTCGATGCCGCGAACATGTAAATCAGCGCCCGCGCGACGGAGAAGTTCGAGTACGGTAAGTCCAATTGGGTTGGGACGTCTGGGCGAGCGGGTTGCGAAGACACCGTGGGGACGATGGTCAATGGGAGGAGTAGCAACCAAATCGAATCCTTCGGCGCGATCGAATACCCACAGAACAAACAGATGAGAAAACCCTTCGATATGGGTGAGGCCCGCTTCGAACTGGGGAAGGATTTCGAGAATACCCTCCGCGTCGTGTTTGGCGCCTAATCCTTTAGGGATCTGTTTTGAATTCTGGTACGGACTTTTCACATATCCGATGGGCTGCGGCGAAAACATAGGATCGATTCATCCTTGGTAGCAGATGAGTATGCGCCAGAATGGCCAGCGCGGTGTCGCTGACGTTCCCCCCATTGCTTAGGGGGATGGCTGAACGAAATTACTCTTCTTTCCTCTCGGCCTCTCTGGGCAAGGGCTTCTCGATCGGCTTTCGCGGTAGCATTTGATCGCGCATGGCTGCGTCGTAGACGAAGCTGGCCACGATTACAGAAATCTGTTTCAGATCTTCTGGTTGCAGACGGTCGTAGACGTCCATGTTGGAGTGGTGGGTACGCGTTTCATATTCAATGGGATCCTGAATGAACTGGAATCCGGGAATGCCCACCGCGTCGAAGGATAGATGGTCGGTGCCGCCGGTGTTGCGCGCGGTGAGCGTGGTCATGCCCAGATCCTTGAAAGGCCTCATCCAGGCCTCGAAGATCGGCGCCACGGCTTCGTTTTCCTGCAGGTAGACGCCGCGAATTTTGCCGCTGCCGTTGTCGACGTTGAAGTAGGCGGAAATCCTTGCTTGGTCCGGCTTGACCGTGACCGGACCGGCGTCGCGCCGCAGCAGAGTCGGCATCCCTTTCATGTTGGGGTCGTCCAAGGGGGGGCGCGAGCCAAAATGCTGCTCGACATAACCCTGCGAGCCGAGCAGACCTTCCTCTTCGCCGCTCCACAGACCAATGCGGATGGTGCGGCGGGGTTTAATGTCTAGGGCTTTCAAAATGCGGACGGCTTCCATCATCACGATGGTGCCCGCCCCGTTGTCGGTGGCCCCGGTTCCCGCGTGCCAGGAATCGAGATGCGCGCCCAACATGACCACTTCATCTTTTTTATCGGTGCCGGGAATTTCCGCGATGGTGTCGTACTGCATAGGATCGTCATCGTAGAAGGTGTTGGTGACGTTCAGTTCGAGCGAGACATCTTTTTTCTGCTGCAGCAATCGGGCGATGCGAGACCAGTGCTCCGAGGCCATGGTGAGCTGAGGAATTGTTGTGGTCTCACCGGGCTTGAAGGAGCCGCCGGACTGAACGAACACTGTGCCACCGCCGGCGGTGCCGCGGCTGTGGTCGATGACTGCCAGAACTTTTTCATCGGCGAAGAACTGATTCAGGTCTTTGGTGAACTGCCGTCGTTTCGCGATCTCGGCCATACGAAAGGCGGGGCGCTCGCCGGGAATCTCATAGTCACTGATCTTGGCCAGATCGTCGTCGCTGAGACGCTTGAAAGGGGCCTCGGTGATGGTCTTCACTTCGGCGTCGGGCCCCAGGATCGCGATCATTCCGGTGAGTTTGCCGCGGTACTTGTCGAAGTCCTTTTTGTCTTCAATATTAACGCGAACACATTTACCGCTGACGACTCCGTTCGTGCCCGGAGTCCAGGCTTTGGCGTAAACGATCAGAGGCACGATATCGGGCGAAGTCATGCGGACATTGATGTATTGATTAGCCCATCCGCGCCCGAACGGCCCCCACGGTTCCAGGTGGGCATTGTTCAGGCCCATCGCGGTCAACTGGTCGCGGGTCCACTCGTTGGCGCGTTTCATGTTGGGAGATCCGGTGAGGCGCTCGCCGATGGAGTCCATAAGGCCGGACGCCAGTTCCATCACTTTAGAATCGCGGAAGCCCTCATAACGAATACGAGAGATGGTTTCGAGATCAACTTTCTCCTGGGACCATTGGGCGGGAACGAAAGACAAAATCACGAGGAGAAAAAAGACGAGTCGCATGGACCTCTTCATGATGAGCTCCTGAGCAGAAATCAAGGGGGGATTATACCGCCGGGGGCGGGCTGAGTTGGGAAACGGAATGTAAAGTTATTTCAACCATAGACCGCGAGCAACTCGGGGACAAAACAGGAGTAGAGGGCACAACAGGATCAGGGGGCGCAGCAACGACGTTTCTACGATTTGTGATCCGGCTTGCCTACGGGTTCTTTGCGTTTTTCTTCGGAGTCAACCGAGTACAGCATGAAGTGATCGAAACTGTGACGGCGGTAGTAGTGGTGCTTGCGGAAATCGAAATAAATTTCCGCGCTCTTCGGCAGCCAGAGTGTTGTGTTCTTCTTGAGAAACGGGACGGGCCCGTACTCCACCGTCTGGTGTTCACTGAGAAGCTGGATTTCCGGCATGGAATTAACCATCTCCGCTTCCATGCGGACGATCTGGAACTTATCGGCGGTGATCCATGCTCTTCCTTTCAGGCCGACAGAATACATCTGGTTCCCGACTTTGTAACTGTGCATACGATTGGGACGGTCGTCGCGCTGGCGGAAATGCACGAGCCAGGTTGCCTGCCCGTGCCAGTCCCCCAAGCCCTCACAGATCAGGTTGAAGTTGTCGCGCATGTCGGGGTGAAAAACCAGGGCCAGCACGGCGAAGCCGGTGCTGGCGATCTGGTCCGGATATTCGCTCAGCGTCAACTTGTCGGCGCGGTATTCATCCACCGTAAGAAATCCCGGCTGCGGCTCTGAGATCGAAGCCACGTAGTTGTACTTTCGCGTTTCGGTGCGAATGGGAATGCCGAATCTGTCGAGCGACTGATGGAATAAATCTTCGACGGCGGCGAAGCGAGCCACGTCCTCGACCAATTCCTGCACGCGTTTGCCGGATTCTTCCACGACCTTGGCCGAAGGACAGACGACGCCGAGCGCCAGGGCCGGCTTCACGTCATCAATGCTGGGCGGGTTCCACGATTTCATAGAAAACCCCGGCGCGGCCAGCGCCTCCAGAGGATCGACGCCCGAGAGTCGGGCCTCGGTCCGGGGAGCATTCTCGGGGGGAGCCGGAGCGGTTTGATGTTCCTCGATCTCGCCGATCAGAGTGCGGACTTGCCCCGCCATGGGATGGCGTGGCGATTCCTCGAGAAAGACGTTCAGGGCCTGAATCGCCTCTTCCTGCTGTCCTAGGTTGACCAAGGCTTGTCCAAGCACGAGCTGCGCGGGACTGGCCGTACTCTTGCCTTTGGCGATGGCGATCTGCGCCTCGGCGCGTGCCTTATCGTAGTTTTGCTGGTGGAGGTAGGTATCGGCGAGTAAGTTATGGGGCAGCCAATTTTCCTCATCGGCCATCACCGCTTGTTCCAAAGCCGATCGTGCTGCCGGATAATCCTGCTGTTCCAGGCCGTTTCGTCCGAGAAGGGTTAGCGTCTGCGCGTTGTGCGGGTTGAGAATGGCTGCCGTGCCCAAGTAGGTCTCAGCCCGGGCGAAATCCTTTTTCTGAAAATACAAATACCCCAGCAGAAAGTTCAGTTCCGCGCTGGAGGGAGATGACTTGTAGGCCTCGTCCAGTTGTCTCAGGGCCGCTTCCAGTTTTCCGGACTTCAGGGCGGAAACAGCACGTTTGGTCTCCTTGCGTGCCTTCGGCGGCAGAAGGGACTGTCCGATGTCGAGACTGATTGCCTCAGGATCGCGATGAAGAATAAGGTCGTTTTGCGCAGCGCGAATTGTGTTTGTCACCTGGAGTTCTTTACTGGTACTGAGATAGCCCACGGCACTGACTTCCACTTCGTAATTCCCGTAGGCAACGTTGGTAAAGATTCCCCGCGATGTATCTTCGGTGGTCCGCCAGGTGACCGAATGGTTGGTGATGTCAATCAGTTTTAACAGCGCCTGGCGATCGAGATGGGTGCCATTGCGCTCGGAAAAGACATTGAAGATGAGTACCGCCGTGCCCGGGGCCGTTTCGTAGGCAGTAAAAGCCTCCAGACGCCGGGGATCGTCCATAGTGTCACGGCTATCACGCTGGGCGATAGCCGCCGTGGTGAACAAACCCCCAAGCAAGAAATGGAGGCAGAGAAGCTGCGCAAACCAGTGCGACACCAGGGCGGAGCGGCGGGTCATAAGCAAATCCGTGAGCAGTGTGGCACAGTCGTTCCCGACGGTCAAACCGCGCTCCCCGGACTTTCGGTCAGGGACTTACTCTTTCTCGTTCGGTTGGGCGGCGGGTTTTCCCTCAGGCGCGGCCGATTTGCCCGACTCGGATTTCGGACCGGCGTCGGCCGACAGCTTGGCATCGTCGCCCGGCCGTACGATTCAGTTCGTGGAAATGGTGAAGTTGACGGTAATCCTAGCCTGGGTTTCGACCGATTCTGCGCCCTCGAGGTGCGGCTTGAAATGCCACTGCTTTACCGCTTCCTGCGCCGCGCCGGCCAGAATGGGCGGGCCGCTGACCACGCGAAGACCTTGGATCAAGCCATCGCGGCCTATCAGTGCCTGCAAAATCACCGAGCCCTGCACTTTCATTTGGCGGGCTAAAAGAGGATAGTCAGGTTTTACTGGACGGCTGACGATCTCGGCCGTGTCGGCGGACATCTGCACGCGCTCGGCGGCCTTGCTGGTCACGCCGGCTGCGCTGGCATTATCCGCATCACGGGCGCTGCTGGCGGCGGAAGGAACGGCGACGGACTGAGGAGCCGCACCGGGCTGCAGATCGACTCGCACCGAATTGGTACCGGGATGAACCGTTCGATGGAAGTCGCCGGCGACCACTTCAACTTCCAGCGGCGGCAGCACGGTTCTGGTGGTCGTGGCGGTGATCGGCGGAGCGACTAAATTGGAAGCGACGGGCGGTGCGGCGGGGGCAGAACCTTTTGGCTGGGGCTTGCTGCTGTGGGACTTTTTATGTGCGGCCGATGCTGGTGGTGCGACCACGGTTTGCGTTTGGGGTGTGGCGGCGGGAGTGGTTTGCCGGGGTGGCTGGTCTTCGGTTTCCTGATTGTCGGGGGCCCAGAAGTCGCGATCCCGATAAAGCACAAATCCCAAAGCAACCAGCAGCAGGACTAGAGCAATGACCATCATGCGTCGTTGCTTTCGTTCCTCAGCGCTCCCAGCCTGAGGCGCGGCGGCGAGCAGACGAGTGGTCTTTGGAACCAGATTTTTAGGCTCGAACATGCCGGGACGTTAGCTGCTCCTAGAAGAGCTCGCCGATAGTATGCCTTTGACATCCTCCCCGCTCTAAAGAGAGGGATTCCTTCTCAGGCTACGCATAGGATTACGACCCTTACGTTAGCGCCTGAAGGCCCCGCCCGGGCCCACTTGTAGCTTTGCTGCATTCGCCTGGTTTTCAGACAGAGACTAGCTCCGTCACAGCAGACCTTTACGGTCTCCAGATCCAGCTAAGATACGTGATTTTGCTGCAGCTTCAACAAAAAAGCAAGCCTTATATCCACTCCCTGAACGGAGTGTTTTTACGGCCCAAAACCGCCAAAAGACCAGCAAAAGCGGCGGGTCGGGCCGGTCGCGGCTATCCCCTGGGCCGGCGACCGGGCGCCTGATCGATTACGCCTGTTGGCCGTAACTTGGCGGTACCTTCTGAATCCCAGGTTGGGCCACGATGAGGGATATGCAACCGGAGCACGACA
>Ga0209624_10001000_pt1 | contig 23631 bp, 17 predicted proteins | sample JacPinW_OM2H0_O1_FD_188565 | JGI IMG/M metagenome (GOLD analysis project Ga0209624, IMG submission 188565) | Forest soil microbial communities from Algoma, Ontario, Canada - Jack Pine, Ontario site 1_JW_OM2H0_O1 (SPAdes) (version 2) | ecosystem: Environmental > Terrestrial > Soil > Boreal...
CTCGTCGTGGTCGGTAATGCCATCTCGCGAGGAAATCCCGAGCTGGAACATTTGCTCGATCAGCGCATTCCGTTCTGTTCGCTTCCTCAATTGCTGCACGACGAATTTCTCCGCGGCAGGGAAGTGCTCGTGGTCGCCGGTACCCACGGCAAGACCACCACAACTTCCATGCTCGCCTGGATTTTCTCCTCAGCAGGGCTCGATCCGTCTTTTCTCATCGGCGGCATCGCCGAGAACTTCGGATCCAGTTTCCAACTCGGGCAGGGCAAGCACTTCATCCTCGAGGGCGACGAATATGACACCGCTTTCTTCGACAAGGGACCGAAGTTTCTCCACTATTTTCCGGACTCGATCATCCTGACATCCGTTGAATTCGATCATGCCGATATCTACAAAGATCTCGATGCGGTCGAGACCGCGTTCAAGCGGCTCGTGAATCTCATCCCGCGCCGCGGCCGCATCGTTGCCTTCGACGGTGCTGTCGGTGACTCAACTGAAAGCGCCAGTCTGCAGCGCTGTCTCGCGAAAGCCTTCTGTCCCGTCGATCGCTATGGAGCCGGGGAGCGTGCTACCTGGAAAGTCATCAATCTGCGCCTGGATCCGGACGCGACTCGCTGGACCGTGCTCCACAACGAGCAACCGTGGGCCGATCTGGAGTTCGCTTTGGCAGGCGAATACAACGTTTGGAACGCGACCGCTGCCGCGGCGCTTGCTTCCTCCTGCGGCGTGTCGAAGAATTCCATCGTCGCGGCGCTCAAGTCCTTCAAGAGCGTGAAGCGTCGTCTCGAAGTGAAGGCGCAGGTGAACGGCGTCACCATCATTGACGACTTCGCGCATCATCCGACCGCGATTGCGGGAACTCTGAATGCTCTTCGCGCCCGTTACGCAGGATCACGCTTGTGGGCCATCCTCGAACCGCGATCCAACACTCTGCGCCGCCGCGTTCTGCAAAGTGACTTGGCGCGCAGTCTGGCGCAAGCCGACGAGGTGATTGTCGCGGGTGTCTTCCGATCGGAAGCCGTCCCAGAGAATGAGCGGCTCGAGTTGCCTGCGCTTGCCACCGAAATCAAGCAAAACGGTCGCCCAGCGCGTCTTCTCGCGGATGCAGACGCGATTGTTCAGACCATAGCCCCAGAACTGCGCAGTGGAGATGTCGTCGCGATTCTTTCCAACGGCGGCTTCGGCGGCATTTATGAAAAACTTCCTGCGCGCCTGCGCGAGCTGGCGAAAAAGCAATGATCTTCTCGCCTAACGCTATCCAGCGGATGACCCGCGCCTTGGTGTGCACTGCGCTCCTCGCTCTGTGCTACGGTCCGCTCGCTCGCGCCGCCGCTCCGGAGGTCTCCTACACCGTGTCGCTGGCATCGCCCGAGCAGCATCTTGTCGAGGTGCAAATCATGCTGCCGCCCGGCGCCGGCGACCGCGAACTTCAGCTTCCTGTATGGAATGCTCTTTACCAGATTCGCGATTTCTCCCAGTACGTCAATTGGGTTCGCGCCAAGGATCGCTCCGGCAAGCCGCTTGAGGTTCTCGAGATTAATCCAAGCCGCTGGCAAGTGAAAGGTGCAGCAGATGGAGCCATCGTGGAGTATCAAATCTACGAGGACTCTCCCGGCCCATTCGGCGCGCAACTCAATGTGCATCACGCGTTCTTTAATCTCGCACAATTGCTGATGTATGCAGTTGACGCCCGAGACGCCCCTCTATCCCTCCATTTCAGTCAAGTCCCCAACGACTGGCACATCGCGACTCCCCTGAGCTCCCAAGACGACTCATTTCAGGCGGACAACTATGACCGACTCGTCGATTCGCCCGTGGAGATTGGTAAGTTTGAGGAATCTGACTTCGACGAAGCCGGAGGCCATTTCCGCGTCATCATCGACGCCGATCCTTCCGACTACGACGCACAGAAAATCGTGGCTGCTCTCCACAAAATCGTTGCCAGCGCGATCAGTTGGATGAATGATCGTCCATTCGACAGCTACACGTTCTTCTATCATTTTCCCCGCGGACCCGCGGGCGGCGGCATGGAGCACGCCTATTCCACGGCCATCGATCTCAATGCGGATCAAGTTAAAGGCGGCCTCGATGCGCTCACCGGTGTAACAGCCCATGAATTTTTCCATCTCTGGAACGTCAAGCGCATCCGCCCGCAAACGCTCGAACCGATTGACTACACCAAAGAAAACTACACACCCGCACTATGGTTCAGCGAAGGGGTGACCAGCACGGCGGAGGGAATGATTCAGCTCCGCGCTGGCCTGCTTAACGAGCAGCAATATCTCGTTCGGCTGGGCGAAGAGATCACCGAACTCGAACGTCGTCCTGCACATCTCACCCAGTCCGCCGAGCAGTCGAGCCTGGACGCTTGGCTCGAAGGTTTCGGCTACTATCGCCGTCCTGAACGCAGCATCTCTTACTACAACAAGGGAGAACTACTCGGTATCATGCTTGACTTGGCCATGCGCGATTCCAGCCACGGTCACGCATCCTTGCGCGAACTCCTTCAATGGATGAACCTCAACGACGCGAAGCAAGGCAAGTTCTTCGACGATTCGAACGGTGTTCGCCAGGCGGCTGAAGTCGTGTCCCACGCCAATCTTGGATGGTTCTTCACCAAATATGTAGCCGGAACAGATGAAATTCCCTGGGATGATTTTCTTCGCTCCACTGGTCTGCATGTCGAGGTCGTCACCAACAACGTGGCCGATGCCGGCTTCCTCGGCTCGCGAAATTTCGATGGACCCATGGCAGTCGCGGCCGTAACTCCTGGCAGCGAAGCTGAACGGGCAGGATTGCAGGTTGGCGACTCAATCGTGGAACTTCAAGGTAAGCCCGCAGGCCAGGAGTCGCGCCAGCAGTTGAGCCGCCTCAGTCCGGGTGATACGGTCTCGGTCAAGGTCCGGTCGCGACACGGCGGCGAGCGGGAACTAAAATGGAAAGTCGGCTCGCGTCAGGAAATTTCATACGAAGTGAAAAATCTCGACAAAGTCACGCCCGAGCAACACACCCGCCGCGCGGCCTGGCTTGCAGGCGAAGCCCAAACCGATTCCTCTGCTGGAAGTTCTGGCAAATGATCCGCACGATCCTCATGTTGGTGTTCTGGACGCTGGCCTTGCCGATCGCCGTCCTGATCGGCTTCCCGGCAAGTTTCATCATGGGCGATGTCCGCGTCCTCTATCGTCTCTTCATGTGGGGAGCCTGGGGCGGAGTCTGGATCACGGGCGTCCGCGTCGAAGCCATCGGCCTCGACCGCTTCGATCACTCGCGCAGCTACATCTTCATGACGAACCACGTTTCGAATCTCGATCCGCCGATTCAGATTCCGCTCATTCCCAAACGCACATCGGTTATGGTGAAGAAAGAATTATTCAAGGTCCCGCTCCTGAGCCGCACCATGCGCATGGGAAAGCTCGTGCCTGTCGATCGCGGCAATCGGGATGCTGGCATCGAAGCGGTTCGCGCCGCAAAAGCGGTCGTCAATTCTGGGATCAACATGATGATCTACGTCGAAGGCAAGCGCTCCTTTGACGGCAAGCTCCTGCCTTTTAAGAAGGGACCGTTCTATCTGGCGGCAGAGTGCGCTGTCCCAGTCATCCCGATGACGATCGTCGGAACTCACTACACGATGCCCAAGGCGCGTTTCGCGATCAAACCCGGCAAGGTCCAGGTTGTCTTCCATGCTCCGATCGAGCCGAAGGATTTCGGGAGTCGCGAATGCTTGATGGAAAAAGTGAGAGCCGCAATCGAGAGCGGTTTGCCGGAAGAATTCAAGCAGGGAAATCAGGTCGAGAGCCAAGCCGAAGCCTAAAGGATTTCGGCTTCGCCTTGTTCAGCCCCGTGCCCGATAGTCATTCTTTGGACCTGTTGCCGCGCAAAGCTCGCACTAGCTCCGGCAAGCGCGGCAGAATCGCCGAATACTTCAGCCAGGCCCGATGATCCACGGCAGGCGCTCCGCTGACGAGAGCTTTCGCAGGAATGTCCGCGGCCACCCCACTCTGCGGAGTGACAATCGCGTCATCTCCAACCTTGCAGTGCCCGACCACTCCAACCTGCCCTGTCAGAATCACCCTGTTCCCAATTTCAGTGGAGCCCGCCAGTCCGACCTGCGCGCAAAGCAGAGCATCTTCGCCAACGTGACTGCCATGTCCGACCTGTACCAGATTGTCGACCTTCACCCCGCGCTCTATGCGCGTCTCGCCAACGCTGGCGCGATCGATGCAGGAATTGGCCTGCACTTCCACATCGTCACCGATTACTACCGGAGCCGGCTGCGGGATCTTGTGCCATCGCCCCTCGGCAGTCTTGGCGAAGCCGAATCCGTCCGCGCCGATCACGACTCCGTTCTGTAGGAGCACGTTGTCGCCGATGCGGCAATTTTCCCGAACGATCGAGTGCGCATGCGCAAAAAATTTCTTCCCAATCTTTGCGCCACGATAGATCACGACGTGCGCCAGCAGCACCGCGTCTGCCCCGATCTCGACGTCTTCGCCAATCACAACGTAAGGACCAACGTGCGCATTGGCTCCAATGCGGGCGCTGGCGTGTACCACAGCCGTCGGATGAACTCCAGTTGCGTACTTTACTGGCTGATGAAAGAGCTCGAGCGCCCGCGCGAAAGTCAGATAAGGATCTTTCGCCCGGAGCATAGCGGCAGGAATAGCAGGGAAGTCCTCGCTGACGATGACAGCGGAAGCCCGGGTATTCCGCGCCGCGGCCGCATATTTAGGATTCGAGACAAACGTCAGATCCCCCGGCCCGGCCTGCTCAATTCCATTGAGGCCGGTGATTTCGGTATCAGGAGATCCGTTTTCCAGATGCACGTGCAGAGCCGCAGCAATCGCAGAAAGTTTCATGGGCATGGGGACAGACGCGCTTCAATCGTACAACAGTGAACCCGAAAGTCCCTCGCTGCTTCAAAACGGCCGGCGCATGCGCCTTTTAGTTTCCTTATGAACGGCGGGATCTCACTCTACTATCAACGTGAAGTTGAAGCTATGGGACAACGATCCACTAGTTGCGGTCAGGGTAACCGTGTAAGAGCCTGTAGGTGTTCCAGGATCTGTCGTTCCTCCGCCCCCGCCTCCGCTTCCTCCTCCGGTGCCGCTCCCGCCTCCACCCCCACAACTAGGAAGGAGAGTAAGTAGAGCGAGTAGAAAGACAAGAAGGAAAACGCATGAGCCTCGGCGTCTTAGAGAGATTAGTAGAACGCACGAAAGCGGAAGTGAAAGGCCGACGGCCCACGCAACGCTACTTCTTCGGGCTGTCTGCTGAGGCGCAGTTGTCGTTACGGTGAAGTTTGTAGATCCGGTTCCGGTCAACGAAGCCGGACTAAAGCTACATGTGCTTTCCTTGGGCAAGCCTGAGCAAGACGCGGAAGTGAAATTGATCGTTCCGTTGTAATTCGACTGTCCTTGCACAAACACCAGGAAACCATTGTGCTGACCTGGGCTTAATGTGATTGATGTTGACATCGGTATGAGAGCGAAATCCGAGCCTGTTACCGTGACAAATGTCAGGCCCCCTCCCCCTGCTGAAGGATAGTTCGTGTCACCTGCATAACTGGCTGTGACCTCTACGTTGGCTGCCGGAACGAACGTGATGGATGCTTGCAACGCCACATTTCCAGTTGAATCTGTGATCGTCGTGTAGGTTTCCGTCCCCACAATGGGAGTCATAGGGCCCCAATTGATAAAGGGCACCGTTCCAGTTGGTGGGGGGACGTTCTTTAGGTTCGTGTCAATAATTGCAGATACGGTGACGCTCGCTCCAGCCGCCACCGTTACGGCAGAGGGGCTCATCGAAAGAGCGGGACTCGGATACTTAACCGTCACGCTATCTGGTTGCGAACTCGAACTGCCGTAATTAGAGTCGCCGGAATAAGTTGCGGTGATTGCATAAGTTCCTGCGGCCGGGAAAACGGAGGAATTGCTGCTGAATGACGCGGATAGACTCGCTGTGGGATTGGAAGAAGATCCTGCCGTTCCCTGGTACGAAGTGGTTCCCGTGACCGGTGTTCCGTTTACTAGGAATGTGACTGTTCCAGTTGGGGCCACTCCGGTGCTCTGAGCTTGTACTATGACGCTCGTAATGAAGTTCTCACCCACCGACCAATATTGAACTTGTGGTGTGGTCATCGTTGTCGGCGCGGGTGTGATGCTGATTGCGGTGGTGCTAGAACTGGAATTAAAGCTCGCATCCCCCGCATACGCGGCCTTCACCGAATCAGTCCCACCAGGAAGTTGCACAGCGAGATCCTCAAAATATCCGTCGCTGTTCAGCATATAAGTTCCCGCGTCCAGCGAACTGCCATTATTCGTGAGAGTCACGTCTCCTGTTGGGCACGCCGTCGCGCCCGAGGACGCAGCAGGTGCGCACATCTTTCCCGCAGAATTCTCCACATTCACGCGGAGAACGTATGGGCTCCCGTACGTCGCTGTGTCCGTATTGCCGTTGAGCAGAGTTCCGTTGGAGTTGAACGTCACCAAAAATACCTGCGGCGTGCTGTTCTCCTTGTTCACCGTAACGCTCACCGGCCCCGAATCGCTCGGCCCGTACGTCGAGTCGCCGGGATAATGCGCGATCAGCGAATAGGTTCCTCCCGGCAGAAGCTCCGTACTTCCGGTGACGGTTCCGCTCGTAAGGTTGAATCCGGCAATTCCTTCGCTGCTATCGGTCGGGCCACCCTCCAGCGAAACGAGCCCGGTCGGAGTACCCGTTCCCGACGAAGGTTTCACTGTGGCTGTAAAACCAACCGACTGCCCGTGGGTGATTGTAGTTGGCGTCACATTGGTCAACGTCGTCGTCGAAGGCAGAAGAGTGACGGTATTCCATTTCGTCACCAGAGTGTTCGCGTCCACCGAACCGAGCCCGGTTGCCAGGTCATAATTTGCTCCGGCGCTGTAGCCGCTTAGCACTCCATAAGCGTCTCCGGAAACCGAGGTCGTACAGTTCGTAGATCCGGTCGCGCACGGCATCGCGTTCGTCCCTGTAGTTATGTCGTGAAACGCCGTCGGCTGCTGCGAGGCCAGCTTGTATAGGACATAATTGGCGTTGCCTTGCCGCGATCCCATCTGCTGGTTCACCAGAGCCATGATTCCCGCAAACGCCGGAGAAGACACCGACGTACCTCCGAATCCGAGAAACTCCCCGCCTGCAACACCGCACGATCCACTCGTTTGGTCGGACTGGCAGATGATGTAAAAGCTTCCCAGGAATCCGTTGCTGGCAAATAACGACACATCAGGAATGTCGCGCTTCCCGTCCGCCGGCACCCCCGGTCCGGACTGCCACGTGGGTTTGGCGTATCCTCCAGCGCAATTTGCAGGGGTCAACCCGCTCGGAGTAGTGCACTTGCTGACGCCACCTGATCCGCCCTCCGGCAGTACGAAATTACCCAGTTGAGGATTGTTGCAGTTTGTTTCCGCCACGGTACTGAATCCAAGGCTCGCAAAGAGAGGATTCGTGCAGGAATCGTTCCAAGGAATTTCAGGGATATAACTCAACGCCGACGCTTGCGTCGTTGGGTTATTGGTCGTGCTCCAGTATGTACTGGGATTGCTGAAGTCGTTGAAGTCGGTCCCGCCCACGGCAACGTTATAAGGGGTGGACGCAAATCCGCTGACCTGCAGACCGAACTCTGCCGGAGCTGGCGGACTCGCATCGAAGTTATCGCAGCCCGCAGCACCGTTGTCTCCGGCGGAAACAAACACAGTGATTCCCTGTGCCGCAGCTTGTTGCCAAAGCGTGCTGTAGAACTGATTCCCTGCGGTACCAAGTCCTAGTTCGCACTGACCATAGCTTTCGCTCATCACAGGAGCGAGATTGTTATCGACGATGTATGTCGCCGAAAGATCAATTCCGGCGGTGGTTTCTGTCGACTGAGACACCACGAAATCAATGGTTGCGTTCGGAGCGACCGCCCCCGACCACTGCACGTCGATATCAGCCTCCGACTCGTCGCCCTGAATTCCAGGATCAGGTCCGTTCAAGATGATGTTGGGATTGTTGACGGGCAATCCAAACATGCTGCGGAAGTCCGCCACATCCTGAATGTTAATGTTGGACTCTCCGACGATCGCGATCGTTTGACCTGTGCCGTTGATGCCCGCCGTCCACAAGGGTTGAACGTCATAGATCGTCGCGAAATCGTACGGTCCCAGCCCGTAGAGACACGCGCCATTGTCAAAATTGTTCTCCACGCAGCCGCCGGGATACGTGTAATCCGGTTTTATCTTGCCGGTCGCGCTGTCGCGCGTAAACCGCCCCGCAAGCGAATGCATCGCCCTCCGCGGAAAATTATTCAGCGAGGCGATTCCCGCCACCGCCGGCGTCAGCGCCGTCGGAATACTCGGATCGACGGCATTCGCCCAGTGTTGCTCTCCATTCACCACGTATTTGTGGATGCTGGTGCGAAACGCTTCCCGCACTTGGCTCGCCGAGCCGGAGAACTCCAGGACTGCCCGCCCCTTCGTCGAGCCCACCTGAAATCCATGGGACTGCAGCCATGATTTGATGGTCTGCATGTCGGCATCAGTCGGTCCGAACTGCGCGCCAAACTGCTCGGGCGTCATCCATTTGTGATAGTTGGGCGAGTGTTTGTCCTGCTGATCGTCGAGCAGTTTTCGCAGAGCGGATTCCTGATCCGAGCTGCGTTTGAGAACAAGCAGCATGCGTTCCATCGGCAGGCTCGCGGGAGCCGTCCCCAAATCAAACACCGGACGCGCCATCGGATGCGTGTTGCCTTTCAGTTTGGTCAGCCGCGTCTCATCGAGGGCTTCCGTGATCAATGGCCGAGGGGCCGCAGAGACCCTCGCCTCGTCATGGCTCTGGGCGACCAAGTTCTGACCGACCAAGCACAATAGGATGATTCCTAGAATGACAGGCAGCAGGAGACGAACGGCGGCATACGCAGTTTTCCTGGAACAAGCGAGGAACGCTCGCATGAAGACACCTCGACTGGGACCGTAATCTCCACTGAGATCGAAGCGGACTGGGAGGAAGGAGGGAGGTCCGTCCGTTCTCTTGAATTGGCCAGAGGCCCGTGGACCACACACACTACATCAACAATTCCTGCTTTTCAATTGCATTTCGTGGCACTTCGGCGAGGCTGGATTACTCCTCAAACATCGGAACCTGCCGCTGATCCTCGGTTCCGCGCCGCTGCCTGCGCGTGGCTCCAATCACCGCCAGCACTGTCAAAGACTCCAGAGCCGTTCGCGGCACAAAAATCCGCTGCGTGTTAGCTCGCTGATCTGGAGGATTCACCAAAAAGCCTTCCGGCATGGTCTGTGTAAGATCGGCGGGCATCAGCGCTTCTAGAATTTCGCTGTCCTTAAACCGCAGGCGGACCCACAATCCCTCCGAGCGCGGACGCGTGGTAAATGTCTTTCGCGCCAGTGATTCCGAGTCCCCAAACTCTCGGACGAAATACACTCCCTTAATTTCCCGCAAGTCGATGGAGATGACCGTCCCCGAAGTATTCAGAACCTCGAGCTTGCCCTCTTGCACAAATTGGGACGGAGACACGTATCCGGAGACCGAATCCCGGTCCATCTTCCGGACAATTACTTTCTTATGCGTCGAAGGCATGAAGGGGCAGGGGCCAAGGATTAGAGGCAAGTGGTCAGCTCGGGGACTTGCACCGACTGACCCCTAATCCCTGACCTCTGCTCCCTGATTCTCGCACTTTTTCCCCACATTCCACCGGAATCCGCCTTGGCAGTAGCCAAAATGTAAACGTTGTGTTATTTTCTTGAGCTTGCCGCAAAGATTCCAGTTCGTGTAAGTACTTTGAACTTAGCCACTTGCATCCCAGTGGTGCAGGCCTTCTTTGACGTGCGGTGTCGGCCTGTGGAAATCTTGTGGAAAGTTCGGTAGGTCCGGCCCTCCCCCGCCGGCGATTTTTGGCTTTTGATCGCCCTAGGCCAAGGCCCGACAGCCGCTTGAAAGCGAATGGCTGATTACATTTACACGATGGAAATCCGGTTGACGCCGGACCAGTTGAAAGGCGTCGGCCTCGTTCAAGACGTTACCCGTGCTGCCGGGATGAACCTCTACCTAACCGGCGGCGCCATCCGCGACATTATCAGCGGATTTACCATTCGCGACCTGGATTTCACCGTCCAAGGTAATCCTCTCAAGCTGCAAAAGGACTTCGAAAAAGCCGGCGCGAAAATCACCGCCGTCGAGGAAGACGTTCGCACTATTTTCCTTTCGTTGCCTGGCAATGCCCGCGCCGAAGTCAGCATGGCGCGTACCGAACGGTTTGAGAAGACGGGCAAGCCTCCCATCGTAATGCCGGCCACGATCCACGAGGATCTTCGTCGTCGCGACTTCACCATCAACGCCATGGCGCTTTCGCTGAACGAAGGGTCGCGGGGACTCCTCCTCGATCCTTTCAACGGTGTCGCCGACCTCGAAGCTAAGGTCATTCGCATTCTCCAGAATTATTCGTTCCTTGAAGATCCTTCGCGCCTCATTCGCGCGACCCGGTTTGCCGCGCGGTTCCATTGGCCGCTCGAAGAGCGTACCCAGGCCCGCTACGAAGCCGCCAAGGAAGGAAAGTACATCGACCACATTTTGCGATCGTCGATCGGCCACGAGATCGCTGCTCTTGCGCACGAAGACGATCCGTTGAATGTCGTCAAGATGCTCGAGAAGGAAGGCTGGCTCACGGTTCTGCACGATCACTGGACCGTCGCTAAAGTTGACGCGAACGGCCTCAGCACGCTGATGAAGACACGCCAGCAGATGGTCGATCTAGGCTACACGCCTGACGCTGGCCCGGCCGTCATGTACTTCCTCACTTCGCACTTCTCCGACAAAGACGTTGCGGACATCCAAAAGCTAATTCCTCGCAAAGATCTCGTCGAGGCTTGGCGCGACATCGAAGATCACGCCAAGGAACTTTCCAAGCGGCTAATGGGCAAGGAAGCCGCGACTCCTTCGCGTACATGGCAGTTGCTGTCCTCTGCGCGCCCGGAGATGGTGTTGTTTCTCGCGGTCACCGCCAAGCAGCAATCGGTGGAGCAGAAGATTAAGAACTATCTGACGAAGTGGCGGCAGGTGCAGCAGAAGCTCCCGTTGCCCGAGATGACGGAGTTACTCATTACTCCGCAGCTGCCGATTTATCCCAAGCTGGCCAATGACGTCTTCATGCTATTGCTCGACGGCAAGCTGCGTTCGCGCACCGAAACGCTGAAGTTCTTGAAGCCGTTCGCGCCTCCGCCGCCTCCGCCGCCCCCGGCACCGCGCCGTGGCCGCGCCGCAAAAGCCGCTGCCGAAGCAGCCGCTGCCACAGCCGCCGCCCAGGCCGCCAAACCAGGCCCGAAAGGGAAGAAAGGGAAAGCTGCAGCCGTAGCCCCGACTCCCGTAGCGCCTCCAGCCCCGGCGAAGCCGGAACCAAAATCGAAGTCCGCGGAAAAATCAAAGCCCGCGCCGAAAGCTCCTCCGAAGCCCGCCCTGAAAACGTCCCCCAAGAACTCCTCGAAAGGTTCGGCCAAGAAAAAGAAGAAGTAGCCTGCGCCCAACATCTTGTCCCCTTTCTCACTCTGCGTTAGGATGAGGCGCACTTTGGGGCGGTCCAAAACAAATTACTGAGAAGATCCAAATGAAAAAGCTCAGGAAAGTTCTGCTTATTTCCGGCGTAGTTCTGTGCGTTCTCGTCGCTACAGGAATTAGTTTCACTATCGGCTGGCGCCCGTTTATCGGGCCGAAGAAGCGCGCCGCCACAACTCGCCAGTTCGAACGCACCTCGGAACGCCTGGCCCGCGGGAAATATCTGGTAACGACCATCGGATGTGAAACCTGTCATTCCGGTCACGACTGGACGCAACACGGCGCGCCGATTGTGGCGAGCACCGAACTCGCGGGCCAGGAGTTGACCCTGAAAGGTTTTCCCGGACAACTCGTCGCGCCTAACCTGACCTCCGACCCCGAAACGGGCCTCGCGAATTTTTCCGATGACCAGATCGCCCGCGCTATACGCGAAGGCATCAAGCACGACGACACCACGTTGTTTCCCGCTATGCCGTACGGCGAATACAAAACCATGTCCGACGAAGACGTAGCCGCCGTCGTCGTTTACTTGCGCTCGCTGCCTCCGATTCGCAATCCGTTGCCGCCGACGACTGTAAACTTCCCGGTGAACTATCTGGTGAGAAGCGCGCCTGAGCCCATCACGTCTCCGATCCCCGGCCCCTCGGCTGACCCCGTTGCGCGCGGGAAATATCTCGTGAGCATGGGATGTGGCTGCCACAACGTGAATGACAATCTCCCCTTCGCAGGTGGAGATTCCTTGATAGGACCGTGGGGATCGGCGACTAGCGCCAACATCACTCCCGATCCCACAGGCATCAACTACTACAGCGAAGCCGGATTCGTCACCGTCCTCCGCACAGGCTACGTGGGCGCGCGAAAACTGAATTCGATCATGCCCTTCGGAAACTTCAAGAGGTTCACCGACGACGACATTAAGTCGATCTACGCTTACCTGCGAACTCTCACTCCCGTCCGACATCACGTGGACAATTCTTTGCCGGCTACGTATTGCAAACTCTGCAAGATCAAGCACGGCGGTGGCGACCAGAACTAAAACCCAATCGCTTGTAGTACCGAAGCTGGAAGCAACGCCGTATTTGCGCAAGGGTAAGGCGCGGGAGATGGGAAGGGAAGTTTTCGCTGCGAAATTGCGGGAACTCCACGATCTGGCCCGTAAAAGTGTGGAAGAGCGGCCCTTCAAGGGCCGCGAACAGCGCCCTGAACGATTGAGCTTTAGCCCCAGTGCGGCTCGTGGTGTCAAGGAACGTAAAACCCGCGCCGCTAGCCGAAAACGGGCTTATAATAACGTCGTATGCGTCGCCTGACGTTCATTGCGGCGTTCTCTCTCTTCCTAGCCGTGCCTCTCTGGGCGCAGCATGGCGGAGGCCATTCCGGCGGCTTCTCCAGCCACGGATCGTTCAGCTCTGGGCACGCAATGGGTACTTCGGGCGGTGCCGTCCACAGCTATTCCCGTACGCCTTCGTTCGCCCAACGTAGCTTCTCTCGCGGTCCATTCCTGCATGACGGATTTCGTGGGGGTCGCATCCGCACCTTCGGCCTTCGCAGCAACTGCTTCGGATTCGCCTGCCGCAGCTTTGGCAACAGATTTGGATATCCCTGGGGCCTCGGCTACTACGATCCGTTCCTGTGGGATTGGTCGAGCGACGATGCCGCTCACGACAACGACTACAACAATAATCTCGCGACCGCCGACGAAATGAACGAGCAGAGCCTGGAACAGCAGCGGATGATGCGCCAGGAGGAAGCCGACGGCGATCAGGATATCTACACTCAAAGATCTGCGCCCCGTTCGTCCTCAGGCGTTGTAGCCAGCTCTCCACAGCCAAGCCCGATCATGCCTCCGACGGTGCTGGTATTTCGCGACCAGCATCAGCAGGAAGTTCAGAACTATGCCATTGTCGGCCGGACACTGTGGAATTTTGCTCCCGGTCGCACTCAAAAAATCCCGCTGTCCGACCTTGATCTGGCCTCCACGGAGAAGGCCAACGATGATCGTGGAGTCACCTTCCGTGTTCCTTCCGTCAACGAAGCCCAGTAACGCCTCGTCTTCCCATCCCCACTCACCGCACCCTTTCACCATTCACTGCATCCAAACATAGGTTCACTCTAAGGCCATTTGCTTTTCAGAAGGTTGCTAGTACAGTTGAATCAAGGATTTACGTACAAGTGAAAGGGTTACGGGGAACCTGCCGGAACACGGGGCGTTTCCTGGGGAAACCCTGTTCCAGTGCTAGAATTGTAGATAACACTCAATATGCCTTTAAAGACACTGTTTCTGAACCCTCCCTCATTTGAGAATTTCGACGGAGGCGCCGGCTCTCGTTGGCCCGCCACCCGCGAAATTGAGAGTTTCTGGTATCCCGTCTGGCTTGCTTACCCCGCCGGCTTGCTGGAGGGTGCCCGCTTGCTCGATGCCCCTCCGCACCATGTCTCTGCTGCGGAAACGATTGAGATCGCCAAGGAATACGAATTCCTTGTGCTCTTTACTTCGACGCCCGGTTTTCCCGGCGACGTCCGAATCTCGCGCGCCATCAAAGAAGCGAATCCCAAAATTCGGATCGCCTTCGTCGGTCCGCACGTCAGCGTGCTTCCGGAAAAATCTCTGCGCGATTGCCCCGATATCGACTTCGTTTGCCGCAAGGAATTCGACTACGCCATCGTGGACTATGCCAAGGGCAAGCCACTTGAGGAAATTCCGGGCGTCTCGTTCCTGAAAGATGGGAAGATTGTCCACAATCCCGATGCGCCGCAGATTCAGGATCTCGATGCACTTCCGCACGTGACCGAGGTCTACAAACGCGATCTCGACGTTACCAAGTACAACGTCCCATTTCTGCTGAATCCATATGTTTCGCTCTACACCACTCGCGGCTGCCCGGCGCAGTGTACCTTTTGCCTATGGCCGCAGACTCTGAGTGGACATCCATGGCGGAAGCGTTCCACCGACGACGTCGCTCGTGAAATGGCGAAAGCCAAAGAGTACTGGCCGAACGTAAAAGAATTTTTCTTCGATGACGATACCTTCAACATTCAGAAGGCGCGAACGATCGAACTCTGCGCGAAATTAAAACCGCTCGGTCTGACCTGGTCCTGCACCTCGCGCGTCACCACCGACTTCGAAACCCTGAAGGCAATGAAAGAAGCCGGTTGCCGGCTTTTGATCGTGGGCTACGAGTCCGGTGACCAGCAGATTCTCAAGAACATCAAAAAAGGTGCGACGGTCGAGCGTGCCCGCCAGTTCACCAAGGATTGCCACAAGCTGGGCCTCGTCGTCCACGGTGACTTTATCCTTGGGCTACCCGGCGAGACTCCCGAGACCATCAACAACACAATCGCCTTCGCGAAAGAACTCGACGTCGAAACTATTCAGGTTTCTGTCGCGCATGCGTATCCCGGCACCGAACTCTATGATTACGCTGTGAAGAACGGCTTCATTGTCGGCGATAACAAGATGGTCGACGAAGGCGGACACCAGCTCGCCCACATTCAATATCCAGGGCTGCCTGCCGACGAGATTCTCAGTGCCGTGCATCGCTTCTACGACGAATACTACTTCCGTCCGAAGGCCGCTTGGCGGATTGTGAAAAAGGCGATCTTTAACGGCGATGAGCGCAGGCGCTTGTACAAAGAGGCAAGGACATTCTGGAAACTGCGCACGGCGCGCAACAAGCTGGTCAAGAAACATGCCGATGAAGCTGCAGCCGCTCAACCTGCGGCCGTAGCGAGCATGTCGGACTAACAAATCTCAAAGTAACAATTTGTGAGCCGGAAATGGATTTGCTTACCTGATTCTTGGAACCAGTTCTCAGTCCAGATAATCTAACGTTTGGAACCGGACTGAGAACTGACAGCCGAGAACCGAGAACTGCCGTTGACCTTCCGCAAGTATCTGGTGCTAGCTGGAGTGACCGTCTTCGCAGCGGCCGGTGACTCCATGCTGTCGCACGGGATGAAGCAGAACGGCAGCATCTCCGTTCATCATCTGCAGGGCGTAATTGCAGCGGTCCTCAATCCCTGGGTTGCCGTCGGCATCGTCCTGCTGCTCGCCTTCTTCGCCTCGTACATGAACGCCCTGTCCTGGGCCGATCTCACCTACGTTTTGCCCGCGACCTCGCTCGGATATGTTCTGCTCGCTCTGGTCGCCAAATTCGCCCTGCACGAGCAAGTTAGCCCCCTGCGCTGGATGGGAATCGCTCTGATTTCTGGTGGCGTCAGCTTCGTTGCGAGAGGTCCAGCGCTCACCGCGCACCCCCATCCCGAAGCACAGGAAGACGCGCAGGAAACAGTAGTTTCGGCCGCAGCCGGCGGAGCCAAGCGATGAAGAGCCTCTACACTTGGGGCGGAATTCTCGTCGTCGTTTTCTTTTCCGTTGTCGGAGACGTGGTCCTGGCGCGCGCCATGAAGCAAGTGGGCGACGTGCACGATTTGTGGGAGCGCCGTGGACTTTGGACCGTCATTGGCCGCACGCTCGGTAACCCCAATTTCTTCTTTGGCGTAGCCGCCATGGCGCTCGCATTCTTCAGCCTGCTCTTTGCCCTGTCTTGGGGAGATGTCAGCCTCGTCGCCCCCGCCGCCGCATCCCTTACTTTCATCGGCAACGCCTTCGCGGCGAAATTCTTCCTCCACGAGAAAGTCGACCGCCGACGCTGGATTGCCGCCGTCCTGGTGGCCGGCGGAGTGGCTCTTTTGGCGGGCTAGCCCCGTTTTTACTGGGCGAATCGAGATCCCAGAGGGCGTGCCTCCGCGCTGAATCGACCGAACGTGGCGTCCAGAGCGGGAATCGGCCGGTCGATACATCCCAAAAACTGCCGTTCCTACCACCAAATACCTATTGACAATTGTTACTGACGTGTTACATTCCCATAATGTCAATCGGACTACTATAGATTGACTACCCTCCTCCTGTTCAACATGTCCATGACGACGCCTCCTCATTCCGTAGACAGCACCGTCATTGGCGTGCGCCTTACAAATCTCAATAGGAGTCCAATCTGTGGGTAAGCTCATTCTGATTCGGCACGGTCACACTCCCCTCAACAGTCACGGCAAAGAAGAACGTCTGCGCGCCTGGCTCGACATTCCACTCGATGAGCAAGGCTTGCAGGAAGCGGAAGAGACCGCCCTCCAAGTCGCGGGCTATCCCGTTACGGCGATTTATTCTTCAGACTTGAAGCGGGCGCGCCAGACGGCAGAAGCGATTCGGCGCACCACCAAAGCTTCCGTGACCACGACGGACGAACTTCGGCCCTGGAATCTCGGCATCTTTGGCGGTCAACTGCTGCGGGAAATCATCCCGTTCCTAAATCTCCTGAATGAGCGTCCGGATCTTCCCGCCCCGAACGGCGAGTCGTTTCATCAGTTCTATGCCCGCTATTCGCGGCGCCTGGCAGACATGCTGACTCTTGCGGAACAATCGTCCGGATACGTGGTCGGCGTCACTCACGTGCGCAATCTTCTTGCTGCGAAGACCATCCTCGAACATGGCGATCGCAATCGAGTTCCTGTGCAGGGAGGTCCGTCTACCGGCACAGTCACGATCGTCGAAAAAGTGCAGGGCTCGTGGACGATGCGGACCGCCGACGCGCATCCCGCCACGACGTTCCCCTCGCATTCTGCTGAGGTTGAGGTGAAACATGCCGCAGCCATCATCTAGCCACTCCGACGACGAAGAAGCAGCAGAGCGGGCTCCCGGCCCGCTCTTCGTCGTCAGCATGTGGCGATCGGGTTCCTCGTTGTTGTACGCCTTGCTGAATAAGCATCCGCAGGTCGGTCTCATGTACGAGGCCGACTTGCTGCTGCTACGCTCTGCTTTCCTGAAGCCGGGACGCTCCTGCGACTGGGCACAGCGCTGGGAGTTCTGGAACAAGGCCTTCACCCGCCACGGACTGAATATCCAGGACTTCACCGAGGGCATCACAGATTTCCCGAAGGCTTTCGCCGCAGTCCACAACGATTTCGCGCGCCGCAAAGGTGCGACGATCTGGGGCGATAAATCACCGAACTACTACGACCGCCTGCAAGAGATGGCCGAAGCATTCCCGGATGCCAGATTCATCATCGTCTGGCGCGATCCGGCGGGCACTGCCAACAGCATCCTGCGCGCCGCCCAGACAGGGAACTCCTATTTCAGGCGCCCGGGATCAACCCTCCGCGGACTCATCGGCTATGAGGTCTACAAGCAGCAGCACGATTGGCTGGTTGCGCACGGCAGGGCTGTCTACGACGTGAGCTACGAAGACTTGGTCGGCGACACTCCGGCAGTCATGCAGGAAGTCTGCCGCTTCCTCCAGATTCCCTATCACGACGACTTGGCGAACCTACAGGGTGCCGACCGCAGCGCCATCTTCGATGGCCAGCATCATGCTTTCGTCAAAGGCGACAAGATCGTCTCGGGTCCCCGCCCCAACATCGTTGGGGACAAGCTGCGTGCCAAAATCGGTGCCTACGTTGCCTTCTGGCGCAAGCGCTCTGCGGGCAAATGGCCGCCCTATCCGCAGATAGATTCTCCAACCGGAACCGCTACTCCTCTTTCGCGGCGCCTCGCCGACAAACTGACTTACCGCGCGCTTCGTGCCTTCGATGCCTTCACCGCTTTTTCCTTTTCCATGGCTCCGCTTTCGCTTCTGCAAGCCTATCGAAACCGGAAATATCGGAATAAGAGTGCAACGCAGCCGGTGAAGACGGAAAGCATCACTCATCCTCAACCGACCGGGCCGAAAGAGGCCTAAGTGTCGGCGCTGATGCGAATTCGTGCCCGCGTCTCCCGGACATCCCTGCGCGCGCCTTTGGTCTGGGGCAGGCACCTCGGCCTCGACTCAAGCGATGTCTTTCTGGCGTCTTATCCGCGGTCGGGCAATACGCTGCTGCGCTTTCCCCTGGCCGAGGCTATCAGCGGCGCCTTGTCCTCTTTCGAAAACATTCAGCGGATCGTTCCCGAGATCGGCGTTCACGTCTACGCCTACCCGCTTCTCCCCGCTGGTGGACGCCTGATCAAGACGCACGAGCGCTATCGCCACAAGTACCGCCGCGCCATCTACATCGTTCGCGATGTCCGAGACGTTTTACTCTCCAGCTTCGCCCGTGAAGCTGCCATGGATCTTCTCGACTCGGCTGCGCTTGATCGTTACATCGAGCCTTTTATGCAGGGGAAAATGTCGCGGTGGGGCGCGTGGCAGAGTCACATTGAGGAGTGGCTCAACTCTCCCTTGGCTACCAATGGCAACATGCTGTTGCTGCGTTTCGAAGACGTGTGCAACGATGTCGAGTCGGCCATGTCGCGAGCGCTAACTTTTCTCGGAATGCCGGCCGACCCTGCCGCAATTCACCGTGCCTGCGTGAATAATTCCATCGAGAAGATGCGTGCCAAAGAGGATCAGTCCCCCACGTTGCCCAAGAGCAGCGTGCACGAAGGCCGTCTCATCAGTTCCGGATCCGTGCAAGGATGGCGGCAGAAATTGAATACGGTACAAACAGCCATCATCGAACACTATGCTGGCGCCACGCTCGCATCCCTCGGATACCCCACCGGGCCTCTCGGCGATACGGGCAATAAACCTGCAGTTGCAACTGCACCATCTTCTATAACTCTGCAAAATTAAGTAAGAAATAGAGCCCATGGACAGTCTCAAACAATCACTCAAATCCTTTACTGCAACCTCTTTCCATGTAAAAGGAGCCCGCCACTCCGACGCCGTCACTGCAAATCTCATCGAGTTTCCAATCTTTCGCCCGCGCTCGCTTCGTGATTTCAGCCGCTTCGTCGGTGGCCACCTCGCCCGTTTGCTCAGCTGGTATCGCTATTGATACATTCGCCACAAGGCTGGAAGTGATTCGCGAAAACAGTTGAGCCGTCCCCTCATCCTTTACGATGGCGTCTGCGGACTTTGCAACCGCATGATCCGGTTTATCCTGAAGCACGATCCCGAAGGCGTTTTTCGTTTCGCCTCGCTGCAAAGTCCCTTGGCTCAAGAAATCCTCGCCCGCCACCACGCCGACGTAGCGGCCCTCGATACGTTCTATATCGTTCTTGACTACAATCCCAACCAGCATTCAGCGAATCCTCCGCATCCCGCTGAATCATTGCTCTCTCGTTCCGACGCGGTTCACTTCGTCTTCATGCACTTGCGAGGAGTCTGGAGGCTTCTCGCTCGAGTGATGCAGCTTCTCCCGCGCACACTCAGGGATTGGGCCTACTGCCTCGTAGCGCGCCACCGCTATCGCGTCTTCGGCCGCTACGAGAGCTGTCCGCTCCCATCCGAAGCCAGCCGCTCGCGCTTCCTCGACCGCTGATCGAGAGAATTTTGACCTTCTCTCCACCCATGATCCCCCGTCAAATCCAGCCATTCGTGTGTAGAATAAGCTTCGCAAATTCTGTGCCCGACTTTCGGATACTGAAAATTCATTCCTCCTCGTTGAGGTTGCCGCATGGCTGACAAAGCACTCATGGATACGCAATCCACCAACATCGATTCCATCCTGCAGGAGCAGCGGAAGTTTGAGCCTCCTGCTGAATTCAGCAAGCACGCCCACATCAAGAGCCTTGCCGAATACGAACGCCTCTACAAGGAATCCATTGACGATCCCGACACCTTCTGGTCGCGCATTGCCAACGAACTCCACTGGTTCAAGAAGTGGGACAAGGTGCTCGAGTGGAATTGCCCTTGGGCCAAGTGGTTTGTCGGCGGCCAGATCAATCTTTCGTATAACTGTCTTGATCGCCACGTTCAGACGTGGCGCAAAAACAAAGCCGCCATCATCTGGGAAAGCGAGCCCGGAGAAATCCGTACTCTCACCTATCAGCAACTTCATCGCGAAGTGCAAAAGTTCGCCAACGTCCTGAAAACTCTCGGCGTGAAAAAAGGCGACCGCGTCGCCATCTACATGGGCATGACGCCTGAGCTTCCCATCGCCATGTTGGCCTGCGCCCGTATCGGTGCCCCGCACACGATTGTCTTCGGCGGATTCTCCTCTAACGCACTCATCGACCGCATCCACGACTCGCAAGCCTCCGCCGTCATCACGCAAGACGGCTCTTATCGCCGCGGCGCGGAAGTGAAATTATTCCCCGCGGTCGAAGAAGCTCTGAAGTCCTGCCCCAGCGTGAAGCACGTGGTCGTCTACAAGCGCACCGGAACTCCCATCAACATGCAGGCCGGACGCGATCACTGGTGGCACGAATTGATGGCCAAAGCTTCCGACGTTTGCCCGGCCGAGCCCCTCGACGCCGAGCATCCGCTCTACATCCTCTATACCTCCGGCACCACGGGCAAACCGAAAGGCGTTGTCCACACCACTGGCGGATATTCCGTCGGCACCTATCTCACAACCAAGTGGGTCTTCGATCTCAAAGACGAAGACACGTACTGGTGCACCGCCGATATCGGATGGGGGACCGGTCACAGTTACATCGTCTACGGACCGCTGCAAAATGGCGCCACCAGCCTGATGTACGAGGGTGCTCCGAATTGTCCCGAGCCCGATCGTTTCTGGTCGATCATTGCTCGCCACAAAGTGAACGTCTTCTACACCGCCCCCACTGCGATTCGCACCTTCATCAAGTGGGGCGACGAATGGCCGAAGAAGCATGACATGTCGAGTCTGCGCCTGCTCGGCACCGTCGGCGAGCCGATCAATCCGGAGGCCTGGATGTGGTATCGCGACACCATCGGCGGCGATCGCTGCCCGATCGTCGACACCTGGTGGCAGACCGAAACCGGTCACATTATGCTCTCTCCGATTCCGGGCGCCATCGCAACCAAGCCCGGTTCGGCCACGCGCCCATTCCCCGGCGTGGTTGCTGAAATCGTCACGATGGAGGGCAATCCCGTGCCCGCTGGCTCTGGCGGGTTCCTCGTCATCAAGCGTCCGTGGCCCGGCATGCTGCGCACGGTTTACGGGGATCCCGACCGATACGTGAAGAATTACTGGTCACAGATTCCCGGCATGTATTTCACCGGCGACGGTGCTCGCAAAGATAAAGACGGATATTTTTGGATCATGGGCCGCGTCGACGACGTTCTTAACGTCAGCGGACACCGTCTCAGCACCATGGAAGTCGAAAGCGCGCTGGTTGCGCACGAAGCGGTTGCGGAAGCCGCCGTGGTTGGCCGTCCCGACGAACTGAAAGGTCAGGCGATCTCAGCCTTCGTAACCTTGGAGCAGGGAAGACAACCCACCGCCGAACTGAAAGAAGAATTGCGCAAGTGGGTCGCAAAAGAAATCGGTGCTCTCGCCAAGCCCGACGACATTCGCTTCACTGACAGTCTTCCCAAAACCCGCAGCGGAAAAATCATGCGCCGCCTTCTCCGAGAGCTGGCCACCAGCGGTGATGTAAAAGGCGACACCACCACGCTCGAAGATTTCGGCGTAATCGCCAAATTAAAAGAGCAGGACGAAGTTTGAGATCTTAAAGCAATCACACCTCTGTCATTCCGAGGAGTCAAGAGCGCTTGTCATTCCGAGGAGTGAAGCGATCGATGAACCTGCTGTCCCGTGCAGCGCCACGAACCCGCCCGGCGGAATCAAGGCCTTCGTGAAACTTCGTGTCCTTCGTGGTTAATGTTTTTGGTGTTTTGAAGCAGCAACAGGTTTTGAAGCAGGGACAGCAAGAGAGCCCGAGTAAGAACGGGTTTGTCATTCCGAAGAGCGAAGCGATCGAGGAAGCTGCTGTCCTCCGCGCCACGAACCTAGCCACTCTCGCAAGGTGATCGGTTAAGAAGCGACTACTGCGATAACTTGATCGCCAGTTGTCTCTCCGGCTGCGTCATCTCGCCCCAAAGCTTTTGCAGATCAGTCTGCACCGCCATGTTGTCCGGATCTTTCCGGAGGGCCAGAGCAAACCAGCGATACGCCGTTGGCAGGTCGCGCGGAGTGCACAATCCCGCCGAATAGAGCGCTCCCATCTGAATCATGGCCTTCGCGTTTGCTTCATTGGCAGCCGGTTTCAGAAGTCGCAGTCCGCGATCGCAATCCTGCGGCGCGCCTTTCCCGTAAAGATATTTCTGGGCTTCGCCCACCGGATCGCCGGTCCGGACCGGCTTCGGCGCCGCCGCGGAGGGCTTTGCCGCCGGCACTTCCTTCGGAGCCGGTTTCGCCGGTTTTGATGCAGGTTCCGCGGAGTCGTTGTCATCCGCTATATTTGAATCATCCGAACCCGCGGGCGCACTTGGTTTGGTCGCGTTCGAATGGTCGTTCTTCGCGGGAGGCGCGCTTGCTGGCGCTGCCGTTTCGGGCGGAGGATTCGCCGCGGTGTTCGCACTCGAAGGCGCCGGAGTAGTTGCTGCGGAAGCAGCTGGCTGAGCCGGTGCCGTAGCTGGCGGAGTCGCGGCCGGTTGCGACTCCGCCAGCTGGCTCGGAGCGGGCGTTTGCGAGTCCGTCGCCGCGTTGGGCGAGGCGGGTGCCTGAGAACTGGCAGGCGCGTTCGCGTCGGTATCACTCGGACTTTGTGCCGCAGCCGACGGCTTATGCGCGCTCGTGTTCAACCACGCGAATCCCTGGTTCTTCCACCGCAAATATCCGAAGCCCACGGCCAAAGCGAGCGCGACCAGAATCAGTAGATACTTTCCCGCGCCTCCACCGCTAGGCTCGTCTTCATCATCCAGAAGATAGTCGACGCCCCTTGATCCCGGAGCATGTGGATCAATGCTCAAGCTTGCTCGCTTGCGCGGCGCCGGATCATTCAAGCCAAGAAATGACGGGCCGCTGATTGTGGGAGGATCTTGCGGAGGCGGAGCTGCACGCCGCGGTTCCTCGACCTGGCGCGGCACGGAGGGCGCTGCTGGAGCCGTTACAGGAGCGGGAATGATCGGACTCGCGCTGGCTGCGCGCTGGGTCTGTGTTTCTCCCACCGCAGGCGCTGCTAAGAGCGTGGCGCCGCACATCCCGCAGAAGCGATTGTCCCCCGGATTTTCATTGCCGCAGCGAGCGCAGCGCATATCCCTCCTATACCAGTCTATAGCTTACGATATCTTGAACCTTCGATGCAGTATTAGCCCCGAGTGTGTGGTCGTGCATTCTGGCTCGAACCATCCGGCACTCGACAGGCGTCATCCCGAGCGGAGCCGTTTTTCA